>Ga0105044_10004012_pt1 | contig 20219 bp, 19 predicted proteins | sample MAT01_FD_78092 | JGI IMG/M metagenome (GOLD analysis project Ga0105044, IMG submission 78092) | Freshwater microbial communities from Lake Fryxell liftoff mats and glacier meltwater in Antarctica - MAT-01 | ecosystem: Environmental > Aquatic > Freshwater > Ice > Liftoff microbial mat | place...
CCGCCTCGACCGCATATTCGCGCAGCATCCGCAGCGGGCCATCCGGCGCAGTCTGGCCGGACAGATTGATCAGCAACGGTCGCAGTCCCTGTGCCTGCAACCCTTGGGTGAACAGATCGAACACGCCCAGAAAGAACGGGTTGACGAAATCGTCGGCGATCAACCCCACCAGCCGGGTCCGCCCGGTGCTGAGGCTCGAGGCCAGGCGGTTGGGCAGATAGCCCAGCCGCTCGGCCGCAGCCATCACCCGCGCCCGGGTCGGCGCGGCGACCGATGCGCCGGGCGTGAACGCGCGCGACACCGCCGATGGCGATACCCCCGCCGCCAGCGCCACATCGCGCAACGTAACCGCCATCCCACCCCCGTCCGCTGCGCCCGGTGGCCAAGGCTGCGCGCAACTGCAATCGGTTGCAACCCCTTTCGCAACGGATCAACCGGCCTGTATGGTCATTCCAAAGGCGGCAGCCGGTTGTCGCGGAACTGGGTCGGGGGGGAGGTGGCGCGTTGGAGAAGATGGGCAGGTGGCAACCGCCACGGCGCATGGCAATCTGGCTTGAAAGACTGCGTCGGGTCTGGCGACTGACCAGCCGCACCCATCTGGACCTGATTGCCGCCGGGGTGGCGTTCTATGCCGCCTTTTCGATCTTTCCCGGCATCGCCGCGCTGATCGCGCTGTTCGGCATCTTTGCCGATCCCGCTGTGGTCGAGGCGGAGTTGCAACTGCTGCGCGAGGTGATCCCCCATGACGCCTATGTGCTGATCGACGATCAGGTGACGGCGCTTTTGTCGGCAGGCAGCATGACGCTGGGCTGGACCACGGTGCTGTCGGTGCTGATCGCGCTGTGGTCGGCGCGGGCGGGGGTAGGGGCACTGGTGCAGGGGCTGAACGCGATCTATGCGATCCCAAGTCGCGGCGGCCTGGGGCATCTGGCGTTTTCGGTCGTGATGACCCTGGTGCTGCTGGTGATGTCGGTGGCCGCACTGACCATCGTGTTTGTCGCCCCGATCCTGCTGGCCTATCTGCCCCTGGATCGCGGCACGGCCGAGATGCTGACCTTGCTGCGCTGGGGCACCGCGCTGGCCCTGATGCTGGTCGGTCTGGCCCTGTTGTACCGCTTTGGCCCGAACCGGCGGGTCAGGCGGTCGATCTTCATGACGCCGGGGGCGCTGCTGGTGATCGTGGCCTGGCTGGGGGCCTCGGCGGGGCTGTCGTTCTACATGTCGAATTTCCCCAATTACAACCAGATCTATGGCTCGATCGGCGCGGTGGTGGCGCTGCTGCTGTGGCTTTACCTCAGCGCCTATCTGGTGCTGCTGGGGGCGGCCTTCAACGCGGTGCGCGAAGGCCATGATCGCATTCCGTCGGCAAGGCCCTGAGGCGAACCTGCCCGCGCCGGTCCCGCCGCGCTGGGGCGAAATCGGGCGGGCCGGGGGCGCGATTGTGTCAAACCTGCCACGATTGCCGCCCCTATGCCGTTCGGGCCCGGGCATAAGTCATGCGGCCCGATTTTTTCCCCTAGCCAACGAATCACACCCAAGCTACTTTGACCGCAATGAAAAAGCGGCCCGCAGCAAGACGGGCAGCATGAGGCGGAGCGGTACATTATGACGTCGATCGAGTTCGTCGTCCGCGATAGCGCGGGCGGACTTCAGCGTGGATTCGTGGGCGGCGACGGTGCCGCCCCGGCAGTCATGGCGGCGCAGGGGGCGGATATCTCGCTCAACCTGGCCCGATCCCAGATCGTCAGCTATACCCAGATCGGGGACGCGCTGCATGTGACCCTGTCCGATGGGCGGGTCATCGTCATCCAGCACTATTTTGGTGCCGACGGACAGCCGATCAGCGATCTGTTCATCTCGTATGACGGGCTGTTGGCGGAGGTCACGCTTGCCCCCGGCATGAACGGCACCTTCTACGCCAACTATGTCGAACAGGACGTGTTCGGCAAATGGAGCCCCGAGGACGATCTGTATTTCGTCCATGGCGACGATGGTCAGGTCGGCCAGGTGCTGGCCCCGGCCGACGATGACGGGGTCGGCATGCTGGCCGCGTTCCCGCTGCTGGGCGGCATCGCACTGCCGTTGCTGGGGCTGATCGGCCTGGGCGTCGGCACCGCCGTGCTGGGCGAGGACGACGACAGGGACAACCCGACCGGCACCATCCTGCAAGGCACCAAGGATGTCGGCCATGTGGTGAATGCCGAGGATCAAGCCGATGGCGTCGGCATCAGCGGCACCGGCACGCCGGGTGCGACAGTGGTTGTCACCATCCAAGGGCATCAGCAGACCACCGTCATCACGCCGACCGGGACATGGTCGGTGCTGTTCCCGCCTGACCAGATCGACACCGGCACCTATGAAACCCCGGTGGTGGTGACCGTCAGCCTGGATGGCAAGACCATCACCATCAACGATGCGCTGGTGGTGGATACCGAAGTCGGCGTGACCTTTGACGAAGACGCGGTCGGCGGCGACGGCATGGTGAACGCGGTCGAACATGATGGCGTCGTCACCCTGACCGGCACGGTCGAGGCCGGTTCGACCGTCACGGTCGTCATCAACACCGTGACCTATACCGCCATTGTCACCGGCGCGACATGGTCGCTGGCCCTGCCTGCCGCCGCACTGCCCGCAGGCGTGCTGACCCAAAGTGTCAGCGTGACGGCGGTGGATGCGCATGACAACACCATCACCATCGCTGGATCATTCCAGATCGACACCGAGACGGCGGTGACGATCAACACGGCCATCATCGGCGGCAACAACCATGTCAACCACGCCGAACACGCCCTTGGCGTGCCGATCAGCGGCACGGCCGAGGCTGGCGCGTCGGTCGTGGTGACGGTGGGGGCGGTGTCCCATACCGTTGTCGCCAGCGCGACGGGCACCTGGACGGTGAACTTTGCCACCAGCGAAATTGCGACCGGGATCTATCAGGCGTCGGTCACTGCGGTATCCACCGATGCAGCGGGCAATACCGCCACGTCGACCGGCACCTTTGATGTCGATACCGAAACCGTCGTCACGATCGAGACAGCCACGGTCGAAACCGATGGCGTGGTGAACTTTGTCGAGCGCGCCGATGGCGTGACCCTGACCGGCACCGCCGAGGCGGGGGCAGCGGTCGTCGTCACCATGGCGGGCGTCAGCCAGACCGTGACCGCCACGGCGGGCGGCACCTGGAGCGCCAATTTCGCCGCCGCAGGCATCCCCTCGGGCGAAACGCTGGCCGCCGTCACTGCCGTGTCCACCGATGTTGCGGGAAATACCGCCAGCGCGTCGGGCAATGTCACCATCGACACCTTTGTCAACACTCTGACCATCACCTCGGGCGTGGTTGGCAGCGACGGCATCATCAACGCTGCCGAACAGGGCCAGCCGATCACCCTGACCGGCATGGTGGAAATCGGCTCGACCGTGTCGGTCACGCTGGCCGGCATCAGCCTGGCGGCCACGGTCGCGGCGAACGGGGCCTGGACGGTTACCTATCCGGCGGGCAGCCTGCCGACGGGAGAGTTTGCGACCCAGGTCGTGGTCAACGCCACGGACGCGGCGGGCAATACCGCGTCGGTCAGCGAAAACGTCACGATCGACACGGTGGCAGGCGACGTGACCCTGTCGCCCCTGCCGATCGAAATCGACGATGTGGTGAACTTCGTCGAACGCTCGGACGGGGTGATGATCCATGGCACCGCGACGCCGGGCCTGACCGTCACCGTCTCGCTGGGCAGCGCCACGCATCAGGTCGTGGCTGCGGCGGATGGCACCTGGTCCTCGCTGTTCCTGTCGGCCGAGGTGCCGGAAGGCACTTACTTGGCGCCGATCTCGGCCTCGATCACCGATGCCGCCGGTAACTTCAAGGAAGTCACGGACGCGGTCCAGATCGACACCGAAGTCGTGCCTTTTACCCTCACCACCCCGGTCGAAGGCGACAACATCGTCAACGCAGCCGAGGAGGCCGATGGCGTGATCCTGTCCGGCACGGTCGAGGTCGGGTCGACGGTGAACATCACCTTTGCCGGTGCCACCCGCACCGTCGTCGCCGGGGCCGATGGCGCGTGGAGCGCGAGTTTTGCCGCCAGCGGCATCGCCGATGGGCAATATGACACCACCATCACCGCCACGGCGACCGATCTTGCCGGAAATACCCGCGACCTGACCCATCAGGTGCGGATCGACACGGTGGTGGAACCGCTGACCTTGGCCGCCGTCGAAGGCGACGATCTGGTCAACCGGGCCGAGGCGCAGGACGGCATCACCCTGACCGGCACCGTCGAAATCGGCTCGACCGTGATGGTCACGTTCGAAGGCGTCAGCCGTGCGGCCACTGTGGCGGCGGACGGGCACTGGTCGGTCAGCTATACCGGGGCCGAGGTGCCCAGCGGCGAATACACCGCCAATGTGTCGATCCACGCCACCGACCCGGTCGGCAATACCCGCACCCTTGATGATACGTTCAGCGTCGACACCACACCGCCCGACGCGCCGCTGATCGAAAGCTATACCCGCGCCGGCAGCGGCGTCATCGCTCTGGCCATCGACACCACCACCGACACGGTCGAACTGCATCATGTCGCCGGAAACGGTTCGGTCGGGTCTGTCGACTTCAACGCGGTCAACAACCCCTTTGTTGCAGGCCAGACCGTCTATGACTTCAGTGGTGATCCGATCCCGAATGGCTCGCATCTGGTGATGACGGCGTCGGATACCAGCGGCAACGCCACCTCGACCCTGTTCGTGCTGGAAGAGACGCTGACCAACAACGTCAACATCGGCAATCCCGGCCTGGACGCGTTCAACATCGAGGCGATCGACCTGCAATTCGCCGAGGATTCGGTGCTGACCCTGACCGCGTCCGATCTGGAATCGCTGGCTGCGCATTCCAACGTGCTGACCGTGCATGGCGGGCTGGACGATACGGTGAACATCCTGGGCGGGGCGGCCACCGGGGCGACCCAGACCATCGACGGGCGCACCTATGATGTCTATTCGCTGGGCACCAACGGTGGCACGCTGATCATCGACGAGGCGATCACGGTCCATACCTGACGACAACACCCCGGGCAGGGCCGGACGAACCGGCCCGCCCGCCATGTTTGGCAAGACCGGCAGACCTGGCAAAAGACCAGTCGTTTCAGGGGGTAAAAGGTGAGGCAAGGTCAAGCACGCATCGGAACAGCGGCAGCGTTGCTGGCCGTGACCGCGCTTGCCGCATGCTTTGGCGGCGGCGGTGACGCAAGCCGCGCTGCCACCGCGCCCGACCTTGGCCCCGCCGCGCCCTTGCTGGATGCACGGATGGAAGACGGCACCAACTCTGCCCTGATCGAAGGGCTGCTGAACCGCGTGTCGGTGCTGGAACCGGGGCCTTTGGCCACGGTCGCCGATGCGGTGATGGCCGCCAATACCCGCGCCGCCGAGGCGGACCTGCGCGCCGCGATGCTGCGCAGCCAGGCGCAGTCGCTGAACTGGCTGCCACGGCTGGGGCCGGGGGTGAACCTGACCTCGCTCGGGGCGGTTGTGACGTCGCTGGTGGTCAATCAGGCGATCATCGACCATGGCGCGCGCCGGGCCGAACGGGACCACGCGCAGGCCGATGTCGAGGTTGCCGCCGTGCTGCTGGCCGAGGATAGCAACGCAAGGGTGCTGGCCGCGCTCGAACTGTATCTGCGGGCCGAGGCCGCCCGCGCCCGCGCCGCCGTCAGTGCCGGGGCCGAGGCGGACATGGAGCATTTCGCCTGGATCATGCGCGAACGCGTCGCCGCCGGGGTGACCGACCGCGCCGATCTGCAGGTGGTGACGCAGAAACAGGACCAGATGCGCGCCGATCTGGCGGCGGATCGCGAGGCGGCCATGGTGGCGCTGGCCGAATTGCAGGCGATGGCGGCAACCCCGCTGGACCATGTGACCGGCCTGTCAGCCATCGCTGACCCGTCGCCGACCGCCGTCGCGCTGAGCGTGATGCAGGCCGAGGCCGAGGGGCGGCGGGCCGTGGCTGCGGCGGGTGTGGCGCGCGCGGGCTATCTGCCCGGCCTGTCGGCGGGTGGCGATATCGGGGCGAACGGCACCGGGATCGGCATGACGATTGCCGCGCCGAATGGCATCGGCCCCGGCATGGGGGCCGCGATGCAGGCCGAGGATGCACAGGCCGCCGCCGTACAGGCGCGCGTCGGACAGGAACGCGAACAGGCGGCGCGCGATGTCGCGGCGCTGCAGGGGCGGCTGGCGACCCTGCGCCGTCAGGCGGCCGAGACGCGGAACCTCGCCGATCAGGCGGCGGCGAATTACACCCTGTTCTCGGCCCAACAGCGCGCCGGGCAGCGGTCGGTCCCCGAAACCGTCGGCGTGTTTGAAACCCGCCTGCGCGCCGAACGCGCGGCGGTGGATGTGGCTTACGAGATTGCGGTGGTGGAACTGCGGATCGCGGCGCGCCTGGGGACTTTGGTGGATGGAGGGCGGATGTGAGCGGCCCTGTTCTGACCTTCGACATCAACGCTGCACGCGGCGCGCGGTTGAAACGCGTCGCCGCAGTGACCCAATCGCAGCCGGTGCAGGCCGTGGCACTGCCCGCGTTCCTGCGCGCGCCGCTGTCGCAAGCCTCTGGTTCGGCGGCATTCGCCCCGGAACCGGACGCCAGCCTCGCACCGGCCGCGTCAAATGCCCCGGCAGGCATTCCGAACACCGTTGCCCCTGCCCACGCTGACGTTGCCCCTGCCTACGCTGACGTTGCCCCTGCCCACGCCGCCTTGGCCCCTGCTTACGCCGCCGTTGCCCCTGCCCACGCCGGCATTGCCCCTGCCCACGCCGCCTTTGCCCCTGCCCACGCCGCCGTGGCTCCTGCCCATGCCGCCGTGGCTCCTGCCCATGCCGGCATTGCCCCTGTCCACGCCGCCGTGGCCCTTGTTCACGCCGGCATTGCCCCTGCCCACGCCGGCGTTGCCTCTGCTCACGTCGCCTTTGTCGCCGCCGCCATCGCCGCAACTGTTGCCGCAGCACCATCCACCAGCGTTGCAGCGGACCCGTTCGCGCCAAAGGCGCGCACCCGCGCCGATCTGGCCGCGATCTATGCCCGGCTCTTGGGGGTCGAACTCAGCCATGCCGATCTGCTGGAGCGGATGGCGCTGGATGGCGGCGATCAGGTGACGCCGCAGGTGATTGCCGGGGCCTTGACCAAGGCCGGGCTGACCACCCGCATCCTGACCCCCAGAAAGACCGACCCGACCCTGTGGCCGGCCCTGGCCGAGATGACATCGGGTCAGGTGTTGCTGGTGCTGTCGCAGTCGGGCGACACGCTGACGGTCTATGACGTGACCTGCCGCGACAATCGGGCCGAGGTGCCCCTGGCCGAGTTTCTGCCGGTATTCGCGGGCACGGTGCTGCGCGCCGATGTGGGGGTCAGCGAACTGGCCCGCCGCCATGCCGACAAGGGCAAACAGACGCACTGGTTCTGGGGCCAGATCGCCCGGTTCCGCCGCCACATGCTGGAAATCGCGCTGGGATCGTTCGTGGCCAACCTCTTGGCTGTCGCGGTCGCGCTGTTTTCGCTGCAGGTCTATGACCGGGTGATCCCGCATCAATCGGTGGCCACGCTTTGGGTGCTGGCCATCGGTGCCGGGCTGGCCATGCTGCTGGAGGCGTTCCTGCGCATCGCCCGCGCCCGGCTGATGGATGGTGCCGGACGCCGGATCGAACTGGCGATTCAGGCCCTGCTGATGGAACGTCTGCTGGGCATGCGCGCCGCCGCCCGGCGCAGCCCGTCGGGGCTGTATTCGGCCGTGCGGGATTTCTCGAGCATCCGCGAATTCTTTACCGCATCCACCATCGGCACCCTGACCGACCTGCCCTTTATCGTGCTGTTTCTGGCGCTGGTCGCCTCGATCGGCCAGAACGTGGTCTGGGTGCTGTTTGCCGGTGCGGTCTTGATGGTGCTGCCGTCGTTCTTTCTGCAACGCAAACTGATGGCGCTGACCCAGGCCACCCAGGGCGCATCCGCCAAATCCAGCCGCCTGCTGCACGAGGTGATCTACGAGGCCGACACGATCAAGGCGCATCGCGGCGAGGACCGGTTCCGCCGCTTGTGGAGCGAGTTCACCGCGCTGTCATCGGCCGCGACATCCGAACAGCGCAAGCTGGCCTCGACCCTGACCTATTGGAGCCAGGGTGTGCAGCAGGCCACCTATGTGGCCGCCGTGGTGACGGGCACGTTTCTGGTGTTCACCGGCGATTTCACCGTCGGCACCATCATCGCGGTGGGCATCCTGACCTCGCGCACGCTGGGGCCGCTGACCCAACTGGCCGCCACCATGGCAAGGTGGAGCCAGGTGAAGGCCGCGCTGACCGCGCTGGACGAGGTGGCGCTGGCCCCGCAGGACGAGGAGGCCGACCGCAGCTATCTGCGCCGCGACACGATCAAGGGCGGTTTCGAGCTGCGCGAACTGATCTACAAGCATGACGAAAACGGCGCGCGCACGGTGGATATTCCGGCGCTGTCGATTGCAGCGGGCAGCCATATGGCGGTGCTGGGGCTGAACGGGTCGGGCAAGTCGACGTTTCTGAAACTGCTGTCGGGGCTGCATCACCCGACACAGGGGCATATCCTGATCGACGGCGTCGACATGCAGCAGGTGATGCCGCGCGACCTGCGGCGACATATCGGCTACCTCAGCCAGGAGGTGCGGTTGTTTGCGGGCACGCTGCGCGACAACCTGAACCTGACGCTGCTGGAACGCGACGATGACCGGCTGCTGGCGGCGCTGGATTTCGCGGGTCTTGGCACCCATGTGCGCGGCCATGCCAAGGGGCTGGACCTGGAGATTCGCGACGGCGGCGAGGGCCTGTCGGTCGGGCAGCGCCAGTCGATCGGCTGGGCGCGGTTGTGGCTGCAGGATCCGTCCGTCTGCCTGCTGGATGAACCGACGGCGGCGCTGGATCAGGCGCTGGAAATGGCGCTGGTCGGGCGGCTGGGCGACTGGCTGCAGGGGCGCACGGCGATCATCGCCACGCACCGGATGCCGATCCTGCAACTGACCACGCGGGTGATGGTGCTGCAACAGGGGCGGCTGGCCGTCGACGGACCGCAGGATCAGGTGCTGGCGCATCTGGCGGCGCGCAAGGGGAATGCGGCATGACCACCTGGGACGCCGATCCGGGCGGCAGGACCCGCGGTGCAAGCGGCATCATCTGGCTGACCCTGGCGGCGGTGGTGACGTTTCTGGTCTGGGCCGGTTTCGCGTCGCTGGACGAGATCGTGAAGGCGGAAGGCGTGGTCGTCTCGGCCGACCGGCCGCAGATCATCCAGAACCTCGAAGGCGGCATTCTGGCCGCACTGCTGGTGGGCGAGGGGGATGTGGTGGTGCCCGGCCAGGTGCTGGCCCGCCTGCGTGACACCCAGTTCCAGGCCGGTGTCACCGATCTGCAGGGCAAGATCGACGCCGCCGAGATCCGCCGCTTGCGGCTGGAGGCCGAGATTGCCGGGCAGACGGCGTTTATGGTGCCGGGCGAGATTGCCCGTACCGTGCCGGAAATCGTCGCCTCGGAACAGGCGCTGCTTGCGGCGCGGCAGGGCGACCATGCGGCCCGGGTCGATGGCGCAGGCCGGATTCTGGCCGAGACGCGGCGCGAACTGGAAACGATGGAGGACCTGTTCGCCCGCGACATCGCCGCGCTGATCGAGGTGACGCGGGCGCGCAAGGCCAATGGCGATGCCGAAAGCCGCTATGACGAGATCATCACCGGCGCGGAACTGGAGCGGGCAAATGCCTATTCCGAGGTGTTGCAGGACCTGTCCACCCTGCGCCAGGAACTGGCACTGGCGCAGGACCAGTTGTCGCGCACGGTGATCGTGGCCCCGATGGCGGGAGTGGTGAACAATCTGGGCGTGACCACCATCGGCGGCGTGATCCGGCCGGGCGAAGAGATTTTCCAGATCATTCCCTTGGGCGATGCCCTGTTTGTCGAGGCGCGGGTGCGCCCCGCCGACATTGCCAACATCGTGCCGGGCCAGCAAGCGACGATCAAGCTGTCGGCCTATGACTATACCATTTATGGTTCGCTGACCGGGATCGTGACTTTCATCAGCGCCGACACCTTTCCCGACGAGCGCCGTGCCGACCTGCCGCCGCATTACAAGGTGACGGTGGCGGTGGACCTGAGCCATCTGGCCGGACGGCAGGCCGAGATCGAGATCCGACCCGGGATGCAGGCGGCGGTCGAATTGTATACCGGGGAAAAGACCGTGCTGGATTACCTGATCAAGCCGCTTTATCGCGGGTCCGAGGCACTGCGCGAGCCCTGAGTCAAACGGAGCGCCTGCGGCGCGTTGTTCATGCATGCGAGGGGGGCGCTGCCCCCCGTCGTCGCTGCCGCTCCTCGGCCCCCCGGGGTACTTGGGCAAACATGAATGTCGGTGGGCCGAGCATGCCGCAGGTCTGGCCATCAGGGCACGGGGGGCTGTCGGGCGGTGAAATCGGCGAGCGATTTGCCCGGTTCGTCGATGAACAACTGCGGCAGCGCCTGGAGGCGGTCGATCCGGTCGACGCGAAACACGCGAAAATCGTTCCGCAATTCGCACCAGGCGGTCGCGGTCCAGACCCGGCCCCAATATTCGATCTGAAGGGGCCGGATCGTACGCTCGGAGGGTTCGCCTGCGGCATTGCGATAGCTGATCCGCAGTTTCTGGCGGGCGCGGATCGCCGAGCGCAGGCCGGGCATGTGCTGAAAGCCGCGCGCCGCCTCGGCAAAGGGATAGACGGCAAAGCCCCAGCCGGCGGCGGGGGCGGTGCGGCCTTCGGGCAGGACCGCCTCGATCTTGGCGGCCAGGCTGCGGGCGGCCTGGCGCAATTCGTCATCCGCAGCCTCGGCCACCACGGCCATGCCCAGATGCAGCGCCTCAAGCTCGGCCAGGGTCAGATTCAGCGGCGGCAGGGTGATGGCGGCGGTGGCCATGAAGCCAAGCCCGCGTTCGCCGGCGATCGGCACCCCGGACGCGATCAGCGTATCCATGTCGCGGTAGATCGTGCGCAAGGACACGTCCAGCCGGTCGGCCAGGTCCTGCGCGCGGTGCAGCCGCCCGTCGCGCAGGATGGTGATCAGGTCGAACAGGCGGTCACTGCGCGGCATGGCGGCCCCGCGCGAGCGCAGGTGTCAGGTGGCGCGCCAGAGCGTGACCCCGCCACGGGCGGACCGGACGCTGCCGGGCGCTATGATCGCCATGAATGGTGCTGCAACCGGTTCGGTCATCAGCTTGGCGGCGGCTGTGTCTGCACTGGTGCGGTCGGACCACAGGACCCGATCGGTCCAGGTGTCGCCCGCCAGCGACAGGCAGCGCACGAGGCAGCCGGGCTGGCAGGCCCGCCAGGCATCCAGGCGGGAGGCAACGGCGGCAAAAGCAGCGGGGTCGCTGCCGGGGATCAGGGTGAATGTGACGATTTCGGCGGTCCGGGTCATGGTGGCCTTGCTTGTCTGGATGCATGGGCCTCTCCTGTCGCAGATCGCAACTGACAGCATTGTGTCAATTGACATGATAGTGGCAAAATATCGTCCCGGCCAGCCCCGAGGGCCTCTTTCGGGCGGGCGCAACTGCGGCTAGGCAGGATGGATCAACCTGGGTCAGGTCAGAGCCTGTCCGCCGTTTCATGGGAGAAACGTCATGTTCAACAATATCGGCCCGATGGGCATTTTGCTGATTGTCGTCGTCGTTCTGGTCCTGTTCGGGCGCGGCAAGATTGCCGGGCTGATGGGCGAGGTCGGCAAGGGCATTACCGCGTTCAAGCGCGGCGTCGATGACAGCAAGCGCGAGCTGGAAGATGCGACCGCCACCGCCGCCACTGCCGCGCGCGATGTGACGCCCGAGCCCGAGAAAGACCGGGCCTGATCCCCCGACCGAAAGGCTGACCCGATGTTCGATCTTGGCTGGTCCGAGCTGATGCTGATCGGCGTGGTTGCGCTGATCGTGGTAGGGCCGAAGGATTTGCCCAACATGTTCCGTGCCGTCGGTCAGTTTACCGGCAAGGCGCGCGGCATGGCGCGCGAATTCAGCCGGGCGATGGAATCGGCGGCCGATCAGGCCGGGGTGAACGAGATCAACAAGACGTTGCGCGCGGCCACCAATCCGCGCGCCTTTGCCGCCGACAAGCTGAAGTCGGCTGTGACGCCCAGGCCGGTGACGCCCAAGCCCGTGGCGGCCGCCACGCCAAAGAGTTCAGCGACCGACGCCGCCGCTGAAGGCGATACCGGGCCTGCGCCAGGGCCTGCGCCGGCGCCCGCGTCGGCATCGACCCTAACCCAGGCCACGCCGCGGCCGGAGTTCAAACCCGGCGGCGCGACCGAAGCGTTGGCGGCCCAGCGCGTCGCCCTGCGCGAAAAGCTGGAGGCCGAGAGCCAGGCCCGCGCGATTGCGCGGCGCGAGGCCGAGGCGTTGGCGTTGGCGGCAGCCGACAAGGTGCCCCCTGCCGCGCCCGCACCGAACACCGCGCCGGACCCCGCACCATGAGCAAGGTTGACCAGATCGACGACACCTCGGCCCCGCTGATCGAACATCTGGCCGAGTTGCGCAAGCGGCTGATCTGGTCGGTGCTGGCGTTCAGCGTCGCGATGCTGGCGTGTTTCGCCGTCTGGAACCCGATCTTCAACTTCATGACCCGGCCGCTTTGCGTTGCCTTGGCCAAGCTGGACCAGACCTGCACCACCTATCTGCTGTCGATGCAGGAAGGCTTTTTCCTGGCCATCTCGATCTCGATGGTGGGGGGGCTGTGCCTGTCGTTTCCGGTGATCAGCTTTCAGTTGTGGCGGTTCGTGGCACCCGGTCTGTACAAGTCGGAGAAGGGCGCGATGCTGCCGTTCATGCTCGCCTCGCCGTTCATGTTCGGCCTGGGCGCGGCCTTTGCGTTTTACGTGATCACGCCGCTGGCCTTCAACTTTTTCCTGGGGTTTCAACAGCCCGGCACATTGGCAACCGGCGTCGCGCAGGGTGAAAGTCAAGTGGCCGGGATTGCGTTCCAGGGTTCGGCCCAGGCCTATCTGTCGCTGACCATCGCGTTCATCGTCGCCTTTGGCCTGTGTTTCCAGTTGCCGGTGTTGCTGACGCTTTTGGGCAAGGCCGGGATCGTGACCTCGCGCGGGCTGGCGGGGGTACGCAAATATGCCATCGTCGCGATCCTGATGCTGGCCGCGCTGGCCACGCCGCCCGATGTGATCAGCCAGCTGATCCTGTTCTTCACTGTCTATCCTTTGTACGAAATCTCGATCTTTCTGGTGGCGCGGACCGAACGCCAGCGCGAGGCGCAGATGCGTGCCGACGGCACCCTGGGCGAGGACGAGTCGCTGTTTGGCGACGATGATGCGCCCGAGGACAAGAAGGCGTGAGCGCGGCCGACCTGCGCCGGATCGCCGAGGCGCTGGAGCGGATCGCGCCTGCGCCGCGCGGGGCGCCGGATTTTGCGGCACCCGGTTATGTGTGGCATGTCGTGCCCGACCGGCTGGAGCCGGTGGCCCGGGTGAACCGGGTCGATCTGGCGCTGCTGGTGGGGGTGGACCGCGCGCGCGATACGCTGGTGACCAACACGCGCCAGTTTGCCGCCGGATTGCCGGCCAACAACGCGCTGTTATGGGGCGCGCGGGGGATGGGCAAATCGGCGCTGGTCAAGGCGGTGCATGCGATAGTGGCCAAAGACCAGCCCGGGCTGAAGATCGTCGAGGTTCAGCGCGAGGATTTGCCAAGCATCGGGCGCTGTCTTGCCCTGCTGCGCGGGCGGGCGGAGCGGTTCATCATGTTCTGCGATGATCTGTCGTTTGGCCATGATGATACGCATTACAAATCGCTGAAAGCCGTGCTGGATGGCGGGATCGAGGGGCGGCCGGACAATGTCGTGCTGTACGCCACGTCGAACCGCCGCCATCTGATGCCGCGCGACATGATCGAGAATGAGCGCCAGACGGCGATTTCACCGTCCGAGGCGACCGAAGAGAAGGTATCGCTGTCGGACCGGTTCGGGCTGTGGTTGGGCTTTCATCCCTGCTCGCAAGACCAGTATCTGGCGATGATCCGCGGCTATGCGGATGCATTCGGCATCGCCATCGACGATGGGGCGCTGTGGGCCGAGGCGATCGAATGGCAGGCCACGCGGGGCGGGCGCTCGGGGCGGGTGGCCTGGCAATACGTCACCGACCTGGCCGGTCGGCGCGGCGTGACGCTGTAGCGGTTTACGGCAGGAACTCGGTCGGATCGGTGCTCTGCATGCCGCGGCGCACCTCGAAATGCAGGAAACTGGGGTCGCCGGCGCGGACCTGGCCGATGGTCTGGCCCGCGCTGACGCGGTCATCCTTGGCAACGGTCAGGTTGTCCAGATGGGTGTAGACAGTCAACAGCCCGTCCGCATGGCGGATCACCACGATCTGGATGCCTTGGGTATTGGTGGTGATCGCGGCCACGGTACCTGCGGCGGCGGCCTTGACCGGGGTGCCGGCGGCAGCGGCGATGTCGATGCCTTCGTTGCGGCCGGGGGCATAGTCGCGGATGACACTGCCCGCGACCGGGCGCAACATCGCCGCAGTGGCGGGGGCGGTGGTCTGCTGCGCGCCAAGGTCGGGCACCACCGGGGCGGGCGTCGTCGCCACGGCTGCGGCTGCCGGGGCCTCGTCGTCGGGCAGAGCGGTGGTGGCCGAGGGCGGCACCGGGGTTGCGCTGCCTTCGCCCGGTGCAGTGGTGGCCGTTGCGGCCGCCGGGGCCGGGCCGCTGCCTGCGGGCGGGATCAGCAATTGCTGGCCTTCACGCACGGCCAGGTCGGGGCCAAGACCGTTCCAGTCGGCGATGACGCGCACCGGCATGTTGTATAGCCGCGCGATGGAATAGGCGCTTTCGCCGCGCTGCACCTGATGCTGGATCGGTTCCGGCCCTTGCTGAAACACCAGCGTCGGGGTCGCCGGGCTGGCCGCAGCGGCGACGTCAGCGGCGGGGGGCAGCGCATTGGTCGTGACCGCCCCGGCCCGGTCCAGCGCCTGACCGGCCAGACCGGCCACATCGACGCTGCCCGCCGCTGCTGCCGCGACCGGTTCGGACACACGGGTCGGCAGTGCCAGCACCTCGTCCCGGCGCAGCGGGGTATCTGGCGCGATGCCGTTATGGGCGGCCAGCGCATCGGCATTCAGGCCCAGCCGGGCGGCGATGGTGCGGGGCGTGTCGTCGCGCTGGGCCACGACCACCTGATAATTCGGATAGGCGATGACGCCGCGATCATCCGGGCTGGGCCGGGATGGCGCGTTCACTGCCGCCTCGGCGGTGCTGAAGCCGCCGCCCAGACCGCGCAGGTCGAAATCCAGCGGCTGCGGGTTGTTGCACCCTGCCAGCAGCGCCAACGCTGCACCGCTGATCAGCATCCGTGTGCTGCCAAGGGGATGACCGGACCGGGGGGCTACCATGCTCTACATCCTCGCGCGTGTGTCAGACGGCCCCTTGTCGCCGGGGCCTTGGGTCGTGCAGGCAGGCCCGGTCAGTCCTGCCCCAATCCTGCGACCAGGGGCACGAACCGGACGGGTCGCAACTCTTCGTACTCGAACCCGGTGTCGCGCCGCGTCACCCGGATCAGGCTTTGCACCGTGTCGGACTGGCCTACGGGCAACACCATGATACCGCCGATCCGCAACTGGGCCAAGAGGGGGCCGGGCGGGTCTTCGGCGGCGGCGGTGACTAGGATACGGTCGAACGGTGCCTGATCGGGCAGGCCATGGCTGCCATCGGCGACAATCGCGGTGATGTTGGTCAGCGCCAGCGCGGCGAACACCACCCGCGCCTCGGCCACCAGACGACGATGGCGGTCGATGGTGGTGACGCGGCGGGCCAGCAAGGCCAGGATCGCGGCCTGATAGCCGGACCCGGTACCGATTTCCAGCACCAGATCGCGCGGTTGCACCTGCAGCGCCTGGGTCATCAGGCCGACAACCGAAGGCTGGCTGATGGTCTGGCCGCAAGCGATGGGCAACGGCACATCCTCGTACGCGCGACCGGCAAACAGGCCGCGCACGAACCGGGCGCGATCGGTCCGCTCCATCGCGGCCAGGACGCGCGGATCGGTCACGCCGCTGGCGCGCAGCGTATAGACGAACTGCATCTGCTGTTCGGCGTCCTGCGTCACTCCAAAGCGTCCCTCAGCGCTGCCAGCCGGTCATGCGCGGTCAGATCGGCCCGCAGCGGCGTGACCGAGATATAGCCGTCCAGGTTCGCCTGCACATCGGTTCCGTCCCCGGTGCGTTCATGTTGTGGCCCACCTGTGACCCACAGGAAACGCCGCCCCGACGGCGACTGCTGCGGCGCGACCCGAAAGGTGCCCGCTTTGCGGAAACCTTGCCGGGTGACGCGGATACCCTTGACGGCGGCAGCGGCGACAGGGGGGAAGTTCACGTTGTAGAACAGCCGGTAATCCGCAGCCTCCCAGAACGCGCGGTCAAGCAGGGCGCGCACGGTGCGCACGCCGTGCTGGGCAGCGGCATCAAACGGGTCGGGCAGGGCCTTGTTCGCCGGACCAAAGAATTGCGACAGGGCGATGGCGGGCAGGCCTTGCAGCGCCGCCTCCATCGCGCCGCCGACGGTGCCGGAATACATCACGTTTTCGCCCGCGTTGTTGCCCCGGTTCACCCCGGACAGGACCAGGTCCGGTCGCTGCCCGGCCATCACGTCATGCAGGCCCGCCAGGACGCAATCGGCCGGGCTGCCCTCGGCCGCAAAGCGGCGCGGGCCCAGTTCGGCGATCATGGTGGGGTGGGTATAGCTGATGCAATGGCCGACGCCGGATTGTTCGAACGCCGGGGCGACGGTCCAGACCTGGCCATCCGGCCCGGCGATGGCGGTGGCGATGGCATGCAGCACGGCCAACCCGGGCGCGTTGATGCCGTCGTCATTGGTGATCAGAATGCGCATGTTCCCGCAGATCGCCCCGTCCGTTCGCACGGGCCCAGGCCCCCGGTCTGGTTATGGGCTAGAGCAGGGACCGCCGGGGGTAAAGCCGAGACTGGGCGTCACGCCGCAATCAGGCGGTGACTGCGGCTTTGCTGCGCCGCAGCGGCCAAAGGGTCAGCAGCGGAACCAGCATGAACACGCTCCATTGTGGCATCGGCAGCACCGAACCCAGCCGGGTCAGGCCATACCAGATGAACAATCCGGCAAAGCCGATCTGGATGGCGCTGATCGTCAGGGCCAGCGCGGGATCGGGATGGAAGGCCAGCCAGAACAGGGCCAGGCTGAACACCGCCAGATTGACCGTCACCGCGTGCCACAGGATCGCGGCAAAGGCGGACAGACCGTCCGACATCGGCACGGCCTGCAGGCCCGCATGAACTTCGCTCCCGCCGGCAATGACGTGAACGCCCAGGGTCAGCGTCATCAGGCAGGCCGCAACAAGGGTGGTTTTCTGCATCGTCGATCCTCCATACGATGGCGTATGGTATGGCGGCACCCTTGCCGCAGGTCAATACGCTGGCGTATGGTCGGGCATGGGCAAAACGTCGCAACGTCTGGGACAGCAGGACTGGATTCTGGCCGCGTTTCGCGCGTTGGCCGTCAAAGGGCCAAGCGGGATAAGGGTCGAGCCGTTGGCCCGCGATCTGGGCACCACCAAAGGGTCGTTCTACTGGCATTTCGCCGATCTGGCCGCCCTGTGCCAGGCGATGCTGATCTATTGGGAGGCGCGGGCCTTGCACGCCATTCTGGCCGCGCTGGACCCCTTGCCCCCCGGTCAGCCGCGCCTGCGCCATCTGATCACCCTGGCCGCCGGATCGCACCAGCCGGGTTACGGAGGTGCAGCGGCCGAACCGGCCCTGCGCGACTGGATGCGCTATGACGCTGTCGTGCGCGCGGCGGTCGAGCGGGTGGATGCCGCGCGGATCGCCTATCTGGAAGGCTGCTTTGCCGATGCCGGGCGGCCCGACCCCGGTCTGGCGCGGCTATTTTATGGCGCTTGGATCGGGCTGGAGGTTTTGTCGGTGCAGGACGGTCAGACGGGCGAGGCGATGTTGCACGGGCTGCTTGACACCCTGATCGGCCCGCTGCCGCGCCGCTAGGCCAGGATCAATGGCAACAGTCGCGCAGCCTCGGCCGCCGGGTCGGTCAGGCGGCTGCGGTCCTCGCCGGGATAGAACCGGGCGCGGGTGGCGGTGGGCATCGCGGCCGGCGTCAGGATGATGACCTGCGGCCCGATTCGCACTGATTCCGCCTGCCAACTGCGCGCCAGCGCGATCTGGGCGGCCTTGGTCGCGCCGTAGTGGCCCATGAAACGCTCGCCGCCGCGCGGATCGTCCAGAAACACCGCGCGGCCCTGCGGCCCCAGCAACGGCGCGACATACCCGATCAGGCGCTGGGTGGCGGTGACGTTCACCGACAGGGATTTGTCGAAATCCTTGTCGGCCAGATGCGCCGTCGGCCCCAGCGGGCCGGCATGCACCGCCGCGTGTATCCAAAGATCCAGCCCGCCCCAGCGGTCATGCAGGCCCCGGCACAGGGTTTGCATCGCCTCGGGCACGGTGATGTCCATCGGCGCCAGCGTGGCCGCCCCGCCGGCGGCGCGGATCCGGTCGTCCAATTCCTCCAGCGCGCCGACGGTACGGGCGACGGCGATGATGTGGTGGCTGCGGGCCAGGGCCAGCGCCAGCGCGGCCCCCAGACCCCTGCCGGCCCCGGTGATCAGCGCGGTGGTCATGTGGTGCTTTCCGTCGCATTGTGGCGCAGGGTCAACTCGCGCCGGGCCGCCGTCAGATCGCCTTCCGCGCCGATCCAGCCGCAAAAGGCGTCGAAATCGGGGCCGATCTGTTCAAGCCGTATCTGAAGAACGTGATGCTTGTCTTTGAGAAAGCTGGCGATATTCGTATTCACCGTATCGACATAGTCGCGGCAGAACCGGATCAGCGGCGCGCGGGGGGTCAAGGTCCGGGACCGGGCCAGGATATCGGTGCGATAGGCGCGGATGATGCCTTGATTGGCCCTCTGGGCAAAGCTTTGCGCCACGGCCTCGGGCTCTCGGGTCAGATGTACATAGGCCGCATCGTTGCCGAAATGCCGGTCCAGCCGCCCCAGCATCCAGGACAGCCGATTGTCGATCTCGATATGCTGCGGCGGATAGGCAAAGCGGGCTTTGCCCAACGCATGGGTCAGGCCTTCATGCGCGGATGTCCAATTGGTCAGATGTCCCGTCGCCCGCGCCAGCGTCATCGAGCCGCAGCGCCCGGTGCACAGAACAAAGACATTGGCCGGAAACGTCATGCCGCGATCCCGGCCAGGCGGGCGGCGACCAGGCGGGCGACCAGATCGTCGGGAAGGGGTTTTGCGGGGGTGAACTGCGCCGCGCCCGGGGTGTGGCGATGGCTCAGTGCCGCCAGTTCGGCGGAAAATTGCGGGATGATGTTGCCCGAATGCGGGTAGAAACCGCAGTTGCGGGCATAGCCCGCATAGCCCGCGAAGACCTTTGATCCCTTGCGAAACCCTGGCATCGCATAGGACACCACCTCTTCTGCACCCGGCACCAGCCGGTGGATCAGCGCCCGCAACGCGCCCAGTACCGCCTGCTGGTCGGCAGGGCGGGCGGACAGATAGGCGTCGTGGCTGGCGGTGGCGGTCATGACGCGGCTTTTGCCCCAGAAAGGGGCGTGTTTGCAAGGCAGGTGCTTGCATTCGGCTTGGCCGATGCGGGCGGAACGGAAACCTATTCCGCCGCCTTCATCTGAAATCCCTGGGTGATCATGTCGGCGGGCACCACCGGATAGTCGCCGGAAAAACAGGCGTCGCAATAGCGTGGCGCGGCGGGGTCACGGCCAGCAGCCTCGCCCATGGCGCGGTAAAGCCCGTCCAGGGTGATGAACCGCAGGCTGTCCACGCCCAGATGGGCGCGCATCTCGTCCTCGGACATCGTTGCGGCCAGCAATTTGTCCCGCTGCGGCGTGTCGACGCCGTAAAAACAGGGCCAGGCGGTGGGCGGGGATGCGATGCGGAAATGCACCTGCGCGGCACCGGCATCCAGGATCATCTCCTTGATCTTGCGGCTGGTGGTGCCGCGCACCACCGAATCGTCCACCAGAATCACCCGCTTGCCCCGGATCAGCGCGCGGTTCACGTTCAGTTTCAGCCGCACGCCCATGTTGCGGATCTGTTCGGATGGCTCGATGAAGGTGCGGCCCACATACTGGTTGCGGATGATGCCCATGCCATAGGGAATGCCGCTTTCGCGGGCATAGCCGATGGCGGC
>Ga0105044_10004013_pt1 | contig 20219 bp, 19 predicted proteins | sample MAT01_FD_78092 | JGI IMG/M metagenome (GOLD analysis project Ga0105044, IMG submission 78092) | Freshwater microbial communities from Lake Fryxell liftoff mats and glacier meltwater in Antarctica - MAT-01 | ecosystem: Environmental > Aquatic > Freshwater > Ice > Liftoff microbial mat | place...
AAGCCGAGTCCGATCGCTCCGCTGTCGCGGATGCCGCGCCGGACGTCCTCGGCGAGCCGTCCCAGACCCATGTTGCACGGGGTTACATAGTTGGCCGCGGCGGCAACGCCGACCTGTGCTTTCGCGAAGTCGTCATCGCCGAGACCGACGGCACGAAGCATGGCTCGGGCAGGAGCTCGTTCCACTCCCTCGGTCACGTCGCGGCTGCGCCAGTTGGGTGAGCGGGATGTCATGGGGCAATTCTATGATATGTACTTCGCGAGACGTACATCGTCCTTATTGGCCCATGCCAGCTGAGGGACAGACCGCTGTTGAAGCGTTTGAGCTCAGCGGATCTTTCTGAGGCCCAGGCCCAGAGTCCGACCCACTCGTCGTCAGGGGGTAGGCGAGGTCACCTCTGTTGCGGTGGGTCGCCGCCCCCGGGGATGGGAGCGTCATACGATGGGGCACAAGGTGGTGATCGTCGACGGTCACGAAGACCTACTGGAGGCACTCGCCGACCTGCTCAGTCGGTCGGGATGGGGGCCGGTCACGACGGCCACATCGGCGGCGGCGGGGTTCGTGGCGATCGAGCGGTTGCGGCCCGATGTCGCCATCATCGACCTATCCGTGAGCGACGGCGAGGGCATGCACCTCGTTCACCGGGTCCGCGGGCTCCGCGACGCCCCGCCACTCGTGGTGCTCAGCGCACGCAGCGCAACGGATGTGGCGGTGGCCAGCGTGCGCGCTGGTGCCCGGGCATTCGTCCCCAAGTCCGCGCGCGCCCAAGACGTGGTCGACGCGGCCGAGGCGGTGGTGGCGGGAGGCGGCTGGATGCCCGATGACCTCCTGGGGGACGTGCTGGCCTCGCTCCTTGAGCCCAAGGCGCCGACCGAGTGGGAGGCGCTTGTGCAGGGCCTCACCCGGCGCGAGCGCGAGGTGCTCGACCTCATGGTGGAGGGCTTCGCCCGACCCTCGATCGCCCGGTATCTCGACATCTCGCTCAACACCGTGCGGAGCCACACGAAGAACATCCTCGCCAAACTCGGCGTCCACTCGAGCCTGGAGGCCGTGAGCGTGGCGCTGCGTGCCGGGGTGCGTCCGTCCGGTATGACCTGAGGGTCGAGGCGCCCGCCCCGATGGGGTGAGTTGAAATCACCCGTTTCCTGGCAATCGGTCAAGGTCGCGCTAGCGACGGCCGAGGTTGATGCGTACAGCGCAACAACCTCCGCCCTGAGAGAGCAACCACTTATGAGAACCGACTTGGCGGCAATCGCCTTAACCGCCGCGATCTTCGTCACCGCCTGCCAGCCCGCAGTCGCAGAGTTGCCGGTCACCGCGAAGCCTCCGACAGCCACCTCCGGAATCTGGATCAGCGCCAAGGAGATCGCCGCGAAGCCGACCAGCGGAGCTGCGTGGAGTTCGATGCGCGCCGCTGCCACAAGACCGTGGGGCACGCCCACGATTTCGGACCAGAACTCCCATGATGACACGGACACCCTGGCCGGCGCCCTCGTCGCCGTACGGCTGAACGATGCCAAGCTCAAGACCAAGGTGCGCATGCACCTGATGGACCTCGTCGCCCGCCACAAGTACGGCCGGGTGCTGGCGCTGGCACGTGAGCTGCCGTCCTACGTGATCGCCGCCGACGTGGTCGGGCTCGACGCCACCCAACGGGCGGCGTTCAAGGGCTTCCTTCGCGAGGCCAGGACCCACAAGATGACCGGCCACTCTGGAGGAACCGACCTCGTATCTACCGCTCACCGCTCGTCGAATAACTGGGGGACGATGAGCCTCGGCGCCCTGGCGGCGGTTGATGCCTACCTCGGTGACAAAGCCAGCTTGGCCAAGATCGCCAACACGCAGGAGGCCTGGCTCGGAGGCGCCGCGCCCAACACCTTGAAGTACAGCGGTACCAACTGGCACGCGGGACGGCGCGCTGGCATCAACGCCCGCGGCGCCACCATCGCCGGTCGCAGCGTTGACGGGGTCATCCCCGAGGACCAGCGTCGTACCGGCGAGTACACGTGGCCTGCACCCAAGGGCGGCTACCCCCACGAGGCCATGCAGGGTGCCATTGTCACCTCGGTGATCCTCGACCGCGCCGGGGTCCTCGACTTCGCGGCGGGGGACCACGCCCTCAAGCGCGCCATGCAGTGGCTGAGCGTCACCAACGCCAACCGGCCGGTCGGCGACGACGGCAACACGCCGTGGCTCCTGGCCGCCTACGGTGGCGGCACGTTCGCTCGCACCGCCGCCCCATCGCCGGGCAAGAACATTGCCTGGGCAGCCTGGACGGCGGGCTGACCCGAAGTCAGCGCTGCCGCCGGCCCGACGAGGTCAGGGTGAACGCCGAAGTCGGAGCGCGACCGTTCGACTCGGTCATCCGTCGACTGACGATCCCGTCCACGATGAGCTTGTCGAGGGCCGGCACCACGATCACAGCGCTGAGATGGGTGCCGTTGGTGATATCGAGCACGGTGGAACCATTGCGCTGGGTCCGGAGGAAGTTGGTGATGATGCTGAGGTCGCTGCTCCTCATCCAGTCGCCCTCTGCCGAGATGGACCGGGTCATCACGCACACCAGCTGATCAGGCCCGCGACCACGCCCGCCGCGACGGCGCTTGCTCGGCTGTGGACACCGAGCTTGGACAGGAGGCTCTGCACGTGGGAGCGCACTGTGGCGTGGCTCAGGCAGAGCCGGGAGCTGATGCGCTCCGTGGAGTCGCCGCTCGCAAGGTAGGCGAGCACCTGCAGCTCGCGCTCCGTGAGGAAGTAGAGGTCCCGCCCGGTCTGCTTGGGCTTGCGAGCCGGCCAGGTCACCCGGCGCTCCACCTGGGCCACCAAATCGGCCCCATGGCTGGACTTCGAGACCACGGCCAACGCTCCCGCCGCCAACGCTTCTAGACGGACTTGGCTGAGTTCGGCTCCGGTCACGACGACAACGTCGGTGTGGCTGGCGCACGCGGTGATCGAGCGCATCGCACCTTCGATCAGACCCTCACGCGGCGTGGCCACCTCGAGGATGCACACGTCGGGCTGGTGCTTTACGGCCAAGCCAGCGAGTTCCGTTGGTTGGTTGGTGACCGCCACCACTTGGTGCATTTGCTGTTCGAACAGGCGCGTCAATGACTTCGTCACCAGTTCGGGCCCGTCCGCCAGGATGATCCGCATACTCCCACCTCCCTCCAACCGCAGGCCCTTGTCAAACAAGGTCCTGCCTCGTCATGTTTACCGAATCCCACCCTGTATGTCACGGGAAATTCGGTGTCTACACATCTAAGCTTCATTACGGAGCGTGCCGACTCACCAAATCGCGGTATCACACGTCACCCTTCCAGCTCTCACAACACCTCACCCCCGGATGTGGACTGTTCCCGATGACAGCATCGCTCCTCATCGTCGATGATCACCCTTGGCTGGCGGACGCCGTGGCCCAACTCGTCGCCAGCGCGGGGTGGAGCCCGGTCGAGATAGCCACCTCGACCGCGGATGCGCTCGCGTTGGCGCGCCGCCTCCGGCCCGACGTCGTGTCGGTCGACCTCACGCTGGGAGACGACGACGGACTCGACCTGATCAGCAACCTTCTCAAGGACCAGCCGCACCTAGCGGTTGTGGTTCTCACCGGCGCCTCGTCGGGTCCCCGAGCGCTCGAGTGCATCGCCGCGGGCGCGCGCGGGTTCATCCCAAAGAGCGCCGCGCCCGAGGAGATCTTGGCGGCGTTCGAAGCGGTGTTTCAAGGTCACACCTGGCTTCCGGTGTCGCTGATCGCCGGGGTGCTCGACGCTGCGCTTCACCCGCCGCCGCCCACGGTCTGGGTGGAGCTCGTCGATTCCCTGTCGGAGCGCGAGCGCGAAGTGCTGGAGCTCATGGTGGCCGGGCTTGATCGGCACCAGATCGCCGAGGAGCTGATGATCTCGTTCAATACGGTGCGCACCCATGTCAAGCACGTGCTGGCAAAATTGGGCGCCCACTCCACGGTGGAGGCCGTGAGCGTGGCGCTGCGTGCCGGCGTGCGCCCTCATGACGTGGGAGCTAGGGGATAGCGACAAGCGGCAGGACCACCGTGAGCAGCGCGCCGCCGAGTTCGCCGCGGCGCAACTCCAGGTGCCCGCCGTGATGCTCGACGAGCCGCATCACCGCGACCATGCCCAGCGATGAGCGGCCGGCTGACGCTTGACCGAACCCGGGCCCGGAGTCCGACACCGAGATCGTGAGCGTCTCGTTGGTCCTCCCGCACAGGACGAGCACCTTGCCGGTGGGCCCCGCTGCACGGCAGCCGTTCTCCACGAGGTTCAGGAGGGCGCGCTCCCACTCGATGGCATTGCCCCTGATCCGCTGCGACGTGCCCTTGCGCTCGAGGCCGTCCATGTCGAAGAGCAGTTCGCCGGAGTAAGCGCTCTGCATCCGGACGATCACATTCTGCGCGATGGCTCCGGGGTCGATGAGCGCGATGTGATGGGTGCCGTGGAGCTCCTGATCGCACAGGCTCGCCATAACGGCGAACTCGCGCTCGATTGTGGAGAAGACGGACTCGACGCCGGGGTTGACCCGGCGGTGGGCATCCAGCGTGACTCGGATGATCGCGATCGATTGGAGCAGATCGTGGGCCAGGTGGCGCGCCGCCAGTTCCCCCTCTTCTTCCGATCCCTCCTCCATGGCACCGCCCCTCCTCCAGTCGGAGACCGCATGCTCGTGCATTTGGCCCTACCGCCGCAGCGCGACGCCAACGTGACAAGGATAGTGAGCCTTGGCCGTCGAGGCACTGGGCCATCTGGTCCGTCAGCCCTGCCGCACCAGGAGGTCCGTCAGGAGAATTGATGCCCCTGGGTCGTTGGCGCCGGGACCGACGCACACCTCGTCGACTCCTGCGGTCCCCGCGGCTAGGAGCGGCACCTCGAAACCCTCGGCGACCACACCGCTACCGGTCTCGATGCGGATGGAGGCGACGTGCCGCCTCGGGTCGATCTGGATCGTCACCCGCAGCGGGGTCCCGTGGGCGACCGTTCCAGCGAGCACTCGGCCGTCGGGACCGCTCCAGCCTGCTTCGCCCTTGCGGCTGAGCCGGGCGGAGGCAAGCGAGCCGTCGGGTCCTCGGACCGTGAGAAGCCGGGCATCGGTCGCGCCCGTGCCTGCGGTGATGACGTCGGCGCGCACGAGAACGGCGGACGAGCTGAGGGGGACGGCCCGACAGGCGAGCGGTGCATGGTCGCCGTCAGCGTTCTCTATGAGCATCCCTCGGCCGGTGCCGGGAGCGGTGACGATCGTTGAGGTGAGCGGCTGGGAGGTGCCGGCGTGCCACGCCGCCGGCGTGGGTGCGCGAGACGGCAGGCCGTCGAACGTGTCATGCACCACGTCCACCGTGCCCGTCCCCCCACGGAGCGGGCCGGCGGCAAGGTGGCCACCCACCACGGCGGTACGCCAGCCCGAGAGGTCGTGTCCGGCGGCCATGACCAGTAGGCCGCGGTCCGCCTCGGCGAACCCGTTCGGGACCACAGGGGCGGCCAGGCGCGTGCCGACGTCGCCGTAGAGCACGGGCCGGCCCAGGCCAGGGGAAAAGGCGAGATCCCCGATCGCAGCCGTCTTGGCGACGACCGGCGTGGGCCCTACTCCGTCGGCCGAATCCACGGGTGGCGGGTGCGTCGCGAGCACGTGCACACGCGAACCGTCGGCGTCGACCACGAGCGCTGCGTCTTGGAGCTGGTCCTGGACGCGGCTGACCGTCGAGGTGCGGATCGTGCGGCCGTCGATGGCGAGAAGCAGGAGTGCCGTGTCCTGGTCGTTTCGCCCGCGCTCGGCGAGCGAGGTGGGCACGAGGACCAGGAGGGGACGGCCCGGAGCAGTGCCGGTAGAGGACACGGTCACCGGCCCGACGCCGCCAACGCCGTAGGCCTCATACGCCTCGGTGCTCCAAACCGATCCCGACCAGGTCGCCACGTGGACCCTGTCGGCCGACACAGAGCGCCACACCAGATGCACTGTTGACCCAGATCCGATGAGGTCGAACCCACCGACATCGGATGCCCCGACCCCGTCGGGCAGAGGAGCGAAGCCGGTGTGGTCGAGGCCGGAGGGGCTGCTCCTGGCAACAACGATGCCGTCGCCCTCTTGCCGGGCCAGCCACTCGCTCCCGCTTGGTTCGACCAGCATCCTGATGCCCGGAACCGGTGTCGCGCTGGCCGTGACGGGAAAGTCGGCCATCTGGCGCCAGCGCTGCTGGGCGGTGTCCCAGCGGAACCGGTTGGTGCGCAGGGCGTGGCTGTCGTAGGACCGCGTCCCTGAAGAGGCGACGACCAGCACCGATCCTGTCCAGGCGACGATGGGTCCGACGAACTCCCGATCATCGACCAGCACGCCGGTGTCGACCCAAGGGCCGTCCGCCGACGGGAGGCCCCAGATGGTGAGCGCGCCGTCACCCTCCCGGTTGAGGACCGCCCACCAGCGCCCGGCGGCGAACCACGTGCGCGACTCGTGCATCTGCGGGACCGGGGCTTCTTCCGGGCGATCGGGGCCGGCGAACCCGGTCTCCCCGTGGACCTCGCGATCGGACAGGACTCGGGACGCGGGAGGCGAGGGGGCCGAGCCTCCGACGGCGACAGAGACAGCATGGTCTTGGAGGGCGTGCTCCACGCGGCTCCCAGCCCAGAGGGCGCTCAGGAGCGCCACGGGGGCGAGCGCCGCCGCGCCGACGCGCTGCCGCGTCCGGGGCCGAGCTGGGCTCATGCGCCGCGCCGGCGCACCACGCAGGCAGCCGTCTGAAACAGGATCCAGAGGTCGAGCGGCAAGCAGCTGTGCTCGATGTAGCGGATGTCGAGGCGTAGGCGCTGGTTGAAGTCGGCCTCGTTGCGGCCCTGTACCTGCCACAGACCGGTAAGGCCGGGCCGGACCTCGAGGCGGCAGGTGTGCCAGAGCGCGTAGGTCGAGGGGGCGAACGACGTCGGCCGGGGACCAACGAGCGACATCTGCCCGAGCAGAACGTTCACCAGCTGGGGGAGCTCATCGAGGCTGGTGGCGCGAAGGATCTTGCCGACCCGGGTGATGCGCGGATCGTCGATGATCTTGAAGTCCGGCGGCGGGACGATGCTGAGGTGGGCGAGCGAAGCCTTGAGCTCCTCTGCGTCGCGCACCATTGTCCTGAACTTGTACATCCGGAAGCGGCGCCCGTGGCGCCCGGTGCGGTCCTGGCCGAAGAGCGCAGGGCCGGGCGAGTCGAGGCGTACGGCCAACGCGATCAGCGCCAGGATGGGGACGACGATCGGGAGGGCCAGGAGGCACATAGTCAGGTCGAAGCCACGCTTCACGCTCCCGTAGTGCAGCCGCATCGTCAGCGTTCACCCATGGCTTGGTCCGGAGGGTCCGCCTCAGGATCGGGTACGAGCACCGGTCCGACAGAGGGCCGGGAGGCCGAGGGCCCAAGGCCGGTGACGACGGGTGTCAGCGCACGCTCGAGGCCATCCATCGTGAGGGCATCCAACGGGAACACTGCGGCACGGATTCCGCTGACGCCCACCTCCGCCTCTAGGCGCTCGGCGAATCCGATCATTCCGTTCCCGTCGGTCTCGGGTAGCAGGATGCGTAGCCCGTGGTGCTGCCATGCGCAGTCGCTTCCGCGCATCAGCCTCACGATCCGCTCTCCGGTCTCGTCGTCGCAGTCGATCGCCATGAGCCCCAACGGGTGCCCGTACCGGCGGCTGCGGGTCAGTTCGCTGGCGAAGGCGTCGCTCGGGCTCTCTCGTGTTGGACGGACGCGGACGTGGTCAACCGCCAGGCCGATCGTGGCGCTCGCCGCGAGGGCCACGCCCAGCACGACGAAGAGGGGGCGGCCCGGGTTGAACCCGATGAAGCCGCGCGTCAGGAGCAGGCCAGCCACGATCAGCGAGATCGAGCATGCAACGAGCTGGCCCGGCTTCATCCCGGCGTCAGCGCGCATGACCGGCTGATCCTTGCGCTCGGAGGTGGGACCGGCGCGGAGAGCGGGGTGGACGCTCATGCCCGCGCCGGTTCCCGATCGAAGGCACCCACGGCCCAGCTGTGCATCGCCGCCAGCCCCGTGCGAAGGCTGGTGGTGGGGTGGTAGCCGAGCGCCGCAGCGGCCACGCGCACATCGGCCGAGGTGTCCTGCACGTCGCCGGCGGCGGGTGCCTCGTAGCGGATGTCGATCGGCCCGGTCAGCTCCTCGACCAGGGACAGGAGGTGGTTGACTGAGGTCCGGTGCCCACCACCCAGGTTGGCCACACCGTCCCAGTCGGCGTCTGCTGCTGCCACCAGCCCGGTCACGATGTCGTCGATATAGGTGAAGTCCCTCGTGGCGGTGCCGTCGCCCCACACCCGGAACGGATCACCTCGGAGCGCAGCCTTGAACAGCTTGTGGAACGCCATGTCCGGCCGTTGGGCCGGGCCGTAGACGGTGAAAAAGCGTAGCGCCGTCACCGGCAGGCCCCAGGTGCTGTGGTACGCGAAGGTGAGGTGCTCCGCGGCAAGCTTCGACACGCCGTACGGGGACACCGGCCTCGGCAAGGCTGTCTCCGGCGTGGGCAGCGATCGGGCGTTTCCGTACACCGAGGAACTCGATCCGTAGACGAACCGGCGCAGCCCCGCCCCGACGCATCCCTCGAGGAGCCGCTGAGTCCCCTCGATGTTGTGGTGTGCGTACGGGGCGAACCCGTCACCCCAGGATGCGGTGACGCTCGCCTGGCCGGCGAGGTGGAACACGACGTCGGCCTCGTGGATGCTGCCGGTCGGTACGTGCTCGGCGAGATCCGAGGAGACGAGCTGGAAGTTGGGGTGGTCGACCAAGCACCCGAGGTTCTGCATCTTCTGCTCCACGTCGTAGGCGCGGGTGATGCAGTCGATGCCGACGACGGTGTGCCCAGCGTCCAGCAGCCGTCTGCTGAGCGAGGACCCGATGAACCCTGCTGCGCCGGTCACGATGGCGATCATGGAACTCCTCCGAAGTGGGTCGTACTCTGTTGGGGACCAACCATGGCCCCGGTTCGTGAGCACGGACTCGTCCCCAGGGGTGATGTGCGATACGTCCCCTTCGCCACCGGTGCGGTGCCGGCTCATCGGACGAGCGGGTGGGTGACCCCGGTCCACAGGATCGCCGAGTGGCCTGAACCGTCGCGCTGGAGGGCTTCGGCCGCGAGGCGGGCGAACGGGGGGCGGTCCCAACGAGACGTGACGATCAGCCAGAGGCCCGCCGGTTTCGGCACGCGCAGATCGCCCTCGCCTCCGGGCCACTGCTCGGGTCGGGCCAGGCCCTCTGCCACGAGCGCGAGAGCCGTCTCGAGCGTGCCACCGCGCTTGCCCTTCGTCGCCCACACGTCGATGCCCGCCCGGTCCAGCACGTCGGCGGTCGCGACCTTGTAGGCCAGAGCCTCCTGGCTGTACATGAGGCTGGCATCGCCCCGGCGGATCTCCTCGGGAATACGGCCGTCCGGCTCGATCAGATCGATGCGCTCGCGCCACCGATTGGCCGCGGCGTCGAGCTCCTCCTGATCGTCGAGCTCGGCACCCACGACGGCTCGGAGGAAGGTCCCTGCGTCGCCCCAGTTGTTGTCGCGTTCGGAGACCGCCGGGAGGATCACGGCGCGGAGCCATCGCTGGAACCGCTCGTGCTGGCGCTCCCCGTACCCGTCGTCCGCCCGGAGGACGTCGACGGCGAAGACGAGGCCCGGTGCTGCCCGGCTGACCATGAGCGAGGTCGAGCACGCGCCCGAGTCGGGGCACGCTCCGGCGAGGCGCGTGGTCGTCGCCACCCAGGCGTCGACCATGCGCGCCGCTGCGGAGCGGTACCGCTCGTCGCCAGCAATCCAGCCCGCGAGGGCCAGTGTCCACGCCGCCTGGGCATCGCCCACGAACGCGCCGCTGGTTTCGCTCACCTCGAGCGTCTCGGTCGCGCTCGGGGACCGGTCCACCACCAGGTCCGCAGCTTCGATGAGGCGCTTGCGTTCCGCGGCGGCGGGCGGTGCGCCCCAGATTTTCAGGCCGCGCAGGGCTCCTCCGACCTCGACTAGGCGCGACGGCGGCTGGGTCTGTGGTCTGACCGCCGGCCTCGGATGCGCGTCGGCAGTGCACGTTGTGAGAAGTCCGTACACGACCAGCGATGCAGCCAATCCCGTTGCTCGTCCGAGACGCTGGTGGCGGGTCACGGATCGAGCTTCCCGGGAGGACCTGTCGTCGCCCGCCTCTAAACGCGGTAGGGCCGATCACCCCCCTTCACGATCTGGATGGACCGGCAGCGCAGCAACGTGGTGCCGAGCATCGAGAGTGGAGGTGAGCAAGATATGCAGTCCGGCACCAGCGCGACGTCTGCCACAGATCTACTGAATCAGGTCCTCGACGACCTAAACCTCGACGGCTTCCAACGGGCGCTGGTTCGCGAGCCTTCCCGCGACGGGCGAGGCCTGCTCGAGGCCGACCTACTGGTCACTCCCGAATCGCTCGCCCGGGTCGAGGCGTACCTGGAGCGGCTCGGCTTCGCCCGGCGCCCGGCGTGGGGACGCCGGCCCCACCGCTTTCATGTCCGTCCGATCACGGGCTCCGGGGCAATCGACTGGCTGAAGATCGATCTCGTCACCGACCTGTGTTTCGGGCGGTGGCACGAGTTCACGACCGACAGTGCGGCCCGGTGCCTCGGCCACCCTGGCCGGACTGACCTTGATCGCCTGGCACCAGCCGACGAGCTGCTCGCCCTCCTGGGCCACGCGCTGCTCGACGGCGGCGGTCTCACCCCGGTGGCCAGGGCCCGACTGGTGGCCCTCGCTCCGCATGCCTCGCAACCTGGTGTGCTGGCCGAGCGCCTGGCACCGCCGGACGCGGGCCGTCCGTCCTGGAAGGAGATCCTCGGGTCGATCCAGGCCCAGCGCTGGCCGGAGGTCGAGGCGATGGCGAGCGAGCTCGGCAGACGGCTCGCAGATGACCGCTGCGCCGTCGCGGTGCGCCGCTTGTCCAACCGCTCCGCCCGTCATTCCGTCAAGCTTCTCACTGCGGTGGGAGGGCGCGGCCCGGTTGTGGCGCTCGTGGGCCCCGACGGCACGGGCAAGTCGACCCTCGCCGCCGCCGTCTCTCACTCGGTAGCCATGCCGGCGCGCGTCCTCTACGGCGGCACCTACCGCAGCGGAACCGTCCGACGCCAGGTGCCCGGCCTGACCACCCTGATCGTCGCCGGTCGTCTCCTGGCCACACGCGTCGAGCTGGATTGGCATCGGGTCCGCGGCCGGCTGGTCGTCTTGGACCGCCATCCGGTCGAGGTCCGCCCGCAACCGACCGATGTGCTGTCTGCGCGGTCCCGCCTCCGACGACGCTTTCTCGCCTCGACCCTGCGCGCCCCCGACCTGCTCATCGCCCTTGACGCCCCGGCGCTACTGCTGCACGAGCGCCGCCCGGAGCACGCGGTTGAGCAACTGGAGGAAGATCGCCAGCGGCACCTGGCTCTGGTGGAGCAGACGGAGGGCTCGGAGGTCATCGATGCGGCGGCCAGCGCGGACGCGGTCCGCAACCAGACGGTCGAGCTGGTCTGGAACCGCGTCGTTGTCCGGGCGGGGTCGGTCGCGTGAGCGCCCCGTCCGAGGTACGCCCGCCGCCGGTGGGTGAGGTCACAACGCAGATCCGCGGGTCCAGCCTCCTTGTGTTCGGCCGGCTCCTGTCCCTGGTCGTCAACCTCGGGCTGCAGGTGTTGCTGGTCCGCAGCCTCACCAAGGCGGATTTCGGCCTGTTCGCGTACGCCCTGTCGATCGTCACCATGATCGCCACGCTCAGCACGCTGGGCCTCGATCGCGGCCTCGCCCGTTTCATCGCCATGTTCGACGAGCGAGGAGACCGGGCTCGAGTGTGGGGCACGCTCCTGCTGCAGGTCGTCTCGATTCTCGGCATCGGCCTGGCGGTGACGGCGCTCGTGGTGGCGTTCCACGGCTGGATCGGCGAGAACCTGGTCAACGAGCCGAGGCTCGGGACGCTGCTGGCGGTGATGGTGATCCTGGCCCCGATTCAGGCCCTCGACGACATGGGGGCGACGATCTTCGCGGCATTCGCTCGTTCGAAGGCGATCTTCGTCCGTCGCTACGTCCTTGCTCCGATCCTGCGCCTCGGCATCGTGCTGATGCTGTTGGCCACGGGCGGCAACCTGTTCGTCCTCGGCGTCGGCTACGTGCTGGCCGGGGTGTTCGGACTGGTGTTGTACGCGTCGCTCATGATGCGGACGCTTCGCCAGCGAGGTCTCTTCGACCGGGACGACAAAGGAAGCATCGGCATCGACATGCCGATTCGCGAGGTTGCGGCGTTCACCCTGCCCCTCCTGATGTCGTCGGTGATGTTCGTGGTGCTCAACACTTCCGACGTCATCATCCTCGGGCACACGGCCGGAGCCGTGGCGGTGGCCTCGTACCGTTCGGTGCTGCCGGTCGCCCGGCTCAACCAGGTCGTCATGAACAGCTTCTCGCTCCTGTTCGCCCCGCTCATGGCGCGCTTTTGGGCCCGCGGTGACCGAGAAGCGCTGGCCGAGGCGTACTGGCAGACGGCCGCATGGGTGACCGTTTTGACGTTCCCCGTTTTTGCGCTCACCCTCGGGCTGGCAGAGCCATTGACGGTGGCGCTGTTCGGGGACCGCTATGCCAGCGCCGCCACCTATCTGCGGATTCTCTCGGTCGCCTACTACTTCAACGCCGTCCTCGGCTTCAACGGGGTGACGGTGAAGATGATCGGCCGGGTTTGGTTGTCGGCGGGAACGGCCGCTGTCGCTCTCGTATTCAACCTGGCAGCCAACCTGCTGCTCATCCCGCGCTACGGGCCACTCGGCGCGGCGTGGGGGACCGCGTTGTCGATAATCTTCTACAACCTGCTCAAGCATTGGGCGCTCCACGCGAGTTCGGGCCTCGAGGTGTTCGACGCCCGGTACCGGCGGCTCTACCTGACGATCATCGCCGCCACCATCGTGCTGCTGGGCCTGGACGTTTCGGATGCGGCGCTCGCCCTCCGCTTGGTGGTGGTCTCGACGCTCGTGGCCATAGTGCTACTGGTCGGTCGGCGGATCCTTCTCGTGGCCGAGCTCTTCCCGGAGCTCAGCCGGATCCCCCTGCTGGGGCGCTTCCTCGTGCCGCCGGAGGTGGCGCTGTGACCGCCCCCGCCCATCCGGTGCCCCGCGCCGCCCGCCCCCGGCCGGGAGGCCAGACGGCGCTGGCGGACGTCGACGTGGTGATCGCCGGACTGGTGACCCTGCGCCTCCTCGGCGTCGGCCCGAGCGATCGGGCGGCCGTGGAACGCCAGTTCGGGGCGGGGGTGCCTGTTGGCACGGGCCCCGCGGACGTCACGGTGCGGTACCGCGAGCAATTGGACCTCCAACCCAAGGTGCTGCGGTACCTGGGCCCGGGCTCGGCGGGGTTCACCGATGAGGGCTTCGTCATTCTCCGAGGCCGCTTCCGCAGCCCGGTCCGGGTGCTGTTTCCCGGGGCGGATCTCTGCGGACCATGCGTGCTGCAGTGCGAGCACGGGGTGGGGCGGGTCCCACACCTGGTCGCTATCGTCAACCTCGCCATCCTTGCCCGTGGTGGCGGCGCTCTGCACGCCTCGGCTTTCGAGCGCAACGGGTCGGCCACCGTGGCCACGGGCTGGTCGAAGGGCGGCAAGACCGAGGCCCTGCTCGCCGCGTGCGGCACCGGCGCTGGCTTCGTGGCCGACGAGTGGACCCACATCGGCCCCGACCGGACCGCGTCGGGCACCTGGGAGCCCGTGCGTGCGTGGGACTGGCAGTTGACCCAGCTGCCCTGGCTTCGGGTCGGGGTCGGTCGGGGAGACCGGCTCCGGCTCGCTGCCCTCCGGCTGGCGGCGCGGGCCGCGGCGGTCGCGGGTGCCAGCCCGAGGGTGGCGACGGCGATCGGTCGGAATCAGTTCGTGGACATGCCACCAGAGGCAGTCGCAATGGCCGGGCGCCCCTCGTCGCCGGTTCCGATCGGTGCCCTCCTGCTCATGACAGCGACGGACCGACCTCTCACCTGGACCCAGCCCATCCGAGGTCGGGACGTGGCGGATCGGATGGCTGCCTCGCTCGCCGTGGAACGGGCGCCGCTCACCGAGATGGTCGCCGCATTCCGGTACGCGTTCCCCCGTGCGGCGATGGACGCGTACGACGAGCTGCCCGAGATCGAGCACGAGCGGCTCCGCTCCCTCCTTGGGCCTCTCCCGGCCGCTGAGGTCCTTCACCCGTACCCGGTCGACCTGGATCAGCTCGGCGCCACGATCGCGCTGGCGGAGCGGGGGACCCGATGACGCTCGCCGCCCTGACCGGGCCGTCGCTGCCCGCGCCGCACGTCGACGACCAGATCGACTGGCGGTTCCTCCTGGGCGGCGATGCGCTGGGACGCGTCGCGCTCGCTGGACCCGTCGAGCCCGCAGTCCGGGAGGCGCTCGCCGCCCACGCCGACGTGATCGCCGATCTCGGTGAGCCGTCGGCCGCCCCCCACGACCTTGTGGTGCTCGTCGACCCCGACCTCGCCACCGTCCGCCGGGCGGTCGACGACCTCGCACCGACGGGCACGATCCGCATCGAGCAGCTGGCTCGCCGCCGGCGCAGCGCGGTCCAGCGCCACCTGCGCGGCGCGGACCTCGAGGTGTTCGCGTGGTGGCATCGGCCTTCGAGCACCGACAGCAACTGCTTGATCGCGCTTGACCGGCCGATCGCAGCCGCCACCGTGGTGCGCCTCGTGGCTGGACGCGGCCGCCGGACTCCGGTCGAGGCCCGCCTCGTCCGCTGGTCCCACGTCGATAGGTGGGCGGTGGACGTGAGCTTCCTGGCTACTCGCCGGGGCGCCCCTCATCCACCCATCGCCAGCCCGAACGGTGAACCAATCGCGGCGCTCATCACCCCGCGGTTCGCGGCGTCCCGAGCGGTCATCGGCGTCACCACGATCACCGGCGGCCGGCACCTGGGCCAGGTGGCGAAGGTGGCCCGCCACCCCAGCGACGACGCCATGATCGTCCACGAGGCCGAGCTCCTCGACCGGTTCGCGTCTGTCGCCGGCCCCGTCCCGGCAGCGCCGGCCACGCACCGGTTGGTCATCGCCGGCGGCCGGATCGTGCTCGTGGAGGATGCGGCCCAGGGCTCGCCTCTCGACCGTCGCGCCGTGCGCCGGGCTCCGGGAGCCGCGCTGGCTGCGGGGGTCGAGTGGCTGGAGCGGGTGCCGGTCGCCCCGCCCACCAGTGTCCGAGTCGACGGCCGTGCCCACGCGCTCCTGACCGGACCCCTGCGTTCTCTGGCCGCCCGCCCGGCCCCCGACCCGATGGAGCGCGACGACCTCGTGGGCCGGGCCACCGAGGCGCTCGAGCCGCTCATGGATGCGACGCTGCCGGGCCCGTTCGAGCACGGCGACTTCAGCCACCCGAACCTGTTCCGCCAGCCCGGTGGTGAGCTGGTGGCGATCGACTGGGAGCTGGCCGAGCCGCTGGGCCTCCCGCTGCACGATCTCTTGTTCTTCGTCAGCTACCTCGCAGAGAGCGTGGATCGGCCACGCGACCCGGTCGCACTGGTGGCGGCCCACCGCCGAGCGCTCGGCGGTGACGGCTGGGCGCAGTCGGCGGTCACCCGGTATCTCAAAGGATGTGGCGTCGACCCTGCGCTGCGTCCGCAGCTGGCCCTGGCGTGTTGGACGCGCTACCTCGCTGGCCGCAGCGCGTCGCTCGCACCAGCGGGCATCCCGGCGCACCGCTACGAGACGTTGTGGCGTGCGGCGATCTCTGACGCGGAGGCGGTCCGGTGAGCAGGTGCGAGGAGCGCACCCGACTGCTGTACCTGACTGCTGGCTTCCCGTTCCCGCTCTCGTCGGGCTACCTCCGCCACTTCCACCTCCTACGCGAGCTGGCGTGCAACCACCACCTCCACCTCATGTCGCTCACCGGCCCGTCGTTCCTGCCCCCGCACGTCGAGGAGCTCCGGCCCTTCGTCGACGAAGTCACCACCTTTTCCCGGTCGCAGCGCGGGGCGGCTCGTCGGATGACCCACTTGCTGGGTCCGGCCCGACCCGGCCCGGCGGCGCAAGCCATGGCTCGGGCGGTCGACGATGCGGTGAGCTCTGGCGAGGTGGACGTCGTGCTCCTCAGCGGTAAGGACACCGCAGCGGCAGCGCACATGATCCGCCGGCGGGTGCCGCTCGTGGTGGACCTGTGCGACGCCACGTCCCATCGCATCACCCAGGCCCTGGACCACGCTTCACCGGCGCGACGAGCCGGACTCCTCGTGCGACGGCGCGGCATCCGACGCATCGAGCGCGAGCTGGTGTGCGAAGCGGACGCGCTCCTGACCGCCTCGGAGCGGGACCGCACGATGCTCCACGAGGAAGGGGCCCCTGGGCGTGTGCTCGATGCCCAGGTGATCCCGAATGGGGTGGACCTGGCGTATTGGCACCGCACCGCCGCCACGTTGGGCGGTGCGGTCGTGTTCTGCGGCAACCTCGGCTACGGCCCGAACGCGGACGCGGCCCGGGTGCTGGTGGCCGAGGTGATGCCCCTGGTCTGGGAGCAGCGATCCCAGACCGAGGTAGTCATCATCGGGACCGGGGCCGCGCCCTCGCTCGTTCGGGAGCTGAGCCGGCCGCACGTAACCCTCACCGGGTCGGTGTCCGATGTCCGGCCCTACCTCGAACGGGGCGCAGTCTTCGCGGCTCCGCTGCGCGTGGCCGCAGGCATCCAGAACAAGCTGCTCGAGGCGCTGGCGATGGAACTACCGGTCGTGACCTCCACCGCAGCCGCAGCAGGGCTGCGCACTAGAGGGTCCCGTCCGCCCGTCGACGTCGCCGACCTCCCAGCCGAGCAGGCCGCCGCCCTTATCTGCCATCTCTCGGCCTCGGGCGGCGCGCCGCACCGGACTGGCCGGGAGTGGGTCGCCAAGCGCTTCAACTGGGAGCGCAGCGGCGCTGCCCTGGCGGCCATCGTCGACGATCTTCACCAGCAGGTGCGTGCGTCGTGCTGACCATCGTGATCGTGGGAGCAGACGGGGCCGGCAAGTCGTCGGTCTCGGCCCGACTGCTGGAGGATCTGCCGGTCCCGACGCGTCGGATGTACCTGGGTGCCAACCCCGACGCCCGCACCCATCCGCTCCCGACCACCCGCGCCGTGCGCTGGGCCCGAGCCCGCAATGGCCAGGACCAGCGCACGGGCGGCCCACCTAAAGCAGTCCGGGTGCCCGACGCACGACCCTCGGGGATGGCCCGTCGTACGGGCCGCTCGGCGCGAGCGGGTGCTCGCGTCGCGAATCAGATCGCAGAGGAGGCGTACCAGCAGGCGGTCATTGGCTGGCACCACGCTCGCGGTCGAGTCGTTGTATGCGACCGACACCCGTCGGCGGACCACTTCGCCCACGACCTGGCGGCCTGGCCTGGCCAGCGTCTGAGCCGCCGCGTCCATGGCGCCTTCCTGCGCCGGTGCATCCCCGCCCCGGACCTCGTGCTCGTGCTGGACGCACCGCCGTCGGTCCTGTATGCCCGCAAGGGCGAGGGGACCCTCGAGGATCTGGCGAGCCGGCGGGCTGAGTACCTCGCCTACGCTGAGTCAGCGGACCGCTCCGTCGTGATTGATGCCTCACGGCCGTTCGACGAAGTTGTTGCGGTCGCCCACGACGCGGTGGCCGCGGAGCTGGCACGATGAAGTCCGCTCGGGTGCTGGTGACCGACGCCGCTCGCACGAGCGCGCTGGCCGCTATCCGGTCGCTCGGGCGCGCGGGGCACACGGTTGTGGCGGCCGACTCAGTGCAGCATCCGACCGGCGCCCGGTCACGGTACGCGTCGGAGCAGGCGTGGTACCCATCGCCGTTCGAGGCGGGGGCCGAAGCGACCGCGGCGGCGATCGCGACCCTGGTCACGGACCTCCGGATCGACGCCGTGCTCCCAGTCACCGACGACGTCATCGTCCCCCTGGACCGGCACCGTGAGTTCCTGCCCGAGAGCTGCACGCCCGTGATGGCCGGGCACGCCCAGCTCGAAGCCGCCGGGAGCAAGGTGACGAGCACCCGGCTGGCCGGGAGTCTGGGGGTGGCCGTGCCCCGGCACGAGATCGTGCACGACGCCGCTGGAACGGACGGGATCATCGAGAGGCTCGGTACCCCGGTGGTGATCAAGCCCGATCGGTCCCGGATCGTGGGTCCCGACGGCTGCCTGCGACGGGGGTCGGTCAGCTATGCGTGGTCCGATGCCGAGGCCCGCCGCGCGGTCGAGGCGGCCGGCCAGCAGGTGGTGGTGCAGGAGTACCACGCCGGGGTCGGTCTCGGCATCGGCATGGTGCTGCACCAGGGACGGCCGCTGCTCGCCGTCCAGCACCGCCGGCTCCACGAGGTGCCCGTGTCCGGCGGCGCGAGCGCCCGGCGGGAGACCGTGGCGCCCGAGCCGGACCTGCTCGCCACAGCCTGCGCCCTACTGGGTGAGCTGCGCTGGACAGGTGCGGCGATGGTCGAGTTCAAGGCGGGACCTGACGGGCCTGCCTTCATGGAGATCAATGGTCGGCTCTGGGGGTCGCTGCCCCTGGCTGTCCGAGCGGGCTGCGACGTGCCGGCCCAGATGGTGGCCGTCCACCTGGGTGATGAGGAGGCTTGCTCCGCCACGCTGGACCTGTCGTATCGGCCGAACGTTCGATCGAGGAACCTTGACCTCGAGCTCCTCTGGATCGGCTCGGTGCTGATGAAGGGCCGCAAGGCATCGGAACTGGTGGAGCTCGACCGGCGCCAGGGATTGCTTGCGGCACTCGACCTCCTCCGTCCGCACCAGGGTGACGACCTCGCCGCCAAAGATGACTGGCGTCCGATCCTGCCGGGCGTCCGGCGGGCCTTCGGCCACGCCGCGCACAAGGCGTGGTCCCATGGCTGAGCGCACGAGTCGGGAACGGGCGCGGGACCAGGTTCTCACCACGCTGGCGTGGGCGGTGGAGCGCCGGGCGGGCCGGGCGCCGACGGTCGCGGTCGTCACGTACCACCGGGTCGCGCCGGACGACGAGCGCACTGACCTGCTGCCCGGCCTCGCAGTGACGCCTGAGGCATTCGAGCAGCAGGTGCAGATGCTGTGCGCCCACGCGAACCCGGTGTCGATCGACGACCTGCTCGCAGTGTCAGCCGGGGGTCCTGCGCTGCCCGCCCGAGCCGTCCACGTGACCTTCGACGACGCCTACGCCTGCGTCGAACAGCACGCCTGGCCGGTCCTGCGGGACCTGGGCGTGCCGGCCACGATGTTCGTTCCGACCCGCTACCCCGACCAGCACCGCGCCTTCTGGTGGGACCGCCTGCACCAGGCGGTGACACAGCATCCCGGTCCAGCGCTGAGTGCCGGAGGGCGCACCTGGCCGCTGGCGAGCGATCTCGACCGCGCTCGAGCGCGCGACGAGCTCAAGGTGATGGTGGGGGACCGTCCGCATCGCGAGGGCCTCGCACTCGTCGACGAGGTCTGGGAGCGCGCCGGTTGCACCGCTCCGGTCTCGGCCACCTCGTCGTGGCGGGGGTTGCGGCGCATGGCGTCCGAGGGCCTGGCGATTGGGAGCCACACCCGCCATCACCCGTTCCTCGACCAGATCGACCAGGAATGCCTTGACCGAGAGATCGCTGGCTCGCTCGAGGATCTGCGCCAGCAGCTCGGCAGCGCGGTTCGGCCGGTTCTTGCTTACCCGGGGGGGCACCTCGACGACCGTTCTGTGGCGTCAGCCGCACGTGCTGGGATCCGCGTGGCCTTCACTACGTCGCGCGGTGTGGTGAGCCCCGAGCCTGACTGGCTGCGGCTGCCCCGCATCAACGTCGGCCGGCGTGCCTCGGCGCCGCTGGTCCGAGTCCAGCTCCGACCCGAAACCCATCGGGTCCACAACCTCGTCCGGATGGCTCAAGCGAGCAAGAGCCGTCCGGACGTGAACCGTTCAACGCCTTGGAGGGCCCAGTGGAACTGACCGGCTTCATCCCCATCATCCGTCGTTGGCTTGGGGTGATCCTCTTGGCGACCGTCGTCGCAACCGGCGTCGGCCTGCTGCTCGGCGCCTCCGCCGAGAAAACCTACGAGGCCCGCGCCGAGCTGCTCGTCGGTCCGCTGAGCACCGATACCGACACGATGCGGGCGTCCGGTGACCTGGGCCAGACCTACGCGGAGCTTGCCACCACCGGCGGGGTCCTCCGTCAGGCGGCCGAGGACCTCGACCTGTCGACCGGCGAGCTCCGCACCGGTGTGCGAGCCACCGCCAACAGCACGACTCGCTTTCTGGTCATTCGGGCCCGATCCCACACCGCTGCG
>Ga0105044_10004014_pt1 | contig 20216 bp, 21 predicted proteins | sample MAT01_FD_78092 | JGI IMG/M metagenome (GOLD analysis project Ga0105044, IMG submission 78092) | Freshwater microbial communities from Lake Fryxell liftoff mats and glacier meltwater in Antarctica - MAT-01 | ecosystem: Environmental > Aquatic > Freshwater > Ice > Liftoff microbial mat | place...
ACGCCGTCTTCTGCCACACCAATGACGACGCCCATGGCCGCCCATGGAACCGCCGCGCCGTCGTCGAAGGCGCAGGCAGCTCCAACGCCACCGCAATCGAATACGAAGACGTTACGCCCCGCTACACCTGGAAGCCGAGCTCCCGCCGCATCGACACGCTCTCCGTCACGATGAGAAGGCACGAAGGCGACGCCGAGCTCCGCTTCAAGACCGGCACGCATTTCTACATGCAGGGCATCGGCTATACCCACCCTGAATGGGGCCACGGCATGGATCGCGGCTCGCTCGATGTCGCCCACGAAACGCTCGACCTCGCGACCGTCAACGACCGCGACCCGCGCTTCATTCACATCCAGGCGATCTCCCCCGCCGAACTCGAAATCGGCGGCCGCACCCATAAAGGCATCGGCGTCGTCGAGCAGATGTTCATCGGCCCCCACGAAACCACCGGCATGACCGGCCCTCTCGATCCGCTGCCCTGAAGTCCAACATTTCCTTCCCCGTCATTCACGAGGGAGGTGCCCCGCAGAGGCGGAGAGGGCGTCGCTGCCTAAACCGCCGCCATCTCGATCAGCCAGTCCCGGAATAGCTTGATCTTCGGCAGGTTCTCCGTGCCCGGACGACTAACGACGTAGAAATCGAGATCGGCATCCAGCCTGAGCTGAAACGGCGCGACCAGCAGCCCCGCCTCAAGGTCGGCCTTCACCAGCGCCGAGCGTCCCAGTGCCACGCCCATCCCCGCCATCGCCGCCTGGATCAGCAGCGCGCTGTCGTCGAAGCCCGGACCGCGCTCCGGCTCGATCCCGGTGACGTCCGCCGCCTTCAGCCACAGCCGCCAGTCCTGCCGCATCTCGTCATGCAGCAGCGTCGCGCGCTTCAGATCGTCCGGCACAGTCAGTTTCATCTGCGCCGCATAGGCCGGTGCGCACACCGGAAACAGCTCTTCATCCATCATGAAGGTCGCCGAGACGCCCTGCCATTCGCCGCGCCCATAGAGGATCGCCATGTCGACCTCGCTGTCGGTGAAGGCCGAGATGTCTTCATCCTCGCGGAAATTCCACCAGGTCGAGAGCCAGACATCGATTTCGGGATGCCGCGCCCGAAACGCCGGCAGACGCGGCACCAGCCACTTGGCGGCAAATGACGGCATGGTCGAAACCGTCAGCCAGCCCTTGCGCGGGTCCGAGGCCAGCAGACGCCGCGTCGCTGCATCCATCTGGTCGAGCGCCGGCGACAGCGCGTTGGCATAGCGCTCGCCCGCATCGGTCAGCGCGATCCCGCGACCCGAGCGCCGCAGCAGCTCGATCTGCGCCCAGTCCTCCAGCTGCTTGATCTGGTGCGACACCGCCCCTTGCGTCACCGACAGCTCATCCGCCGCCTTCGACACGCTTTTCAGGCGCGCCGCCGCCTCAAAGGCCCTCAGCGCATTCAGCGGCGGCAATTTCCGGCTCATCCCATCCCCTCAAATTTCCGCGCAATCTCGCGGAAATCCTCAACTCCTGCCCTGACGGCAGCGAGATAATACATCAAAATCTCTCATGTATCGAATGAGAACTGATCCTTTGTCATAACGGCAGGGGACCCCCTATATCACTCTCATCGCAAGCAAGTAGCTCGCGAACGAGTTCAACAACCCAACCCGTGGAGAGACCCATGTTTCGCGCATACGGCCATGTCTTCGCGGCGCGGGATGAGAAGCCCTCATCTGTCGTGTCCGCCCAGCATCCCCTTCGTTTCATCGTCCATCTGTTCAAGCGGATGTACTGAGACGGGGCGGAAACGCCAGACAGAGAAAGGCTCGGGTCCCCCCACCCGGGCCTTTCGCCTTTTTGAAGGGCGTTCTGCCTCGATAGTGTCTGCCCCGGAACGGGGTTACAGGCTGACCATGCGTTTCCTGGCCCTCGCTGCCCGTCTCCTCGCGACCGTCGCGATCCTGCTCGTCGCGATCTGGGTCGCCGGCGCGATCTGGTACCAGGGCCCGGCCGCGCTCGCTCTGCGCCTCGCCCTCATCGCGCTCTCCCTCGCGGCTGTCGCCTTCGCCCTGACCTGCCTCTGGCGCCGCCGCCTCGCCTGGGTAGCCGCTTACGCCGCAGCCTTCGCCGGCATGCTCATCTGGTGGTCGACCATACAGCCTTCGGCGAACCTCGAATGGTCCCCCGAAGTCGCCCAGACCGTCACCGCCACCATCGACGGCGACATCGCGACCGTCGCGCATGTCCGTAACTTCGCCTTCACCAGCCTCGACCTCCCCACCAGCCCGGCCACCCTCACATGGGAAACCCGCCGCTACGATCTCACTCAGGTCGACGGACTCGATGTCATTTCGCTCTACTGGATGGGTCCCGCCATCGGGCACACCTATTTCAGCTTCACCTTCAAGGACGGCACCGCCCTCGTCTTCTCCGCCGAGATCCGAAAGGAGAAGGGCGAGCCCTATTCGCCCATCGCCGGCTTCTTCAAAGTCTTCGAGCTCGCCATTCTTGCCGGCGATGAGCGCGACTTCATCGGCTGGCGCGTCTATGCGCCGAACGAAGACATCCAGATGTTCCGCACCAACGCCTCACCTGCTGAGGCCCGGGCGCTGCTCGAAGGCCTGCTAAAGCTCGGCAACGAGGTCGCTGCCCACCCGCGCTTCTACAACACGCTCACCGCCAACTGCACGACCGAGATCTGGTTGCTCGCCGATCACCTCGGCGCAGGGCTGCCGCTCGACTGGCGCACCGTGCTGTCCGGCTACGTCCCCGATTATCTCTACGATCTCGGCCGCCTCGACACGTCGCATACCCTCAGCCAGCTCCGCGACAAGGGTCGCCTTCAGGGCCGCGCAAAAGCGGCGCTTGAGCAAGGCCTCACCGGCGCCGCCTTCTCGAAGGCCTTGCGCGAAGGCGTGCCGCGTCCGATGCCTGCACCATGAGAATATTGTTCCCCGCCCTCGTGAGCCTTCTCCTCGCCGCCTGCGCCAGCGGCCCGCCGGCCGGCGGCGCACTTGTCCCCGCGCCCGGCGTGGCAAGCGCCGCCGCCCAGCACACCATCCTGGCCGCCACCACGCGTGTCGCCGTCGCGGGCGGCGACATGTTTTCATCGGAACGCTCACCGGACGGCGCCATCGGCCATGCGGTGATCGTCGTTGCGATCCCGCCCGTGCACGAGCCCGGCTTCATCCAGTGGCCCGATAAAGCGCCCGGCGATCCGGCGCTCAGCTTCACCACGGCGTCGCGCAGCTTCCTCGCCCCCGCCGCCTTCCTGTCCGACATCGACGCCTCGCTCGACAACCGCGCGCCCACCGATCGCGACATTCTGCTCTTCGTGCACGGCTACAACACGCGCTTCGACGAGGCCGTCTACCGCCTCGCGCAGTTCGTCCACGACGCCAGCTACAAAGGTATCCCTGCGCTTTTCTCCTTCCCGTCCGATGCCAGCCTTCTGGGCTACGTCTATGACCGCGACAGCGCGATGGGCTCGCGCGACGCCTTGGAAGAGACGATCCGCACGCTCAGCCAAGCGCCGCATCTGCGCCGTCTCAACATTCTCTGCCATTCCGTCGGCTGCCTCCTCACCATGGAGACGCTGCGCCAGGCCAAGATCGGCGGCGATGCAACCTTCGGCGGCAAGCTCGGCGATGTCGTGATGGCATCGCCCGATATCGACGTCGCCGTTTTCCGCAGTCAGCTCAGGCGCCTCGGCGGACGCATGCCTTCGCCGACCGTCATCTTCGTGGATTCAGGCGATGGCGCCCTCGGCATCGCCTCGGCGATCTCCGGCGACCAGCCCCGCCTCGGCGATTACGATCAGGCCGCCAGCTTCGCCGGCGCCGGCATCACCATCGTCGATCTCTCCAGACTCGATGCAGGCAGCCCCACCATGATGGGCCACGACAAGGTCTTCGCCAGTCTCGGCCTCGCCCAGATCGTCGGCGCCGAAATCGGGCGCGGCAACCGCTTCGGCAAGAACAAGCCGCGGACTGGCGATCAGGTCGCCGCCAGCCTGCGCAATCTCGGCGCGTCGCTGGGCGACAGCGTCAAATCCGTCCTCAGCGTCATCACGCTCTCGCCGGGGCGATAGAAGTCGCCCTTGATAGCGCTGCCTACTTGCAGGCGATCCGCAGCACATAAGGCGTCGTACCGGCCGCGCTGAAATAGACGTGGTCGTCGCGCCAGGCGAGAAACACATTCGCCCCGGCAGTCATGATACGCCGCGCCGATCGCAATTGCAGATCGCCGGCAGGATGCGATGCGTGAGGGTCGTAGTCCCCCTCATACTCGAAATACGTGCCGTTCCCGGCGATGGATTCCACATCCCCGTCCAGCGTCACATAGAGCAACTGGCCGGACTGCGTGGTGAAGAACCCTTCACCGTCGCTCGCCAGTCCCGAAACATTGATCGATCCATCGCTCAGCCAGCGATCCGCGCGGCCGTTGACGATCTCACGCACCTTGCCTGTCGCCGGATCGATCTCGATCAGGAAGCCATCGGTCCGGGCGTTATTGGCGATCGCGTAGAGTTTCCCGCCCTTCTCGATCATCGCGTAATAGGTGCCTTCGGGCAGCTTCGCGACGGTCTCCACCGTGTGTGCCGCATCCGGCAACACGCGCTTCAATTTCCCGTTGCCGCCATCGATAAAGTAGATCGTGCCGTCCGCACCGGCAGCGATCCAATCGGGGCCTCCCAGCAACGTGTTGTCGCCCGGCCCGTCCTGATCGCCGACATTGGTCGGCACGCCGTTGCTCAAAGGCGTTTGCGGCTGCACAGCCCCGGCAATGAAAGTGACGGTGCAAGCAGGCCCAAAGGGGTCCGAGATCAGGAAAATCGTGTTCGCCGCCTGGTCTGCTCCGGCCATGCTGCCGTCGAGCATCATCGTGACGCCGCTGATATTCACGAACCGCGCCTCGCTGCAGGCGCCCGGAACGGAATCGCGCGCCGATGTCTCGCGCCCCGCAAGGCGCTGCAAGGTCGGCGTCTCAGCCGAGAGATCGCTATACCAGATCTCCGGCCCGACCGTGGTGACCAGCCTGTCACCGGCAAAGACAAGGCTGCGAAAGCCGAGCGGCGGTATATCCAGCAGACCCTGCTTGTTCTTCGCGCGATCCGCCGGATCATCATAATCCGGCGACCCTGCGAACAACTCACCCGTGGTGCACACCGGGGCTGCGGCCTCAGCCGCCGAACCCGCGAGCAAAAGCGATGACAGGCCAGCGAGAAGGCGGCGTCGGATCACCTGAACTCTCCCATGCTCGCGGGATCGGCCGCTCAACGGCAGGCACTGTCGCAGATCAGGACGAACCGGCCCTCGATATCAGTCATGCGGTTGACCGCCTCGTTGAGCGCTTTGTCTGCGGTGTCCTCGGATGCCGTGACGGTGGCGAGGGCACTTGCCGGATTCGATTTTCCGGCGACAGCCTGCAGCGACTGCACGTCCTTCTGGAGCACCGCAAAGGACGGCCACACGCTTTCGGTAGCCTTGGTGACGGAATCGCCGAGCGTTACGGTCATGCTAGCCGCAGCATTGGCCTGCGACATCAACGTCTCAAGGGCCTTGACGACCAAGGCGAGTTTCGCCTGAGCCTCGTTGCCGTTGCGCGCCGTCAGCGCCGCCCTGGCGGCTTCGAGATTGGGTCCGACATCGCTGTCGAACAGCTTGCGCATGTCGGCAAGCGTGACCTCCCTGAACGCGAAGAGCTTGCCGCGGAACTGCTGCGTAAATGCCCGCGCCGTGTTGAACGCGCTCTCGGCATTGTCGGCGGCCGAGATCAGCCCGTCGAAGTCGGCCGTGCCGCTATCGACACGGCCCAGCGTATCGGTGATCCGCGCGCTGAGATTGGCGCTGGCAGAAACTGCCGGCTCCCAGGCATCGCCCAGCAGCCCCGCCAGATTGTCGCTTGCGTCGTTGATTCCATTCAGCAATTCGCCGTACTCGGCGATGCCGTCCTGCGCTTCATCGAGGCTCGTCTTGGCGGCGTCCATCTCATAGTCCTCGATCTGGTCGTTCGACTTCTGGACGTAGCCGTCGAGTTCTGCGAAGGCGCTGATCGCGTCATCGACCATGCCGGCCTTGGCCGGCAGCGTCAGCATCAGGCCGGCGGCCGCGAGTGCAGTGGTGCGCAGAACCTGTTTTATCATCGAAATCTCTCCCGTTTGGGGCTGATGCCCCGGCCCGCCGCCCTTGAAAGCCGATAGCTTAGTGAAGCGGCGCTCGCGTTCGAGGGGACAAATCGGCGCATGGCGGCGCTGGCCCCCGGGCAAGACAAAGTTCCATCCCGCAGTGCACCCGCCACCATTGCGGACCAGCGCTAGGCGCTCTGGGTCGCCGTCAGACTGCGCGCCGACACCTTGTCTTGGATGGCCGAGAACGCCCTATGGCGGTTTGAGACATCCTGCAGGTCCGAGGGGTTGGCGATATCGCGCTCGCAATCCGCCAGGATCAGATCGGCGTGGCGCTGCAGGCTGCCGAGCCGCGCCTCGATCCGTTCACATTCCGCAACCGCGATCAGCACATCCAGCATCCGGATGCGCACCGCAGCGCTGCCTACAGCGTTCTGCCGGATCATGTGGAACATCGCATCGCTCAGGCCGTCATAGTCGACCGCCGGGCAGACCAGCGCAGGCCGCCCCTCGCGCAGCAACACGCCGGACCGCATATGCACCTGCGCCACATCACACAGGCTAGCGCCCAGGTGATCCAGCACGCTGATCGCCGTGTGCGGATCGTTGATGCCTGGTGACAGCGCACGCACCGCGACTTCCACCAGCTGACGGATCGCGAACTCGATGTCGCTACCGCTGACCCGCAGCGACCCCAGCGCCGTGGCATCGCGGATCGCGTCACCCGCGCCCTCCACCGGCACCGTCAGCAGGGCAATCGGCGCGCCGGGGAAGACATAGTCACCCGGCCGGACCAGCAGCCGGATCGCCGTCTTGCGCTCGCAGGCCCAGTCCGCAAGGCCGCTATGGTCGAGCTGTTGCAGATAGCCGCGCCGGGCGTCGCGCACCACGACTGCCTCCAACCAGAACGTTTCGTCCGGCGGCGGCGCACCGGGGTCATCCTGCGTCAATCGCTTGATCGCTCCGCGGACGTCACGGCTGACCAGCGTGATGACCGTATCGACGTTGATCCGGCTCGCCATGTGGCCGACGAAATAGACCAGCGTGGCAACACAGATGAGGGCGAGCAGGATGCTGACGCTCAGCGCCAGGTGAGGGATGAACATGCCCTCCTCCTGCGTGCGCACACTGCGCAGCACCATCAGCGCGTAGGAGAACGTCCCGAGGAAAATGCCCAGTGTGACCTGGTTGCCCCGGTCGGAGGTGAAATTGCGCAGCAGGCGCGGCCCCATCTGTCCCGCCGCTAGCGACAGCGCCGCGATGGTGATCGAGAACACCGTGCTCGCCACGCCGATGGTGGACGATGCGACCGCACCGAGCAGCGTCCGGGCGCCCGTGGCGCCACCGTTATAGAGAAACTGCCCGGTCATCAGCCAGGCCGGAAGGACGCCGCTCCGGTCGATCCCCAGCGTGATCAGGGCCAGCACAATGCCGCCCAGTACCATCAGTCCCGGCACCAGAAAAAACGTATGGCCCAGATCGCTGAGAAACTGCCGGATACGCGCTTTCATGGCGCAACCCGGCGGGAGACTGCGGCCCGCTCCACGCTCACCTTGGAGACCTTCAGAAATTCGCTCACGTCGTCAGCACGACCTTGCCCTTCACCTCGCGGTTCGCCATCGCGTTCAGCGCGTCGGCGGCTTTCTCCAGCGGATAGGTCGCCGAAACGTGCGGCTTGATTTTGCCCGACGCAAAAAGGCCCATCAGCTCTTTCAGGTTTTCCTGGTTGGCTTTCGGGCTGCGCGCCACGAACGCCCCCCAGAACACGCCGACAATCTGGCAGCCTTTCAACAGCGCCAGGTTCAGCGGGATTTTCGGAATTTCACCGGCCGCAAACCCGACCACCAGATAGCGGCCCTCCCAGGCGATCGAGCGCAGCGCCGGCTCGGCATAAGCGTCGCCCACGGGGTCGTAGATCACGTCCACGCCCCTGTCGCCGAACATCTGCTTCAGCTGCTCGCCGAACTTCTTCTGGTCGTCGCGCGTCGACATGCCCGCCGCATAGACGAGGCCCTTATCCGCCCCGTGCGCGAGGCAGACATCGACCTTTTCCTGTGTCGAGGCGGCGGCGATCACCGTCGCACCCATCGCCTTGCCGAGTTCCACCGCCGCAAGGCCGACACCGCCCGCCGCGCCCAGCACCAGCAGCGTCTCGCCGGGCTGGATTTTCGCGCGGTCCTTCAGCGCATGATGCGAGGTGCCGTACGTCATCACGAACGCCGAGGCGGTAACGAAATCCATCGCGTCGGGAATGGGGATGAGGCGCGGCGCATCCACCGCCACCTCTTCGGCATAGCCGCCCCAGCCGGTCGACCCGATCACCCGGTCGCCGATTTTCACATTGGTGACGCCCTCGCCCAGCTCTTTCACAATGCCGGCAACCTCACCGCCCGGCGAGAACGGCAGAGGCGGTTTGAACTGGTATTTGTTCTGGATGATCAGCACGTCGGGGAAGTTCACCCCGCAGGCCTTCACGCTGAGAACGACCTGCCCCTTGCCCGGCGCAGGCGAGGGCAGGTCCTCAACGACCAAGGTCTCGGGCAGCCCGTATTCCTTGCACAGCACAGCGCGCATCTTGGTGTCTCCTCTGGCAGATTATTATTTTGGCCCCGCACCCTAGGCGGGGCCGCCCCACCCTCGCAATGCCCTCACCGTGGACCAAATCGACCCCTGACACGTTGTCGTCTAGGATGCGTCTGCGGGGCAGACAATTGAGGATAAACCGATGAAAATGCTCACAGCCGCCTTGATCGCCACCACACTGGCTGGTCCTGCCCTCGCCGCCGAACGCTGCCTCATCGCAGACCGGATCGATGGTTTCTCCAACGCCTCGCGCGACGCCGTCACGCTCAGCGCCGCCGGCAAGGACTACCGCGTCACCTTCGCCGGCACGTGTATCGGCCTCGACAGCGCGATCGGCGTCGCGGCGGTCTCGCGCACCTCATGCTTCGAGCCCGGCGACACACTGCGTTTTGAAGATGCCACCGGCTTCCCCCAGCTCTGCGTCGCAAAAACCGTCACCTATATCGACAAGAAAGCGCCGGAAGAGACGCCGGCCCCTACGCCAGCACCCTAAAGCGCTGCCAGCCCCGGAGCGGCACGCTTCTGCCCACATACATCGCCGCGCCAGTTGCGGATCGGCACGTTCAGGAATGCCTTGGCAGCTGCAGACTTCGCCTTCAGCGCGCCCAGCGTAACCAGCACATGCGCCATCACGGTTTCCGCCGCCCGCGCCGCGCCATCCTCGATCTTCACGGCAACACCCAGCCCCAGTTCCGGAATTGCCGCCGCCACCACGCCCTCGGCCCCCACCTTGGTCATCGTGCCGGGCAGTGCATCGGCCATCACCACGGCGTCGAACCGCCCGGTGCCGCTCTCATAGAGCGGCCAGCGCGTCACCGCGTCCATCAGCCGGTAGATCGCCGCGACCCGCATCGGCTCCAGGCCTTGCGGGTTCGCCAGCCGCGCAAAGCCCGTCGCCAGCGCCTTGAGCGGCAAAGCAAAAGCCGGGGCCGCACAGCCGTCGGTGCCCACGGGCATCGCCATCGGATCGACACCGCACATCTCGCCGATCGCCTTGCGCGCTTCCCTCTGCACGGCATGGCCTGGCTTCTCGTACCCGGCCACGCGCGCGCCCACGTGAACGGCACAGCACAAAAACCCGGAATGCTTGCCCGAACAATTATTGTGAAGCCGGGTCGGCTTCGTGCCGGCACGGATCATCGCGGCCGCAGGCTTCGCGTCATACGGCAGATGCGGCCCGCAGGCGAGATCGGCAGCACTCAGCCCCATCCGCTTCAGCCAGCCGCCGACCGCCGCCACATGAAACGCCTCACCGGAATGTGAAGCACAGGCCAGCGACAGCTCCTTCGGCGTCACGCCAAACGCATCCGCCGCCCCGCTCTCCACCAGCGGCAGCGCCTGCAGCATCTTGTAGGCCGAGCGCGGAAAGATAGGCCGCATCACATCGCCCAGCGAAAATTTCGCGCGGCCCTGCGCATCGCACACCGCGACGGCCCCCCGGTGGACGCTCTCCACCAGCGGTCCACGCGTCAATTCCACCAGCACAGGATCGGATTTCTTCGCCATTTTCACCGGCTTATGCCGCCTTGACGGCACGGGCAAGGCCGCGCTTCTTAACGTCATGCGCGGCTATTTCGGTATCGGGGCGGAGGGCATCTCCAAAGCCATGAATCTCGGCAATCTGCTGAGAACCGCCCATGCCTTCGGGGCCAGCTTCACCTTCACCATCGAAGCGGAAACCAAATCCCGCATCGTCCGCCACGCCGACACTTCCGCCGCCGAAGGCCAGGTGCCGCATTATCCCTTCGACAACTTCGAAGATTTTCGTCTCCCCAAAGGCTGCGACCTCGTCGGCATCGAATTTACCGACGAGGCGTTTCCCCTGCCGAGTTTCCGCCACCCGGCACGCGCTGCCTATATTTTCGGATCGGAGCGCGGCTCGCTTTCCCCACGCGTTCAGGCGCTCTGCGCCCATATCGTGAAAATCCCGACCGCCTTCTGCCTCAACGTTGCGACCGCCGGGGCCATCGTCATGTATGACCGCCTCATCACCGCCGGACGTTTCGCCGAACGCCCGGTCGCCGCCGGCGGCCCGAATGAGCCCTACCGCCCCAAGGCCGGCCATGAATGGGGCGCGCCGATCCTGCGCCAGCCCGGGGCTGCCGGACGTCCGTATATCCGCCCGCTCAAGCGCTAGAGCTCGCTCAGCATCCCGCGCAGCTTCGCAAAAATATTGCGCAGCCGCGATTTCACCGTGCCCAGCGGCAGGCTGGTCGCTGCCGCAATCTCGCTATGCGACTTGCCGTCATAAAAGGCCTGCGCCAGCAGCGCCCGCTGATCGGCGGTGAGCTTCGCCATCGCCGCCCGCAACCGGTCTTCCCGCTCCGCCGTCACCAGAACGGCATCCGCCTGAGGCTCGGGATCGGGCACAAACAGCGGATCGTTCACATCGATTTCCGGGCGCCGCGCCCGCCGGATGGAATCGATCCGCTTGTTTCGCGCAATCGTGAAAATCCATGTCGAGGCTGAGGCCTGCCGGTCGTCGAACAGCGCCGCCTTCCGCCAGACCGTCACCAGCACGTCCTGCGCCAGATCTTCCGCCTGGGGCCCCGGCGCGCCCAGCCGCATCAGATAGGCCTTAACCCGCGGCGCGAAGTGATCGAACAGCTCGGTAAAGGCATTGCGGTCGGCCTCCGCCGCCACCTGCTTCAACAGCGCGCTCATCCGGCGGCGCAGAACGGCCGCCGGATCCTGCTGATCGCTTGCATGGGGCGGGTCCGGGACGGCGGGCTTCTGCATGGGGGGACTTTAGTCAGATCGCGCCGCCATGAAATAGCCTCAGGCACCCCCAATCCTGCCCTTCGCCCGGGCGGCAGGCGTCTGGCGACTTGTCACACAGCCCCGCTTAGGCCAAATCTGCGCCTGCAAAGCCCGCCCTCGCGGCCCGGCCCCACCATAAGGTTTGCCCATGCGTTCGACGATTGCCTGCGTGACCGCCCTCAGCGCCGTTCTGGCCTTTGGCGGGGCCGCTCTCGCCAAGCCCGAACTCCTGGGAGATTTCAACGACTGGAAGGCCTTCAAGTCTGCCGATGGCGGCGCGGTCGTTTGCTACGCGCTCTCGCAGCCCAAGAAGATGGAACCGGCCGGCGCCAAGCGCGACCCGATCTTTTTCATCATCTCCAACTTTCCCGCCCGCCAGGTGAAGGGCGAGCCCTCCATCGTCATCGGCTATCCCTTCAAGGACGGCTCCAAGGCAACCGTGACGGTCGGCGGCGCGACCTTCTCCTTCGTCACCGTCAATGCCGGCACCGATGGCGCCGCCTGGATCGTCGACGGTCCGACCGAACAAAAGCTCGTCGCCGCGATGCGCGACGGCTCAAACATGATCGTGAAGGGCACCTCCAAGCGCGGCACCAACACGACGGATACCTACTCTCTGTCGGGTGCCTCGGGCGCGCTCGACCGGATCAATCAGGAATGTCCCTGAAGAGCCTCATCGGCCTCACCCGTGAAAAACTCGCCGCCGAGTTGATCGCGGCGGGCGTCGACCAGAAAGCTGCGCGCATGCGTGCGGGGCAGGTCTGGCACTGGATCTACCAGCGCGGCGCGACCGCGTTTGACGAGATGACGAGCGTCTCCAAAGCCCTGCGCGCCACACTGGCGGATCGCTTCACGCTGGCCCGCCCTGAGATCGTCACCGAACAAATCTCCGAAGACGGCACCCGTAAATGGCTGCTGCGCTTCGGCCCCGGCATCGAGATCGAGGCGGTCTATATCCCTGAGGAAGATCGCGGCACGCTCTGCATCTCCTCCCAGGTCGGCTGTACCCTCACCTGCCGCTTCTGTCACACCGGCACGCAGAAACTGGTTCGCAACCTCGATTCCATGGAGATCGTCGCGCAGGTGCTCGTCGCCCGCGACGCGCTCGCCGATTATCCCGCCGGCAAGCCCGCCGAACTCCGCCGCGTCACCAATGTCGTGCTGATGGGCATGGGCGAGCCGCTCTATAATTTCGACAACGTCAAAGACGCCATCGACGTGATGTCCGACGGCGAGGGCCTCACCCTCTCCAAACGCCGCATCACGCTGTCCACCGCCGGCGTCGTCCCCATGATCGAGCGCGCCGGTGCCGAGATCGGCTCGATGCTCGCCATCTCGCTCCATTCGCCCCGCGACGACGTGCGCGACGTCATCGTGCCGCTCAACAAGAAGTACAAGATCGACGAGCTGCTTGCTGCCTGCCGCGCCTATCCCGGCGCCTCGAACGCCCGCCGCATCACCTTCGAATACGTCATGCTGAAAGACGTGAACGACAGCGTCGCCGATGCGAAGCTGCTTGTGAAAAAACTTGCCGGCATCCCCGCCAAGATCAATCTCATCCCGTTCAACGCCTGGCCCGGCGCACCCTATGAGTGCTCCGACTGGGCGCAGATCGAGAAGTTCGCCGACATCGTCAACGCCGCCGGCTACGCCTCGCCCATCCGCACCCCGCGCGGCCGCGACATCATGGCCGCCTGCGGCCAGCTCAAAAGCGAGAGCGTCAAGGAGCGCGCCTCGGCCAGGTTCGCCGAGATGCGCTCCGCCGAACTTCAGCGGATGCCGGGATGAGCGCGGACCTCACGGTGCGCGCGAAAGCGGGCGACGGTGACGCCCGCATGGAACTCGCACGCGCTGCCAGCAAGGCCGGCAAACGCGCCGAGGCCGAGCACTGGATCGTTGAGGCCGCCGCCGCCGGCCAGCAGGCCGCCCTCTTTCAAACCGGTGTCTGGAAGCTGGTCGGCCATCGCGGCCCCAAGGACATCGAAGGCGGCACCGCCATCGTCCGCACTGCTGCCAAAGCCGGCGAGCCGCAGGCGAAATCGCTGCTCGCGACCATCCTCGTCTCCTCCGCCCTCGGCCCGCGCGATTGGGACGAAGCCAAGCGTCTGCTCCTCGAAGCCGCCGAAGCGCACGACCCGCGCGCGTTGCTCCAGATCGCTCTCATGCTGCCGGTTGAGCGTAAATGGCAGGAGACGAGGCTTGCCCTCGCCGACCGCGCCGCAGGCAAAGGCTTTTCAACTGCCCTCTACGTCTCGGGCCGCCTGCTGCTCGACCAGGGCGGACAGGAGAGCCAGGCCCTCGCCCGCCTGACGCTCGCCGCACGCGGCAACGAGCCCAATGCGCTGAAACTTCTCCGCAGCCGCCGCGCCCCCGCCGCCGCCGATCTCTCTTCGCCGGTCTTTGAGCTCGCGCAAGTCAGTTGGCCGCGCATCGCCGAAGCGGTGCAGTGGCCTCACGCCCGCGTCCTGCCTCAGCCCGTCGCCCGCCAGAGCGCCCCGCGCATCGCGACGCTGAACCGCCTGCTCACCCCGGAAGAGTGCGACTACGTCATCTCGCGCGGCACGCCGTACCTGAAGCGCGGCCTCGTGGCCGGCTCGCAGACAGTCGACGTGCGCACCAACACCGCCGCAGCGCTCGGCCTCATCGAATCCGACGCCCTGATCCAGAGCCTCGATACGCTCGCCTGCCACGCCCTCTGCGAGCCCGACGCGCATGGCGAGAACCTCTCACTGCTCCACTACATCCCGGGCCAGCAGTTCGGTGCCCATTGCGACTGGATCGACCCGGCCGATCCGGCACGCCAAAAGGAACTTGAGATGAGCGGCCAGCGCATCAAGACGCTGATCGTCTATCTCAACGAAGGCTATGAAGGCGGCGAGACGGTGTTTCAGCGCGTCGGCTGGCGCTTCAAAGGCAAGCGCGGCGACGCGCTGATGTGGGATAATGTCGATGCCGCAGGCGCGATCGATCCGCGCACCCTGCACGAGGGCACCTCGCCGCGCTCCTCCGATAAGTTCGTGCTGTCGAAATGGATGCGCAACAAACCGCAGCCGGCAATCACGCGCTAAGCTGGTTCAGCAGAACGCCGTCTTGGGGCTGCCGTCGGGCAATTGCTCCACCAGATCGCTCAGCGTGAGCTGCGCCAGCGAGGCGTTCACCGCACCGTTCACCCGCTTCGCAACCCCGTCGATCACCCCCAGCGCCGCCATCGCGACCGGGCAGTCATTATTCACATTGGCGCGGCTGCACACGACACTCGCCCCGTCCACCGCCTGACGCACCCCGTCCAGCGCGATCGCGTCCGGCGCCCGCGCCAGCCACACCCCGCCATGCGCGCCCGCCCGCGTTGAAAGGATGCCCGCCTGCGCCAGCGCCGAAATCACCCGTCGCAGAACCACCGGATTGGCATTGACGCTCTTTGCCATCTCGGCCGAGGTCATGGCCCCGCGCCCCGCGCCCGATTTGTGCGCAGCGAGGATCATCAGCATATGGACTGCGACGGCAAATTTCTGGCTGTCGGCCATTTCGGGTTATCAATCCTTTCGTCAGAGCATCATCCGAAAAAGTGGTTGCCGTTTCTTCGACAAGACGATGCTCTGCGTGAGACTTAAATGCGCTCTGCCATCGCTTCCCACAAGCCCGCTGCCGGACCATGACGCCCAAGATGTTTCTGCAATGTTCCGATCTGGTTGCCGAATGCGCGGAGGTTTTCGCCGTCAATGGCCGCATCCACGTGCCCGATGCACTGGATGCGCTCTCGGCGACCGCATTGCATGCCGCGCTCCGCGATACCGACCGCTGGGCGCTGGTCGTCAATTCCGGCGACGAAGTCTTCGACATCAAACCGGATGACCGCGCCGCCCAAGGCCCCGATCTCGACACCCGCCTCGCCGCTCTCGCCGCCAAGGGCGGGCGTGGGGCCTTCCAGTTCATCTTTGAATCGATCCGCCTCTCCGAGCAGGGCGAGCCTTATGAAGGGGAGCCCGCTATGCTCGGCACCCTCACGCGCTTCCTCAATTCCGAGCCCTTTCTCACCTTCACCCGCCAGGTCACGGGAGACCCCTCCATCGCCATCTGCGATGCGCAGGCAACGCGCTACCGCCCCGGCCATTTCCTCACCGCCCATGACGACAAGGTCGAAGCGAAAAAACGCCGCGCCGCCTTTGTCCTCAACCTGACGCCAAGCTGGCAAGCTGATTGGGGCGGTCTCCTCAATTTCATCGACGGCGACGGCCACATCGCTGAGGGCTACACGCCCGCTTGGAACGCTCTCAATCTCTTCCGCGTGCCGCAGCTCCACCACGTCTCCTATGTGAACCCGCTCGCCGGCGCCGACCGCCTCTCCGTCACCGGCTGGCTGCGCGCGCTCTAGGTTGTGAAACCTCAGCGCCGGGGCTACGAAGCGCCGCGCTTCGCATAACCGGAATTTCGCCCATGGCCGTTGCCCCCAAGAAAGTCGTGCTCGCCTATTCGGGCGGCCTCGACACCTCGGTCATCCTGAAATGGCTGCAGACGGAATATGGCTGCGAGGTCATCACCTTCACCGCCGATCTCGGACAGGGCGGCGAGATCGCGCCCGCCCGTGAAAAGGCCCTGCTCCTCGGCATCAAGCCGGAAAACATCTTCATCGAAGACGTCCGCGACGAATTCGTGCGCGACTACGTCTTCCCGATGTTCCGCGCCAACACGGTCTATGAAGGCCAGTACCTCCTCGGCACCTCGATCGCGCGGCCCTTGATCGCCAAGAAGCAGATCGACATCGCCAACCGTCTCGGTGCCGATGCCGTGGCCCATGGCGCGACGGGCAAGGGCAACGATCAGGTCCGCTTCGAGATGAGCTATTACGCGCTGAAGCCCGACGTGCGCATCGTCGCGCCGTGGCGTGAATGGCATCTCGACAGCCGCACCAAGCTCATCGCCTTCGCTGAAGAGCACCAGATCCCCATCGCCAAAGACAAACGCGGCGACGCGCCCTTCTCGGTCGACGCCAACCTCCTGCACTCCTCCAGCGAGGGTAAAGTTCTGGAAGACCCGAACGTCGAAGCAGGCGAGATGGTCTATCAGCGCACGATCAGCCCCGAGGCTGCGCCCGATAAAGCCACGACCATCACCATCGGCTTCGAGAAAGGCGACCCCGTCTCCATCGACGGCAAGACACTTGGCCCGGCCGACCTGCTTGCCGCGCTCAACCAGCTCGGCCACGATAACGGCATCGGCCGCCTCGATCTTGTCGAGAACCGGTTTGTCGGCATGAAGTCGCGCGGCGTCTATGAAACGCCCGGCGGCACCATCCTCCTCGTCGCGCACCGCGCCATTGAGAGCATCACGCTGGATCGCGGCGCCGCGCATCTTAAGGACGAGCTGATGCCCCGCTATGCCGAGCTCATCTATAACGGCTTCTGGTTCGCGCCCGAGCGCGAGATGCTGCAAGCCGCTATTGACCTCAGCCAGCAAATGGTCGCCGGCACCGTCACGCTCAAGCTCTACAAAGGCAACGTCATCGTCACCGGCCGAGAGAGCCCGTATTCGCTCTACGCCAAAGACCTTGTGACGTTCGAGGAAGACGGCGGCGCCTACGACCAGAAAGACGCCGGCGGCTTCATCAAGCTCAACGCGCTCCGCCTGCGCACCCTCGCGGTCCGCAAAAGGCGCGTCGGCGGCTAGGTCGACAATTTCGCCAGCGCGGCGCAGCTGCTGAACCTGCCTCCCCGCAAGGAAAGGCGCCGGTCACGCTTGATCTCGCGTCCTGTTCCCTCTATCTCCGCCCCGTCCGGGCCCCTCTGGCGACGCAGCGGCCGCGTCGTGATGTCGGACGTCCCTTTGGGAAGCGGCCGTTCTCGATTGTATCTCATGGAAATACTGACCGCGCTCTGGCTCGGCATGCCCGTTTGGGTCTGGCTCGGCTTTGTCACGCTTGTGCTTGTCGTCATGGCTCTCGATCTGGGCCTGCTTCACCGCGAGGCCCATGTCGTCTCGTTCAAAGAATCCCTGACCATGTCGGGGCTCTATATCGTCCTGGCACTCGCCTTCGCCGGCGTTGTGTTCTGGCTATACAACGCCCCGGCCCCGCCGGGCTCGATCGACGCGCTGATCGTCAACGCGCCAAACGATTTCGAGCGCGGACTCACGGCGGTCGAGCTCTACCTCACCGGGTACATCGTCGAATACACACTGGCGATGGACAATGTCTTCGTCATCGGCCTGATCTTCACCTACTTCGCAGTTCCGGCGGCCTATCAGCACCGCGTGCTGTTCTGGGGCATCATCGGCGTCATCGTGCTGCGGGCTATCATGATCGGGCTGGGCGCGACGCTGATCGCGAACTTCTCATGGATCCTCTACGTCTTCGCCGTCTTCCTCATCCTCACCGGCTTCAAGCTCCTGTGGTCTGCCATCCAGAACAAGGAAGAGCAGATGACGGAGAACTTCATTATCCGCTGGCTGCGCGGACGCATGCGTATCACCGACGGCATGAGGGGCGAGCGGTTCTTCGTGAAGGAGCCCGACCCCAAGACCGGCAAGATCGTCCGCTGGGCGACGCCGCTCTTTCTCTGTTTGGTCGCCGTTGAGCTGGCCGACGTCATCTTCGCCGTCGACTCGGTGCCCGCAATCTTCCTGATCACCCAGGAGCCTTTCATCGTCTACACGTCGAACATCTTTGCGATCATCGGGCTGCGCGCGCTTTACTTCACGCTCTCGGCGATGGTGCACCGCTTCCACTATCTGAAGTACGCACTGGCTCTCGTGCTGATCTTCATCGGCTCCAAGATCTTCGCCGGTGATCTCTTCGCCAGCGGCAAGGTGCCGACCGAGGTGTCGCTGGGCGTCACCTTCGCGCTGCTGATCGGCGGCGTCCTTTACTCGCTCTGGAAGACGCGGGGCGAGAACGCAGCCGAACCAAAGACCGGAGGCTGAGGGTCCGCCTTCCTGCGTGACCTCAATTGTGCCGCTGCCCACCGGCGGCGTCACAATGCCGGGGCGGGGCCGGAAGGCCCCGCTTCCTTTAGCGCTTTCCGATCAAGCGGGCCGATCAAGCGGGCCGATCAAGCTCGATCATATCAATTCCTCATGGCCGGGCTTGACCCAGCCATCCAGCACTCTGCCAGCGACCGGCTGGATGGCCGCCTCAAGGGCGGCCATGAGGGCAGTGGCGAGATGAACCGACCAGATCGGACGATGCTCTAGTTGTCAGCGCTCTACTTGCCGGCTTTCGACCGGCAGCTTTTACTGGATCGAGAAGACCGAGAGGTCGCAGACGTTGACGCCCGGCATCGAGGCGTTCGAACCGTCGGCAAGCTGCGCCGTGAAGTCGTAGACGCAGGCGCCCGAACCATCGTCGATGGTCGCCATCGCGGCCTTGCCCGAAGCGAGGCCGCCCAGCACCTGGCCCGACCAGCCGCTCTCAGTGCTCGAGGCCGACAGTTGGACGATATCCTGTCCGGTATCGTTCTTGATGCGGATGCGACGGTCGAACGCGTCGGCCACACCGAACGCGGCGACAAGCATCGCGGCGGCAAGCGTAAGGCTGATGAAGCGAGTCGACATGGAGTTTCACTCTAATCCCATAGGCTCCCAATGCGGAAGCGTGCCGACTATCGCGCCGTGCGGCTGAATGCCCCCTGAACGGGCGAGAGCGGCTAAAGTCCGTCTGGCGCCGCAATCCCCCGCTGATGGCAGGCCGCCACCACGGCATTGCGCAACAGACAGGCAATGGTCATTGGCCCGACCCCGCCCGGCACCGGGGTAATTGCCCCCGCCACGGCCATTGCCGCCTCGAAATCGACGTCGCCAACCAGCCGCGTCTTGCCGTTCCCGGCATCCACCCGGTTGATCCCGACATCGATCACCGTCGCGCCCGGCTTCACCCAGTCGCCCTTCACGAAATGCGGCCGCCCGATCGCCGCGACCAGCACATCCGCCGTCCGGCACAAGTCCGGCAGATCGCGCGTTCTGGAATGCGCCACCGTCACCGTGCAGCTGTCGTTGATGAGCAACTGCGCCATCGGCTTGCCCACCAGAATGGAACGCCCGATCACCACCGCATTCAAACCGCTGAGATCGCCCCGCGCCGCACGCGCCAGCAACAGCGATCCCCACGGCGTACACGGCACCAGACCCTGCCGCCCGGAGACCAGCAGACCGGCATTATACGGCGTCAGCCCGTCCACATCCTTGGCCGGATCGATCGCATCGATCACCGCCGTCTGGCGCACCTGATCGGGCACCGGAAACTGCACCAGAAAGCCGTGAATCTCAGGATCGCCATTCATCGCCGCCACGGCGCTCAGCACCTCGGCCTCACTGGCCGAAGCAAGAAGTACGCGCTCCACAGCATGAAGCCCCGCCTCCCGCGCCGCGATGCCTTTATTGCGCACATAAACCTGGCTGGCCGGGTCCTCGCCCACCAGCACCACGCCAAGTCCGACGGTGAGGCCATGCGCGGCCTTCAAGACCGCGGCCGCATGCTTCACCTTGGCCCGCAGCTTGGCAGCCTCGGCTTTGCCGTCGATCAGCCGCGCCGTCATACCGCCAGCGCGCCGTAGAGCTGCCAGAGATACATTTGCAGCACATATATCACGATGAAGACGACCAGCGGCGAGAGGTCCATCCCGCCCATCGCCGGCAGCGCCCGCTGGATCGGCCGCATCACCGGATCGGTGATCGTCTTCGAGGCACGGTCGAGCTGCCAGGCGAAAGGATGGCGCGGATTGATCACCTGGAACGCGAACATCCACGACAGCGCGATCCGCACCACCATCACGACCAGGAAGAAG
>Ga0105044_10004015_pt1 | contig 20215 bp, 11 predicted proteins | sample MAT01_FD_78092 | JGI IMG/M metagenome (GOLD analysis project Ga0105044, IMG submission 78092) | Freshwater microbial communities from Lake Fryxell liftoff mats and glacier meltwater in Antarctica - MAT-01 | ecosystem: Environmental > Aquatic > Freshwater > Ice > Liftoff microbial mat | place...
CACCTGATCCATTTTGGGCTTGGGCAAACCCAACAAATCGACAAGCTCAGCATCCGTTGGCCAGATGGTAAATTTCAAATACTGAACAATGTTCCTGTAAATCAGCGGCTTGCGCTCAAATACAGCGATGCCAGCGGCTATATACCTATCCTTGCCCCCCCCCTGCCCCCCCGAGGGGGGAGTGTGTTTAGCGAAAATATTACGGGGTCTGCCTATTTTACCCACAAAGAAAATGCCTTTAACGACTTTGAAACCTGGCCACTCAACACTTGGACGATAAGTGATCTTGGCCCCTTGACGGCTCAAGGAGATGTCAATGGTGATGGTTTGGAAGATGTTTTCATCGGTAATGGGCCAGGTGCTGCCGGGGGCATATTTATTCAAACGCCTGCGGGAGGGTTCAGGAGCAGCTCAGCAGCGGTGCTTGAACAAGACAAAAAATTTGAGGACCACGGTGGCGTGTTCTTTGATGCTGATGGTGACAAAGACCTCGATTTGTTCGTGCTCAGCGGCGGCGCAGAGGCCAGTACCCCCGACTTATGGCAATGTCGCTTGTATCTGAATGACGGCAAGGGCAATTTCAGCAAGGCAGCAGGTGACCTTCCAGCATTAAAAGACCTTGGATTGCGGGTTGTCGCCCATGATTATGACAAAGATGGGGATGAAGACTTGTTTATTGGTGGTCGCGTAACGCCTAAAAACTGGCCACTCACACCAAGGAGCGTGGTTTTGCAAAACAATGCAGGCAAATTTAGCGATGTTACCAGCCAGGTTGCCGGCGATTTTGAACGCTGCGGTATGGTCACGGATTTGGCCTGGGTGGATATTGATGGCGACCAACAAGCAGAACTTATTGTTGTAGGGGAATGGATGCCAGTTTCAGTTTTCAAACTGGTAAGCAACAAACTCCAAAATATTACAGCTCAATCTGGCTTCGACAAAAGCAACGGGCTTTGGAACCGAATTGTGGTTGGAGACTTGGATAAAGACGGCGACCTAGATATCGTGACTGGCAATTTGGGGCTAAATAGTCGGTTTACAGCTTCCCTAGACGCCCCTTTGCGCTGTTACGCCAAGGATTTCGACAGCAATGGCACCTTGGACCCGATTGTGGCATTCCAGGAAAATGGAAAAATTTATCCATTGGTACAAAAGGATGTGTTGGTGAAACAATTGCCTGTGTTGAAAAAGCGCTTTCTTTTCTCAAAAGATTACGCGAAAGCAACCGTGAGCGATATTTGGCCACAAAAGGAATTAGATGCTGCCCTGAACCTTAACTGCTATATATTGGAAACTTGTTGGTGGGAAAATAAGGGAGGCAAGTTTGTGCGGCACATTTTTCCCATTCAGGCACAAATATCGGTCACACAAGGAATTGCTATTGGCGATTTCAACAGCGACGGCAATCCAGACATTTTGCTCGCGGGCAATAAATATGGTTTTGAAGTGGAAACAAATCGATGTGATGCCGGCAATGGAACCTTGCTTACAGGTGATGGGAAAGGAAAGTTCTCTTGGATGGACAATACTATCAGCGGTTTTTGGGCAATGAGAGAGGCCAGAGACTTGGCCATGCTTCGTGGCGCAAACGGCAAATACACCTTTGTTGTCGCCAATAATAACAGTGCCTGGCAGATTTTCAGCAAATAAATTCTTGTGTCCTTGCAAAAAAACGGGGTACCCGCCAGGTGGCGGGTACCCCGTTTTTTTGCAAGGACACATCCCTAGTTCATCTGTTGAATGGCCAGAAAAATAAGCACTGCATGAAAGATAAATGCCGCAAAAGTTATGATGGATTTATTTTTTGATTTCATATTAAAGAAATGCCGCGGGTCGGTTTTTGTGCGACAGATGGTAGAACTAAGCCAAAATCCGTGCCAACAAGTTTTTTTTATGTGCAAATGATTTTCAAATACATATTCAACTTAATGACCTTCAGTGTCTTACCAAAAATATTTAAACATCAAAAAATAATCGCATCAATCACTATCCTCGCTTCATCACCAAGCTGTCTGCGGGGTATTGCAGCCTCAAAGTGTCCATCATTGTCCCCGCCCAAGCAGTAATCAGGGCGCGTTGTTCACTTGAAAGCCGGGCATCGCCGTGTATCCAAGTGTAGGGTTTCAGAGGCATATCACCTTCCTTTACTATTTCGATAATTTCCTCGAATTTGTGGTTTTGAACGGCCAACTTCCGAGATGTGAAAGTTGAAAAATTCAATTTTTGTTTGCCCCCTTTGACATGACCCGCCAACCACATCCCTAGCGGTTGAATTTCAGCATACCATGGGTAACGCGTGGTGTTGCTGTGACAGTCCATGCAAGCAGGCTTGAGGATGACCATTACTGGCTCCGGGATAGGATATTTGGTGCTGATATCATTGGACGATTCACCTGAGAGGTTCCTTTCCGGGCGATAAAACTGTAATCCAGTCAGGACTATCAATAGTCCGATGAGTATTTTTTTTCCGTATTTTTTCATAATTGCAAATTGTTGGTTGAAATTGGCCTGCAATGTATGCATTGGAAATTAAAAAGGGTTTCAGGTTTCAAGGTTTCAGGTTTCAAGGTTGTATTTCACGGGTAAACCTTCAACCAACAAAGAAAGACGATTTGGTTTAAAAAAGACGCAAAAAAAAGCGAAGCCGCCCGATTTTTGGTCGGGCGGCTCTTCGTTGATGGTTGTTCGTTGATAGTTGTTCGTTGCACAACATTCGTTTTTTTCTTGGATTGGGTTTTTCAGCACTTTAATTCCAAAAATTGAGCCTATCCCCAAAAATGTTTTTCAAAGCCAGTAACAACTATCTCCCTTGAAAAACAACCTGAAACCCTGAAACCCTTTTCTATTATCCGTGACAGTTTTTGTATTTTTTTCCACTGCCGCAGGGGCATGGCTCATTGCGGCCGATCACTTTTTCTTTTACGATGGGCTGCACCCGTTGTACTGGCCCTTGGCCAGCTGATTGAGCTGCACGCTGGGCCGCTTCCTGGGTTTCTGTGCGCTGCTGTTGGTTGTTGGCGCGGAGACGGTTGGCCTGGGCACGCCGCTGGGCTTCTGCAAGCTGTTGCTGTTGTTGCGAACGTTGTATTTGCTCCTCGTCTGGAAGGGTAAGCGATCCTTTCAACAGGAAGGAGGTTACACTGCCATTGATGTGCCCGATAAGTCCTTCAAAAAGGTTGTAAGCCTCCATTTTATAGATAACCAATGGATCTTTTTGCTCAAAACTTGCGCCTTGTACAGATTCTTTCAGGTCATCAACGTTGCGCAAGTGTTCTTTCCAGGCATCGTCGATCAAGGCCAAGTTGGCGACTTTTTCAACATCGCGCATGGTGGATTTACCATTTGTTTTTATGGCATTTTCCATGTCGGCGCTTACCTGCAAGCCAAGACTTCCATCCGTAAATGGCACGACAATACGCTTGTAGCGATGGCCTTCTTTCGCAAATACATCTTTGATCACTGGCAACAAACGATCCCCTACTTGCTTGGATTTGTACTCGTACAATTCAAGTACTTGTTGCAGGAAGGTAGCCGTTACCGTACCTACCGGAGCAGATTTGAACCAGGCTTCTTCCATTTCAGGATCAACGCCTATAAGCCGTATGCTGTCCAATCGGAACGTTTCGAAATCGCCACTTTGCCGGTGCACATGCACCAATTCGGAGGTAATCGCGATAAAAGCATTGTTGATGTCTACTTGAAGACGCTCTCCAAACAGGGCATTCCGGCGCTTGCGGTAGATGGCTTCACGCTGGATATTCATTACGTCGTCGTATTCCAACAAGCGCTTGCGAATGCCAAAGTTGTTTTCTTCTACCTTTTTTTGTGCCCTTTCGATGCTGTTGGTTACCATCGAGTGTTGGATCACATCACCTTCTTTGTGGCCCATTTTGTCCATCAGGCCTGCGATACGGTCGCTTTGGAACAATCGCATCAGGGAATCCTCCAGCGCGACGTAGAATTGCGAAGAGCCTGGATCTCCTTGACGACCTGCACGACCGCGCAACTGTCGGTCGACACGACGGCTTTCATGCCGTTCGGTACCGATGATGGCAAGGCCACCAGAACCCTTAACGCCCGGACCAAGCTTGATGTCGGTACCACGACCTGCCATGTTGGTTGCCAGGGTTACTTTCCCGGCTTGGCCTGCTTCTGCAACAATTTCAGCTTCCCGCTGGTGTTGCTTGGCATTCAATACGTTATGGTCAATACCGCGCATTTTAAGCATCCTTGACAACAACTCGGAAATCTCAACGGAAGTGGTACCAACCAAGATTGGTCTGCCAGCATCCCGGAGTTTGATGATATCATCAATGACCGCATTGTATTTCTCACGTGCCGTTTTAAACACGAGATCTTCTTCGTCTTTGCGCGTTATGGGGCGGTTGGTTGGAATAACCACTACATCGAGCTTGTAGATGTCCCACAATTCTTTGGCTTCGGTTTCTGCTGTACCCGTCATACCAGCCAGTTTATGGTACATCCGGAAATAGTTCTGGAGGGTTACTGTTGCGTAGGTTTGGGTTATTTCACCCACCTTCACATTTTCTTTTGCTTCAATGGCTTGGTGCAAACCATCGGAATACCGGCGGCCTTCCATGACACGACCCGTTTGCTCATCTACAATTTTCACCTCTCCGTCTACGACGATGTACTCGTTGTCGTTTTCAAACAATGCATACGCTTTCAACAATTGTTGGATGGCGTGTACACGACGGCTTTTTATGCCATAATCTTGGGAGAGGCGTTCTTTTGCCTCAATTTTCTCATCATGGCTCAGGGTTTCGTCATTGCCAATTTTCACCAATTCCATGCCGATATCAGGCATGATAAAAAAGTTAGGCTCATTGTTGAAATTGGAGAGGTATTCCACGCCTTTTTCAGACAACTCCACGCTGCGGTTTTTTTCATCAATGTAAAACAGCAGTTCACTATCCACCTCCGGCATACGCTTGGCATTTTCCTGGAGGTAAACATTCTCTGATTTTTGCAACAGCACTTTCATGCCGTCTTCGCTCAAAAACTTGATCAAAGGGCGGGCTTTGGGCAGTGCACGGTGTGCGCGAAGCAGGGCCAAACCGCCACCGCCATCTTCTGCTTTTGTATTGCCGGAACTGATCAGCTTCTTAGCATCTGATAGAAAGTGGGTAGACAACTTTGTCTGTTCTTCCAGTAAGCGCCTGACCGTAGGGTTCAGTTCAACATATTCCTGGTCGTCGGCACCACGGGTCACTGGGCCGGAGATAATCAATGGTGTACGCGCATCGTCAATCAGTACAGAGTCAACCTCGTCCACAATAGCGAAGTGGTGCTTGCGCTGCGCAAGCTCCTCCGTGGTGGTTACCATGTTGTCGCGGAGGTAATCAAAGCCAAATTCTGCATTGGTTCCGAAGATAATATCGGATTTATAAGCTTCTATACGCTCTTTTGAGTGCGGGCGGAATTTGTCGATACAATCGACGGTGAGTAGCAAGAACTCATAAATAGGGCCTATCCACTCGGAGTCACGGCGTGCGAGATAGTCGTTCACCGTTACGATGTGCACGCCTTCTCCAGATACACCATTCAGGTAAGCTGGTAGCGTACCAACGAGGGTTTTACCTTCACCTGTGGCCATTTCAGCAATCTTTCCATCGTGGAGCACCATGCCACCAATCAACTGTACATCGTAGTGGATCATGTTCCAGGTTACTTCCCCTCCTGCGGCCGTCCAGGTATTTTTCCAAATAGCTTTATCGCCTTGGATGGAGATATGCCCTTTTCCAGATTTTGCGGACAACATGCGGTCGTGCTCGGTGGCGGTGACCTCAAGTGTTTCATTTTCAAAGAAACGTCGGCTGGTTTCTTTCACCACCGCAAAAGCTTCGGGCAGTATAGACATCAGCACTTCTTCAAGGGCTTTATCGCGATTTTTTCGCAATTCGTCCACCTCTTTGAAATAGTCTTCTTTTTCGTTAAAATCTTCGGTATCTACGGCCTTTTGCGTGATAGAGACAATTTCAGCGTCTATTTCGCTGAGGTACTCTTTGATTCGCTCCCGGAATTCGAGGGTTTTTGACCGAAGCTCGTCATGGGACAAACCTTGATATTCCTCGCAATTTTTATTGATTTCAAGCACCAAAGCCTGGTACAATTTCAGGTCGCGGTCCTGCTTGGTGCCGAGTATTTTTTTAATAAATCCAAACACGATATGGAAGTTATGATTGATAAATTGTGAAAGATTCAAGGGGTACTGATAATCCGCGCAAAGGTACTCTTTTGTAGAACGGGAAAGGTTAGATGCTGCATATTTCGTTCCATCTGGGTTTGCGGGGCTGTTCTTTGTCAAAATGGCAGGATCAAGTGTTAAAAAAGCGCATTGCTGGCAATTTGTCTACTACTGTTTGCGTAAAATGGCAATGCACGACTGTTAAAAAACATGAGCCACCCCGAAGCTCGGAGTGACTCATGATTTCTAAGAATTGCTACAAGAATGTAGGCGGCAATTTAGTTAGCCCACCACATTTTGTTGCCAAAGAGGCCAGAAGCATCAATGTTTTGGCTTTGGATAGCGGCCTCGAGATTGATCTTGTTGTTGCCTGTTTCGCTGGTTGGATAAGCAAAACGCTTTGGAACACCTTGTCCAGGATAGCCAGATAGGGGCACCTCTACTATTTCAGAAGGGAAGCCAGTGCGGCGGAATTCCGTGAAAGCCTCACATCCGTCGCCAAAAAGTGCCAACCATTTATGGGTAGCAACAGATCTTGCAGGTGCCAAATCGTATGCCGCAGAAGAAAGCCCTAAAAATACTGGGTCTGCGGTTACACCAAACTGAGCGCAAGATGCTTCGATAGCAGCCAAATAAGCCGCCTTATCATTGCTAGCCTCCGCTTTGATAAAAAGAATCTCGGAGTAGTTGAACAAGAACGAAGGATTTAATGGATCATCGCGGAAAGCCTTGCCAATTTGTGAAATTGAAGAGAATGGGTTTGGCTCTGTTGTACCATTTGGCTGTCCAACATAGATTCCAACGTTGTTCGTATCAGCATAAACAGAGAGACGTGGGTCGCCCAAGCCAAGCATCATATCTACCAATGTTTTGCTCACACAGTGGTCGTTACGGTTATCATTGTGCTTGTTGCTGTAAATTGGGTTCGAAGCTGTTGGTGAAATGTTTTGATACCCCATTTTAGCATTCTCTGCATTACTGGAGATCAATGCGCTTGGGCTGGCGAGCAGGGTTTGAAGCTCTGTAACATAAGCGGCATTTTTGCCTTTTGCACGGTTCAACAAACGCGCACGAACAGAGTTGGCGAATTTTGACCAGTTGGCGATATTGCCCCCATAAATCAAGTCACCAGCCCCCAAATCATCCCCACTCGGGTCAAACATTGTAGCAGCGGCTTTCAGCTGTGTTATAAGGTCAGCATAGATAGCTTCTTGTTTATCGTAAACTGGAAGGAAAGTACGATCAGGGCTCAACGCCTCAGAATAAGGAACTTCACCCCACATATCTGTAATGATTGCGAAGAAGTACGCACGCATGGTCATCGCAGCCGCACGCATATTGCTTGGGTTTGGCGCGCGGTTGATGATGTCCTGAAGATCAGCCAATGGGCCCGTGTACAAACCATCCCAGTGTGCCGTGAAGGCATCAGGGCGGTATTCGTACCAATCTTCGTCGATGTACTGGATTTTAGCATAGTGCTGCGCCCACAATCCGGCATAAGTCATGTTCATGCTGGCGCCGTGTGTGCGGCGAACGCCTTGGGAGATGGCCGAAACCAATTCATTGGTCAATGGCACCTCAACCGGGAAGTTTGGATTTTTGTTGATGCTTTCAAAATCCTTGGTGCAGGCATTGGAAAGCCCTACCAACAGGATTAACATCAAAATTTGAATATTTTTCATAAAAAATTAATGTTTGAATTGATTGAAAAACGCGGTTTAGAAGTTAGCACCGAAAGTCAGACCAAAGGTACGCGCCGATGGATTCTGGCCAAACTCAATGCCTTGCATGGCATTGGAGTTGTCGAAACCTGTTTCTGGGTCGACGTGTGGGATATTGCTTTGAAGCAGTGCCAGGTTGCGGCCATAAGCTGCAACACGAACACCATTTACAAAAGAGTTCGAAAACCATGCCTTAGGCAAGTTGTAGCTCAAGGTAACCTCACGAAGTTTGATGAAAGAAGCATCAAAAACACCGCGGTCGTGGCGACGGCCATAGAGGTCGCCGTTCCAAGCTTCAGCAGATTGATTTACCGTGTTTGGCATGTAGCCAGTAACGTTGCCATTACCGTCTTTTACTTCGTAAACACCACCAAAGTTGTAACCATTCTGGATCTCATCCAGTGTGTTACGACCTTCAAGTGACTCTTCCAATACACCAGCATAACGGCCGAAAATGTACGTCATAGAGAATACATCAGAACCTTTACGCATGTCGAACAAAGCGCTCAAAGAAACACCTTTCCAAGAGAATGTGTTGCGCACACCACCAACCCAATCTGGTGTAATGTTACCCAATACGAAGTTGGAAGCGTTGCCATTGGCATCTATGTCTTGAATTGGGCGACCTGAAGTTTGGCTTACGATGATCTGGCCGTCTGGAGCGCGCTTAACGCGACGTCCAACCAATGCTCCATAAGCCTCACCCTCACGTGCAACGAGGCGGAGGCCCCAGTTGGTATTGAGGGTAATTTCAGTTACGCCGTCAGGAAGGTCTTGAACGACAGAGTTATTCTTAGCCCAGTTTACATCGATATCCCAACGGAAGTCGCGTGCATTTACGGGTGTCAAACCCAACTGTACCTCAACACCATCGTTTTTGATGGTACCAGCGTTCGTGATACGGCTGGTAAAACCAGAAGTAGAAGAAACGTTGAGTGGAATAATCTGGTCAATGTTGCGGGTGTTGTAATAGGTTACGTCCAAACGAACGCGGTCTTTTACTGCACGAACTTCGATACCAGCTTCAATTGATTTTGCACGCTCAGGCCTCAATGTAGTACCTGGAACAGCACCTGGAACAGTGAAGGAAGGTAGGTCACCCCATGGCGTCAAGGCACCATAAACGAATGCAGTACGGTAAGGATCAGTGTCTTTACCAGCTTCTGCATAACCACCACGTACTTTCAAAAGGGTAATACCTGGAATGGTTACTTTCTCAGACACAACAACCGCGAGGTTTACAGCAGGGTAGAAATAGCTGTTATTATCCGCAGGAAGGGTAGAAGACCAGTCATTACGGGCAGATGCATCTAGGTACAGGAAGTTATAAAAACCAAGTGAAACACTACCCAAAGCAGAATTGATCCGGGAAGTATTGGTGAACTCGTTTACATTCACAGCACCACCAGCATTTGACATGTTGAAAAGACCTGGAACAACCAATGCCGTAGCCGTTTGTTCGTTGCCCGTAAATTTGTTGTCACGACGAACAACACCAGCCGTTGCCGAGATGGAGAAATTGTCGGAGATGGCTTTGTTTGCTGTCAGCAGGAGGTCACTGTTTGTTTCAGTTGAACCATAATCAAATGTCTGGTATTGACCATTTGGATAGTCCGATGTTTCTTTTTCAAAACGAACCTGGCGGCTATCACGGTAGAAGTCAGTACCAATGCGACCAGTAGCAGACAGCCAAGACAACATTTTGTACGTAACAGAATAGAAACCATTGATACGGTTGCGCTCCTGTGGCTTGGTGTTGTTGTACAACGTAAAGAACGGGTTGTTCTGGTAGTTGTGGTTCCAGTTTACAATGTTGCCATTGGCATCCCGCTCATTGTAGTTCGCGCGGAGATACTCCCAGTCAACCTGACGGCCTGTCCAAATGGTTTGCTGAATGATGTTGTCACCAGCATAACCGATACCTGGGCGGTTGTTAGATTTGAGGGTTGTGTAGGCAATGTTACCATCCGTTGAGATCTTGTCGTTCAACTTCATGCCAAAAGACAAGTTGAAGGTGTTACGCTTGAGATCTGTGTTTGGAACCATACCTTTTTGGTCCATGTTTGTAAAAGAGAAACGGGCATTGGCGCGTTCACCAGCAGCTGTAACAGCGATGTTGTTGTTGAACGTAATACCTGTATCAAAAATACTTCTTACATTATTTGGATATGCTTGCCAATTATTCAGGCCTGTAAACTGGTTAATCAATACCCCTTCGCCGGGTTCGTCGATTATACCATTGCCATTGTTGTCAATGCCATCAGCGCCACTGATTCCTGGGTCGAATGATGGACCCCAACTTTCGTCAACACCGTCGTAAACGCCATCAACACTATTACCAGTACCATCTACGTAGTTAAACTGGAAGTCAAGACCTTGTCCAAATTTGTTCTGGTAAGTAGGCAAACGGAATGGCTGTGCAAAGCCCACGTCGCCAGAATAAGAAACGCCGAGGCCTTTTGCTGCATTTTTACCCGTTTTGGTTTGGATCAGGATAACACCATTGGCGCCACGTGAACCATAAAGGGCGGCCGCGTTGGGGCCTTTCAACACCGTAACCGACTCAATGTCGTCCGGGTTGATGTCCTGGATCGCGTTACCAAAGTCTACACCACCAGACTGTGTGTTGCCGTTGCCACGGTTAGAGTTGTCCATCGGGATACCGTTCACTACAAAAAGTGGCTGGTTTTCACCGGTGATGGAGCTGTTGCCACGGATAACGATACGCGCAGAAGAACCTACGTTGCCGGAGGAGCTAACGACGTTCACCCCAGCAATTTTGCCAGAAAGTGAGTTTACGATGTTGGCATCACGGGCACCAACCAACTGGTCGCCGTCAATTTGCTGAACAGCATAGCCCAGTGATTTTTTCTCCCTGGAGATACCCAAAGCTGTTACAACGGCTTCAGAAAGCTGAACGCCGGATGCCATTACCACATCTACGGCATTAGACGTGCCCAGTGTGATTTCCTGGGAAGTGTACCCAGTGTAAGAGATGACAAGCACATTTGATCCCGCAGGAACAGAAAGTGTGTACTTGCCATTGATGTCGGTACGGGTACCAACAGATGCGCCTTTTACGGCGACAGAGGCTCCAATGAGCGGATCTCCGTCATCCCCGGAGACTAAGCCCATTACAGCGCGCTGTGCGAATGCTAGCCCTACGACTGCAATCACAAGCGTGAGGGTTGTAATTAATCGCTTCATACGAATAGTTGAATTTGGTTAAAAATTTTGTGAACTGTTTGTGCTAAAATATTAGATTTGTTTGGAGTGTTCAACGACCAAAGGTAAAAATAACGGTTGTAAAAGATTCAAATTGCCAATCTATTTTTGCAGCCTAATATTAAAATATGATTAAGCCAAACAGTTAAGTGGCTCATTGTTAAATACTTGCGTTTTTTTTTGTTTCATTCGTGCTTCCAGCGTTATTTCGCTGATTAATTGGCAGAACCTAGTTGCCGCAAGTACATTCTTATCGTATTGGACAAACCGTAATACAAGGCATCGGCAATCAAAGCATGCCCTATGCTCACTTCAAGCAAGCCAGGGCAATTTTCCTTGAAAAATCGCAGGTTCCGCAAATTCAGGTCGTGCCCCGCATTGATGCCCAGCCCTAGCCTATTGGCAATAATGGCAGATTCGGTGTAAGCAAGTACTGCTTCTGCTGGATTTACCTCGAAATCGTGGGCAAACGGCCCGGTATAAAACTCGATCCTGTCGGCACCCACTGCTTTGGCACCTTCGATCATTTTCGGAACCGGGTTCACAAACAAAGATACCCGAATCCCATGTTGCTGTAATTCCTGGATGGTTTCGGTCAGAAATGGTGCGTGTTCGAGCGTGTCCCAGCCATTGTCCGAGGTCAGTTGGTCTGGGGAATCAGGAACAAGGGTACACTGGTGTGGTCGGTTGGCGATCACCAAATCGAGCAAGGCGCGGTCGGGATAGCCTTCAATATTGAACTCCGTTTTGACCAGCGCCTTCAATGCTGGCACATCGTCGTAGCGGATATGACGCTGGTCGGGGCGAGGGTGCACGGTTATGCCTTGCGCGCCGAAAGTTTCACAGTCCTGGGCTACCTGGATCAGGTTGGGCGAATTACTGCCACGGGAATTGCGGAGCAAGGCTATTTTGTTGATGTTTACGCTTAGGTTGGTCATGGTGCTAATGTGTATCAGAAAATGTGCAAACTATTGCGCAAAGTTATTTGAATCCAAATGACCATCCATTTTTTTTCAATTTCAGCGGCAAGTCTGTTTCTACAAAACTTAGCGCTCAAATTCAACCCAATTTGAGCGCTAAGTGGATTTATGAGGCGCTTACCGCTCAAATTGGTGATTAAAATTTTCTGATGAAAAAAGAAAGTTAATGTCCAATGTCCAATAATATCTAAGTCAACGACATTGCCCATCAAGCTGCCAAAGCATTACCTTGCAGCCGAAAAAAGTATCAAAAAAATGGAAGAAAGCCCGGAAAGCCCCAACACCGAATACACAGAAACGCAGCCACGGCCCTACGGACCCAAAGTGAGCCTGATACTGCTGACTCAAATTGGCTTGTTTGTTTTAGGTGCAGGCATTGGGGGCTTGCTCTACCAGGGTTTGTGCCTCGCCATGGGCTGGGATCCATACCTGACGTTAACAGCCGATGCACCCGTTGCTGCCCGTTGGCAAGTGCGCATTCAACTGGGCTTAGGGCACTTAACCGCTTTTCTCGCCAGCGGTGGGCTTACCGTTTGGCTGTTTTACCGGAGCCTGACAGGCATTCTGCCCGATTGGCCCGATTACTTAAAAGTTAGAAAGGCGCCATCCCTGAAAACAGCGGGTTTAGCCATTTTGCTGATGGCGGTATCTTTGCCAATGGTGCTGTATTCCCTGCAATTCAACCAGATGCTTGAATTACCGGAACTTTTCAAATCCATGGAAAACCAAACCGCGGAGATCATCAAAGGGCTGCTGCAAATGGATCATTTTGGCGAGTTTTTGGCCAATTTAACCATTATTGCGGTACTGCCAGCACTTGGAGAAGAACTGGTATTCAGGGGCGTGGTACAGCAGCAGCTGATGCGGCGCATCGCCAATCCCTGGGTTGCCATTCTTGTTTCAGCTTTTATATTTAGTGTAGCGCATTTTCAATTTGAGGGCTTGCTGCCCCGGATGATTCTTGGCGTGATATTAGGCTGGCTGTACTGGCATACCCGCAATTTCTGGGTGCCTGTTATCGCACATTTTTTCAACAATGGCATCCAGGTATTTGGGCAATACCTCTACGGGAATAAAATCAGCTCTGTTGATTTGGAAAAGGATATTACAGTTCCTTGGGAGTTTGCCGTGATTTCGGTGTTTTTGGTGTGGGTGGTTGTAAGGCTGATCCGTGCAGAAAACAGTACAGCTAACAGTGCAACGCCGAGTTCAAGCGATGGAACAAATTAAAAGCAGCTAAAAAAACAACCCAGCATTAAAATACGATAAATGCCGAATTAAAAATAACAACTTACATTGTCAGGTTCACTACAATAATATAAAATAAAAAATCTCAAAATATTTTTTTTGCGAAACTTTGCATAGGTTTGTCCCGCTCTCCTTTCCCCTCTAATCATTCTATCCTAAATTTTCTTTATTTCCCAAAGTTGCCGTCATGAACATGAGTCATCGATCATTTTTTTGGAGAAAAAATAGGTATAAATTTGGGCGTTTGTGTATACTTATTGGTCGGACGATGAAAAATCGTCGGACCAAATGGCCCTCGTCCGACCACTTTTCGTGGTCTGACGAATAAGCAAAAATAAATGCAACCGATTTACCTAGTGCCGAGCCCTTCCATCTAAAAATACCAAGGATTCACGAAAATAAGGGATGACTCATGCTTTACGCAAGCTGCCGCCCGGAAACATCTTCGATTACCATCTTTGTTGCGGCATCCTGCCGTTGCCATTAATTGACTACGAGTGCTTAAACACCTTTTTTTTCACAAATTTAACGTTACCATTATGAAACTACATTCACATCATGCTTTTTCCAAGGTTTATTGGTTGATGCTCCCTTTTATGTTATTGGTTGGACAGGTAGGTTGGAGCCAATGCAACTTTGCATCTTCCTTTGGAAGCGGGGCCATCAATCCCACAGGTGCGGTCGTCACCATTTCAACTTGCAACTTTGGGGGAGAATACGCCACCGTTACGGGCGCCGTAGCTGGCCAAACGCTAAGGTTTACATCCAGTGTCGGCACCGACTGGATTACTGTCCGCTCCGGCACTCCGGGCGGCGCAGTGTTGGCCTTTGGACAAACACCGCTGACATTTGCCAATACCTTCACAGGTACTGTGTATCCGCACTGGAGCAGCAACGCGGGTTGTGGAACTGATTTCGCCTGCCGCACCACCACGGTCCAATGCACCAGTTGCGGCGGCGGCGGAAATCCGTGTGCCAACGTTCCGACGCTTCAGTGTGCCACACCGGTGACTGCCACGCCTTCTGGTGCTGGAGTCTGGTCGCCCGGTTCCTGTGGCTTTTCCACTCCCGGTCAAGAAAGGGTGTATGCTTTTACACCTGTTGCTACAGGGGCGCACAGCTTACAAGTTACTGCAGCAACCGGAGGTTATATCGATTACTTTTTCAAGGCGGCATCCGGCGGCTGCAACGCAACCGGATGGATTTGCCTCCAAGATGTTATTTTCCCAACAACGCTCAGTATGGGTACGCTGACGGCTGGAACCACCTATTATGTTTTGCTTGACCCGGAGGGTACCGGATCCTATTCACACACATTCCAGATTATTTGCCCTTCTGCTGCTCCGCCTTGCCTTGCATCGCCCACATCACCGGCCAATGGCGCCAATGCAGGCTGCCCCAATACGACACAGACCTTGAGTTGGCCCGTCTCTCCCGGCGCAACCAGTTATGATGTATATTTTGGCACCAGTGCTACGCCGCCTTTTGTTGCCAACACTGTCGGTACCAGTTATGCGACTGGTTTTTTGGCACAAGGCACTTATTATTGGCAGATACGGCCTAGAAACGCCAGTGGTGCCGCGAGTGGCTGCAATATTTGGAGCTTTGTCAAGCAAGATATCGTAGCGCCTACCATTACTTGCCCTGCAAGTGTTGTCACCAACAACAGCCCAGCAACCGCTTGCAGTGCTGTCGTTACTTACGGTGCTATCTCAGCAACGGACAACTGTACCGCACCAAATATAACCTTAGTAATTGGCTTGCCGAGTGGCTCCACCTTTCCGGTTGGTGTCACTACGATTGTTTATCGAGCCACAGATGGAGTCGGCTTGTCAAACACTTGTTCTTTCACAGTGACGGTAAACGACGTGACGCTGCCCACCATCACTTGCCCGGCCAATATTGCCAAAAACAATGATCCTGGCGTTTGCGGGTCTATCACCACCTACGCTACCCCTACCGCTACCGACAACTGTGGTATAGCGACCGTTTTGCTGCAATCAGGACTGGCAAGTGGCGCGTTATTCCCGGTGGGCGTTACCACCAATATATGGCGGGCAACAGATGTCAATAACAACACCAGAACCTGTTCTTTCACAGTTACAGTGAACGACACGGAAAAGCCCAAAATAACTTGCCCTCCAAATATTGTCAAAGGCACTGATTTTGGCGACTGTGCTGCTGCCATCCCTTACCTGGGCAACACTGTAGGTACCGACAATTGTTTTGTGCAAAGCATCAGCAGCAATTCTCCCGGCACTTTCCAGCTCGGAACCACTACCGTTATTTGGATCGTAACAGACAACTCCAGCAATACTGCTTCTTGCAGCCAAACCGTGACTATTGAAGATCGCGAATTCCCGATACTCATTTGCCCTTCGAATGTCAATGTGAAAACAAATGTCGGCGACTGTGTGGCAACTGTACCATATTCCGCTACCGCTACCGACAATTGCAGCGGGTTCACGGTTGATTACGACACCAACCCAAACTCTGATTTCGATCTTGGTTTGACCAACGTCAGTGTAACGGCAACAGATGCCGCTGGGAACGCTGTAAGTTGTTACTTCCAAATATCGGTCAGTGCACGCCCTGAAATTTGCAACGATTTAGACGACGATTGCGATGGCTTAACAGATGAAGCGCAGGACTGGGCGAGAATTGCCAAACAATATGGCAGTGACGGCGCGACCCTCGACGAATATGGCGTAAGTGTTGCCATAGATGGAGACTATGCCATTGTTGGATCCAATAAAAAAGGCCCAAGCGGCCAGAGTGCTGGTACGGCTTATATCCTTTTCCGCGATAAAAACGGGCCAAATGCCTGGGGGCAGATTGCTGTTTTGACGGATCCGGGTGGCATGCCCGGCGATAATTTCGGTGCCAGCGTTGCCATTTCTGGCGGTGTAGCTGCTGTTGGTTCGCCATTCGACGATACAGCTATCGGCAATGAAGGTTCGGTGTCTATCTTCTACCAAAGCCCCACGAACCCGTCACAATGGACCTACCACACAAAAGTAACCATTGTTGGTCCAGATGGCGGCGACCTAATGGGTACGAGCGTGGCCCTCTCAGGCGACCAACTTATCGCGGGTGCCATCGGGAATGATGCATCCGGCGCTAATGCAGGCGCAGCATACGTTTTCAGTCGCAATCAAGGCGGTGCTGATACCTGGGGGCAGGTAGCCAAGCTATTGGCTACAACGGGCAATGCCAACGACAACTTAGGCATCAGTGTAGATATTGATGATAAATACGCTATTGTTGGCGCCAATGGTGTTGACGGATTCCAGCAGGAAGTGGGTGCAGCGTACATTTTTGGCAAAAACCAGTTTGGTACCAATACCTGGGGACAAGTAGCCAAACTACAGGCCGCTTCTCAGAACATGAACGACAATTTTGGTGCTAGTGTCGCCATCAGTGGACCATGGGCACTTGTTGGCGCTGATCGGCACGACCGCAAAGCAACCGATGCAGGTGCTGTGTTTGCGTTTTACAAAAACAACAATGGCATCAACGACAGTTGGGGTCAGCGCAACATTATTATTGATCTGAACGGCAAAACAGGCGACCGTTTCGGATGTGCCGTTGGCATTGATGGCGAATACGCCGTTGTCGGCTCAAAAGGCGATGATGACCAGTTTGGTGATGATTCCGGTACTGGTTTTGTATACCTTCAGCAAGACAATGGCTGGATACTGATGGGTAACCTTGAAGATGGTGGCGGCAAAGCGGGTGATGCCTTGGGCAGCTCCGCAGCTATCAGCGGCCGCAATGTCATCCTTGGCGCACCATTAGACGACAACCCAGGCAGCAACATGGGCAGTGCACTGGTGTATGGAGGCTTGTGCAATGATCTGGTGAATCCTGATGATCGCAATGTCGTGGTTACTGGTTCAGAAGCAACGTTGCGTTGTTTCCCAGTACCGTTCAGCAGCGTCCTTAATATTGAAGTAAAAGGAATAACATCAGCCGATGCCCAAGTGGTCGTTATCAATACCCTTGGCCAAACAGTAGCGCAGTTGTACAACGGTGCCATTGACGGTGAAATGGCATTCCAATGGCGGCCTTATCAGGTTGCGGCAGGAGTATATTTCCTGCGTGTATCAACCGAAGGGAAAGTCCTGACACAAACCATTATGTTAAATCGGTAGTAGACCAATAAAAAGTACAAAGCGATTTGGCAGCAGCCGTCCCACACGCAGTTGTGGGGCGGCTGTTTTTGTTTAAATAACAGTCTAATAACGCTCAAATATGCCTCATCCCTTATTTTCATGGTTTGCCCATGTTATGCTGGTCGAGCGTAATCAGCTAGGGCTAAAGTTGTTATAACTCATGTTGAGGGTTACTTAATTCAAACAAGCAGCGCTTTGACACATCCCGATAAAATCTTTCACCGCGAGCTTTGCCTGATCGGCATCAGCGCCCATTTCATGGAGCATATCCAATGCTTGCAGCGATTGCTGGGCCGCAGATTGGGCGCGTAATTTATTGGGGGGTTGCCAGCGCCGTTCTACTTCAGCATAGTATTCCGGAATTTTTTCGAGCAAGATTTTAGTTGTGCTGTCCTTGAAATTACCTTTCAGCAAATCAGCAACCACACATTTGGTAGGATCGAATGCACTGCCGTCCCCTCCTTGAACCAATGCGACCAATATGGCGTTTAAACCACGCAATCTTTGTTGGTCAGCGGCACTAAGTGATTCAATATCAAGCATATTTGCTTCTTGGCGAATGGCTAAAATCTGTTTCGCACATTGTTCGGCCTTTTCCGGCGCTGGTGGCAATGCAAGCCTAAAGGTTTGGGATTTGGTTTTAATTTCAAACGAATCGCCCACACCCAGTGCAGCCAGTGTTTGGCTTTGTAGGCGGGAAATTTTTTCTTCCGGACTTTCACAAGACATCAGAAACAGGAACAAAAGAAAGACGGAATAGCGGAGCATGGTGACGAAATTTGGCCGAAAGTTCCAGCTTACCCGGCACAATCTCTAATGCTTGATGATATTTGCGGCCACTGTCACGCTTGCAGTGCCCCAATTATCAAATTATCACATTATCAAATTATCACATTATCACATTAATAAAATGCCCTTAATCGAATCATCCACTTTTCCTGGCGCGCCTTTTTGGCAGTTGGGTGGCCACCTGCAAACAATCAGCCCTGGTCTCATCCGGCGTGTGAAAGGTGTTGACTATCAACGAGAAAGGATAGATACGCCCGACGGTGATTTCCTGGACCTCGATTGGCTTCAGACGAAAGGAAACCGTCAATTGGTCATCATTACCCACGGCTTGGAAGGCGATAGTCAGGCCTCATACGTGCGCGGAACCGCAAAATTGTTCTGGCAAAACGGCTGGGATGCCCTGGCCTGGAATTGTCGTTCCTGTTCAGGGGAATTAAATCGCCAATTTCGCATGTACCACCATGGCGATACGGAAGATATTCACACTGTAATCAGCCATGCGCTTCAACAGCAGCGGTACGATAAGATCGTGTTGGTTGGCTACAGTATGGGCGCGAATATATCCATGAAATACCTGGGTACCCTAGGCTCAAACGCGCCCAAACAAGTGCAAGCTGCTGCCGTGTTTTCTGCTCCCTGCAATATCCGTGCTGGGGCAGATGTGCTGGATCGTTGGGACAATGCGCTGTACAAATACCGCTTTATGTACTCTTTGTACAAGAAAATAAAGCAAAAAGCCGTGCAGTATCCCGGTCGGCTCGACCTTTCAAAATTCAAAAAAGTGCGTCGCTGGCGCGATTTTGACGAATATTTCAGCGCACCCATTTCTGGCTACACTTCCGCGGCTGATTTTCACCAACAAGCATCGGCAAAAAACTTTCTGGACGGCATTCGGGTGCCAACCTTGTTGGTCAGCGCCCAAAATGACCCCATACTAACCCCAGAATGCTTCCCGATAGAAATAGCCCGCACACACTCTTTCTTTCATTTTGAATTGACGAAAGGGGGCGGGCATTGTGGGTTTCAGACTTCAGAAGACAAAGAATTTTCTTGGTCAGAACGGCGGGCACTGGAGTTTTGTGCGGCAGTTACATAGTATCTGCTGGTGGGTTCTTCCGCTCATATATATAAGCCGAAAGCATCCCCATCCCGCCAAAAATTGCTATGAGTGCAAAATAAATGCCTGTCCCTTTGTCTCCTTCCAGGTTGAACATGCTGGTGATAATAATGGCCAACAGCAAGCCCAGACCTGCGCCTATGAATATCAGGCCATTTTTTAGGGTTTGGGAAGGGTTGACCTCACGTCTTTGTTGACGCCTGGGCTCCATCCCTTTTTCGATCATGGCCATGTTCTCTTTGTTGTTCATATAACGCAGGCCGAGCACCATGATAAATGCGCCAAGGCTGATAATGATGGGTATGAGTAACGGTACAATGTTTTGCATGTTGACAATTGTTTGTGAATGAAAAAAAGGTTTTCGTTTTCAATTGCCAACTATGACAGCATGGTTTGGAAAAAGGTTACAATTTACGGTGGACGGTGGACGGTAGACGGTGGACGGGGCACAACATCCGGCTAACTTTTGGTATTTGTGTTTCAGCACCTAGTGCGTCTGCAAGTGGCAACTGGCGGGTAAGCTCCGAGTTACGGTGTGCTTGATTCACCCGTTAACATTGACTTGAATGCCAACTGATTGACATGGCACCATGTAAATAGATTGTCGTTTTCCAGGAAAAATGTATCGTGGGTATCGGTTGATCGCGATTTTTCTTGGGCCTTGGGCGTGCTTTTACAACTTCTGAAAAGTTGTCAAAGCTGTTCGTTGGCTTGGCCTGGCGGCGAAGTGAGAATTTGTCAACATTTTTTTA
>Ga0105044_10004018_pt1 | contig 20208 bp, 15 predicted proteins | sample MAT01_FD_78092 | JGI IMG/M metagenome (GOLD analysis project Ga0105044, IMG submission 78092) | Freshwater microbial communities from Lake Fryxell liftoff mats and glacier meltwater in Antarctica - MAT-01 | ecosystem: Environmental > Aquatic > Freshwater > Ice > Liftoff microbial mat | place...
AGCCTTTGGCATGGTGGGTTCCTCGACGCTGGTTTTTGAGTTTCTCGACGGGCGGATTCGCTCACGCGGCGATGTCGCCGCCGCCCTCGGAACCATGCCTCTCGAGCCTGTTCCCTTTCATCTTTCGGAAGATCCGGCGCTGCATTTCGAAGACTGTGTGCAAGCGACCCCTTCGCACAACTGCGCCCGGTCGATCCGGCGCAGCATCGTCCGCCTCAACCAGGAAAGAGAGCGACAGGGTGCGGGAGTCTTCCTCTTCACTGGAGCGTCGCGAGGAGCGGGGGTCTCCAGTCTGACGAGGAATTTTGCGGCTGGCTTCGAGCAGTATGTCGATCAGGTCCTGATCATAACCCTCCCGCACCATGTGGAATCTTTTTCCGAAAGGGAGGTGAATGTTGACCTGGATCCCGTGGCGTTGGTTCTTCAAAGCCTTCCCGAGGACGAGTCTTGGGTCGCCCATATCGCCTACACGGGAGCGTCGGAGATGGTGTATCGCCGGTCGAATCTCGAGCGCCTTTTGAAAGAGGCGAGGGCCCGATTCGGTGTGGTGTTGATCGATGCAGGGCCACTGCTTGTGAGTGACCTGGCCCAATTTGTCGCGGTTCAGGCTGACACGGTTGTGCTGGTGGGGCGACGGGGGCTTTGCGCCTACTCAGATCTACGCAAATCGATCGAGTTCTTGGTTCACCTCAAGGTCCGGGCGATGACGGCGATCTTCAATGGCGAGACTGAGCAGAAAATCGATCAGCTGCTCCGGATGAAGACGCGGTTGATCGAGACCACCATTCCAAACTTGAAGGCGAGGTTTGGCAAGTGCAGCGTAGGTTTTGGTTTGCGGCGGAGTAAGGCAGAAACCGCGACTGCAGGCGTTGTCGGCGCAGGACTTGAAACGGCCCCAGTTTCACACCATGGAGAACCGAACTTCCATCGCCGCTCCGAAACTCCGACATCCCCAAGCGGGGCCGGGACACAGGGCTCGGCGGCCAACACCCCCGCAAATCAGGCATGACGAACCCTCCCTCAACAAAGCCTGCTGAGTCGATGCCCGAGGTCGGCCACCTCCTGGCGGTGGGGCTACCGACGAGTTCCGCGACTCAGGCTCATCAATCCCCGGCTGCTTTTCTGGGAGTTAGGAAACAATTCATTTTCTCCGCCCTAGCCGGTCTGGGAAATCTCGCCGGCTCCCAGGTTTTGCGCTTGGCGGGGAACCTGATTCTTACTCGCCTCCTGTTTCCGGAAGTGTTCGGTCTGATGGCGCTGGTGAATGTGTTTTTGATGGGAATCGCCCTACTAAGCGACCTCGGAATCGGAGCCAGCATCGTCCAGCGTGCTGCAGCTCCTGACGTTTCCTTTCTCCGGACGGCCTGGACTCTCCAGACTTTGCGGGCGGTTTTGCTGTGGTTTGCAACAACGGCGCTCGCCTGGCCGCTCGCCCATTTCTACAATGAGCCAAAATTATTGCTGATTCTTCCAGTGGTCGGGATCACTCAGATCATCTCGGGATTTGAATCCACGGCAGTTCATCTTTGCGTGAGAAACCTGCGGCAGGGTCTTACCGAGATGCTCGATCTCGCGACCGCGTTCGTGGGGACTGCCAGCGCGATCCTAATCGCCTGGCAATTTCAAAGCGTCTGGGCTCTCGTCATCAGCGGCATGATCTCGGCGACGTTTCGCACGACGATCACCTACTTTCTCCCCGGTCAGATCCAGCACCGCTTCGCCTGGGACCGCGCTCATGTCCGGGAGCTAGTCCATTTCGGAAAATGGCTCTTGCTGGCATCGGCTTTTACTTTTCTCGCCAGCGAAGGGGATCGCATCATTCTCGGGAAATTCCTTACCCTCACGCAGTTGGGGATTTATACCGTCGCATTTTTCTTTGCCCAGGCGGTTACGATGGTGACACGGGGAATCTCCCAAAGAGTCCTCTTTCCGGTGCTGTCTCGGCTCAAGGGAGAGAGCGTTGCCGTGCAGTCGGCCGAGTTCCGTCGTTACTATCGCCTCATCCTCGGCTGCTCGCTTTTGCCGATCGGTGTGTTCCTCCTCGCCGGACCTTTCATCATCGAACTTCTCTACGATGATCGTTATCTTTCGGCCGGTCCTCTTTTGCAGATACTCGCGCTCGGTGCTGCGGGCGCGACGTTGCGGGCTCTGATCGGTCCGGTCCTGCTATCGCGGGGGAATTCGTATGGCAGGATGCTGATCTGTGCGATCGAGGCGTTCACCATCATCGTCACGATGTCGATCGGCGGAGCGATCTGGGGGCTTTACGGATTCACCGGCGGTTTCGTAGTCGCGCAGTATCTCGCCTGGATTCCGGGGATCGTCTATCTCCGGAAATACGGCGTGTGGAGTCCGAAGACCGACCTGCTCTACCTAACCCTCACGACACTTCTTGCGGTGGGCGGCTTCCTGCTCTGGCCGCACCGATTCTGAACCGGAACCTTCCCATCGATCATGGCTGCGCACATTCTGAGTAAACCTTGTTCCGTCTCAACGACCAACCGGAACGGCGATCTGGCCCCAACGAGTGTCGAACCCAACTGGGAGCGGGAAAAACCTTGTGGACGGGAGTGGAAACCCGGGCTTTTCCTTCTGAAATCGTTACGCGACTATCAGCGGGCCAAAAATCCCCTCACCCGGGGGATCACCACGATACGTCATCGCTTCTGGAGTGCCGTAGCCGGTTGCGATATTCCGCTCAATTCGCGGATCGCGGGAGGTCTCATGATCCCTCACCCGATTGGAATCGTGATCCATCCCGAGGCTGAGATTGGCGCGAATGTTCTGATTTTTCAACAGGCCACGATTGGGGCGGGAGGCCCGGTGGATGGAGCTCCAAGGATTGGTTCGGGGGTCATGATCGGGGCCGGAGCGAAAATTCTCGGCGGAATTTGCATCGGAAAAGACGCCAGAATCGGAGCTAACGCGGTGGTGCTCAGCGACATTCCTGAAGGGGCGACGGCAGTGGGAATTCCCGCGAAAATTATTTCTTGTAATTATTGATATTCCATATAATTTTAATTTCTAATTTCCCAAATGACTTCAAAACTCTATTACTCCGCCGGTCCAGGAGATGTGGCAGGGACCTTCCAGCAATGGATGCGGGGAGAGGAAGACCGTTCCAATTTTGCAATTGCCTACAGCTGGCAGTTTTTCGATCTCGTCAATAACCGCAGGATCGAAGCGCGGGTCGTGTCCTCTCACGACCGGGTCGCCGACCACACGGAAAAGGGGATTCACGTCACGAATCGGCCTCGGCTCGCCTGCCACCGGCGCGGGGCTTGGGGATACTGGGCCGACCAACTCTGGAGCGGCCTCCGCCTTCTCGCCGACCTCGCAGTCTATCGTCCCGACGTCGCGGTCATTGCGGAAGGGACGGCGCCATGGATCTTCACCCTCCCGGCTAGGCTTCTCGGCATCCGCATCGTTCCAGCCCTGCACTGTGTCCTCTGGCCGCTCGACCGTGAACCAACAGGGTTGCTTCGAGGACTTGATAGGGTTGCCTTTCAATTCGGAATCGACCATTGCCTCTGCGTCTCGGAGCAAGTCTCGGCTCAAGTGCGTAAGCTGACGAGCAAATCGATCAAGTGTCATCGATTTTACCCGAGCTACCAGGCGGACCGTTTCCGTGATTTCCCGCCGCTCGATATCACCGCGTTACCCCATCACATCCTCTACGTCGGCCGCATCGAAAGGGACAAAGGAGTCTTCGATCTGCTCGCGGCCTTCGAGCGACTGGAGCGCTTCTACCCGGACCGCTTCCGGCTCGATTATTGCGGAGAGGGACAGGCTCTCGAAGAACTCACCGCCCTTGTCGCCAGTGCCGAACTGGGAGGTCTCGTCGCGATGCACGGGCATTGCGGGAGTGCCGCGCTCCGCATTCACATGGCTGCCTGCCAACTGGTCTGCGTCCCGACCACGAGCCGATTTGTTGAGGGATTCAACAAAGTGATTGCCGAGGGCCTGCTCTGCGGTCGTCGCGTCGTGGCGACCCGGATCTGCCCGGCGGCGCTTGAGTTCGGCGCTGCCGTCACGGTCATCTCGCCGGACTCCGCCGAGGAACTTGCCGATGCACTCCTCGCCGTCAGTGAGCGACGGGCCGATGCGCCGGTTTCCGGCACCGACGAGCGAGCCGCATTACTCGCCAAACTCCTCGACGGCAGCCAGTCGTGGGGCGCGCAACTCGACCAATGCCTCGATCCCGCTGTGCCGCAGGATGTGACCATCGGTTACCTCGTCCCGCAGTTCCCCGCCCAAACCCACGCCTTTTTCTGGCGCGAATTGTCGGCAATGCGTTCCGCCGGTGCCAAAGTCCAGATCCTCTCAACCAGTGCGCCGAAAGGAGCCGAGTGCCTTCACGAATTCGCCGACGCCGCTCGGAAGGAGACAATTTATCTCACTGACCTGAAGCCCGCCGCGTTTTTCCACCTACTCCACCATCCCCTCTTGACGCTGCGGGCGATCCACTACACGCTGGGCTTAAGCGACACCGCAATGACGAAGCGGCTGCGAACCCTCGCCCTCATCCCCTGTGCCGCACAGTTGTGCGTTTGGTCGAAGAAGCTCCACATCGGCCACGTCCATCTCCACTCCTGCGCCGATGCCGGACATCTCGGGGCCCTCGCCCGGCTCCTCGGTGGTCCAGAATACAGCCTCACCCTGCACGGCGATCTCAAGATCTACGGAAGCGATCATGGCAAAAAATTCGCCGGCGCACGGTGGGTCTCAGCGGTGACGCGACCGCTCCATCATCAGATCGTGAGCACGACGGGAACATCGGCGAACAAAGTCCCCGTCATCTGGATGGGCGTTGACGTCGAGCGATTTACCCCGGAGACTCGGCCTTCGAGTTCGGTAGCCGGGACACCCATCCGACTCGCCACAGTTGCCCGGCTCATTCCGCAAAAGGGACACCTTCACGCTCTCGCAGCGATCGCTCAAGTGCGCGACGAGGGGATCGACATTCATTACTCGATCGCTGGGAGCGGTCCATTTCTTGAGGCAATTCAGGAGCGCATCGCCGCCCTTGGATTGGGAAAACATGTCTCCCTCCTTGGCAGTATTTCCGAAGGCGAGGTGCGGTGTCTCCTCGACGAGGTCGATGTCTTCTTGCTGCCCAGCTACGGCTTGGGGGAGGCAGCCCCCGTCTCGGTGATGGAGGCGATGGCTTGCGGACTGCCCGTGATCTGCTCGCGCATCGGCGGGACCGAGGACATGATCGATCACCTCACCGACGGCTGGCTGGTGCGACAGCAGGATGAGAATGATCTTTTTGAAGCAATCATAGCCCTCGCCCGCGACAAATCTTTACGGGAAAAAATCGGAGAGGGCGCGCGAGCCCGGGCGATGCGCCACTTCGACCACCGCAAGAACGCGGCCCGGCTCCTCCACTGCATCCAGGGCGACTCCCGCGCCGTCGCTGCCGAAGTCGAAGCCACCGAGGCGATCCTGCCCCGCTGAGAACCGAACAATGAACCGATCCACCAAAAAGCTGCTCCTCGTGATGGAACAATGCAATCCGCGTTGGCCCTCGGTGCCGCAGGTCGCGTTCCAAATTTACAATCAACTGAACAGGCTCGCCGAGGTCACTCTCGTGACCCACGAACGCAACCGCGAAGGGCTGACAAAGACCCATCCACACGCCGATATTGTGTATTTGGCAGAGTCCCGGCTCGTCCGCGACTATTACGGCGTCGTCGCGCGGGCGACCTCGCGAGGCAATGTGAACTGGCCTCTCCAGCACGCCCTCAGCTTTCCCGTCTATGCGGAGTTCGACCGCGGGGTGAAACGGATCTTCGGACCCCGGATCGAGCGCGGTGAGTATGCCGCCATCCTTGGCATGACTCCGGTCCTGCCCCGCTATCCTTACAGTCTCGCCGGCTTCTCCAAGAAAGTGCCCTTCATCCTCGGACCGGTCAATGGCGGGCTGCCCTTCCCTGAAGCTTTCGGTGGCATCGCCGTGAGCGAGTCCTCGCGTTTTAATTTCCTCCGTCAATTCTGCCGCCTTCTTCCGCACTACGTCGCAACCTATGAAAAGGCTGACCGGATTATCGCGGGGTCTGCGTTCACCCGGGATTGGATCGCTGACACGTTCGCGGTCAAGCCCGATCGACTTCATCTCCTCGCCGAAAACGGAGTCGTCGATGACTATTTTTCCGCCCCGATCAGACTTCGCGACCCGGAGAAGCCGCTCGCCCTTCTTTTCGCCGGACGTCTCGTGCCTTACAAAGGGGCCGACATGCTGCTCGACGCGCTGAAACTCGCCTCGCCACGTCTCTCGCTCCTCCCCCATCTAACCCTCGTCGGCGACGGACCGGAGCGTGGCAAGCTTGAGCAACAAGCCGCCGCACTCGGACTGAGCGCCCAGATCACCTTCACCGGTCTTGTCCCTCCCGACACCATGCCGCAGCGCTTCCGCGAAGCCGATCTCTTTTGCTTCCCCTCCATTCGGGAATTCGGCGGGGCCGTTGTCCTTGAGGCGATGGCCTCCGGGGTGCCTTGCATCGTTGCTGATCACGGCGGCATCGGCGAATATGTCAACGAAGCCTGCGGGGTGAAAATCGCGCCGAGCAGTCGCGAACATCTCGTCACGCGGATGGCCGACGCCATCTGTGAATTCGATCAGGACAAGGCCCGCTACGACACCTGCTCCGCAAACTCGCGCGAGCGGGCCGAAGCGTATCGCTGGAGCAACAAGGCGGAGCGCCTTCTCGAAATTGTCGCCGAGGCGGTCGCGGGAAAACAAGGAAAGTCCGGGGAGGTGGCTCTGGCAGGATGAGACCGACCGTGCCATTGATGATGTTCGGTTGGATCCCGTTCGTCGCCCAGCTTTTCCTCAAGCTGACGCACCGTCGTGCCACGATCGCCTCGATCATTCTGGCCTGGATGTTCCTCCCCCAGTATGCTTATACCTTACCTGTTTTGCCTGACTACGACAAGACGATGGCCGCCTCTCTGGCCGTGCTATTTGCCACCTACCTCTATGCGAGTGGTCGGTTCTCCACATTGAAGCTCGATTGGTATGACGGCATCATGGCTCTCTGGTGCCTCACGCCGATGTTCGCCTCGCTCACGAATGGACTCGGAGCCTACGACGGCTTTGCCGCTTCGAACGGCTACGTCACGACTTGGTTCCTCCCCTACCTAGTTGGGCGTCTTTACATCACCGACTGGGCTGCGGTCAAGGATCTCGTCTGGGGCATCTTTTTTGGAGGACTTATTTACATTCCCCTTTGTTGGATTGAGATCCTTCTCAGTCCCCAGCTTCACATGTGGGTCTATGGATGGCATCCCCACGACTTCATCCAAAGCGTTCGCGGAAACAGCTTCCGACCCGTCATCTTCATGCATCATGGCCTGATGGTTGGGATGTGGATGGCGGCGGCCTGTCTCTGCGGGATCGGGCTTTACATGTCGGGGTCGCTCCCTGAGATGAGCGGGCTTCTGAAAAAGCTCAAGGTGCCCGCTTGGCTGAAGCCGACCCATTTGCTGTTCGCGCTCCTTGTTACCTTTCTGGCCTGCCAATCGGTCGGAGCACTTGCCCTCCTGATCCAAGCGGGCCTCGTCTTTTTCCTTTGTCGAAAGTTTAAGACCAAACTCTTCCTGCTTCTCCTGATCGCCTACCCCGCCTACTCGATGACGATGAGCCTCAAAGGAGGGTCGGGAAAACACGGGACGGTTGATTTCATCCGCACCTATATCAGCGAAGATCGGGCCGCCTCGCTCGAGTTTCGATTAAACAATGAAGAAATACTCGTCGAGAGGGCACTCCAGCGTCCGACCTTCGGATGGGGCGGTTGGGGGAGATCCCGCGTCCTCGATGAAGAGGGGGTCGATATCTCGGTGACGGATGCGTATTGGATCATTGTTTTCGGGACGACCGGTATCGTTGGATTAGCCTCCTTTGTCTTGGTGGTTTCGGTTCCCACCGTCCGCTTGCTCCAGAAATTTCCGGTTGAGGGTTGGAGAGATTCCGGTGCCCTGCTCGTGATGCCCTTGGCGATTCTCCTGCCCATCTACGCTCAGGACTGCCTCCTCAACGATATGAAGAATCCCATCTACATGGTCATCGCGGGAGGCTTGATTACAATGACCCAGGTTCCCGGCCTGCTCCCTCTACTTGGTTTGACCTCTAGCCTCACCCCGGCGGAGAAACCCCTACCACCCTATCTCGGGAGCGGGCTGCCCCGCCCGCGCTACATCTGAAACGACCATGGAATCGACCGTCACACCGTTGTCTCAACCACAAACATCTCTCGATGGAGAGCCGCGTCGCCTCGTCTCCCATGCGCTGCCCGAACGAGCGACCCAAAAACTGCGAATCGCCTATCTCGTGAGCCAGTATCCGGCGCTTTCCCACACCTTCATCAAAAAGGAAGTCGAGGCCCTTGAGGCGGATGGACACGAGGTGTTCTTGGCTTCGGTGCGACTTCCCTCGAATCTCGGGATCCTCGGAGACGAGGGAAACAAGGATCGCGATCGCACGTTCTATCTCTTGCCCTCTCTCTTGCGGTGCCTCCCTGGAGCCCTGGTCGGTGCGATCCGCCACCGCGCCAACCTGAAGTGCATGGCATCGACCTGGTTTCGAGTCTTTCTCAAAAAGCCGTTCTCGCCTTCCACCTACGCCTACGCCCTCGAGAGCCTCGTTCTGCTTGATTGGATGCTGAAGAACGACCTGCGTCACGTTCACAACCACTTCGGAAATGCCGCCGCGACCGTCGCCCTGATCGCCTCCGCCTCGCACCTCGTCCATTACAGCCTCAGCATCCACGGCCCGGACATTTTCTACAACACCGACGACGAGTTGCTACCGCTTAAGCTCAGCAGTTGCCGCTTCGCCCGGAGTATCAGTCACTATTGCAGCAGCCAGTTGAGCCTGCTGACCGAGGGCCATCATTGGTCCCGATTCGAGATCGTAAGATGCGGGATCGATCCGGCGACGTTCACCCCTCGACCCGAACCGGCCAATGAAATTCCAGCGCTCCTCTGTGTCGGACGTCTCGTCCCGGCGAAAGGCCAGCGCATCCTACTAGCGGCGTCGCAGCGACTCCGAGATCAGGGAACAAAACACACCCTGACCTTCGTAGGCACCGGCCCGGACCAGACGCCCCTCGCGGAGCACGCGGAACACGCCGGGATGGACCACGTGCGCTTCACCGGCGGGCTCGATCCGGCCGGGGTCAAATCCGAGTATAGTAAGGCCGATCTCTTCATCCTGCCCTCGTTCGCCGAAGGGGTGCCTGTCGTCCTGATGGAGGCAATGGCCTCGGGAGTTCCCGTCATCTCGACCCGCATCACCGGCATCCCCGAACTGATCGAATCCGGTAAGGAGGGTCTCCTCGTTCCGCCGTCGGATGTGGACTCGCTCGTCGAGGCGATTCGCCGCCTCCTTGGCGACCCTGGGCTGCGCCGCTCGATGAGCGAGGAAGGTCGCCGCAAGGTCCTCGATCTTTACAACCTCAATGTCAACGGCCCCGAGATGGGGCGGCTTTTTGAAAAGTATCTCTGAGACGAGTTTCATCCCATCCCCCACCTATGAACGCGACTTTGGAAAAAAGAAACAACGCCCCGATCCCGACATCTACCAGCGGAAAGCAGGGCGAGACCGTCTCCGCCACGTTTGTGATCTGTGTCGAGGCCGGTCCGCTGGAGACCCAAAGCCTCTGGGCGATCGAGAGTCTTCGCAAATGGGGAGGCCGCTTCGCCGATTGTGAAGTCATCGCGGTGACGCCCCGTCGCGGAATGCCGCTGCAGCGGGAAACCTTGAAGCGCTTCACAGAGATGGCGGTCAAATGGATCTCCTTCTCCGGCAGTTCGAAATGGACTTTCTATGGTCCCTTCAACAAACCTCTCGCCTTGGCCGCCGCCGAAGAAATCAGCGAGTCGGAGTATATGATCTGGCTCGACTCCGACGTCTTCGTGGTGCGCGAGCCGTCCGAGTTCATCCTCGAAGAAGGGATCGACTTCACCGCCCATCCCTCAAGTTGCCACCATGACATCGGATCGACCGGTTCGACTCACGAGCACGATGCCTATTGGGTCCAGACCCTGAAAGGGCACGGGATCTCTCCGACGACCTATCCCATGATCCCGACGCAACCCGGCGAGGAAGGTCCGATGCGGATGTATTGGCAGGCCGGGGCTTTTTCGTATCGCCGGTCCACCCAATTGGGCGCGACCTTCCTCCAGGCGACTGATCAGACGATGCGCCTCAATTTGTCTTCCAAATACTCAGGAACCTACTTTCACGAGCAGATCGGGCTGGCGGTGGCCGTCCATCGGCAGGATGCGCGCTACCGCATTCTGAACGCCTCGCACAACTTCGCCGTCAACAAGCTGCGCTTTGATGAGGTTGATCCCCAGAGGCTGGAGAATAGTTGTATCATTCATTACTTCGGATCCGCCTGGCCTGATGGATTCGACCGTCTCGTGGCAGTGATCCGGCAGACTCGCCCAGATGTGGCTGATTGGGTCGCCGCGCGGGGACCGTTGGCGGACCAGCGCTCGTTCCTGGTGCGGGGAATCTCCCGTTTGATTCGGGCGCATCGGAAAAGGCGCAGCCTCTCCTACGCCGAGGGTTGCCGGGTGCATTGAGAAGAGCCCTCTCCGTTAATTTTAAAGAATCGCATATCCCAATGAATCAGCTTGTGGAAATCTCCTTGCTCGCGCTCAGCATCATCCTGGCGCTGCCCGCGCTCTATCTTCTCGTGTTGACCGTGTTCGGCCTGGTCCGGGGAAAACGCGATTCCGAATCCGCTCCCATCCATCGCTCAAAGATCGCCGTTCTTGTTCCCGCGCACAACGAGGGCAACATGATCGGAGTGACCGTCGCAGCTTTGCACCAATCCGAGTATCCCGACACGCAGCTCACCGTGTATGTCATCGCTGACAATTGCACCGATGCCACGGCGCGGATCGCCCAGGCTGCCGGAGCCCGGGTCCTGCAACGTACCGATCTGGAAAATCCAGGGAAGGGCCAGGCCCTCGATTGGGCGCTGCAGGAGTTCCGCAGCGAGCTGTCTGAAGCGGACATTATTTCCGTGATCGACGCAGACACCATCGTTCATCACCAGTTCTTTGCGGAAATCGACCGAGCCTTCAGCGACGAAGGAGTGAAGGCGGTGCAGGGCTACTACGGAACATCGAACATCACTTCGGGTTGGCGGGCCGCGCTATCTGAAGTTGCTTTCGCAGTCTCCCACCATCTCCGCCCCCTCGGTCGCAATGCGCTCGGTTCGACAGCCGGATTGAAGGGCAATGGCATGGCCTTCAGCAGCGATTTGTTGCTGGAAACGGGATGGCCCGCGCATTCCCTCGTCGAAGATTTGGAATTTTCCCTACTTCTTTTGGAGCGAGGCATCCGCGTCCAATATTGTCCCGATGCAATCATCGGGGCAGAGATGGTGACTCGCTCCGATGCCGCCACTTCCCAGCGGATGCGTTGGGAAGGCGGTCGTCATGAAGTCGTCAAACAGTATGTGCCCCGACTGATCAAACTTCTCTTCAAGGGAGGAAACTGGGCTGCGCTCGAATCACTCTGTGACCTGCTTTTCCCGCCATTGGCGCTCTACGTGCTTCCCGCTCTTGCTCTTTTGGTCACGACATTGCTTTGCGGAGCCTACGTCCCCGCCGCGATCCTTGCAGGCGGCCTTGCCATCATTCCCCTTCACATAGCCGCCGCCTTATTGCATCGCGGCTGTTCGCTCGACGTCTGGAAATCTCTCTTTTCGGTTCCGCTCTTTCTTCTTTGGAAAATACCGGTCTATGTCCGCCTCTTGTTACGCGGGAGCGGCAGTCGGTGGGTCAGAACCAGGCGCGAGAGCGAGGTGGACGAACCTAGCGGACCCTTTCAGCAAATCATCCAGGGTCCCGCCACCGGAGATGGAAGGAAACTGCGCCTCTTGCGCTCGCGGGTCCGGCGGAAACAGCAAAGTTGGGAACAACACCTCAAGCGAGCGTGGGTGATGAAAAGGCTGCTCGATATCGCCGGTAGTCTTTTCGCGATCCTTTGCCTCGGTCCACTTTTATTGGTGACGGCGTTGCTCATTTGGATGGAGGATCGCGGGCCGATCTTCTTTTATCAGGAACGGGTCGGAAAGGATGGTAAACCGTTCACCATGATCAAATTCCGGTCCATGCGCGTCGATGCGGAGAAAGTCCGCGCGGAGCTTGAAGACGAAAACGAACACGACGTGGCGGTCACTTTCAAGATCAAGAAGGATCCCCGCATCACCAAGGTGGGACGTTGGATCCGCAAGTTCTCCGTCGATGAAATGCCGCAGTTCTTCAATGTGCTGCGCGGCGACATGTCGATGGTCGGGCCCCGTCCGGCTCTCTATAAAGAGGTGGCGCTTTATGAGGGGTTTCAACTCCGCAGGGTCGATGTGAAACCCGGCATCTCCTGTCTCTGGCAAATTCAAGGCCGATCCGATATCGACTTTGAAGGACAGGTGCGTCTGGATCTGGAATACATCCATTCCGAGTCGCTTTGGAGGGACATCGTCATTCTTTTCAAAACAGTGCCCGCCGTCATCCTCGCGCGGGGCGCCTACTAAAACGGAACATTTCCACTGTCTTCTCGTATGAGTATTCTGCATATCACGATACCAGATTGGGTAACGGTCGCCTCCGGGGCCGGCGTCGAACTTCCTTTCCCCTTCTGGAATGTGGGGGATCAGCCGATGCTATTCCATTGGATGGATTTAGCTCAGGAATGCGATATCGAGGCGGTGATTCTCCACGTTCCCAACGGAATCGATATCGCTGACTGGCAGGATCGGTATTTGGACCGACTCTCGCTCTGGCCGATCCGGTTTTCGATGACCCATCATCGCCCGCCTGCAGAAGACAGCGGACCGGATTTCTCGGTGGTCAGTGTGGAAACGCTGAACGTCGGAGGGGAACATCTGGAGAATCCCGGCATCTGGGACATGCTCGATCATCACTGGAAGTTGGTCACAGAGCGCCTTGAGACCCTCTGGCAAAAATATGAGCGACTCGCACCGGGGCTCCCGGTCGGCCGAGGGTCCTCCGTGCATCGGAGTGCGACCCTGATCGAGCCATATTGGATCGGCGAAGGTTGCGAGGTTGGGGTCGGTGCGGTGGTCGGTCCTTATGCCAGCCTTGATCGGGATTGCGTCGTCGGAGCGGGAGCGATCGTGTCACACTCGCATCTTGGCAGCGGCACCCGGGTCGGTCCGCACATCACGATCAAAGGACGCTCCATCGAAAACAGGGTGGTCTGGAGCCGTGCCAAGAAGCTGGTGCACCATTCACTCGACCCGTTGTTGGTCGCCGGGCGCTGCACAGTTGATCTTCCCGGTAGTAGAAAAGCCCGAAACGAGGCGCTGCCCATTCTCTCATGATGACATCTTCGACACATCCATCCACCAGTGTGGCTCATCGTCACCACCAGATCTCCTGGGTCAACCATCGGAAGGCTCCAGACATCTCGATGACGTTAGGATTGCCCTTTCATCGGGTCACTGAAGGAGAGGCTTTGGCAGAGTGTGAGGCCGCCCTGGATTCCAAAAATCCGCACCACTTCACGACCGCGAACGCCGACTTTGTTGCCCGTGCCTGGAACTCTCCCGAGCTTCGCAGGATACTCCTCCACTCCGACCGGAATTTTTGCGATGGCCAACCGATCGTCTGGGTGTCTAAGCTCTTTGGAATGCCGATTCCCGCCCGTGTGGCCGGTTCCGATCTGACTCCCCGCCTCCTCGAACTGAGCGCCCGACGCGGCTACCGGGTATTTTTCTTCGGAAGCGATCCTGCAACTCGCGCCACTCTTGAGCACGAACTTCCCCTCCTCTATCCAGGTCTGCAAATTGTCGGATCGGCCGCCCCACCCTACGGCGATATCGATTCCTGGGACAACCGCGCTTACGTGAACCAGATTCGTGAGTCAAAAGCCGATCTGCTTCTTGTCTGCCTAGGGTTCCCCAAACAGGACGTGTGGATCCATCGTTACCTCGAACAAATCGGAACGGTTGCTCTGGCGATCGGGGTCGGCGCGAGCCTGGACTTCATCGCCGGCAAGCAGACGCGGGCACCGCGCTGGATGCGCCGCACCGGCTTGGAGTGGTCCTGGAGACTCCTGACGGATCCGAAACGCCTCGCGAAACGATACGCGCACGATCTCATCGGGCTTGTGAGAATTGGATCGCTGCAGATGCGGCGGTATCTCGCTCGCCCCCTCAGGAACCGTGGCGACAGTCGTGCACTCTCGGGATCAATTTTACGGAACTGCCACATCGTCCGTCCGGGCTCAGGGAACGACGTCGCAAGCGAACTTGGTGGGAGGCCGGTCAGCTCAGCAGTGATGGATCTCTCATCGACCCTGCGAATCGACGCCTCGATCATGAGTGAAATCGTAACTTTCCTGCGGGTGTGTCGCAAAAAAAGCGTCGAGGCAGCTTTATTTAATGCGCCGCCACAACTTGAGCAACATTGCCGGGAATTGGGCTTGGATCCTTTTCTTTGCTTTTTCCGGCAACCTCTCGTTCTGGAAGCTTGGGCGGAGCTCTCCGATCCACTGTCATACAATTCGGCTATTGCGATCAAGGCACCCGCAAGTCTCGACCACGATCAAACCGATGCGGATTTTGCCACCGACCTTCGGGAGTTGCTGGCCTTCGCCCGATGGGACCATCGGCGGGCGCTGCTCGACCTGAGTCTGGTGGAGCAGTTGAGCACGATCACCGCCGTGCGCCTTTGTCGCCATGCTGAAGCGATCAAATTCGGGAGAGGCCTGCAAGGGGTGCTCTCTTCAGCGTCTCCTCTGGTGGCTGATGTATTCGAGATGCTCGGGCTGGAAGGCTACCTGCAGGCAACGACGAAGGAGCAACCGGCTTTCGTATCCATTCCGAGGGGCACGCGTTCGGATTCAGTCCGGTTGTCTGCTTCAACAGATCGCCAATGGAAAAGTTCCGAAGCGATGGGCTTGGTGCTGCCCTCTTAGTAAAACCAACCTTTTTGGCCGACCTTTTGGGCCGACCTTTGGGCCGACCTTTGGGCCGACCTTCAGGCTTTCAAAGCAAGGGCTGTGGCCAAGTCGAGGGGGCCGTTCCACCCGTGTTCAGCGCAAAAGCGTCGATACTTCGAGTTATCAACGGCAAGGTATCGCTGCCTCGGACGGGGGTCCTTCTTCAGATATTCCACGAGAAAGGTCTGAACGATTCCTCCAGCATCGTAACCGCCAGCTTTCGCAACGGCATGACCCAGAGTGCAGGGCGACACAGGGTCATTTCCGACGACGTGAAAGAGCTCCCCATCAGGTCGGAGCGAGGCCATCCGGATCAGAGCATCGGCGATGTCGTCTGCAAAGGTCGGGGTGATGATCTGATCGTCGAAGAGGTAGAGGGGCTCGCCACGCGACAACTTACCGCGCATTTGAGTGACAAGGTCAGGCCGGACTCCAGGCTCCCGGAAATAGGGAAAAGCGATTCTAAGGATCGTCCAATGATCGGCCGTCGCAGTGACGAGCTCTTCGGCCAGCCATTTCGTCTCGCCATACCACTCGATCGGGCGAGGCGTGGATGATTCATCGATAGGCGATTCGCAAGTCCCTTCGAACACGAAATCCGTCGAGATGTGGACGAGATGCAGACCGAATTCGTTGCAGGCATCCACGACGTGGGAGGTTCCCTCGACGTTGAGCTGATAACAAAGCCCGCTCTTGTCGCCGTTCTGTTGATGAGCCGACGACACATCAGTAAATGCGGCCAGATGGATCAGCGAATCTGCAGCCGAAGCATGTCTTTCGATGTATTGGAAAACACTATCGCGATCGAGGAGATTAAACTCATCGGCCAATCGCGCCGGTATCAAAGTATGCGATCCGCCATGAAGGTGGAGAAGCCGACTGCCGATCAGGCCATCGGCTCCGCTGACGATGCTTCTGACGGGCGGAAGATCCATCATGATCTGGATTCCTCCAGGATTTGAGCGAGGTAGTTGCCGTATTCGGTTTTCCCGAAGCGCCGGGCGCAATCCTCAAGTTCAGTCGAACTGAGCCATCCGTTGCGGAAGGCGATCTCCTCGAGACAAGCGACCTGCCAGCCGTGGCGCTTCTGGATAGTCCTGACAAACTCACCAGCCTCGATGAGCGACTCGTGGGTGCCGGTATCGAGCCAGGCGAAGCCTCGTCCGAAAAGCTCGACAAAGAGGTCACCCCGCTCCAGGTAGGCGCGGTTCACGTCGGTGATCTCCAGCTCTCCACGCGGGGAAGGTTTGATTTCCTTCGCGATGCTGATGACATCGTTGTCGTAAAAGTAGAGGCCGGTCACTGCATAACTCGACCTCGGCTTGGAGGGCTTTTCTTCGATCCCGACGACTTTGCCCGAGGCATCGAATTCGACGACGCCGAAGCGCTCCGGGTCCGAAACCCGATAACCGAAGACGGTCGCTCCCGACGTCCGGGCGACCGCCCCTGCGATCATATTCGTGAAACTCTGCCCGTGGAAAATATTGTCGCCGAGAACCATCGCCACGCGGGAGTCTCCGATGAACGGTTCCCCAATGAGAAAAGCTTGGGCGAGTCCCTCTGGCTTTGGTTGCTCCGCATAACTGATGGCGACTCCGAGATGACTTCCGTCGCGCAGGAGCCGTCGATAGCCGGGGAGATCCTCCGGTGTCGAGATGATGAGAATCTCCCGAATCCCCGCCAGCATCAGCACCGAGATCGGATAATAGACCATCGGCTTGTCATAGATGGGGATTAGCTGCTTGGATATGCCCAAGGTGATGGGATGCAAACGGCTGCCACTGCCTCCGGCGAGAACGATACCTTTCATGTGTTCGTGGAATACAATATCAAGTTAGCCAACCAGTTCCGCCGATTCGCCGATCCGGGCGAGTCGATAGTCGCCCGAGAGAATGTTCTGCCACCACTCGGGGTGATCGAGATACCAGCGCACCGTCTTGGCCATCCCGCTTTCAAAAGTCTCGCGGGGGGTCCAACCAAGGTCCCGCTGAATCTTTGACGCATCGATCGCATACCGGAGGTCATGACCGGGCCGGTCTTTGACGAAGGTGATGAGGTCCTCGTATCGGTCGAGTCCGGCAGGTTTGCGATCCGCCGCCTGCTCTTCGAGGAGTTGGCAGAGGGTCTTCACGACTTCGAGGTTTTTGCGTTCGTTGTGCCCACCGATATTGTAAGTCTCTCCAGTCTCCCCCTTGAGAAAAACCGTGGCCAGCGCAGTCGCGTGATCCTCGACATAGAGCCAGTCGCGGATCTGACTGCCGTCACCATAGACGGGAAGCGGTTTGCCGGAGAGGGCGTTGAGGATGATGTGTGGAACGAGCTTCTCGGGGAAATGGCGCGGACCGTAATTGTTCGAGCAGTTCGTCACTACGACGGGCAATCCGTAGGTGCGGCTCCAGGCCCGCACGAGATGGTCCGAGGCGGCCTTCGAGGCGGAGTAAGGAGAACTCGGATCATACGGAGTTTCTTCGGTGAAAAAATCGCCGGTGTTTGCGAGATCACCATAGACCTCATCGGTCGATACATGATGAAAACGGAATCCCTCTTTGGTTTCGCCGGAGAGACCGAGCCAATACTTCCGGGCCGCCTCCAGTAATGAAAAAGTGCCGACGATATTCGTCGAGATGAAGTCACCTGGCCCATCGATCGAGCGATCCACGTGAGACTCCGCCGCCAGATGCATGATGCCACGCGGTTCGTAGCACGCGAAGAGTTCGTTCATCGCCGCGCGATCCGTGATGTCCTCCTTGACGAAGGTGAACCGTTCCTCATCGAGCAGTTCCCGGATCGAATGCAGATTGCCCGCGTAGGTCAGCTTATCGACCGCGACGACTTGGAGGTCGGTCTGCTTGAGCAATTCTCTGACGACGGCGGATCCGATAAATCCGGCCGCTCCGGTCACGATGATCGATTTCATAGTTGTGGTGGCGTCGGTGCTAAAAACGGGAAGGAAATAACTCCCGCAGCGTCATCGCCGCCGCGTCTTTTGCGGAGATCAAAGGCTCGGGGAAGGGCCAGTCGATTCCGAGATCAGGATCGGACCACAAGACCGCGCCCTCGTCCGAGGGATCGTAGTAGTCCGTGCACTTATACTCAAAATCCGCGATCTCCGAGATCACCTGGAAGCCGTGGGCGAAACCGGGTGGGATGTAGGCTTGGCGCTTATTCTCCTCAGAAAGAAGCATCGTCGCCGTCTTGCCAAAGTGCGGGGATGATGGATCGATATTCACCGCTACGTCGAGAACCTCCCCCCGGACGACCCGCACCAATTTCCCTTGGGGCCGACTTTTCTGGAAGTGCAAACCACGGAGGATGCCCTGCCGGGAACGCGAGTGATTGTCCTGCACGAAAGCCAGCTCGATGCCTGCCTCCGCCCGGTAGCGCTCTGCCTGATAAGTCTCCAGAAAAAAACCGCGCTCGTCCCCGAAAACAGCGGGTTCGATCAAAAGTACGCCCGGGAGGCTGGTTTCTATGACTTTCAAGACGTGGGCAGGTTCGGTGATTCTGTCAAAATTTGGTTAAAATAACTGAGTTATCAGAAATGTCATATTTTTTTAGGCTCCGCCCGCATTTTAAGAATGAATCTGGATCCTCCTTGACGAAGTCGCTCCTCATTCCCCCAGCCCACTCCCGCTCACCAATTGACCGGAACCTCCATCGACTGATTCAGCCGGTTTTTATACTTCACCAGGCCATGTTTCGCGCCGTAGGCATGGACGAGTCTGGTCACTTTGACGTCTCCGCAGCAGTATTGGGCGATGTCGCGGACGCGTCCTTCCTTCCACCACTTGAGCGCGTCGGTCCCCGCCGCCGTTTTTCCGACGCCGAGGGTTTGGGAGGCGATGGCGTCGAGCTTGGGGCGATGGCCGAGCACTTTCTCCAGTTCGACCATAAGATCGAGATTCGTCGTCTGTTCGCGGAGATCGAGCACGGTATAGCCCATCAGGACTTCGTAGTCGAAATAGAGATGGTTGAACCCGACAACGAGATCAGCCTGCCGCAGTTCATCGATCAGCCCTCCGACTTGATCTTCTTCATAGATCGTATAACCCTGTTTTGCGGTGCTGAAGGTCACCCCGATGGACATTTTCATGTCCGCCTTGCGATCCCAACCGCCCACGTCGTTGGCCGAGCGTTGAGTTTCGAGGTCGAAATAGACGATGTTTTTCCCCATGGATGAGAGTTATCCGATGGATTCAAAAATGTTCCAGGGCAAGTCTGGAAAAATCGGGTCGGCTTCGACGAGTCCTTGCAGGTCGCTTTCAGGAGCCAGACCCGCCGCCACGCGCCCTGCCTCGTCGAAATTCTCCAGATGAGTGCGGAAGCGGCGTTCCGCATAAGCTCGCGATGCTTCCGCCCGCATCAGGAAACTCCAGTCGCTTGCCTGGGCCAGCAGGAGTTCCCGGGTCATGACTTGCAAGCAGCGTTGCCGAGAGGGATGGGCCGCCTGCTCCAGGGACGCTGCCCGCTCCTCCTCAAAGAGCCGCACCGCTCTCGCGAGTTGGACGACGCGTTGCTGGAGTTCGGGGATGGTCCAGTTGTTCTCCTCACTGGTCCAAGTTTCGAAATAGCCTCCTTCGCCCCAAGATGACGAGACCGGCGCGACGACCGGCCAGTGCCTTCCGCGATTGGCCTGGAGGTATTGCCCTGGCGTGGTGAACACAAAATCGTGCCGGGCGGCGACCATCCGGAAGATTCCTTCGAGAAACTGGGTTCCCTCAAACCACCAATGACCAAAGAGGTCGGCATCGAAGGCGCAGACAAGGTGCGGATTCTCCACTCCGGTGGCTTCAATTGCGGCCAGTTGCGCCCCCCGGCTCGCCACGAAGTGCTGGATGTGTTCTTCTACCGCCAGTCCGGCCGATTCCGCATCGTAGAGAGAAGCTCCATCCCGTCGGGTGCCGCTCCGGAAATACTTGATGCCCGTGAATTGCCGTTCCCCCGCCCCATCGAGGTAGTCGGCCAGATACTCCGGCGGAGCGTCGATCCCGATGTCCCGCATGAAGTCCCGATAGCGTGGATCGCTCGGGAATCCCTCATCGGCATCCCATATCTCGCGACTGCTCTCCTGGTGCCGGCCGAAGACCACCAGATCCTCGGGGGTTCGTGCCGGGACGAAAGGAATGCTCTCGTCGCAATGGCGGGCTCCGGTCAGGCCGTGCTCTTCGATGACGGTCCACTCGACGCCTTCATCCTTTAAGAGTTGGGCCAGCGGCGGGGAG
>Ga0105044_10004021_pt1 | contig 20206 bp, 12 predicted proteins | sample MAT01_FD_78092 | JGI IMG/M metagenome (GOLD analysis project Ga0105044, IMG submission 78092) | Freshwater microbial communities from Lake Fryxell liftoff mats and glacier meltwater in Antarctica - MAT-01 | ecosystem: Environmental > Aquatic > Freshwater > Ice > Liftoff microbial mat | place...
AAGGTTTGCCGGCAACACTCAAAAGAACGGCGGTTGTAAATTCAGATGGCTTAATGGACAAAGGCGATGCAACACATTTTAACAGTGAATCTGCAAGGGAATTAGGAATAAGGTATGCAACAGTTTTTATATCAACATTCAGCAGGAAGTAATGAAAAAATTTAACGATACTGACTTTCTTTTATTAAACGATTATGGAAAAAAATTATACCATGAGGCTGCTGCTGCCTTGCCCATAATTGACCCTCACAATCATATCGATACAGCATCGCTGGCAAATAATAAAAGCTTTGAAAACCTTTACCAGCTTTGGGTGCAACAAGATCCTTACAAGCACCGGGCTATGCGTATTTACGGTATTGCTGAAGAATTAATTACAGGTGATAAACCGGATTACGAAAAGTTTTTAGCCTGGGCTGAGTGCTTTCCTCACACAGTTGGCAATCCATTGTTTCACTGGACTTGTATGGAATTGAAGATCTTGTTTGGCATAGAAGAAATTTTATCGCCAACAACAGCACAAAAAATTTGGGATACTGCTAATGATTTATCGCAAGAGGAAAAATTCACTACTTTAAATATTGTAAAAAGCTTTGGGGTAGAATTGCTTTGCACTTCTGATGATTTAAATGATTCATTGGAACATCATATTGAATTGAACAAGAAACAAAATGATATTGCCTGCCTCCCTTCTTTACGTGGCGATAGCATCATCAACATTAATCAGCCATCTTTTTTTGGTTGGTTAAATAACTTGCAAAGTCTTACCACAATCAGCATTAATGATCTTCATTCATACCAAATTGCTGTTGAAAAAAGATTAGATTTTTTTGATGCAGCCGGATGTTTATTAAGCGACCATTCTTTGGATAGTGGGTTCAGGTTTACATCATGCAATAATGAAAATGCATCAGCACTGTTTGCAAAACTGATAAACAAAGATGAGTTGGATAACGAAGAAATAATAAATCTACAATCCTACTTATTATATTTTCTCGGAAAAGAATACGCCAAACGTAATTGGAAAATGCAATTGCATATCGGAGCCTATCGTTATACCAGCTCTTCGCTAAGAAATAAAGTTGGTCCGGCTGGTGGTTATGCCTGTATTGGCAACACGGTTCATGTGCCATCGCTTTGTCTTTTCTTAGATGAATTAGATGTAGTAAATGCGTTGCCTAAAACTATTCTTTACACACTCAACCCGGCAGATAATGCAGTGTTTGCGAGTATTACAGGGTCTTACGCACAAGATGGCGTGCAAGGCAAAATTCAGTTCGGTCCGGCATGGTGGTACAACGACCATTATGAGGGCATACAACAACAATTGCTTGCGTTGAGCAGCTATGGTTTATTAAGCACATCTATTGGTTTTACAACTGATAGCAGGAGTATAGTTTCTTTCGTTCGCCATGATTATTACCGAAGAATCCTTTGCAATTTAATTGGGCAATGGGTACACGAAGGCAAGCTGCCAGATGATTGGGAATTCAATGCAGCGCTAATTAAAAATATTTCTTACAACAACATAAAAAACTGGATTAAAAAATGACCGAAAATAAAATTGCCATTGTAACGGGCGCAGGCGGCACACTTTGTTCTGTAATGGCCATCAACCTTGCGGCACAAGGTTATAAAGTTGCATTGCTTGGCAGAAGTTTGGAGAAACTAAAATTAGTTGAAGCTGAAATCAAATTTGCAGGTGGTACCGCTATATCTATAAGTACAGATGTAGCCAATGAAGCATCTGTAATAGCGGCAAAAGAAATCATTGAAAACGAATTGGGCATTCCTTCTGTATTAATAAATGGTGCAGGCGGTAATCAGAATGAAGCATTGACCAACATTACTGAATTTGATGAAAAGGAATTATTGAACGATGGTTCAGTAAAAGGATTTTTCAATTTGAGTATGGATGTTTTTAGCAGTGTTATCAATGTAAATACTATGGGTACCGTGATTCCCTGTTTTGTTTTTGGTAAAATGATGGCTGCAAACAAAAAAGGTGTTATCATCAACATTGCATCTATGAATAGTTACCGGCCACTCACCAAGGTGGGCGCTTATGGTATTGCTAAAGCAGGTATCACCAACTTTACTCAATGGCTGGCGGGTTACCTGGCCCCGGCTAATATTAGAGTAAATGCTATAGCACCAGGTTTCTTTTTAAACGACAGAAGCCGCAAAATTATGTTTAATGAAGATGGCTCTCATACAGCAAGGGCAATTAGTGTGCTGGCTCATACGCCGTTAAAACGTTTTGGCGAAGCGCCGGAATTAATTGGTTGTATGAACTGGCTGATTAGTGATGAAGCCGCCGGTTTTGTAACGGGTATTGTAGTGCCGGTAGATGGTGGGTTTTTAGCAAGCTCAGGTGTATAAAATTCAATAAAAAATAAGTATCGCATAAGCATTTAAAACTTTTAAAAATAAAAAAATATGAACAGTAAAGTAATTAATAACGGGTCGGAGCAATTCAGAAAAGAGGTGGGTATGATGAACCTTGAAAGACTTATTGCTGAAAGAGAATCAATCTCTACTGCATCATTTCCTATTGACGACAATGAATTGCTTGCAAGGTTTGAGGAATTATATACTGGTGCAGTTAACGATGTGCTCAGAGAATTTTGCCTGTTGAACCAGGCGCTACCAAACCGGATTATCCCATTAAGGGAATATAGAACGGTTGCAGGTTTTGCTTTTACTGTAAAGAGTTCACCCAATGCCAAAGTAACCGGCGAAATGGAATTCCGCTCACAAATGTTGGATGAAATGATAGAAAATACATTCGTTATTTGGGATACCAGCAAAGATGAACATGCTACTTTGTGGGGTGGTGTAATGACTGCAACCGCAAAGGGAAAAAAGGTAAAAGCTGCCTGTATAGATGGCGGCATAAGAGATACTCATCAAATTCTGGAAGCAGATTTCCCCGTGTTTTACAAATACAGAATTTCCAATGGTAGTTTAGGCAGGTGCCTCATTACGCATTATCAAACGGTGTTGCAGATTGACAATGTAACCATCAAACCCGGGGATATTGTTTTAGGAGATATAGATGGTGTATTAGTGGTGCCAAGGGATATTGCTTACGATGTATTGATCCGTGCAGAAGAAATAAAAGAAAACGAAAAGAAAATCTTTGGTTGGGTAGCGGAAGGCCAAACAGTACATCAAATAACAGAGAAGGGAGGATATTTTTAAACATATTTAAAATGAAATTATCCTTTTTATTTTTTGGAAACAGGCCTGATGAGAAATGGCAATTGTGTAAACAAATGGGTATAGATTACGCCATTGCCAAATTAGCACCGGAGCTAACGGGCATGCTCTCTATTGATAACTATGAATCTTTTGCCACATCAAAAGAAGTGTATGAAGCAAATGGCTTTAACCTGATTGGTTTGGAAGGAGACCAGATAGATATGACGGCAATTAAACTCGGTTTGCCAGGCAAAGAAAAAGACATTGAAAAGTATTGCAGGATACTTGAAAATATGGGCAGGCTAGGGGTTAATTTGCTTTGCTACAATTTTATGTTTCCGGGATGGTATCGTACCCATAAATCTTTGCCCGAAAGAGGTGGTGCAACCGTAAGCGGTTTTAATTTTGAGGCATCGCAACAAGAACCCATCAGTAAATATGCTCCAATAAGCGAAATGCAACTTTGGGAAAACTATCAATATTTTATAGAGGAGGTAATGCCTGTTGCAGAAGCCAATGGCGTAAAAATGGCCTTGCACCCTGATGATCCACCCATTAGCCCAATTCATGGTATCAGCAGGATATTAACCTCTGCCGATGCTATCCGAAAAGCGTTGTCGTTTTCCAATAGCCCATCCCATGGGCTCACATTTTGCCAGGGCACTTATATTACCATGGGAGAAGATGTAGAAGCATTGATTCATGAATTTGCACAACATATCAATTTTATACACATCAGAGATGTAACGGGCACGCCAAATAATTTCAGGGAAACTTTTCATGACAATGGACCTACCGATATGTTCCGGATGATGAAGGCATATAAAAATATTGGTTTTAATGGTCCGCTTCGCAGCGACCATGTACCCACCATGGCCGGAGAAAACAATGAGCATGTTGGCTACGAAATGAAGGGGAATTTGTTTGGCATTGGTTATATAAAAGGGTTAATGGATGGGCTTTGAATAACTTTTGTTCTACTGTTCAAAAGCACCCCTGTCCCTAATGCCTTTCGGCCTTTTCTTTCCATTAATATCGAAGGCTTGTGGGGTGTCGTTTGTACCACTGTTTCTTGCTTTGCTTTCCTTTTTTAATTTAAAACTATGGCTGTTTAAATAAGAGTCAATGCGTGCAAAATTCGGGTCCGCAACAATATCGTTCGCCCCTTTGTAAATAGTTTGTTCAGCCGGATACAAATTATAATCCCACCGGATGCCGGTGTTTTTATTGTTGGATGTTACCTTGCCGTTTGGCCTCGGTACAATGATGTTATTCATAATAACAATATCGTGGGAGTTGTTGGCAAAAAGCTCCTGGTAGCCTACCACCTGGCCATTCCAGTAGGTAGTATTATTAATGATATCTACATGGCTTGTACGAAAAGTATGTATACCCGAGCCGCCATTGTAAGCACTTATATTATTGGCTATTAAGGCCCGGCCTTTCCATTCGGGGCGTTTGGGTTTAGCAGAGTCTGCCTGGGCAGTACTGTCAATCTTAGCTTTTATTGCCGGGTCGTTATTTGGGTTGGTAGCACCGGCTTTAGCATCTGTAACATCTAAAAGAATACCATTACCATCGCTTAGTTTTCCGATACTAACCCAGGGCACGAGTGTTTTATTATTCCAAACTAAATTGCGTTGTACAATAACATGGTAGCCGGGTTTATCATCATAAGCCCAGTTGTTAAGTGTAGTTATTCCGGAGCCGCCGTAGCGCATGTACCAGGCATTGTCAAAAACAATACAATCTTCTACCGTAAAATAATCCGTTTCAATACCCACAATACCACCGCCCGGGCATTTACTTACCGAGCAATTTCTGATGATAACATGATGAGGTTTATTTTTCGGGCTGTTTAATCTGCCATTTACAAAAATGCCATTCGTGTTAAACCTCGGGTCGGGTGTGCTTTTAAGACCATCTGCCAATGCATCTTTTAAAGTGATGCCATCATTACCGCCAACAACAGTAAGTCCATCCAATATATGATAAGAGCCAGAAATATGGATGCCATTCCACCCCAGCGGCCGAAGTTCAGGATGATGGCCAGCTATGGCTTTCCACGTTATCCAGGCATCTGGTCGGCCACTTTGTTTAATATCTAAAACAGTACTGTTGCTTTCCCTGGCAGAGTCAGTATAAATGCCGTTGCCTATCATTACAACATCACCTGCTTCTGCTACCGTAGCTGCTTTTTTTAATGATCTAAAAGCAACTTGTATGGTTTTGCCGCTGTTGGCATCGTTGCCCTGGCCGGTTACAAACCATTGCCTGGCTTTTGCCATTGGCCTTTTTGTTTGGGCGTGCAAGTGGGTACTAAAAACTGTGAACACTAAAAATATAACAGCAACAAGTAATATCTTTTTTTGCATGATGGTTGTTTAGCAGGAATGATATTTAAAAATGGTCAACTTTTTCGGTAGTGTACTATCCATTAAAACGAAGTTTTCTTTGCTAAGCTTATCATATAGCAAAAAAGCTTCTAAAGGATATGTCGGGCGCATTATGCTCCCGGTAGGGAATTTTATCACTAGGCTGTTTTGGGCGGTTCTGCCGATAGATTTTAAAACGCATGAATGTTGCATTGGTGCTGCCGTTGGCTAAATGGTTATTTATATAGTTTAAACACCTGTAATGAGGGGACAGACTACAATGAATAAAAAAATATTGTCTGGTTGTACTCCATGCGAAGAGTAGGGTTGTATTTGCCATGGAGCAGTTGCGAGGATGCGAAATAAATTCATTCCGTATCATATGACTTTTGCAGCCAGTTTTGTTTGATCAGTAGATTCTGCTCATGGAAAATATTTTTTTAAAAATGTACTCCATCATGGTTTTAAGATTGTATTAATTATACATGTTATTAGAAAAGCATTATGAAGAACAAAGAAAGGTTTGATTATTTGCTGGCCGGGTATTTAAATGATACGGCGTCTTTTAAAGAAAAAACAGAGTTCTTTGAATTGGTGGCAACCGGTGACTTTGATGAAATGTTAGAAAACCAATTCGAAAACGACTTCTTTTCGCCGGAAGATAACAATACAACAATAATTACTCACCCCGGTAATACAGACTTTGATACTTTATTGAATGCTGCAGAGAGTCGGGTAATTGAGGTTGAAAACAAGAAATCCAGGTTGAGCGTTTTGTTTTCTGCCGCAGCATCTGTGGTACTCCTACTGTCACTGGCAACTTTATATTTTTTTTACAATGCAAATCCGGCAGAGACTTTTACAGCGGCATTTAAGAAAAATAATCAGGAAAAAATTACCAACAAGACAAAGCTAGTCTTTCCCGTTTCACTTCCCGATGGTAGCCTGGTCTCACTTCAGCCAAATTCTTCTTTGTATTATTCTAAGCAAAATTTCGCTTATAAAAGAGAGATTTTTATAGAAGGGGAAGCTGGTTTTGATATAGCAAAAGATACGGCGAATCCCTTTTATGTTTTTTACCAAGGCATCGTAACAAAAGTACTGGGTACAACTTTTAATGTAGGAACCAATAAAAAGTCTGGTAACATAGAAGTAAAGGTATTTACAGGAAAAGTTTGGGTGTATGAGAATGAGAAAATATACGATCAGCCAAAAATCAGCAAGCCTGTAATACTAACCCCCAATCAAAGAGCAATATATACGGATGCTAAAAGAACTTTTGAAACAAAGTTGGTAGATAAGCCTTTGCTTATTAACGCAAAATCTAAAAGTGAAAACAAAAAAAATGGCAATAAATTGCCTGATTTTAATTTCGAAAATACAAAACTAGTTACCGTGCTAACCCGGATAGGCGCTAGCTATGGCATTGAAATTACGGCAGCAAATGAGCAAATATCTCAATGTGAATTCAGCGGCAATTTAAGTAGTGAAGATTTGTACGACAAATTAAAAATAGTATGCCTGGCCACCAATTCATCTTATGAAATAAATGGTACCGCTATTTTAATTAAGGGTGATGGGTGTAAATAAAAACATAACAATTATCTCCTGTTTTTTTTAATAAGGCTGAAGCCATTTTTTTGAATAATTGACCAAACTTGATAGCTATATGAAAAGTAAAAAACCCCTGGGTAATATGCTAACCCTCACAAGGATTACATTTTTTAAAATGTTTTTGTGCATTGTTTTTATAATGCCCCTTACGGTACTGGGTGCTGGCGAAAATAGTATACTGGATAAAAAGCTAACGCTTAATGTTAAAAGCCAGTCACTTCAGCATGTGGTGGCTTTGATAAAGCAACAGACAGATGTAAACATCAGTTTCAGTGCAAAAACAATTAAAGCACATGCGTCTATGACGCTCTCTGTTATTGATAAAAAATTAGGTGATGTACTACAGCAGGAATTTGCTGGCTATGGCATTGATTATCGCTTGGTAAATGATCAAATTGTTTTGTTCCCAAAAAATAGAGCTACTGCCGCCTTGCCTGTAAGCAATATCCATTTAATGAGCTCTAACCATGAGCAGGTTGATATGGTAATTACGGGGCTGGTTACCAACGAAAAAAATGAGCCTTTGGAAAGCGTTACGATTACAGAAAAGGGTTCTGACAACACAGTTACTACAAAGGGAAATGGAAGCTTTACCATGACGGTAAAAAACAACTCTTCTGTGTTGACGTTTAGTTTTGTTGGTTATGCCGTAAGGGAAATAGTGGTAGGAGATCAAACATTCCTAAGCGTTGTTCTTGTGGCCGTTTCTACATCTTTGGATGATGTGGTAGTGGTAGGGTATGGTACACAAAAGAAAATCACCAATACTGGTGCGCAATCATCTATCACCGGCAAGTCGCTGGTACAGTCGCCCGCTGCCAACATCAGCAACTCGCTGGTGGGCCGTGCCCCAGGACTCTTTGCTACGCAAGGAAGCGGCGAACCGGGTAACGACCAGTCAACACTGCGCATACGGGGCGTTGGTACTTTCAATGGTAGCACTGATCCACTGGTTTTGGTGGACGGTATCCAGGTAGATAACTACAATAACATAGATCCAAACGAAATAGAGAATCTAACAATATTAAAAGATGCATCCAGCACTGCGGTGTATGGTATAAGGGGTGCAAACGGGGTATTAATTATCACCACAAAACGAGGTAAGGTTGGTCCGGCTAAAGTGTCCTATACCTTCAACAATGCCTTCAACAGCTTTACGGCTATAAGGTCGCAAATGAATAGCTTCGACTATGCCAATTCATTAAATAAAGCCCTGGAAGGTGATGCTTTTATATCTGGTGCAACTTACGTTCCCCGGTTTACACCGGCAGATATTGAACTATATAAGTCTGGTGCAGATCCCATCTTTTATCCTAATACTGATTGGTTCAAGCTGATGGTAAAAAAAGTTTCTTCCCAACAACAGCATAACCTCAACATTAACGGCGGTACAGACAAGGTAAGGTATGCTATGTCGGTTGGCTTCTTTAACCAGGCAGGCTTGTTTAACAATACAAAGCTGGCCGAGGACTATGATGCACAGGTGCGCTACAAAAGATTTAATTTTCGATCCAACCTGAATTTTAATATTACCAGCCGTTTTAAGGCGGCACTTGACATTTCCTCACAAACCGAATTAAGAACCGGTAACGCCATTGATAACCGTACGGTAATGGATAACATCTGGCGGGGCAATCCAACCCTTAGCCCCGGTTTAGTGGGCGACAAACTTGTTATTCTTAGGGTGGCTGACCCATCGCCTTTACATTCTCTTTACCAAAACGGTTACCAGCGGGACTATCGCAATTTTCTGAATGGGTCGCTTCGTTTTGATCATGATCTTGATTTTATTACCAAAGGCCTAACTACCCATGTTAGCTTAGCTTATCAGAATTTCAACAGCCAGCGGTTTGTAAACACCAAACCTATTGTGGCTGGCGTTCCTGGTAATATAATAACGTACCTGGCCTTGCCGCTTCCAAGTGGTGAAATTGTTTATCTCCCCCAGGTAGTTGATGCGCAATACAACTTTACTGAAGCCATTAATAAAAACAGGCGGATAACTGCAGAATTTGCAGTGAATTACAAGAGAAAATTTGGCAATCATAATGTATCGGGTCTGCTGCTGTATAACCAGCAAAAAACGACTGACCCGGGCTTTGCTTTCCTAGTGCCAAGCGGCTACCAGAGTTATGTGAGCCGTGCTACTTACGATTATAAAAACCGTTACCTCGCAGAAATTAACGTGGCTTATAACGGCACGGAAAACTTTGCACCAGGCAATCGTTTTGGTTGGTTCCCTGCCTATTCATTAGGGTGGGTTGCGTCAGAGGAATCGTTTTTCCCCAAATCTGGTATCGTCAATCTTCTAAAATTCCGCGGCTCTTATGGCGAAGTTGGAAACGACCAAATAGGATCTGACTTCCTTTTCTCTACCAACCGGTTCTTGTTCAGGCCAACAGCCTGGCTGTTTGGTGGTGGCTCCCGTTTTGGCGAACTTGGTTCAACCTTTAGCCAGTTAGGGGGTGTGGTAGAAGGCAGGGCAAGTAATGCAAATCTCACCTGGGAGCGTTCCGTAAAAACAAATTTCGGAGCCGAAATGGCTTTTTGGAAAAACAAGATTACACTAAATGTTGACCTGTTTAAAGAAACACGGGATAACATCTTGGCTAACCGTCAAACCATTCCATGTATTGTAGGTGTAGGCATACCACCCGAGAATTTAGGAAAAATGCAAAACAAGGGTTACGAATTTGACATGGGATTGAATAACAATATCGGAAAAGTGAACTACCAGGTAAGGGCCAATTATTCTTTCGCCCGAAACAAAATACTTTTCCAGGATGAGGTAGATCCACGGTTTGAATACCAGCGGAGAACCGGCCAGCGCTTTGGGCAATACTTTGGGCTAATTGATCAAGGTTTGTTTAATACAATGGAAGAAATAAACGATCCAAAACGTCCTGTTTATAATTGGAACAATAACAAACTTCAACCGGGCGACATACGTTTTAAAGATGTAAACGAAGATGGAAGAATAGACGATTTTGATGTTATGCCAATTGGGTTCTCTAACATTCCTGAAATTACCTACGGCTTTTCATTTGCAGCAGACTATAAAGGCCTAAGCCTGTCGGTTCTTTTTCAAGGTGTAGACAATGTGTCTCTGGCTTATACCCGCAGGTCTAACCAGGCATTCTTTGATGCCACCCCTTCTGGTGCAGCAGACTACCTAATTGAAAGCTGGACTCCAGAACGCCATGCAGCTGGCCTGCCCATTAAGTTTCCCCGCTTTTCTGTGGGTAACGGCACGGGTTCCGCAAATAATTACCGCACCTCCACTTTCTTTTTGGCCGATGCTTCTTACCTGCGCCTAAAGAATGTAGAGTTGGGATACAACATTCAGGCGGCCTTTTTACGCAGAGTGGGCTTGAGTTCAGCCAGGGTATTTGCTAATGCCAATAACCTGTTTACCTGGAGCAAAGTGTACAAAGGTATAGATCCCGAAAATTCTCCTACCGCCACAAATTTTGAAGCTTACCCCCTGGTGCGCACTGTTAATCTGGGTATAAATATTAATTTTTAAACGATTGCTGTATGAAAAATAAACTATTAAAAGCGATTACATTTTCTATACTCTTGTTGTCTGTTTCCTGCACAAAAAACCTGGAAGATTTTTTAGACAAAGCTCCCGGCGTTGATGTTACAGAAGATATTGTTTTTTCGGCAAGGGTAAATGTGGAAGCCTATGTTTCCACGCTGTATGCACACGGCATGTTTTCTATTCTGCCCCGGCATGCCAGCAATGCAGGCTTTCAGGGCATTTTAGGTAATCCGGCTACCGGCGCTTCCAATAACATTACTGGCATCACTTCTATGGCAACAGATGAAGGAGAGTGCAGTGCTGCCTTTCCCGGTTGGCAGGTGTGGAATGCAGGTGGTATTACACCAACAGATATTATCAGGAACGAAGACAACCGCTACTGGGCAAGGTGGAAGGCAATACGTATTGCCAGCATTTTGCTGGAGCGCATTGACGAAGTGCCTGATGCTGATGCCGGATATAAAGACCAGGTAAAAGGTGAAGCGAAGTTTATGAGAGCACTGCAGAATTTTGAAATATTGAAAAGGTATGGCGGTTTCCCCATCGTTACCAAGCGATTTGTAAATTATGATGAGGCAAAAATTCCGAGGAATAGCATTGAAGAATGCGTGAATGCAATCGTAAAAGATTGTGACGAAGGGGCTGCTACTTTGCCTGTGTCTTATCCGGCGTCGCTGCGCGGCCGGGCAACCCGTCTTGCCGCACTGGCGCTTAAATCAAGAGCCTTGCTTTATGCGGCAAGTCCAATGTTTAATACGGCAACTCCTTATTTACCTATGGCCAACGCCGCAGACAACAAACTTATTTGCTATGGCAACTTTGATAATAACCGCTGGAAGCTGGCTGCCGATGCCGCCAAAGCGGTATTGGATGAAGCTGGTGCTGCAGGGGTTTCGCTTATTGATGTACCAGCCAACCGGGACCCATCAATTGCCAATTTAGCCAATGGCAACTACCGGGTGGCCTGGGAAAGGCAGGATAACGCAGAGATTATTATTGCTGATAAAGTGCTGGGGGCGCAAGGCAGATTTACACATCCATGGTACAGCATCGTTCCGCCCGTTTACAATTCTTTCTTTGCTGGAAACTCAGTAACCTTCAATTTTCAAAAAAAGTATGAGAAGAAAAGCGATGGTATGCCACAAACCTGGAATCCTGCAGGTGGTGCCGATTTACTTGCCAAATACAACGAGCTAGACCCCCGTTTTAAACAAAGTATAAATTATGTAGGATCAAGATGGAGTGCTACCTATCCTATAGCTGAAACCTGGATTGGTGGCAACCATGTAGCAAACAACCCGGGAGGAGCCTGGATGAAAAAACATTTTCCCGATGCCTCAGAGAATCAGAGTTTGCCGCCTTCTATTGCCCTTTATAGGCTAAACGAATTTTATCTGAATTATGCCGAAGCGCAAAATGAATTTGCAGGTGCAGATGTCCCTTCACCCACAGGCAGTTCACTCACGCCAAGGGAGGCGGTAAATATTATCAGAAACCGTTCCGCAATGCCAAATCTTGGTACCGGTCTTTCTCAAAGCGATTTTAGAACAAGGGTAAGATTGGAACGGGAAATTGAACTGGCTTTTGAGGATCACCGTTTTTGGGACATTCGCCGCTGGTTGATTGCAGAGCAGGAAGGTGTAATGAAGGGGGGTATGTTTGGATTGAGAATTACAAGGATCAATGCCACTACTTTCAGTTGGGTGCCCTTTGTATTTGAAACCCGCACGTTCTCTAAAAAGATGTATTTGCATCCTTATGATCAAACTGAAGTATTGAAAGGATCACTCGCACAAAATCCGGGATGGGAGTAAGTCTAACTGGTGGGTGTGAAATAATGCAAAATAGAAATGAAGCATTGTTCCTTCCGCCATCACCAAGGGTTACACAAATACTAACCGCTAAAGATTATTGATATGAAATCAAACGCAAAAAAAATGATGGGAGCCGCGCTACTGCTGATGTGCATGAGCGAACTAAGTATGGCCCAGCAAACTGATACCGTACTCAGCCCCCTGGTAAAACAGGCAGAGGTACATATTGGCTTTGCAAAACAACCGCTTCGCTTTGTCACAAGTGCCATATCAACTGTACGGGCTGCAGAACTACAAAAAACTTTCAACACCAACTTAGGCAACACGTTGTATGGTAGAATAGCCGGCCTCACCGTGTCCCAGGGCAACAATGAAGCAGGCATCAATTCGCCTACCCTTATCGGGCGTGGGAGGAGTACTTTTGGGCCGGGCACAGGTGTGCTTATAATAATTGATGGCTTTTTAGGCGACTACACACAACTCGTTCCGGAAGAAATAGAAGAAATTTCTTTACTCAAAGATGCTTCGGCCACCGCCATTTATGGCAGCCGGGGAGCAAACGGTGTGTTACTGGTTACTACCAAACGAGGCCTCAACTCGCCGCTGCAGGTGAGCTTTAGCACTCAACAGGGTTTCTCCGAAGCCACAAGCCTTCCACGGTTTTTAGATGCAGGTAACTACGCAGCGTTGTATAATGAAGCATTGGCAAACGATGGTAAACCTGCTTTTTATACACAAGCGGATATCGATGCCTACAGCAACGGTAGCAATCCTGTCTTTAGGCCGAGCGTAAATTGGTACAAAGAAGTTCTAAGAGAGAGGGCACCGGTATCAAATTATAATTTAAGCTTCAGAGGCGGCAATAGTGCTGCAAAATATTTTGTATTAATAAATAACATTAGCAGCCAGGGTCTGTTCAAAAAATTTGGAGACCAAAATGAGGAGAGTGCCAATTCCCGTTATAGCCGTTTTAATTTCAGGGCTAATATGGATGTGAACCTTACCAAAAAATTGTCTGCCACCCTTTTATTAGGCGGAACGGTAGAAGATAAAACCAATCCAGCGTCGTTGTACAATGGCGGAACCTTTGGCCAACTGGCTTTATTGCCCCCAAATGCTTTCCCGGTGCGCAACCCGAACGGTACATTTGGCGGAAGCCAAAATTTTACCAATCCTGTTGCCAATTTATTGAGCACAGGCTCTGCTACTTCTAACGGAAGAACCTTACAATCGTCTTTTAGACTCAACTACGATTTAGACGGAATTACAAAAGGGCTTACCGCTTCTATAGCAGCCAGTGTAAATAATTATTTTATTTCTGGCTCCAATAAAGCAAAAAGCATTGCACGGTTCTCCATTTCAAAAAATACCGCTGGCGATACTGTTTATAACAGGTTTGGGCAAACAACTTCTTTAGTAGGAACAGAACCCAATCTGAATCAATACCGAAACACTGCCATCCAGGGTTTTTTAAATTACCACCGGGTATTTAACCAACATGATGTAACCGCTATGACCATGTTCAACAGCGACAATGCTACCCTGGACAAATCTGATATTTTTGCCGGCACGGATCCCGCCAACCTTAGCCTGCCGTATAAAAATAACGGCGGTGCTACACGTGTTACCTACGTAAACAAAGGCAAGTATATTGTGGAGGGTTCGTTGGCCTATATGGCAACCGAAAATTACGGTGTAAACAATCGGCTAGGCTTCTTCCCTGCAGCTTCTGTAGGGTGGATAGCATCAGGCGAAACTTTTTTGGCTAATAATAAAACAGTCACCTTTCTTAAACTAAGAGCTTCTTACGGTCTTGTGGGCAACGATGATATTGGCGGCACCAGGTTTATGTTTGATCAGCGCTATCCCTCGGTTGGTTCTTATATTTTTGGTACAGGCAGTGCCGCTATAAATGCGCTTGGCGAAGGACGCCTTGCCAACCCCAATGTAACATGGGAAAAAGAGAAGAAGGCCAACATTGGCATAGATGCAACCCTCTTCAATCAATTAGATTTTTCCTTAGATCTTTTTAACCACAACCGCTACGATATATTGGCTACGGCCAATAACAGGCTTCCACTTTACCTGGGTTATACTGGTTTACCAGAACTTAACCAGGGTAAAGTAAACAACAAAGGTTTTGAAGCAGTGTTGCGCTACAGAAATTTAGATAAAAACAAACTCCGCTTTTTTGTGGAAGCCAATATCTTTTATGCCCGCAATCGTATCGATTTTAATGCGCAACCTATACAGTTAAATAAGGCTTTAATTAACCAGGGTAACCGTCTCGGGCAGCCCTTCGGTTTACTGGCATTAGGTTTATTTCAAACCCAGGCTGAAATAGACGCCAGTCCTAAACCAATTGGGGTTACCATAAGGCCGGGCGATATTAAATACCAGGACATTGGCGGACCGTTAGGCGTACCAGATGGTATTATTGACGCCAGTGATGCGCAGCCAATTGGTAATACAGGATTGCCTGAGTTAACGGTTGGATTACACACCGGCTTACAGTACAAGGGCTTTGACCTCGACCTGGTGTTTCAGGGGGTTGGCGGCAATTCGGTTTATCTTGGCAGTTCCCAATTTCGCCCCTTTCAAAACAATGGCGCTGCCGGCGAAATCGCATTGGAAAGATGGACGCCTCAGAACCCATCTGCTGCTTTTCCAAGGCTTTCTGCTGACAACAATTTAAATAATTACCGGTTTTCATCCTTCTACCAGCGCAATGGCAGTTTTGTAAAATTGCGCAGTGCCGAAATTGGTTATTCATTCTCTAATGGCTTAACTAACAAAGCAAAACTGCAGCAGGCAAGGTTGTTTTTAACGGGAACCAACCTCTTTTCATTAGATCATATTAAGTACGGCGATCCCGAAGCGTTGGGTACAGGTTACCCTGCACTTAGAACACTTACCCTGGGAGCGAGAATTCAATTCTAACTGATAAAAAATTTCTACAATGACAAAGAAAATATATTGTTTACTAGTGGTGGCCGGATTTGTCTTAACGGGCTGTCAAAAACTTGACCGTGAATTGATAACTGACCTCAACAGGGAACAACTGGAAGGTGCATTCTTCAATGTGAACAGTCTTTTAAACGGGGTTTATGTTGAACTCCAGGAGGGCTTTCAGAATATTGACGGAGCTATGATGGCTTCAGCTACAGATGAAGCTGAATTTGTAGATGAAACCAGCACTGTTCAAAACTTTAACAACGGCAGCTGGAACGCAATCAGTAATCCTGGTGCTGGCGTGTGGGCAGCTTCCTTCCGGGGCATTCGCAGAGCGAATACTTTTTTGTTATCAGCCGATAACGTAAACCTCGACCAATTTAAATTAGATCCGTCGCCATCGGCTCAGTCGGTTTACAATACCCGGCTGGCAGAAATTGTACGTTGGAAATATGAAGCAAGGTTTTTACGGGCTTTCTTTTATTTTGAGCTAGTTAAGCGTTACGGCGGTGTGCCCATTATGAAAACACCGCTCACCGAAGCCGATATTGCAACCGTAAAACGCAATACGCTCCAGGAATGTTTACAGTTTATTTCTGATGAATGTGATTCTGCAGCCGTGAATCTTCCGCTAAACTATTCTGCTACCAACTCCGTTGACCTTAGCCGTGCCACCAGGGGAGCTGCTTTGGCGCTCAAAGCAAGGTTGCTGCTCTATGCCGCCAGCGATTTATTCAACAACTCATCCTGGGCAGGCGGGTATGCCGAGCCGCTGTTAATTTCATTGCCGGCAGGCGACAGGGCCGAGCGTTGGAAAGCGGCTGCCGATGCAGCTAAAGCCGTAATTGATCTTGGAGGAAATTCTATTTTTAATAATTACGCTACGCTTTTCAGAAATTTTAATTCTGCAGAAATAATATTTACCCGTAGAAGCGCTGCTTCCAACGGCTTTGAAATTGCCAACTATCCTATTGGGTTCGACAGGGGACAAAGTGGAAACGGTCCTTCGCAAGACCTGGTAGATGCGTATGAAATAAAAGTGAATGCAACCACAGCAATCAAATTCGATTGGAGCAATCCCGCACATGCCGCCACGCCTTATGCAACAAGCGGAGCACTTGCCCGCGACCCACGTTTGTTTACAACCATTGCTGTAAACAATACCAATTTTTCTTCTGTGTCAGGGGTTACAAGACCATTAGAAATTTTTACTGGCGGCCGGGATGGAATGCCCATAGTAAACGCAACCAGAACCGGTTACTATTTGCGCAAATACGTAAACGAAACCCTGAATCTTACTAACAACCAAACGGCTGCACATAGCTGGATTTATTTTCGTTTGGCAGAAGTTTATTTGAATTATGCTGAAGCGCTGAATGAATACATCCCCGGTAATGCAGCCATAAAAACTAATTACGATTTGGTGCGTAACCGCCCGGGAGTCCTTATGCCTCTTTTGCCTGCAGGCCTTAGCCAGGCAGAAGTAAGAGAAAAAATTCGTAACGAAAGAAGAGTAGAGTTTGCCTTTGAAGATCATCGTGCCTGGGATACACGCCGCTGGATGATTGCCCCTGCAACGCTGGGTGGTCCGTTACGGGGCGTGGCTATAACCCGCACATCTATAACGCCCGCTACATTTAGCTATACACCTAATGTGATAGAGTCAAGGCAATTTCAACCTAAAATGTATTTGTACCCTATTCCGCAAAACGAATTAAATATTTCACCGGGCCTGGTTCAAAACCCATTGTGGTAATAGATGTTTAAAAAGTATGGCAAATGGTTTAGTAAGTTTTATTAATCCCATGTCTTGTAGAATATAGACTTTTAGAATAAAATGAGCAATTACGCCTGCAACTGCTAAAAGTTTAAGCCCATTATACAAACTAATTGAAAATTTATTTACGGTAGTCACCATCACCACATCAGTGGGGTTGTTATGCAATACCTAAAGTCTGAGGTATTGGCGCAGCAAGTGGTGCAGGCTGTGTTTATGAAACGCTGGGGCGAGCTGAAAAATTGAAGCCCGGAACTTCAGTAGCAATATGGCTATAAATAAACGCAAAAAATATTTGCCTTGTGAGGGTGAAAGAGAATGCTGCTGTGTGAACCACAACCAGTATTTAAAACATTGCTGAAAGGATGCCGCTTTTAAGAGTAAATATTCTCTTAAAACTATTGATGCTGCATATTGGCAGATAACGGGAGTAGCCCTACACTTTTAGTTGAAAAGCAGCAACGACTTTACTTTTTAAGGTAAGCCTTTTTTTAAGGACGACTGCCTTACTATCAAATCAGATTTTATAATAACCACTTTGGAGTGCTGAATGTCAGCGATGCCTTTCAGATGATTGAGCACATTCCTGGCTGCTATCTCACCCATATTATTTCCGGGGTAATCAATGGTGGTTAATGCAGGTTCAATCAACTTTCCGATAGCATCATTATTAAAACCAACAATGGCTATATCACCGGGTATTTTAATTCCATTCGCTTTTAATGTTTGCATACATACGGCGGCTACAAAATCGTTGGTAATAAACAACCCGTCCGGTAATGGTTCCATAGCGAGCACTTTCATTGCAGACTCAATGCCGGCATTTTCGCTCAAGTCATTTATTAATAAATAATTTTCTTCAAAAGCAAGCCCACTTTCAAACAAAGCATCTCTATAACCTTTGTACCGTTGAGCATAAACATTTCGCTGCAGGTTGGAGGTTATGTGCACAATTCTTTTGCAGCCTTGCTCAATTAAATGTTTTGTTGCCTGGTAACCACAACTAGTGTTATCTATAATTACCACCGGGTAATTTTCATTTTGTTCAACACGGTCAAAAAATATGAGCGGCACATTCTTTTCCCTGAATGGTTTAAAATGTTCCAAGTCAGTGGTATCAAAGGATAGCGACGCAATCAAGCCATCTACTCTTTTATCAAACAGGTTTTTTGCATTGGCGGCTTCTTTCTTGCAACTTTCAGAGGAGTGGGCAATAATCAAATCGTATCCTGCTTCGGCCGTAACTTTTTCAATGCCGGCAAGAACAGATATTATAAAGTTGCTATGCATCTCATGAATGATTACCCCTATGGTTTTGGTTTCTTGACTGCGCAGGTTGCGGGCATTGTGGTTGGCCCGGTACCCCATTTTTTCGGCCATATCCTTTATCCTGTGCGTGGTCTTCTTGCTGATGCTTGGGTTGCCTTTCAGGCCCCGGCTTACAGTAGCGGGAGAAACCTGCAATTTATGGGCAATATCGTAAATGGTTGTTTCTTTGGGAGTATTCATAAAATCGGTTACACTACTTACAAAACCTCTAAGTTAACTTTTTTTTAAGAAAAAGTTACGCAATCGGTTGCGCAATAATAAAAAGTTTGTATTTTAGTGTTCGTAACGGTTTTTTGATTGCTTATAAAAATGAACGATTTATGCTCCCATATGCCAATGCAGACGCACTTTCGCCATCAACATTTAGGGATGAAAATGCACCAACTTCCAAAAATCTCCCGTCTTATACAGTAAAGACTTTACGAACATCAACTGATGAAGCGCTCCTGGCTCTGCTTTCCGGCGGGTGTGAACAAACCTTTCAGCTCACCTACGATAAACATAGACTTCAAATATATAAAGTTGCTATGCGTTATTTAAAATCAGAAGTGTTGGCGGATGAGGTGGTGCAGGAAGTTTTTATTAAGCTTTGGACAGAACGAAGTAAAATTAAACCCGGAACACCCATCGAAGCATGGTTATGTACCGTTGCAAAGAATAATACTATTAACAGGCTGAAAAGAAAAGCCAATGAGTGGAAGGCTATTAATTATTTAAAAGTAAACCAGGCACAAAGTGATAACACTGCAGCAAATAAACTTAAAGAAGGCGACTGTCGCAGATTATTAAATGAAGCAATAAGCAGGTTGTCAGAAAATCAGCGAAAGGTTTATCAGCTGGCAAGAGAAGAGGATCTGTCATATTCCCAAATTGCGGTGCAGCTCCACATTTCTCCATTAACGGTTAAAACACACATGTCAAGAGCAATGGCACATTTAAAATTATTTTTTGCAGGGTATTAGTTTTTCTGAAATAGACTTGTTAAGGCCGACATTGTTAAAGGGAATTACGCTCTATTGTTGCCAGTTTTAGGAGAAAAAATCTGCGAGATACACTGGCGTAAATACAAAAAATCTTTTTAAAAGTACAACGGCATTATATTACTAACCAACAACTTTATCCAAAATAAATATGCTGCTCCTGGGAATTGACATCGGCACTTCTTCTATAAAAGCATCTGTGGTGGATAGTGCCACGCAGCAGTGCATTGCATCTGCACAGTTCCCCGAAACAGAAACAGAAATTATTTCTTTGCAGCCCGGCTGGGCCGAACAACCGCCGGAGCTTTGGTGGGAGCATACCCAAGCCGTCATCCTAAAAGTGCACGCACAAAAAAAATACAATCCAAAACATATCTCGGCTATTGGTATTGCTTATCAAATGCACGGATTGGTAATGGTAGATGTAGCGCAAAATGTTTTACGCCACAGTATCATCTGGTGCGACAGCCGGGCAGTTGAAACAGGCAATATCGCTTTTGAAAAAATTGGGGCAGAAAAATGTTTGTCCCATCTGCTCAATTCTCCGGGTAATTTTACCGCAAGCAAATTAGCCTGGGTAAAACAAAACGAACCGGAAGTTTATGCAAAGCTGGATA
>Ga0105044_10004022_pt1 | contig 20204 bp, 19 predicted proteins | sample MAT01_FD_78092 | JGI IMG/M metagenome (GOLD analysis project Ga0105044, IMG submission 78092) | Freshwater microbial communities from Lake Fryxell liftoff mats and glacier meltwater in Antarctica - MAT-01 | ecosystem: Environmental > Aquatic > Freshwater > Ice > Liftoff microbial mat | place...
CCAATCAACAAATGCTGATTCACCCGTTCGCGGTAGAAGTGATTGGCCATTCCGGGTAACTTGATCTCGCCGTGTAATGGCTTGTCACTCACGCACAACAACGTGCCATACGGAACCCGAAAGCGAAACCCGTTCGCTGCAATCGTCGCGCTCTCCATATCGAGCGCAATCGCGCGGCTTTGCGAGAAGCGGCGCTCGGGTGAGCGCGCATTTCCGTGCATGGGCAGCAACTCCCAGTTGCGGTTATCGGTGCTCGCGACCGTGCCGGTGCGCATGATGCGTTTCAATTCGTAGCCGTTGAGTTGCGTGATGTCGGCGACGGCTGATTCGAGCGCGACCTGCACTTCGGCCAGCGCAGGAATCGGCACCCATAACGGCAAATCTTCATCGAGCACATGATCTTCGCGCACGTAGCCGTGAGCGAGCACGTAGTCGCCGAGCGCCTGCGTGTTGCGCAGACCCGCGCAGTGGCCGAGCATGATCCAGGCGTGCGGTCGCAGCACGGCGATGTGATCGGTGATGGTCTTTGCGTTGGCGGGGCCGACGCCGATGTTGACCATGGTGATGCCGGAGGCGTCGGCACGCAGCAGGTGATATCCGGGCATTTGTGGCAGCCGTGGCGGTGCTGCACCGAGTTCGTCGCCAGCGACTGCAGGCAACCCTTTGCGTCGCGTCACGACGTTGCCCGGTTCGATGAAGGCGACGTATTCACCGTTCTCATCGTTCATGAGCTCGTGACCCATGCGCACGAATTCGTCGATGTAGAACTGGTAGTTGGTGAACAGCACAAAGTTCTGAAACCACTCGGGGCCTGTGCCCGTGTAGTGACGCAGGCGATGCAGCGAATAGTCGACGCGCGGCGCGGTGAACAGGGAAAGCGGCTGATGTGCGCCAGGCGGCGGCTCGTAGGTTCCGTTGGCGATACCGTCGTCCATCGCGGACAAGTCAGGCAGATCGAAGACGTCGCGCATGAGTTGACGACGTTCTCGCGTCAGATTGCCTTCGATGTGATCATGTTCAGCGAACGAGAAATGCACCGGGATCGGTTGCGCGCTGGTGCCGATCTCCAGCAAAGTGCCGTGATTCTTTAGTAGCAGGCGGAATTGTTCGAGATAGTAATGATCGTAAAGATCGGGCCGCGTGAGCGTCGTCTCGTAGACGCCGGGGCCGTGCACGAAGCCGTACGACAGACGCGAATCAGCGCGGGCGACGGTGCGTGTGTGGATGCGAACGAAGGGATAGCAGGCGCGGACATGGCCGCCTGATTCCTCACCCGCAACAAAGCGTTGCAGCGCTTCGCGCAGATGCGCGATGGAGGTATCGTAGATATGTTTGACTTGCGCGAGCGCGGCTACAGGGTCATCAAACTGGGCGGGGGCGATGAATATTGATTTTTTTGTCATCCTCTATTTTCCATGGTGTTGTCGCCGTTGTTAACGCTTCGGCCCTAACATACCCATAAATGAAGCACATAACGACTATTGACACACCCAAAAGCGCACCCATGGCCGCTCACGAGGCTGGCTTTTCTGCGCTCCCGCTCTCCGCGGCGATGCTCGCCAATCTGGATCGTTTGGGTTACCACACGATGACGCTGATTCAGGCCGCGAGCCTGCCGGTTGCGCTGATCGGCAAAGACCTTATTGCACAGGCAAAAACAGGAAGCGGAAAAACGGCCGCGTTCGCCATTCCGTTGCTGGCCAAAATCGACGCAGCACGCTTCGACGTGCAGGCGCTAGTGCTATGCCCGACTCGCGAACTGGCCGAGCAGGTCACACAGGAATTGCGTCGCCTTGCCCGCGCCGAAGACAACATCAAAATTTTGACGCTGGCGGGCGGCGTGATGATGCGCGGCCAGCGCACGAGCCTTGAGCACGGCGCGCATATCGCTGTGGGCACACCGGGTCGTATTATGGACTTGCTGGATCGCGGCAATCTCGATTTGAGCGCGGTGAATACGCTCGTGCTCGACGAGGCGGATCGCATGCTTGATATGGGCTTTTACGATGACATTGCTTATGTGGCGAAGAAGGTCCCCACCGAGCGACAAACGCTGTTGTTCTCTGCGACATACCCTGAAGGCATCGCCAAACTCGCTGCGCAATTTCTGAAAAATCCGCAGCGGATCACGGTGCAGGCGCAGCACGAAAGCGACAAGATTCGTCAGCGCTTTTATGAGATTGAAGACAGCGAACGGCTGATCGCGGTAACCAAACTGCTAAATCACTATCGCCCGATCAGCACGCTCGCGTTTTGCAATACGAAACAGCGTTGCAAGGATTTGGTGACGCTGTTGCAGGCGAGTGGTTTTAGCGCGCAGGCGTTGCACGGCGAACTGGAGCAGCGTGATCGAGATCAGGTGCTGGTGCAGTTCGCCAATCGCAGTTGTTCGGTGCTCGTCGCGACCGACGTTGCCGCGCGCGGTCTTGATATCGCGCAGCTAGAAGCCGTGATCAATGTGGACGTCACACAAGAGCCCGAACTGCACATTCACCGCATCGGTCGCACTGGTCGTGGCGAGCATGAAGGCTGGGCGCTGAGCCTCGCGAGCCCGAAAGAAATGCTGCGCGTGACCAACATCGAAGACGAGCAGGGCCGCCCGATGGAGTGGCATGATCTGGCGTCGCTGAAACCTGCGAGTGATGAGCCGCTGGTGCCGCCGATGGCGACGCTGCAATTGCAGATTGAACGTAAAGAAAAGATTCGTGCGGGTGATGTGCTGGGCGCGCTCACCGGCGAAGGCGGCATTGCGGGTGACAAAGTGGGCAAGATTTCGATTGCCGCTTTTTCGACCTATGTCGCTGTGAGTCGCGACGTAGCGAAGGCTGCGCTCGCCCGCCTGCAAGCAGGCAAGATCAAGGGCAAGACGGTGCGGGTCCGGTTGCTGTAGCGAGCGCTCGACGCCTAAAAGGAACTGTTTCGTGGGGCCGATTTTCGGGGACTTCAACCGGCCAACTTCTCGCTGAAATCCAGTCCGAAGCGGGGCTGAAGCGAATTTAGTTGCCAAGTCGACCAGTATACTTATCGTGAGCTAGCCCTCGTCTATTGGGGGATGCAGCGAAAAGCTGCTACGAAGAATTAGTTGTTTCCGCTATCTCGCCAGCGCGAATGACTCCGCTCGAGCTTTGCCCCAGTAATACGCAAACACCTTGTGTTCGGCGGTGTCGTCCAGCAGCTCACGCGGTCTCAGAAATTTATAGAGCCCCGCCAGCGAAGAAACTTCGGTTGAGCTGATGCGGCGAATGATGTGCTCAGGCTTTATATCTTGTGGATGCTGAAGCCCTGCTGCGGCGATTAGTTCCGACAGCGCATGCAGCGTGCTGTGATGAAACTCGTGTACGCGCTCCGCTTTACTTGGCACCACCAGCGCGCGCTGGCGCAGCGCGTCCTGCGTGGTCACCCCCGTGGGGCAAGTGCCGGTATGGCACGTCTGCGCCTGAATGCAGCCGAGCGCGAACATGAATCCGCGGGCTGAATTGCACCAGTCGGCACCCATCGCCATCGTTTTTGCGATGTCGAACGCACTGATGATTTTGCCGCTAGCGCCGACCTTGATACGGTCGCGCAGCCCCACGCCCACGAGCGTGTTGTGAACCAGCATCAACGCTTCGCGCAGCGGCACGCCAACGTGGTCGGTGAACTCGACTGGAGCCGCGCCAGTGCCGCCTTCCGAGCCATCGACGACGATGAAATCCGGCGTAATCCCAGTCTTCACCATGGCTTTGGCAATCGCAAAAAATTCCCACGGATGGCCGATGGCGAGCTTCATGCCCGCAGGTTTTCCGCCTGAGAGTTCGCGCATTTTTGCGATGAATTCGAGCATCTCGATTGGCGTGGAGAACACGCTGTGTTTAGCGGGCGAGACGCAATCAACGCCGATGGGTACGCCGCGCGCCGCCGCGATCTCAGGCGTCACTTTCGGGCCGGGCAACACGCCTCCATGGCCGGGCTTTGCGCCCTGCGACAGCTTCAACTCGACCATCTTTACCTGCGGGTGTTGGGCCTGATCGGCGAAGCGTGTTGCATCAAATTTTCCGTCGGCTGTGCGGCACCCGAAGTAACCACTACCGAGTTCCCAGATGAGATCGCCACCGTGTTCGCGGTGATAGCGCGAGATCGAACCCTCGCCGGTGTCATGCGCGAAACCGCCGGTTTTTGCGCCGAGATTTAACGCCCGAATCGCGTTCGCCGAGAGTGCACCGAAGCTCATCGCGGAAACGTTGAATACTGAGGCGGAATAGGGCTTTGCGCTCTGCTCGCCAACTGTGATTCGGAAGTCGGACGTCGGTACCACGGTCGGTGAAATCGAATGATTCATCCATTCGTAGCCGGGCTCATAGACATCGAGCAGCGTGCCGAAGGGGCGCTTGTCAGAGTCCTTTTTTGCGCGCTGATACACGAGCGACCGGGACGCCCGCGAGAACGGATACGCCTCGTTTTCGCTCTCGATAAAGTATTGCCGAATCTCGGGGCGGATGTACTCAAACAAAAATCGAAAGTGCGCGAGGATCGGGTAGTTGCGACGGATCGCCTGCTTCGTTTGCGTGATGTCGCGCAGGCCCACGAGCGAGAGGAGGCCGCTGGCCACGATGATCGGCCACGTCACCCACGGTGCCTTGAAGAAAAATTCAAGCACGAGGCTCGCGATGAAAACGAACAGAACGGCGGCGAGGGTGTAGTAACGAGAAGGCATTGTCAGTCACCGAACCAATCAGCGGTAGGAGCGGCGCGAGCCGCGAAAGCGCGTCGCTCTATAGAAATTCAGATCGGAACCAGGAAACTACCCCGGTACGCTCCATGCGGCTTGTGCCGCTCCTACAAAGCAAGCAATCCGAAATCTACCTGCGAAGGGATGCCGGGCGCAACCAGCATCGTGCGTTTGTCACAATTGATGATCACGCCGAAGACACTTTCCACCCGCAATTCAGGCGGCAAACTCATGTCCGGCGAGCGGCAAATGGCACCGTACCTGGCGTCTGCGCCCGCGCCTGTTTCATCGCGCAGCAACAGTCCAAGATACACATCATCAATCTCATCCGGCCAATCGGCAATGTGCGTATCGGCGCAGTGCAGACGCGGCTCGGTGGTCAACATTTGCGCAAGGGGCGCCTGTTTTTCGGCAAGCCGGGGGTCACAAAAATGATTGGTGTGCGCGACGACACCCTGATCCGGGGCAATCACCGCAGCGCCGCTCGGGCTGTATTCGAGCGAGCACACCTTGCCGGTCGCATCTCCCAAAATCGCGTTCGATGACGCCGCGAATGCAAGCGATTGCGCCAGCGCCACAACATCATCAACGCTCGCACAATCAAACGCCATGCGCTGAAAAATATGCACCGGAATGCCGATCTTTTCGCGATCATTCGTCGCACGCAAAATATTCAGGCCAATCGCCACGCCGTGATCATTAACGCCAATTTTTGCGAGGATGCCCGCTTCGGTTAACGTCAAAAATGAGGGCCATGGCGCATCGCGCAACACACGCAGCGCCAGCACATTTTTGCGCTGATAACCGATCCAGTCCCAGTTCTGCGCAACCCGTGTCTGTCCGTCGGAACAGCGCGAGCCGGCGACCGCCACACTCGTGCATTCGCCGATATCGAAGAGCCCGATGGCCGCGTTTTTACATCGGGCCTCATCGCTGTTGGTGGTCTCCATGCCCATGAAAGTTGGCGGCAAAATTTCGGTGCGACAGTTGAGCGCAAGGATTTCGTTCACGCTGAAACCGCTGCCGATTGCGATGCCTTCAATCTCCTCCATCATACCGCCACCACATCCGGCGATGATGTCGTGGTACTCGGTCGCACGACGCTGCGCTTCGTTCCAGTCGATGCCGCAACTGGCAAACAATGACGCGTAACAGCGCACAGAACCAGTGACCTGCGCACGAGCTAACTGACCATGCGTTCTGCCGAGTTCGAAGGGAGTACCGGAGAGTTCAAGAACAGGAAACATCACTCGCAATTGTAGGGAGTTGCCTCTTACACTAGTCGCATGAAAACCATTCTTGTCACCGGGGCGACGCGCGGCATTGGTTACGCGACGGCGAAACGCTTGCTTGCGCGCGGAGAGCGCGTGCTGGCGTTGGGGCGCGACTTTTCTGAATTTGATCTGGAAGGAGAAAAGTGCCGTCGTGTCGCGTTCGATTTACGCAACACCGATGCCATCGGCATGATCTGTGAGCAATTGCCCGAAGTTAATGTGCTGATCAACAACGCGGCGATGCTCACATCACAAACGTTTGAGAGCTACACGCCTAAGGATCGACGTGATGTGATTGCGACCAACATCGAAGCCCCTGCTGAGTTGATACGTTGTCTGGCACCGAAGATGGCGGCGCGACCGAGGGTTGAAGGAATTTGCGGACGCGTCATCAATATCGCGTCCGTTGCCGGCTTTGGGGGGCATCCCGACGTCTGGTACGGAGCCAGCAAAGGCGCGATTCTGAACATGACGAAGAGCCTCGCCAAACTCTACGGCCCACAAGGCGTGATGATCAACGCTGTCGCGCCGGGCCCGACGAAAACCGGCATGTTTGACCAGTTGCCGCAATCACGAAAAGATGAATTTAATCGGCTCGTGTTTGCGCGCAGATTTGCCGAAGCCGATGAGATCGCGAAAGTGATCGAGTGGCTCGCGCTCGATGCGCCGGAGTACGTGAACGGATCATGCGTTGATGCGGCTAGCGGCGGGTATTTGCGCTAACCAACCGCCTTCTTCATCGCATCCAGCATCACCTCAGGTGGCTGCGCGCCCGACAACGAAACCTTGTTGTTGAACACCAGAAACGGCACGCCCGTGACGCCCTGTTGCCGCACGCTGGCATCCTGACTGGCGATCTGTTTTAGCGTCGCGCTCTCGGACAGCATGGCACGCGTCGTGTCTGCCTCCAGCCCGCATTCTGCGGCGATGCTAACCAGCGTGTCCATGTCGCCGATGAACTCGCCATCGACGAAATACGCCTTGAAAAGATGCTCGACAATGGCGTCTGCGTGACGACCGTCCTCCACGCTCTGTGCGTACGCGATCAGCGCATGCGCAGCTAGCGTATTCGGCTGCTTTTTGATGCCGTCGAAATTGAGATCAAGCCCCGCATTGCGGCCCGCCGCCGCGACGCGCGCGTAGATTTCTTTGGCCCGTTGTGGTCCGCCGAATTTCGCCTCAAGATAGCCCTTGCGATCCGTGCCTTCGAGCGGCAAATCGGGGTTCAGTTGAAATGGATGCCAGCGAATATTGACCTCGCCCTCGGGATTCGCCGCCTTCCACTGTTGCACCGCCGCTTCAACATGACGCTTGCCGATATAGCACCAGGGGCAAACCACATCGGAGACGATATCGATGGTGAGCGGCGTTGAGTTTGTGTTCATGATGGGCCAGAGATTTTTTAACGGATCAAAGTGTACGTTGCTGCGAAGTGAGACCTGTCAACCGCCGCCAGACAACTTCCATCGGCCCGTGCGCGTGACCGCTCGCGAGCCACGCGCGAATGAACGCGCAGAGGAGCCCGTAAGTCGCAATCGCGATCAGCGAATACCCGCCGCGTCCCAGCTCTCCATACAGTCCGACGAGGCTTTTATTGAACAGCACGGCAAATACGATGGACTGCCCGATGAACTGCGTTAGCGGTGCGCGGCCCGCCGCAACGATCAAATTTTTCAAGCCGCTGTCACCGCGCTGCGCCCACACACCAGAAATCGTCAACCACAGCCAAAGCCCGCCCAGACTGGCCCAGAGGAGCGCAAGCGTCATCAGTGCGATGCCCGTGTCCTGCGTCACCAGCGCGTCCCATCCGCCGTAGCGTGCAGCCATAATCTCAAGTGTCGTACCGAACGAAAACAACAGAGCGCCGACAATCACGACCCCGCGATGACCGAATGGATCAAGCAAAAAGCGCTGCAACGCGCCAGATCGCCCCGCCCAAATACCCAGTAACGCATGCGCCCAAAAGTCAGGCACCAGCACCTGCATCAAACCGCGGTCCAGAAACTCCTGACGATGCGATTGCAGCGCGGATCGAAGCGACGAAAGCGCGAACGAAGCCGTCGGTTCAACGACGGGTGTAGGCGCACTGCCCAACGCGAGCCACGACGCCCCAAGGCTTGAGTACAACAACGCCGTCCCGAGATAAACAGCAATCGCGACGCCCAAAATAACGCGATCACTAAAGCGCAGGATCGACACCAGCACTAGACCCATCAACGCGTAAACCGTTAGCACTTCCCCCGGCCACAACAGCAAGCCATGTGCCACGCCGATCAGCAGCAAAGCCCACAAGCGCGGGCGCAGCTGGTTGGGTTTGCGAGCATACTCCGGCAGATGCTGCCATTGCCACGTAAGCCCAACCCCGAACAGAAATACCAGCACCGGGTACGAGCGATGCGTGAACAGCACGGCAATCGCGTACTCAGCGATCACGTCCGCTGAATTTTTTGCGAGATCGAGACCGTAAACCGTTGACCACACCGCCGCGAACGCGTGCACGTTCACCAACGCCACGCCGAGCAATGCGATCCCGCGCGCCAGATCGACGGCGGGCAGACGTTCGGCGGACGACGAGTTAGTCATTTTGGTGGAGCATTTTTGATACAGCTTTGCGGTGAAAGCACCATTGATTGGGGGCTGAAGCGGGATTGAGCAGAAAGTTGACTTTGGCTGCAAATGGCCCTCAGCCCCATAGCCACAGTCATTTGAGGAAAAAGCCATGTTCCTCTTGTAGGGTGGAATCCGAAGGAGTTCCGCCAGGGTTGGAGCGCAAACGCGTTCGGCGGAACCGCGTTGCGTTCCGCCCTACCTCGCGGCAACAAGCGCTTCGGCAGAAAGGCGCAGAGCGTCAGTTGTTAGTGACTCAATCGTCACATGACGCGCTGTGGTCAAGGACGGATAGTTGCGTTTAATCGCGGTCGTGTAGAGCGGATCGTAGTGATCTACCAGCAGCGACTCAACCACGCCGTCGATATTGCCCGCAGTGGCCAACGCCTGCCAGCGCCCCAGCATTTCACCGCCAAGCAATGCCTTGAGCGGCGCAAGTTTCTTCATGAGCAAGGCCGGATCGGCGACGAAATGTTCGTACTCGCTGCGCAAATGCAGCACCCGCGCCGCGACCGGAACATCAAGCCAGACGCATTCGCCCGCTGCCATTTGTTCGCGCATCGATTCAGGCATTTGTACGAGGCCGATTTTCTTGCTTTCTGACTCTACAAACACCGGTCGCGTAGGGTCGAGCACACGTAGTTCGGCCCACAGCAAACTGTCAAATCGTTTCTGCGTCGGCTGTGGCGTCGTCACGCTTTCGCCGAGCAGCGAACCCTTGTGATTAGCCAATCCTTCGAGATCGATCACCTGTGCGCCAGCCTCACGCAACGCATGCAGCAACGCAGTTTTCCCGGTGCCAGTGCAGCCGCAAATCGTGACGTAGTGGAACTGCTTTGGCAACTCGGTCAATTCGGTTGCCACCCGCGCCCGGTAAGCCTTGTAGCCGCCTTCCAGTTGTACCGCCTTGAAACCGATTTCTCTGAGCACCAACGTCAACGAACGCGAGCGTTTGCCGCCTCGCCAGCAGTAAATGAGCGGTGCCCAGTCGCGTGGCTTGTCGGCAAAGTGTTGCTCCAGCATCGTGGCGATATTGCGCGAGACAAGCGCCGCCCCCATGCGTTTTGCCTCGAAGGCTGAGGCCACTTTGTTAACTGTACCGACACGAGCGCGCTCTTCGTTGTTGAGCACCGGATGGTTCACCGCGTCGGGGATGAAGTCTTCCGCGTATTCGCCCTCGGAACGGGCGTCGATGATGTCGGGATAGCGGTCTAGCTCGGCAACGGTGATGGAGCCTGTGTTGGCGCCGTTGGTGTTGGCACTGGCAACGCTCACTTGAGCAACTTCACGAGCGCGGGCCAAACCGTTTCCAGTAACACCGGCTGCGCGGCGGCCGTCGGGTGAATTCGATCCGCCTGAAATTTCGAAAGATCGGTTCCGATCTTGCCGAGCAATGTCGGAACCAATCCGCCGTTCACAGACTTCGCCACATCCACATACATCGCCTCAAATTGTGCGGTGTAGGTAGCGCCAAAGTTCGGCGGCATCTGCATGCCCAAAATCAACACTTTGGCACCGGATGCTTTTGATAATTCAGCCATCTTGAGCAGATTCGCTTTCGCTGTCGCCACCGGCGAGCCGCGCAATCCGTCGTTACCGCCCAGCTCGATCACTACATGGGTTGGCTTGTGTTTTGCTAACAGAGCAGGTAAGCGGAAAAGCCCGCCGGACGTGGTGTCGCCGCTGATGCTGGCATTCACGACTTCCGCTGGAATTTTTTCTTTACCCAGCTTTTTTGTCAGAAGATCGACCCAACCTTCGCCCGTGGACAACCCGTAACCCGCCGAAATTGAATCACCGACCACGAGAATCCGCGACGATTTGGCGACCACGCCACTCGATGCAAGCGCCCAAACGGCAACCAAAAAGAGCGATCGCAGGAACCGATAAATAGGTTGTTCTGTCATCATCACAATCATTCTAAGGAGTGCCCATTGCTGCATATGCAAGGCACCCCACAAAAAAACAAGTAAACCGCGTCATGACACCAGCCACACCCGAAACCGCAGCCAATTCGCAATCTGCCTCAAACGCCCCTCCCGCCATTCAAGCCGACGCGCTCTCCCGCGTCGTAGCGCTTGGTGAGCGGCAATTGACCATTCTCGACAACGTTTCGCTCTCTATTGCCGAAGGCGAAACGCTGGCGATTGTTGGCGCTTCGGGCTCCGGCAAAACCACTCTACTCGGCCTGCTTGCCGGTTTAGACCGGCCGAATCACGGAAGCGTTGCCTGGCATGGGGAAGTGGTGAGCAATCTCTCGGAAGACGCGCTGGCCAAGCGGCGGCAGGGTGCGATCGGCTTCGTTTTTCAGTCATTCCAGTTGCTGCCCGCGTTGACCGCGCTGGAAAACGTGATGCTGCCGCTGGAGCTTGCAGGCGCAAATGACGCGCAATCAAGGGCTCAGGACTGGTTGAACCGCGTTGGTCTTGGCGAGCGTGTCGATCATTTGCCCAAGCAACTCTCGGGTGGTGAACAGCAGCGTGTCGCCATCGCTCGCGCCTTCGTAGCCAGCCCGAGCATCGTGTTTGCCGATGAGCCGACAGGCAATCTGGACACCGATACCGGCGCTGAAGTTGTCGAACTGATGTTCAAGCTCAACCGCGAACAGGGTACGACGCTGGTGCTGGTGACGCATGACCTGGAGCTTGCTTCGCGCTGCCACCGAATGGTGCGGCTGGCGCGCGGCAAGGTGATTCAATGAATTTGACTTTGCGCTTCGTCCGGCGGGAACTGCGCTCGACTGAGGCACGTATTCTCGTTTTGGCGCTCGCGCTCGCAGTCGCCAGCGTGGGCGCCGTCGCCATGTTCGCTGACCGCGTCAAGGCGGCGTTTGCCAATCAGGCAAACGTGCTGCTCGGCGCAGATGCGATGATTTCGGGTGATCGCCGGTTGCCCGAGGCATTCACGCAGCAAGCGCTGTCAATGGGACTGAGAGTCACCGATTCGACGCGCTTTGGCAGTATGGTCAGCGCGCCCGCCAAAGACGGTGGCACAGCGAAAGACTCTGTCTTGTCGGATGTCAAAGCGGTTTCTTCGCCGTATCCATTGCGCGGCGAAATCGAAGTGCGCGGCGCGAAAGGCGAGCGCGTGCCGTTGAAGGCCGACGTCAACGCGGGCGAAGTATTCGTCGATGAGCGGCTGGCAACGCGTCTCGGCATCAAAGTCGGCGACACGATTGAAGTCGGCAAGTTGACGCCACGCGTCGCGCAGGTTTTTGCCGAAGAGCCCGAGATTGCGGGCAACTTCATGTCCGCCTCGCCCAAGGTGCTGATGGCGAACGCCGACGTCGCCGCAAGTGAATTGCTCGGCCCCGGAAGCCGCGCCACGTATCGCCTGCAAGTTGCAGGACCGCGCGCGCAGGACTTTGCTGAAACCATCAAACCAAAACTCGGCCCCGGCCAACGACTGGAGACGGTTCGCGAGTTGCGGCCAGAGGTTCGCAACACGCTGGAGAAGTCCGAGCAATTTCTCGGACTCGCAGCTTCATTTGCGGTTTTTCTCGCGGTCGTTGCCATCGTGCTGGCGCTGCGTCGTTACCTCAAACGCGAGCTCGATACCGCGACGCTGTTCCGAACTCTGGGCGCGGGTCAGCGACAAACGCTCCTGCACTTCGTCGGTCAGTTTTTTGTGCTGGCGCTGATCGCCTGTGTTCTCGGCGTTGCGATTGCTTTCGCCGCGCAAGCGGGTTTGGCGTTCGCAGTACGCGGCCTGTTTGCGTCGACCTTGCCTCCCGCAGGCTGGATGCCTTTGGTCAAGGCATTCGCCACCGGGCTCGTGCTGTTGTTGGGCTTTGCCATTCCGCCGCTGGTTGCGCTTTCCGCAACGCCGCCGGTACGCGCCCTGCGCCGTGATATGCCGACGGCCAGCGGTGGCGGAGCGCTCGCCATCGTGCTGGGTGGCGCGGCGGTTCTATCTGTCGTGATGATGCAGTCGCAGGATTTGAAGACCGGTGCGATTTTCGTCGGTGGCATCGTCCTTTTGGTCGGTGCGGCGACGGTGTTGGCCGTGGCGTTGCTGTGGCTCATTCGCCGCTTCGTGCGCTCGGGCAAACTCGCCATGTTGGGCGGCGCTCGTTCATGGGCGTACGGCCTGGCCAATCTTGATCGTCGCCGCTTGTCGACCGCGCTGCAAATTGCCTGTCTGGGGCTTGGCGTGATGACGCTCATCACCGTCGGCTTTGTGCGAACCGACTTGTTCAGTGCCTGGCAAAAGTCAATTCCGGTCGACGCACCGAATCGTTTCCTGATCAACATTCAGTCCGATCAGGTGGAATCGCTGCGCAAACTTCTGCCGACGGCACAAGGCACGAAACCCGCTGCCTTCTACCCCATGGTGCGCGGTCGATTGATCGCAGTGAACGAAAAAACAGTGACCGCGAAAGATTATGTCGATGAGCAGGCCAAACGTTTGATTGACCGCGAGTTCAACCTGTCGGCGTCAAGTACCCTGCCGCCGGGTAACAAGATACTAGCAGGCGATTATTTCTCCGGCGCGGAACAGGGCGTGATGTCACTGGAAGACGGCATCGCAAAAACGCTCAACCTGAGCGTCGGAGACAGCATGACTTTTGACGTTGCGGGCGATAAAGTGACCGTGAAAGTCACGAGTCTGCGCAAGGTTGATTGGGATAGTTTCAAAGTCAACTTCTTCGCGCTCGTACCGGAGGCCACGCTCGCGCCGCTGCCGAAGAGCTATATCACCGCCGTGCATTTGCCTGCGGGCGACAACACAACCTTGCCCGCTGTCGTTGCCGCTGCGCCGAATGTTTTGGTGATCGATGTTTCCGAGATCATGATGCGCGTTCGCAGCATCGTTGATCAGGTGGCGAGCGCACTTGAATTCGTCTTCGCGTTCACGCTGGCTGCGGGGCTGTTGACGCTCTACACCGCTGTCATCGCGACACAGGACGAACGCCGTTACGACACCGCATTGATCCGCACGCTCGGCGGCACGCGCAGCCAGATTCGCAGCGCGTTGATTGCCGAATTTTCAGCGTTGGGCGGTGCGGCAGGATTACTCGGCGTACTCGGTGCGCTGGCACTGACCTGGGCGCTGGCGACTCGGGTGTTGAAGATTGAGTTTTCGGCATCGCCGACGGTCTGGATTGTGGGTTTTGCCGCGGCCACCGGCCTCACGTTGCTCGCGGGCTGGTTAGGCACGCGATCTGTGCTCACGACGCCGCCGATTCAGGTGTTGAGAGAGGGCGCATAGTGATGCCCGGAGAGTGCGCGTGAGGATTGAGCAGGTAGCGTCGCAAATCCTGGGCGCGCAGTCATGGCGCGGCACACCGCTTGGCGAAGCGGGCGACATGAGCGTGCTTGAACGTCGGCAATATCACGAAGCATTGGGTCGCAACGTGCGCCCCGCTGGCGTATTGATTCTGTTGATTGAACGTGAAGAGCATTTGAGCGTAGTCCTCACGCAACGCACCGCGCACCTCTACGACCACGCCGGACAAATCAGCTTTCCCGGCGGTCGTCAGGACGAGGGCGATGCCGACATCATCGCCACAGCCCTGCGCGAATCGGCCGAAGAAATCGGCACCGATTCGACGCAGATTCAAATCGTCGGCACCTTGCCGCAATACGTCACAGTGACCGCCTACGAAATCACGCCTGTCGTCGCTAGGTCGCAGCCACAAAAATACGTGTGCGAACCTTTGGAGGTTGCCGACGCATTCGAAGTACCGCTTGCGCACTTGCTCGACGACAACAACTGGCGACGCGACAGTTTCATGCGTGAAGGCCAGCGGCGCGAATACTGGGCCGTACCGTTCAACGAGCGCTATATCTGGGGCGCGACGGCAGGCATGCTGCGCACGTTTCGCGAAGTGTTGCTGCACGATCTGGAGAGCACATGAGCGTCGCTTTGAACCCTTCCGCCGACAGTCCGTACGTTCTGTTCAAGGGCGAAGCAGGCATTCGCATGCTGGTAGACGCCTTCTACGATCATATGGATCTTGACCCGGAGTTCGCAGGCATCCGCAAGATGCATCCCGAAACGCTAGACGGTTCGCGCGAAAAACTCTACTGGTTCTTGTGCGGCTGGATGGGCGGCCCGAATCATTATGTTGAGCGCTTCGGTCATCCCCGATTGCGCGCAAGGCATATGCCATTCCCTATCGGATCGCCGGAACGTGACGCCTGGACAGCGTGCATGCGGCTGGCGTTGGTCGATTGCGAAATCGATTCGAGGCTGGCCGATTGGTTGATGGGGCAACTATCAGGAACAGCCGACTGGATGCGGAATCAGGCGGAGTAACTGCGGTCGCGCCTGTTCGAGTGATTAGTCAGACGGCGAACCTGCCGCTTCCAGCCGTCGCGCCGTGGCAACTGGCGAATGCAAGACAACCTGCCGGGCCTGCGGATATTGCGTCAAAGCACGGGGAAAGTCTGTTCGATTTTTCGCGTATGTTTTGAACAACCAAAGCAAAATTGAATCATGGCTCAGTGACCGCGTGACCGACTCGTAGTTGCCGTTGCAGCACGGCACTTTTTGCGTATTACGTCGAATCGTTCGCCGCACGAGCTACCAAGCGGTGGTTGCAAACGAGTAATTGAGCCAGACGATGACGTCAGCGCGCCCCCACACCAGATCGCGCACGACGGAGTAGCCGCCGTCGATGACCCACGCAGTCTCTTGCGTTGCCAGATCAACCAGTTCGCGAAATTCTTCGTTGCTGCGCTCCCGCCACCCCGGCAACCAGTGCAGATTGTCGAGTTCGGTATGCGGGATTGTCAATTTCGCAGCCAGACTCGTGGCGAGCGTTGACTTGCCGGACCCTGTCGAGCCGATGATCGCGATGCGCATTTCAGTCGATTCAGCCGTTCTTCGGTGGCTCCCACAGCTCGAACTTGTTCCCCTCAAGATCGTACGCCCAGCCGAAGCGGCCTTGCTCGGATTCCTCCAATTTGTCGTCAACCCGCACATCAGCCAGACGCAGCTGATCAAGCATTTTGTCGAGATTCAGCACACGCCAGTTGAGCATCATGTGCTGGCGGCGCGGCATGTAGTCGCTCTTTTCCTCGAACACGCTCCAGTAGGTTTCGTCGCCTGTGGTTTGCTGGAAGGCCGCACCGCCCCATTCGGTGATGTCGACGCCTAAGTGCCGGAAATACCATTTGCGCAGTGCTTCTGCGTTTTTGGCGCGGATGAACACGCCGCCCAGGCCAACTACTTTTTCTCTAGCCACGATTGATCACTCCTAATTTGCAAGGTGCCTCAGCATCGAAGTTGTCATCCTGGGCATGGCGAAGGATCAGTGCGCCTACTAAAACGCGCTCCACGACGCTCAATGCTTGCCACCTGATGTTTCGCTTCACTCAACATGACAACTTTCCCGAAAAGCAACTTTGCTGAGGCATCTTTCTAATCGGGCGATCACTTTTCGTTCATCATTTTTTGTAGTTTGCGGCCGAAGTGCAAAAGAATCGAGCTGAGTAGGATCGCGCCCACTATGGCACCTGCCCACTTGCCCCACGGCTCGCGGGTGAGCAATACGCCGCCGACCATGCCGAGAGCGCCTCCGGAGAGCACGCCGGTGAGGATGCAGGAAAGGTAGAGAAAACCACTCATTTGCGCGCTCTTATTTCTTCAATTGCCGCTTTTGCCAATCCCTCAACATAAGCGCCGTAAAAATCAAAGTTGGCGACGCCAACCAGTGGCTCACCCAGCAGTTTTCCAGTGCCGTCGACCAGCATCACAGTCGGGGTAAACATACCCTTCCGCTTTTCCGCGAACGTGATGTTTTCGATAGTTTTGCCGTCAAAGTCGACCAGCGATTTTCCATCGTCAACGGTGACCTGACGAAACTCCAGCGCTGCCCGCCATTCGGCATTTCGGAACATCGGCACGATGACCTCGCGCAGCGCACCACGGCAATAGTGGCAGCCGATCAGGTTGAAAAAAATCAGAATGGGTTTGCGCGCCGCAGTCGCCGCGTTACCGTCGGTCTTGAAGTTTTGCGCGACAGGCAGGATGCGTTCCCACTCGCGGCTGCTCGGCTCCAGCTGTTTCGGCGGTTCGGCAACGGGTGCAGGAGGTGTCGCCGCGAACGCGGATGAAAATCCCAGTGCGATAATCAAAAAGATTAATCCACGCAACCCAAATAAAACATAACGCATGAGCGAATCCCTCATCATTGCTACCCGCGAAAGCCCACTTGCGTTTGCCCAGGCCAATCACGTCAAAGCCGAACTAGAGAGTGTAGTCCCCGGCCTCACTGTTGAGCTGTTGGGCATGACGACGCGCGGCGACCAGATTCTCGACAAACCGCTCGCGAAGGTGGGCGGCAAGGGCCTCTTTATCAAGGAGCTTGAGGTCGCGATGCAGGAAGGACGCGCGCATCTTGCCGTGCATTCGCTGAAAGACGTGCCGATGGTGTTGCCGAAGGGCTTTGCGCTGGCCGCGATTTTGAAGCGAGAGGATGCGCGCGATGCGTTCGTGTCCAATCGTTTTGCGACGCTCGCCGAGATGCCTGCGAGCGCGGTGGTCGGGACGTCCAGCTTGCGCCGTGCTTCAGTGCTCAAGCGGGCGTATCCGGGGCTCAATTTTCAGCCGGTACGCGGCAATGTGAACACGCGGCTTGCCAAGCTTGATAGCGGCGAATTTGACGGGATCATTCTCGCGGTTGCGGGGTTGATTCGTCTGGGATTTACGTCACGGATCACGAACCGAATTTCGATTGAAGAATCGCTGCCCGCGCCTGGACAGGCCGCCATCGGTATCGAAATCGTGAGCGATGATGAAGACACCGCCGAAATCGTCTCCGAGCTCGATCATGCACCGACCGCGATTGCCTGCATTGCCGAGCGCATGGTGAGCCGATTGCTCGGTGGCAGCTGCGAATTGCCCCTCGCGGCGTATGCGGATTTTGTGGATGGCGACAAACCACTGCGGTTGCGTGCGTTCGTGGCGAATCTGGATGGCAGCGTGTATCTGACTGCCGAGGCGTTTGGCACGCCAGACGCGCCCGAAGCGCTCGGAGAAATCGTGGCGGACAAGCTTAAGGTGCAGGGGGCGGACAAGATCATCGCCGCCCTGAAAAATTTGTGAAATGAACACGGACTTCAGTTTGGGCGCGACGAGGGCGGAAAACAAAGGCCCGTTATCCTCGGTGAACCTGCTCATCACGAGGCCAGTCATGCCCGCCTCGCGCACGGCAACTCGCGTTGCCGCACTCGGCGCGACGCCGCTGATTTACCCAACGTTGATCATCGAACCACCCGCCGACAGTGCGCCGCTGAAAGCCGCGCTCGGAAAGATCGGCGACTATTACGCCGCCCTGTTTGTGAGCCCGAGCGCAGCTGAAATGGCGTTGGCGCCCATGTCGTCCACGCCGTTCAAACTGCCCGCTTCGTTGCACGTCTTCGCGCCTGGCCCCGGCACAGCGGAAGAGCTTTCGCGGCTGGGTGTCGAGCGCGTAGAAATGCCGGAATCCTCGTTCGATAGCGAAGGTTTGCTCGCTCTGCCATCGCTGCAGACGCTAGCGGTGAAAGGCAAGCGCATCGCAATTTTTCGCGGCAACGACGGGCGTGAGTTACTGCGCGAAGAATTGGTCAGGCGCGGCGCAACTGTCGATGCGATCACGGCGTATCACCGACGTGCACCGGCTACGTCGGCGACCGGTTTACTCGAGTTGCTGCGCGCTGGAAAGGTCAACGCAATCTCCGCCATGAGCAGTGATGCGATCGCCAACCTTGTGCCGCTTGTTCCCGCAACCGAGCGCGAGAAACTTCTGTTTACGATTGCCGTCTATGCCAGCCATGCACGCATCGTCGAAAGCGCCCGCGCGCTTGGTTTCCGAAACGTCGTTGAGACGCAGGCGGGCGATGCTGGCTTAATCACCGCATTGCTTAACCGCGTGTAGACCCTGTGGGAGCGGCTTTAGCCGCGAATGGCGTCAACCCGCCTATTCGCGGCTAAAGCCGCTCCCACAGCCGCAAGAAGTCACAAGTCACATTGAGAACAACATGTCCAAACCCGAAATCGTCGCCATCGCCCCGCTGCCCGGATTCCTGGCCAAACCATTGCATGAGAATTTCACGGTGCATGATCTGCATGGCGCAGCCGACACCGAAGCGCGCCGCGCTCTGATTGCCAGGATCGCACCGACCACGCGCGGCATGGTCGCGTTCGGCGGATCGCAGTTGGCGCCCGATCAGCTCGCTAATTTACCGCATCTGGAAGTCATCAGCGTGATGGGTGTCGGCTATGACGGCATGCCACTCACTGCGTGTGCCGATGCCAACGTGAAAGTCACCAACACGCCGGAAGTGCTGAATGATGAAGTCGCGGATACGGCCGTCGCGCTTACGCTCATGACCTGCCGCCAGTTCGTCGACGCGCAAAAATTCGTTGAAGCTGGCAGCTGGCTCAAGGGCCAGTATCCGCTCCAGCATTCGCTGTGGAACAAAACCGTTGGCATCATCGGGCTCGGCCGTATCGGCAAAGAAATCGCGGATCGGCTGCGCGCCCACAAGATGACCGTCGCCTATTTCGGACGCAACAAGCAGGACGTGCCGTACACCTATTACGGCAATCTGGCCGAGATGGCCTGCGACGTTGACGTGCTGATCGCGATTACGCCGGGCGGCGCGGCGACCAGACACATGGTGAACGCGGAAGTGCTCGAAGCGCTTGGCCCGACCGGCTTTTTCATCAACGTCGCGCGCGGCTCCGTGGTCGATGAAGTGGCGCTGGTCGCGGCGATTGAGAGCGGCGGCATCGCGGGTGCCGGCCTTGATGTGTTCGATGATGAGCCAAAAGTGCCAGAAGCTTTATTCAATCGCCCGAACGTGGTTTTGTTGCCACATGTGGCGAGCGCAACGCATGAAACGCGACAGGCAATGGCTGATCTCTGTGTCGAAAATCTCGTGCTGCATTTCGCGGGCAAGCCGGTGAAAACGCTGGTTCCGGAACTGGCGGGTAAGGTTACCCCATAGTCAGCTGCTCGGTTTTTTCGGGCAACGCAGCTAAATATATGCAGCGACAGCTTTTCGCTGAAAGCACGCCTGATTAGGGGCTAGCTGCGAATTTTGGTCAAAGTCGATCCAGCTCATCAATCCACCTTTGGTGGCCATATTTTGCGCACGCGCTGGACAACAGGAGCAAAGGCGGCGCGTGTCCCGTTGATGCGACGCCGTCTTTGAGTTTCAGCGACGCCGCTATGCTTTACGTCAAATGACCGAAACTGAACAGGATATTGAACGCGAGAGCGACGCCGCGATTGCTGCACGTTGCAATCGGGGCGACGGTTCGGCGTGGGAGCTTCTGGTCGGGCGCTATCAAAGACTCGTTTATGCCATCGTCCGCCGGATGGGGCTGGACGAACACATGGCGGCTGACGTCTTCCAGACCGTTTTTATGCGGCTGCTGGAGCACTTGCCTCGACTCACCCAGCAGGACAGACTGCAGGCGTGGATTGTGACCACGGCCAAGCGCGAAGCACTACTGCAGCGTTCACGCGGCCCGCGCACCGTCTCGATGACACGCGACGATGACGCTGATGCCGTCGCTGCCGAATGGGACGTTGCGGACGATGCGCTGCTTCCGGAGGACGCGCTTGAAGCGCTGCAATCGCAAAATCAGGTGCGCCAGGGGCTTGATCGCCTCGA
>Ga0105044_10004025_pt1 | contig 20193 bp, 17 predicted proteins | sample MAT01_FD_78092 | JGI IMG/M metagenome (GOLD analysis project Ga0105044, IMG submission 78092) | Freshwater microbial communities from Lake Fryxell liftoff mats and glacier meltwater in Antarctica - MAT-01 | ecosystem: Environmental > Aquatic > Freshwater > Ice > Liftoff microbial mat | place...
CTGCCGCCCCCGAGCAGGCGGCGAAACAATATCCTGCCGCCCCCGAGCAGGCGGCGAAACAATACACCGAAGACGAAGTATTGGCCTATGTCGCCGCTGCCGAGCAATATCAAAGCCATCCGATTGCGCGGGCGATCTTGGCAGAAGCCCAGGCGCGTGGATTGGTCTTGCCCGCGATTGATCATGCTGGCTATCGAGTCGGCTATGGGCTGGCGGTCGAGGTGGCAGGTCATATTCTCCATGTCGGCAGTACACGTTTTATGCAACAAGAAGCGATCGCCATCCCGCCGGGCATTGCACAGGTACAGGAGATGGGTCAGCGTCAGGGCCATTCATTTGTTTTGGTCGCAATTGATGGACAATTGGTCAGCGCCCTGGAATTGCAAGCCACCCTACGCCCAGAGGCCAGAGCGATCATCGCCGAGCTGCGCCAACGGGCCCACATCCAATCGATCATCATTGTTTCTGGGGATCAACTGGCGCCCACACGTCGCCTAGCCCAAGATCTGGGTGTCGATGACTACTTTGCTGAGGTGCTGCCGGCTGACAAAGCGGCGTTGGTTGCCCAATGGCAAGCCGCCGGGCGACGTGTCTGCTTTGTGGGCGACGGCATCAATGACGCCGTAGCGTTAAAACAGGCCAACGTCTCTATCTCGCTGCGCGGGGCGACAACGGCGGCCACCGATACGGCACACATTGTGTTGATGGACGAAAGTCTACAGCAGATGATCCCGCTCTTTGATTTGGCACAGAAATTTGATCTAACTACTCGTAACACTTTCCTGGCGATCTTGACTCCCGGCGCGATCGGATTGGCTGGCATCTTTTTCTTGCGCTTTGGCCTGTTGCAGATGACCCTGTTGGATCAAGTTGGGCTTATGTTGGGTACGGGTATCGCCATGCGCCCCTGGTTACTGAAACAGAAAAATAGATAACCACAGGATTTACGCAGCCGGGAGCACCGCCATCCTGGCGGCAGCCAGCAGGATGCTGGCGTTGCCAGGAGTAATTGCGTAAGTCCTGAACCAGTTGATTTTCATACGATTATTTGTCACGATATTCATCATAGGAGGTTTCTCAGTGATCTATATTGATCTAATCATTTTAATCATCATCGTTGGTGCTGCCTCCATCTGGCTTGATCGGCGGTATGGACGGAAGAAAACGGAAAAGATCTCTTAAAATCAGGCTCCAAAAGTATAGAAAGTAAAGGAAGATATTTTATGGCACTGGAAACGTTAGGGATTGTCAAACTGCTGGCTGTCCTCAAAGGTACCGTTGTGGGGGTAGCCACGGCGACACCCACCTTCATCACAAACAGCGCGCTGGCCACACATCAACTGGTGACTGTGGTCACACCGGTTGTAGTGGCCAGCGCTGTCACGGTGGCTACGATTGCAACGGCGGTTGGTGTGGGCGCGGCCAAAGGGATTGCTGCGATTACGGGTGGCATAAGCCAGCTCTTGACTGCGAAACTAGCTGGGACGACGGTTGTCGCCACCACCGTAGCGCCTACGGCAACCGCAGCGACGGCTTCTGTTCCAGTGGCTGTTGTGGCGTCAACGATAGTATAGTATAGTGATTCGTCATTGGGTATCCGTCACTTGTCATTGATTATTGGTTATTCAGCAATAGAAGGGTGAGGAGAACATTCGTGATCTTCTTCGAGGCACTTGTCGTTGGCGGTACACTGTATGCCGGAACCAAAGTTTATCAGCAATTGCGCAGCCAGCGGTGGTTGGGCTGGGGTAAAGAACGCCTGCGCCCTTCTTCCAAGGCGGTGGCGGCACTCTTTGTGCAATCTGATAGTCAAGCCCCAGCTGTGCGCCAGGCTAACGAAATTCTAATTGTTTCGGCGGCGTCTTTAGGCTTGGCGGTAATTGGGTTTTGCTTGATGAACCCGCTTGTCAGCCTGGCGAGTATGCCACCGATGCTCTATGTCTTTGCTCCTACCTTTGGCACAGCTTGGCAAACCATGATCAAAGAGCGGCGCGTGAACAATCAGGTATTGGATGCCACGCGGATTGCGCTTTGCGTGGTGATGGGTTACACATTGATCGCCGCGCTCAATGCCTGTCTCCAGGCGCTCAGTCAGAAGTTTTTTGCCCAGGCCGAAGTGGATTTCCGCCATCGGCTGCGCGCACTATTTGGCGGCGAACAGACGACGGTGTGGGCCTTTGTCGATGGTGCAGAAGTGCAAATACCCTTGCTCGAAGCGCCAGCCGGAGCCGTGATCTCGGTGGCGGCTGGTGAACTTGTGCCCGCGGATAGCGTTGTGCTCTATGGCAGTGGCTGGTTCAATCAGCGCTTTGTGACGGGCGATGCCAAGCCTGTTTGGAAAGAGACCGGCGACTCTGTTGTTGCAGCCAGCATTGTGCAATCGGGGCAGGTCTATGTGCAACTGCATCAAGCACCGCAACCGCTGCTTACCAACACGATTCGCGAACTCTTGACGCACACCGTCGAACAGCAGACGATGGCCCAACAACTGGGCGAGGGCAGCGCCGACCACATGGCCCCACGCATGTTGATTAGCTTTGCGCTGACATTACCCTTCTTGGGAGCCAATCATGCCGCGGCTTTCCTCACCACCGGCTTTGGCAATCACCTGCGCACGTTGGGCCCGCATACCGTGCGCAATTTTCTCATTCCGGCGGCGGAACAAGGCATCGTGATCAAAGATGCGCGTGCCCTCGAATTGGCCAATCTGGTCAATGTGCTCATCTTTGACGCCCAAGTGTTGACCGATCCGTTGGCGCGCACCCATGCTAAACGTGTCATCCAGGAGATGCGCCAACGTCCGCGCTTGCTGCGACGAATATCACCCCAACCATTCGCCATCTATGTCTTCGTGGAGGCGGATGAGGAAGCCATCGGTCGCAAGCTGACCGCCGAATTGGGGCTGGATGACTACTTTGCCGAAACCTTGCCCGCTGCTCGTGTGGAGCTTGTCGAACGCTTACAAACCGGTGGTCGATTTGTCTGTTATATCGGCACCGGGCGCGACGACACGTTGATCCTAGAAAAAGCGCAGGTCAGCATCGCCTGGCGCGGTGTGGCTACCCTAACGACGAATGGCGCGCAAGTTGTGCTGCTGGACAGAGATTTGCGCCAATTGACGAAATTTTTTGATCTGGCTACCAAGTTTGCCTCTAAACAAGGATTCAACCTCTTCGCCCCGATTAGCCTAGATCTGGTAGATATTGCCACGACCGTATTCATGGGGCTGGATCTGGGATACTCGATCCTATTTACCTACGGTGGTTTATGGTTGGGCGCGGCCTATAGCCGTTTACGCCCAGGCGGAACGGAACCCTCTACCCAGGCCAACACTGCACAGTCCATCCACCTGGCTTTGCCCATGTTTGCCCCCCCCAGATCTTGATCCTGGTTCTATGGCGACAAGGTCGTCCCGGCCATGTAGGTACTATGCATGAAGCAAAAAGTCTATGATTGAGGACCACGTTCGCTATGATCGTAATTATTATCAGTTTTATCTTTTTAGCTCTCTTCGTCTTTGTGATAGTTATCTTGGGGCCAACCTATCGGCGCACCATAAGCGTGATTACCTGGAATCTTAGCTCGTTGGTATTGATCTTGCTGGCGGCGCTGCTGTTGGCGCGCTACAACATTATACGCGTCGAAACCTGCACCCCGGACTGTATCGGCTCGAATTTGCTGCGGCGCAACTTGACGGACTTCGACCTGAGCGGGGTGAAGTTGATCGGTGCCAACTTGCGCGAAGCAGATCTCTCGGGCGCAAACTTGCGTGGGGCCGATCTGAGCGGGGCAATCCTGATCGGCGCGATTCTAGAAAGCGCAGACTTGCGCGACGCGATCGTGCTGGGTGCCGATCTAAGCGGCGCGAATCTGGTAGGTGCGGATTTAACCGCCACCGATTTTAGCGGCTCGATCCTCAACGGCGCGACGTTGACTGGGGTTGACTTAACCGCCACAATCATGGCCGGCATCAGCCTGCGCAATGCTGAATTAACCGATGCCAAGATGAATGGCGTCAGCCTGATCACAACGGATTTGGTCGGGGCCAAATTAAACGGGGCGACCTTGGTCAATGCAAATTTGAGTGGCTCCACGTTGAGCCAGGTGGATCTGAGCGGGGCCAATCTGAGCGGGGCCAATCTAAGCGGGGCCTGGATCAATCGCGCGTCGTTGATCGGCGCGGATCTTACCAAGGTCGATTTCTCGGGAACAAGCTTAATCGGCTCCAACTTGGCTTCTGCGGATCTGTCTGAAAGCATCATGATCGGCACAGCTTTAATTGGTGTGGACCTGAAAGGTGCTAGTCTACGCGCGACGAACCTGCGCGCCGCCAAGCTGCGCGTAAACGAGCTAACCGATGAAGATCTTGCGGATCCAGTATTGGCCGAGCTCAACGAATTGCAGCGCAGTACCGTCTTGGTCGATGCCTCGCTCGATGGGCTTAGCTTTGATGAGAAGACAGTCTGGCCGGATGATCAGATGGCTGCGTCCGTTCAACCCGCCGAAATCCCTGTTGTGGTCAGTGCTGTCTCTGCTAGCGATACCATCAAAGTTGGCGTCATCCATTCACAGAGCGGCCCCTTTGCGATCAATGAATTGCCGATCCGCGACGCTACCTTGCTGGCGATTGCCGAGATCAACGCGACGGGCGGTGTTTTGGGCAAACAACTGGTTCCCATCATTGAAGACGGCAGCAGCGATGACGAAACCTTTGCCGAAAAGGCACAAAAACTGCTAGAGAAAGATCAGGTCGCCGTCATCTTTGGTGGTTGGGCGAGTCCTAGCCGCCAAGCAATGGAGCCTGTTTTAGCGGAAATGAATGGTCTGCTCTTTTATCCTGTCATCTATGAAGGCCTAGAAAGCTCACCCCAGATCTTTTATATGGGTGCCGCACCCAACCAACAGATTATGCCGGCTGTCGATTATCTAGTGGAGCAGGGGCACCGGAATTTTTTTCTGCTAGGGTGGGATGAAATTTATGGCCGTACGATTAATGCACTGGTCAAGGCGCAGTTGGGCCAGTTCACCAACACGGTGACCAGTGAAGTCTATGTGCCTGTCGAAACAATTGACTTTAGTACCGTGATTAGCCGGGTGAAGACGCTGGAGCCGGATGTGATTTTTAGCAGTTTGGCCGGGGCTAGCGAGACGGCATTCTTTCAACAGTACGATGCTGCTGGTTTTATTGCCAGTAATCTACCCGTGTTAAGTGCAAATTTAGACGAGGAAGGTGTGCGCACTATTGGCGTCGACTTGACGGAAGGACATCTCATGGCGTGGAATTATTTTGAAAGCATTAACAGTCCCGAAAATCAGATCTTTGTCAACAGCTATAAGATTGCCTATGGCGATGAGCGCGTAACGACAGACTCGATTGTTGGCGGCTATATTGGTGTATACCTATGGGCTGCGCTCGCGGAAAAAGCGCAAAGCGTTGAGGTGGATGCCGTGCGCACAGCGGCAGAGAAGAACAAGATCGCCTACCAAGGCCCCGGCGGCCCGGTATGGATCGATGGGAAAACGCATCACCTTTACAAATCTTTCCGCATTGGGATGGTGCGTAAAGATGGGATGATTGAAGAACTCTATCATTCCGATAAACCACTCCAACCCGATCCCTTTTTAACCAAGTATCCGTGGGCGACACAGGTGGTTGAATCGTTATTAAAGAAATAGTCAATAAGCATCCTGGGTCATTTCGCCTTGATCACTTGCAACTTTGAGGCGGATATCTGGATGCGCTATCTGCCAATCACAAATGACCAAAGAGAAAATCGCCTTCCTTCCCTGGCGCGATGAGCCGTTGAATATTTGAAAGGTTTGATAAGGAATACAGCATGGGTACATTATCGCGTATTGTCTTCCATTTGGTTATTCTCTGCCTATTGGTGAGCTGTGGGCCGGGGCTGCCAAGCGGTTGCCCGCCGGCCTGTTTAGGCGCCGCATTGAGTGAACGGAACTTGACTGGAATTGATTTGCAGGGCGCGAATTTGCGCAATGCCTCTTTGATTCATGCCAGCCTGGGAGACGCCAATCTGCAAGGCGCAGATTTAAGTGGCGCTGATCTTTCGCGATCGGTTTTGGTGCGTGCCGATCTGCGCGGAGCACACTTAGTGGGTGCCAATTTGCGGTATGCAAACTTGAGTGGCGCGCTGATGGATAATGCGGATCTGAGCGGCGCAGACCTGACCGGGGCCACGCTCATGCGGATCGATCTGACCAAAGTCAAGCTCACAGCTGCTGTTTTGGTGCAGGCGATCATGATTGGTTGCAATTTGAGCGGGGCTGATCTGCGTGGCATTAACCTGGCGAGTGCCGATCTACGCGGTGCCAACTTGAGTTGGGCCTATATGAAAGGTGCCAATCTGGCGCCAGCAGGCGGCTCGCCGACAAACCTCAGCGGGGCCAATTTGACCGGTGCCATTCTCAATGGTGCCAATTTAGGCCGTGCCAAGTTGGATGGTGCTAATCTACAAGAGGCGAACCTGAGTGGTGTTTCTCTGAAAGATGTTGATCTGAGTGGTGCTCTCTTGCGCAATGCCGATTTGAGCGCGGCGAATTTGCAAAATGTCTATTTGGATGCAGCCGACTTGCGCGGCGCAAAACTGGTGGGTGCTACGCTGCTCACTGTTTCTATGCAGGGTACACGCTTGGAGGGCACGGATCTGCGTGAAGCTGAACTGTTAGCAAAACGTGATGAAGAGATCATTATGGTGGATCTCACCGGGGCTAAATATGATGCAGAAACCCAGTGGCCCTGGGGGTTCGCACCACCGAATACCGCAATTTTTGTCGAGTAATAAGTCGCTCCCCTATCCTAGACTCGTCGTGCGGAAATCTAGCCAGCCAGCTGGGTGAGGGGTGAAATTTTGAATGTTGCCGCGCAAAGCCAGCAGGGTAGGTTTGAAATAGGGAATGATCACTGCGCCTTCTTCCATCAATAGCTGTTGCGCTTGCCCATAAAGTTCTTTGCGCTGCGCTGGATTGCGTTGACCGCGTGCGTCATCGATCAGTTTATCCAACGCCGGGTTGCGCCAATTGCTTTCATTCTCTTTGGACCGAGAGGAGTAGGCGACCATCAAAGTCTCATCAATACTGGGTCGAAATCCCCAGTTTCCCGTGTGGAAGGAGACTTTCCCGGCGTAGTCACTCCAGTAGACCGACGGCGAAACTTGTACTACGCGGATCTTCACCCCGGCTGGTTTGGCCATCTCTTGAAAAGCCAACGCCATCTCCGTCATGCCTGGCCGCACCATGGAGGTGACTAAATCTAGCTGAAGTCCCTTGGCAAAGCCTGCCGCGGCCAGCAGTTGGCCGGCCTTGTCTGGATCATAGTCGCGCAGGGGCAGGTCTGACCAAAAGGGATCGATCTGAGCCACAGGTTGATCATTGCCTGGCGTGCCTTTGCCGTGCAGCACTATTCGTTGCATGGCATTGCGATCCACACAATACTTTAGCGCTTGCCGAACCCGTAGATCGTTGAATGGCGCTTTGGTCGCCCGCATGACAATCGTTTGATAGGCACCGCTCTCCACCTCGGCTACTGTCACCGCCGGCTCAGCATCCAGCATTGCCCAATCCTCGATCCCAACCTGTGCCATCATATCAATTTCGCCATTGATCAACGCCGCGGCTTGCGTTGCATAAGGCATGAACTGATATTCGATCCTCTCTAAAATGGGTTGCCCTTCTCCCCAATAGGTGGGATTGCGCACCATATCGACGCCAACCCCTGCCGCATAGGAAACAAATTGAAAGGGGCCTGTCCCCGACGGTTGTAGCGACAATGCATTCGCCCGATAATCGTGGGCGACAATGCGTGCCTGCGGCGCACCCAAGAGCAGCGGCAATTCTGCGCTGGGCGTTGTCAAATGAAAGCGGACTGTATACTCATCGACCGCCTCGACAAGCTCTACAAAGTTGAGCGTACTACGAAAAGACGAACCTACCTTGGGGTCCAAAATACGCTGAAAGGTGTAGACAACATCCTGCGCAGTTAGCGGCGTCCCATGATGAAATTTTACATCTTCGCGCAACGTAAAGGTCCAACTGAGCAAATCGGGGGTCGAATCCCAGGTCACCGCCAACATGGGCTGGGGCGTTAATTTGGCATCGACCCAGACCAGGCCATCAAAGATCGCAAACCCAATTTGATGTTCTTCAATCACTGAATAAAGAGCTGGATCTAATTGTTTGGGTATTCCAGGGAAAGCTACGCGCAGATTCGTGCGTGCTTCGGGCGCGGGCTCGGTGGGCGACGGTGCCAGGGCAGGTGTTGGTGCCGCTATGGGAAGCGGCAGGGAACAGCCGTTTAATAGCATAAACGTTGCTGTACTGCCTGTAGCCAGCTTCAAAAAATCTCGACGTTTCATAGGTATGTATCCTGCAATTGAAATAGACTTGCTTGGTGGAAATTTGCCGCTAGTATACAGCTAGGTGCGTATGGGTATGGGAACAGAGTAGACTGGCTACAGCTGTAGTAAAATCAAACTTACTACTATATTAATCGTTATACAATCGCAAATCCTTCGTAAGTTTTGTAATACAGAGCATATATAGAGGCACCGATCTTTGTTTTCCGTGTAAAGTGGAAGATACTGGACTTGAAACACTAATTTGTTCGTGAAAAGAGACGGCGAAGGGATTAGATTTGCTGAAAGAGACTTGACCAATAGCGTCCTAGGGAGTAACGACTTGTGATGTACTCTCCCCGCTAAAGCAGGGGAGCTTCTGACAGAACGCAGTCCGCAACCGGATACGTTAGCCCGTCAACCCGCCATCCGCGGGCAAGAATATTCAAAGCGGCATTGATGTCACGATCTAATGAAATACCGCAATCAGGACAATCATGAACACGAACGCTTACGGACTTTTTGACAATCAATCCACAGCCTGCACAGGCTTGACTTGTATTCTTGGGATCGACGGCAATGAGTTGAGTACTAGCTTCTACCGCTTTGTAGTCAAGCATTTGCCGAAACATTCCAAGCGACGCGTCATGCGCAGACAGGGAGAGATGACCGCGGGTCATAAACGAAAGGTTCAAATTTTCAATCACGATTGTGCTATACGTGCCAACCAGCTTGGTCGTCGCCTTATGCCAGAAGTCCTTGCGTTGGTTGGCGATATGTTCATCCAGTCGGCCAATACTTTTAACCGTCTTGCGCCAAGCGGAACCATAGCGTTTTTGTCGGGAAAGCTTGCGATTGAGTATCCGCTTTTGGGCAAGACTTTTGCGCAGCCAGCGCGGGTTGTCAAGCCATTGCCCATCACTCAAGGTGGCGAGCCGAATCATACCAACATCAATCCCAACGGCTTGCCCTGGGTGCGCTTCTGGTTGAGGATCGGGCAATTCAATCATCAAGCAAGCGTACCAGTTACCAACATGCTTCTTGATGATAACATGCTTGATTGTGGCATCGCTGGGGATCTGTCGATGCAAGCGGACTTTGACCGAGCCGACATGCTGAATGTACAGCCGATCATTCGTAGAGACGCAATATTTTGCGTCTCTACTTGCAACCGTCGCTGTAGTGGTATTCAATCGACTTGAAGCGGTTACGGCCTTTGAAGCGGGGCAATCCCCGTTGGCCTTTGTAGAAAGCACGATACCCTTTGTCAAGACGGCGCAGCATTTGCTGGATCGAGGTGACGTTCAACAAGCCCATTTCATCAGGGCAGTTGTAACGCTCCTGCTTCATTCTTTTCCACTGATCAGCGTAGCCAATCGACTTGCGCGAGCGTTGCCACAACCACCGGCGTTCGTTGAGGGCGTCATTGTAGACGGTCTGCATTTGGAACAGAACATCATCCAAGCTATGCAACTGCTTCGCTGTCGGACTAAGCCGATACTTGTAGGTCAGGATCATCTACGCGCCTTTTTGCTCGTCGATGTACCGCTGAATTGTGGCAGCGGTGACAGTCCCAGCCGTGCCGACAAAATAACTACGTGTCCACATATTAGGCAGTCTGCTTTTCAATTGCGGAAACTCATCACGCAACTTAAACGCACTATAGCCCTTGAGCGCGTGCATGATCTGGTGTGGCGCAAGCGTCGGCGGGAAGCTACCAAACAAGTGGACATGATCGATTTGCACAGTGAGATTTTCAATCTCGCCGCCGATCTCAACCGCTTTTTCGTGCAAGAGTTCTTCAAGCCTGGAAGCGATATTCGGAGTCAGAACACGGCGTCTGTACTTCGGTATCCAAACAAAGTGATAGTGGATGTTATACGCTGCGTGTCTGGTTCGTCTTGTGTCCATACGCTTATTGTATAAAATTAGTTTCAACTTGTCAAACTAATCAATCTTCGGGGAAACAGGAGGGTTTGCGCCCATTCCCCGCCCCTCTAAAGAGAGGGCGTACCCTGGGCGCTTTTTATGGATAGGTGCTGTTGTAAATAGCTGTACCAATCGAGATGTATCTCTATCTTTTTTTCTTTTTCTTCCCGCAATTTATAAAGACTTGGCGTATTTGGAAGCGTGAAAGATTCTGTCGCGAGATTGACAATGAGACCATTTTTTCGATGGTCTTCCACTCTGCTTAGTACATTGCGGAAAAATGGTTCTAGAAATCGGTAGGGAACATACCGCCCTAGCTCGTTGAATTCTTTGTTGAACTCACGCGATGTCTTTCGTAGCTCAGCGATCTTGTTAACAATTTCTTCCTGATTTGCGCTAAATTCCGCCTTTATTGCATCTTTAAGTATGATTGCAGCAAGACTTAATCGATCTTGCTTGCCAAATGAAAGATTAAAATAGACCGTTGGATACCAGATGCTAGCGATCATGTTTGACTTCAAATCATCGACTGGTATAACATGCGTACGATGGGTTCTAATGTAATCCAGGATCGCAATGAACCAGTAAAATTTATAGGAGTTAGTTGTGTTCTGGAAACACGCAGAGAGCGATTCGATTGGTAGCAAACCAGAAAGAGGCAGATTGGTCATACATCACTCTAGCAATTGTATTTTTGAAATATTTCCTCAGATAAAGAAAACAGTGCAGCCTTCCCCATCACTCTTTGTCAATACATCCACTAGAAATGCAGACCTATCTCTCTTTCTGTTCTTCTCCCCATTACGCAGATGCATCTCTTTCACCTGTACAATGCGTTCCGGTTGGATCAACGCTTCCAACCACTCATCATCCATCCACGCAAAGTGTTCTTTTTTATAGTCTTTACTTATGCAGAAAATGTTAGTTTATGGCGCTGATCAGTATAATCAAGCAATCTAGCTCTTACCAGTGAAAGGATAAACTTGGACCATTTTGTAATCAGAAACAATTACACAGAGGCGATGACCTAAAAACTCAAAATCAACAACCAACCCGATCATAATCTTCTTTGTGCAGCTCGCTGTGTACCAATTTAAGATTTGTTGGAAAACAGAAAAGGAGTCCGGACTTGCTCTGGACTCCTTTTTTATATACTGTTCAATTAAATGGTGGGAGATACTGGACTTGAACCAGTGACCTCTACGATGTCAACGTAGCGCTCTAGCCAACTGAGCTAATCCCCCAAAACTCCCGTATAACAACACCGGTATGTGTGTTTAACTTGGTCGCCAAATTATACTTGAGTCGCCTTATCTTGTCAAACAACGCTTTCCATAAAGTGCGGCAACGGTCAGTTGGGAAAGATGCCGCCGGTCATGCCCGCATTCATGGCTTGCGCTTCGGCCTGGGTTGCCACCATATAGCGCAACATCATATTTTCATGGGCCAACAAGTTGAGTTCGCCTACCAAAATCTCGGGCACCCCTTGCGCTTCCAGCAATTTTTGCTTTTCACCAGAGGAAACCTGTAACGCAATCGCCACAAGGAAGGCGAGTGTCATGGGCTCTTGGGGCAGGCGATCGAGCTTTAATTCGGCATTATTCGCTTTGGAGAGCAACTCGACATATTCATAGATGCGTGGCCGCAGCTTTTGCGCAAACTCGGTGGCCGCCTTGGTGCTGCCATTCACCGTGGGCAATGTGCGTACGGTTGCGGTCAAATAACTCTGTTCCTGCTCTTCAATCTTCTCGATGGTAAAGCGTTCAACGCCAATAGTGGTGATGTTCATGCAACCGTCATCCAGGCGCTCGACGCGAATAATCTTGGCCAGCGTGCCAATGCTGTGCGGTAGGGCGGCTGCGCCGACTTCCTGACCTTCCTTAATCAAGACCACGCCAAAGGTCAACCGTTCATCAATGCAACGATTGATCATCTCGCGATAGCGCATCTCGAAAATGTGCAATGGCAGCACCATGCCTGGAAACAAGACAACATTCTTTAGCGGAAAAAGTGGAATTTCCATGGTCTCTGTCCGTTGCTGCTCGTGGGCAAACCAATCACCGCTGCGATAAGTCCCTGGTCCGTATGCTTGTGACATGTAAAGTTACCCTATTCCCTTCAACGCAATGTCAGCACCGCTGTCTGGCGCTGGAAAACCGGCGCACTAGGCAACGTGCTATACTATTCGATCATCTACTCAAGTTCAGCATCGCTATCAACCTGGTGGGCATTGGTCAACTCCACTTTCATAAATTCGCGCAAGACGACCGTGGCAAACGCCCCTTTGGGTAAGGAAAAGTGGAAAACCAACCGGTCATCACCCTGCTGTTCGATCTGTAAATCGGTTAACAAAAGCCGGCCAAAGCGCCGTGTACCATCAATTTTTGCCTTATGCCACACGGCATCTGGCAGATCGACTTCGGCCAAGATCGCGTTTTCGAGCAAGGCTGCATCGTCCTTGGCTGCCCACATCTTCGCGCCAAACATAGGCGCAGTAAAGGCAATCTCGTGTGCGGCGTAGCGGAGCTGTTCCGCGGCCAAGTCGATTACGTCGAACATACCGCCAGTGGCATACTTCTTGGCAACATCGCCCAGAAATAACTGATCAAACGCATTCATTTCCAAGCGGCGCGTCAGGTAGCGATTACAGAGATAGCTCTGGTAGCTGGAAATGAGAAACTTGCGTAACCAAGGATTGCGCTCGCGGTGCGTTGCCTGCAAGATGGCTAATCCTTTGCTAACGTTGCTGCCTTCATACCCAAAACGTTGCACACCAAAAAAATTGGGGATGCCCCGCGCGTGTAATTGGGTTGCAATCGCTTGCGCTCTGGTCAATGCTTCTGGCACTGGCAACGCCAAATCGGTAACGGTAATTTGAAAGCGATTGCCCAGCAAATGCCCAGTCTTTAATTTGTTGCGATGGTAACGTGCCCAATTGACCGTGACTGGCAACTGTTCGCTAATTTGGGCAACGATCCCTGCAACACCGGCATCGCCTTGTAGACTGACTTGATAGCTGACCGGCAGGCTAAAGGTTTGCGTTGTCCGGGCGTGCTTATCTTTGAGACCAGCATAGCCAATTTCGTTGGGACTCACCGCCAGCAACCGCGCGAGTGCACCCTGAAATTCCTTGGTCGTGACCCCACTTTTGGTCACATTGACATAGAGATGCAAGCCTTCATCCGAAGGCTCATAAAGCGGCAACTCTTCCACGACAAAGTCGTCGACTGTTGCCCGTAATTGTCCACCAATCCCTGGTTGTGCTGCTGTGACATAGGGTAGGGTCAGATCTATTGTTGATTCTAACATGGGCTCTACTTGTGTGAAGGAAGATGGGTTCCAAACCAAAGGACGGTTCAATGGATTGGTAGGATTGGGGAGAAGCGATCTGAATGTTAGGATAGATCCACGATTTCAGAGGTCACCTGGGCGATAATATCGACCGTGTTTGGCTCTTTATCGGTAAAATAAATTTGGCTGTAGCAAAAGAGTGTACCACTTTGGCCGCCATAGCGGTAGCCCGTGCCTTCGATCCAGCGCCGCGTGATCTGGGGCGGCAGATACGCGGGATCGGGCAGTTCTTCGCTGACGGCCAAGCGCGCGCCTGGCTTGAGCACCCGGCGCAACTCGCGCAAGACCGCTGGCTTGTCCGACAGTTGCGAAAAGGTGGCAATCATCACGGCCAGATCCACGCTGTTGCTCTCAAGCGGCAATTGATAGGCCCCACAATGATGAAAAGCCACACGCGCCTGGAGATTGGCCGCTTGCACCCGGGCCTGGGCCTCTTGCAGCAGCGGCGCCTGTAGATCCACCGCGTGGACGCGCCCCTGCTCGCCAACCATCTGCGCCATCTCCGCGGTGAAAGTGCCTGTGCCACAACCCAAATCCAAGACTGTCATCCCTGGGGTAAACCCAAAAATCCCCAACGTTTCGGTTGGATTGCGATATTGCAGACGCCAGGGGTGATCCAGTACCTTTGCCCACTGGTGCGGCATGGGACGCGGCTGCTGATAGGTATCAAAGCGCAGCTTGACTTGGCTACCCAAGATTGCGCCTACTGTAAAAAACAACGAGTTGTTGAGTTGTCGCACGTTGTCGGCCCTGCTTCATCTAGAATCACTAATCAGATAACTTGTTGAACGTGCTACCCATTTTTTGCAGATGGGTAGCACGTAGATGGACGAGCCGAGCACCAAAAGCTGGCTTGGCTCGTACATTGTTTTAGATTGCTGCGGGTGCGGGTGCCGGTGGGAAACGTACCTGTAAAATACCATCAACAAAAACCGCGCCGCCTGCATTGCGTTGGGCTAGAATGGCCGGTAGCAAAAGTTCACGTTTGAAATTACCAATCATGATGAAAAGTTCATCACCGCGTTTGGTCAACTTCACTTTATTCAGCTCCACATGGGGCAAAGGCAATTTTAACACATAATCATCGCCTTCTTCCAGAATCTGTTGGGTCTGTCCAACAAAAAGCACTTCCCCCGGGTCGGTCTGGGGAAAAAGCGACTGGGCCAACAGTTGCAATTGCTCAATACCCACCATTTCGCGATCAAACCATGCCGACCGCAAAATGGGTAGCGGATGAAACTCACGCTCAATATCTGCCAGATAGCGCGTCTGAATCTCTTGTAGATGGCGCAGATAGGCATCGTCACTGGGCTGCAAAAGCTGGGTATTGCCAATGCCATCACTGCCAATGCCGGGTAAAATACGATTGACCACAACCGCATCCACGGGATAGCCATAGAGCGACAAATAGGTGATGGCGCGCGCGCCCTCTTTGATCACCATCTTTTCGGGATTGAGCACCACGCGATAGCTGGTAATTGTGGGATCGACGAGCACTTTTTGCAGCTCTTTCACGCCCGCTACCAAGTTGTTCATCCCCGCAAATATGTCTTTGTCGGGAATGAACTTGCGGATCAAGCTGCCCGCAATACCGCCCCAGCCCGCTAGCCGTCCGACATACCACTGAAAGCTCTCGGGCATGGTCAGCAGGCGCATGGTTTCGCCTGTCGGTGCCGCATCGACAATCACGCGATCAAAGTTGCCTTCCCTGGCCTGTTTGTGGATATGCAGCAGGCTGACGACTTCTTCCATGCCAGGGATGATCGCCATTTCTTCGGCAATTGGTTTGCTCATGCCTTGCTTGCGCAGCATGGAGCCCACATATTCCTGCATTTGTCCCCAATGTTCGCGAATCTCGTCGAGCACATTGATCTCCTGGGCAAACAAGTTGGGGATAATTTCGCGTGGCGCGCCCGTCAACGTGACATCCAAGCTATCCGCCAGACTATGGGCAATGTCCGTACTAACTACCAACGTGCGATAGCCCAGCTTGGCGCTCTGCAACGCAGAGGCCGCGGCAATCGTGGTCTTGCCTACGCCACCTTTGCCTAAATATAGAATAATGCGCACAACTTACCTCTTCATCTCTATAGATATACGGCAATCGCGCATCGCTAAGCATGTCGGCCAGGGTAACTGCCGGTACAGTTTGATCAGCTTTGATCAGCGATGGCATTGCTTCGTATAAAACCCGTAAAAGTCACCGCGATTGTCTATGTATGATATGCAGACTTTTACTTGATCTGCCCATAAGCTTACTTACACTTGCGCTTAATGAGCAGGTCGTTTTGTGCGCCAGAAGAATCGCAAAATAAGTGTGCTAAATAGCAGCAGCGCGCCAACCACCCAGTAGGCCGCCATGCGGCTCAGGCCAAACCAGCCGCGGATGAGCCACCAAAATAGCGGCAATTGCGCCCAATAGGTCCACTTCCAAGGCCAGTTGGTGCCCACTTGCAACACGTACTTGCCCATGTGATTGTGCGGACTCCACACCACAATGTAACAGCGTCCCCCCACCAGTGTGCGCGTATCGATCAACGGTCCGGGGTAGTACCGCACATGGGTCAATACGTCACTAATTGGGGTGAGCAATTGACTGGGCGGTGGCGAAACCACCGCGCTATAGCCCGCGGGTAACTCGAGTGGCAGTTTTCGAATGTCCGCGCTATAGGGTAAGCTTTGGGCAACCACGGCCACGGCAGGTACCACCGAGCCGCCAAGCGGCAGAATCGGCACAAACAGTTGTATGCGCAACCGTTCTCCGGCGCGACATTCGGCACTATAGACATGAATCTGGCCGGGGTGAGCAATGCGGTTGAAGAGCAACTGCTTGCGGCGCAGATCGGGCAAGGTAAGACTGGTGGCTAAGGTACCGCCAGGTGTTTTGGGAAAGATCGGTAAGCTGCCGGCCAGGTCAGTCCCGGATGGCAACACCGCAGGCTTAGATGCATTCAAAGCACGTTTACTACCTTATCTCGAAAGTCTGCGTGCACTTTCACTTCCATAACGCGAAAGCTCACCTGAGTTTTCGCGTTCACTATCGCATGATCAGATGAATCTAGCGATTCGCAGAAGAAAATTGTCGGTACTTTTCGCCAACGATCCCTTCGATAAATCGTAGCTTCAGTGGTACAAGTCTAGCACTGCGCCTACGTTGCGTCAATTCAGGCATACCATTATCTGTACGCACGCCGTGTAGAAATGTTTCTTGCATAATATTTTGTGTGTAGAAATATTTTGTCATTTACAAATTGTTGACAAAATATTTCTACTGTGTCATTTGTTTGACCAACGCTCCTGTTTCGAGTACGATAATAGGATGACTATAGAGCTTGGCCGCCCGACTTTTTCATTGGTTGTCCCGTTCTGGAATGAAGAAAAAATCATTCCAGAATTGTATCGACGCGTTGTCCAAACCATGGACAGCACGGGCGAACCTTGGGAGATGATTTGTGTCAACGATGGCAGTCGCGATAGTTCGCTGCAACTACTGACGCAACTACATGAAAAAGATCCCCGCATTAAGGTGATCGACTTTAGCCGCAACTTTGGCCACCAGATCGCGATTACCGCCGGTGCCGATTTTGCCGAAGGTCAGGCTGTCGTGGTGATCGATTCGGATCTCCAGGATCCGCCCGAGGTGATTCTCGGGTTCATCGAGAAGTGGCGCGAGGGGTATGAAGTGGTCTACGGTCAGCGCACTCATCGCGAAGGCGAGACTTGGTTCAAACTAACCACGGCCAAGCTCTTTTATCGCTTGCTCAAACGCATTACCGATGTGGAAATCCCCATTGATACCGGCGATTTCCGGCTTATGGATCGGCGCGTGGTGCTTGCCATGCGCCAACTGCGCGAGCAACATCGCTTTATGCGCGGGCTTAGTAGCTGGGTGGGCTTTAAGCAAGTTGGTGTGGAATACGAGCGCGCCGAACGCTTTGCCGGCGAAACCAAGTATCCGTTGAGCAAGATGGTGCGGCTGGCGAATACCGCCATCACCAACTTTAGTTATCTGCCGCTACAACTTGCCACCTATATGGGCTTTGGACTGGCTGGCATCAGCTTGATCAGTATGCTCGTCGCGATCATTCTGCGCCTTTCTGGCAGCAACTTTTTCCTGGGCCAGGCGACGACACTTGTCAGTGTGCTTTTTCTTGGTGGCATTCAACTGATTGTTTTGGGCATTATCGGTGAATATTTGGGGCGCATCTATGATGAAGTAAAAGGTCGCCCCCTCTACATCGTTTCACATGCCTATGGCTTTATTGCGCGTCAACCCACTCCATAGCTCCTTCCCCATCAACCGACGTTTGTCTAGCTAGCACATTCAATTTGCAACCCACCAAGAAGTTTGCCAGTCCTGCGGTGCGAAGACGGTCACCGCATGGGACGAATGTAGGATACAAATAAGGGTACCGAATTTCATGCAAGAGGCCCCTGCCCAACTCTCTGTTGAGGAGATCTACCGCGATAGCGATGTCGATGAGAAGACGCTCGATACCATTTTTGCGCGTAGCCTACAACCGCGCCCCGCTATCATGCTCTATGAGAAAATGCTCGATTTGGGGTTGCAGGAAAAGGATTTGCTCCTGGATATCGGTTGTCGCGACGCGCGGCATACCTGTGAATTGGTAAACCGTTCTGGCTGCACGGCAATTGGCATCGATCCCGTTGATGATCATATTCGGCAGGCCCAACAGCGCATTGCCGAACAGCACTTGGCTGCGCGCATTACGGTGATCAAGGGGCGCATGGAGTCGCTGCCTACACCCCCCAAACGCTTCGATTATATCTGGTGTCGCGATGTGCTCAATCATGTCCCAGATCTGCGCCTGGCCCTACGCGAGTGTGCGCGTGTCCTCAAACCCAATGGCGCAATGTTGATCTATCAGACCTTTGCCACCGAGTTGCTAGAGCCGCCAGAAGCTGCCCGCCTCTATCCACCATTGGCCGTTGTACCCGCCAATATGTCGCCTGCCTATTTTGAAGAAGTCAGTCGCCGCACCGGGTTTCAGTTGAGCAAGAAAGATGTGATTGGCAGCGAATGGCGCGAGGCGTGGGAAGAGGATGGCACACACACCACCTCGGCACAATTACTCCGGCTGGCCCGCTTGCGTCGTAAACGCAACGAATACATTGCCTTGTTGGGACGTACGCTCTATGAAGTCGAACTTGCCAGTTGCCATTGGGGCGTCTATCAGATGCTCGGCAAGTTGTGCCCGATCGCCTATACCTTGCGTCGCCTGCCCGACTAGCGCCGTAAGACCCGCCCACTGCGTTCACCTGTCAACTGGCCATGCCGCAGCGCAACCGTGCCATTGACCACCACATGCACCATGCCATCGGCGGGTTGGTTTGGTTCCAGCGTTGTGCCGCGTTCACCAAAGGTCGCGGCATCAAAGATTGCCAGATCGGCCCATGCACCCGTTTGCAGCATCCCCCGATCGCGTAATCCCATGCGGCTGGCTGGCAAGGATGTGAGGCGGCGGACCGCTTCTTGTAGCGTAATCACACCTCGTTCGCGCACAAAATGGCGAAAAAACCAAGCCGCCCAGGTATAGGCTCCATGAAAGGCCGAATTGGCCAGCGGTCCATCGGGCGCAAGCGCTGTCGCATCCGAACCGACCATACAATCGGGGTGTTCAAAGGCGGCCCGCAGATCTTCGGCGCGGTAGGTAAAGGCGAGGATCATCAAGCTGTGCATGTCGTCGATTTCGGCCAGCAGCAACTCACAAATCGTATCGTACGGGGCCAGTTGCCACAGCGCGCTCACCTCGGCAATGCTGCGCCCGCGCAATTCGGGATGCGCTTTGCTGTTAAAGAGCACAATCTTGCCCCAATCGCCACGGGCCAAGGCATTGATAATGCTGGGATAGTGTTGCAGTTCGCGCCGCAGACTCGGCTCGCGCAGGCGGCGGGCGATCTCGGGTTTGCTCCCTTCGAGCAAACTGGGCGGCAGCACCGCGCTTAGATTGGTAGTGCCAAAGAGGCGCGTGTGCATGTCAAAGCGTACATCCAACCCCGCCTGACGCGCCGCTGACACCTGTTCCAATGCCTGGGTTACCGCCCAGCCACTCTCTTCGACCAGGCGCGCCACCACCGAGATGTGCGAGATCTGCAAGGGCACATTGGCTGCTTTACTTGTACGAATCGCCTCGGCGATGGTCTCGCGGGCTTCACCGGCGCGATTGCGCGTATGGGTGGCATAGATGCCGCCATAGTCTGCCGCAACCCGGCACAACGCAATAATCTCCTCTTCGCTACAGCCCTGCTCCGGGCCATATTCCAACCCCGTCGAGAACCCCCACGCGCCTTCTTCCAGGCTCTGCGCCAGTAACTTTTTCATACGGCGCACTTCATCGGTGGCCGAGGGTCGATCCACCAACCCCGTGACGGCTAGCCGCAGATTGCCGTTGGGCACCAGCGTGATCACATTCACTGCCGGTTGCGCCGCCGTCATCCGTTCCAAATACTCGGCCATACTGCGCCAATCCAATGCGTGATCCGGTCGGCAGCCATAGATATTCATGCGCGCCAGGGCTGGATCAACAATCGGCGCGCAGCC
>Ga0105044_10004026_pt1 | contig 20190 bp, 8 predicted proteins | sample MAT01_FD_78092 | JGI IMG/M metagenome (GOLD analysis project Ga0105044, IMG submission 78092) | Freshwater microbial communities from Lake Fryxell liftoff mats and glacier meltwater in Antarctica - MAT-01 | ecosystem: Environmental > Aquatic > Freshwater > Ice > Liftoff microbial mat | place...
AACTCGCCGGCAAGATGCTCGAAGCGGCGAAAGCCAAACAACTCAGCGAGGGCCTGCGCCTGGCCATCGAGCCGCGGGTGAACAGCAAGGAGTAGGGGCGCCCTCGCCCCGAGTCGCAGCCACCCGGGGCGATCGTCTCGTGCGTGGATGCGGATGAATCGGGCCGCAGTCCTGGATTGCCTGAGCGCTGCGGGCGTGGCTTTGCTGGGCGCCATGCACCTTCCCCTTTGCTCGCTCGTCGCCGGTCTCCTCTTCACCAGCAGCGCCCTCGCGGCGCAGATTTCCACTTTCGCCGGCACCGGCGTGCGCGGCCACTCGGGCGACGGCGGCCCGGCCACCGCGGCGGAGATCAATGATCCCTTTGGCGTCGTGCGCGGCCCGGATGGCGCGATTTATTTCTGCGAATACGGCGGGCAGGTGATCCGCAAGGTGACGGCGGATGGGAAAATCTCGACGGTCGCGGGCAACGGAAAGACGGGGCACTCGGGCGACGGCGGCCCCGCGCTCGCGGCGACTTTCTACAAGCCGCACGAGCTGCGCTTCGACCAAGCGGGCGACCTCTTCGTCGTCGATATGATGAATCACGCGGTGCGCAAGATCGCGATGAAGACGGGCACGATCACGACCTTTGCGGGGAATGGGCAGCCGGGCTACAGCGGCGACGGCGGCCCGGCGCAGGCCGCGCAATTCAAGCAACCGCATAGCATCCAGTTTGACGCGCACGGCGACCTCTTCATCTGCGACATCGGGAATCATGTGATCCGCAAGGTGGACATGAAGAAGGGCACGATCAGCACTTTTGCCGGAAGCGGAAAAGCGGGCCCGACTCCCGATGGCGCGGCGATCGCCGGCACCCCGCTCAATGGTCCGCGCTCGCTCGATTTCGACGCCGCCGGGAATCTCTGGCTGGCGACGCGGGAGGGGAATCAGATCTTCAAATTCGACCTCCAGGCCGGGAAAATCCTGCACATCGCGGGCACGGGGAAAAAGGGCTTCAGCGGGAATGGCGGGCCGGCGAAACTCGCGACGCTCTCGGGGCCGAAAGGGATCGCGATCGCGAGAAATGGCGACGCCTATCTCGTGGATACCGAGAGCCACAGCATCCGCCGGGTGGATGCAAAAACGGGGACGCTCGAGTTGGTGGTCGGCACGGGGGAAAAGGGCGATGGCCCCGATGGCGATCCGCTCCAGTGCCAGCTCGCACGGCCGCACGGGATCTTCGTGGACGCGGACGGCGCGGTCTTCATCGGAGACAGCGAGACGCACCGGGTGCGGGTCTTGCGACCGTAGTTGGCACCCGCGGCAAAAGGCGGAAAATAGGTTGAAGAAACTGCGGGCGCGGGTCGTCTGACGCCCACTCTCCACCTCCTGCCATGAAAGTCCTCTCTGCTTCCTGCATGCTCCCGATTCTTGCGGCCGGTCTGCTCTTCGCGACTCCACCGGACGACGTGGCGCGCGATCGCCAATTCTTTCGCGGGTCGCCCTCCTGCGGGGTGGGCGGTCGCACAGGGTTCGTCGGCGGCCGCGCTTTGTGAACCAGGGCTACTGTGCGCCAGGTTGGGGCGGAGGCTGGGGCGGAGGCTGGGGCGGAGGCTGGGGCGGAGGCGGAGGTTGGGGCGGAGGCGGAGGCTGGGGTGGAGGCGGAGGCTGGGGTGGAGGTTGGAATCGCGGTGCGGGCTGGGGCGGCCCGCAGGGTGGGATCGGCTTCCCGATCTTTTCGCAACCGGGCTGGATGTACAGCTCGCAGGTGCTCTCCGGGAGCTACTATCGGCCCTCGCGCGCCGCGTATTCGAATGAACTCGCCGTGGATGTCCAGCGCGCGCTCCGCCGAGACGGCTACTACTACGGCGACATCGACGGCGACATCGGTCCGGAGTCGCGGGCAGCGATCCGGGAGTATCAAAGAGACCGGGGGCTTTCAGCCACGGGTCGGATCGATACCGCGCTGCTCCGGGCGCTGCGGATCAGCTAGCCCGATCCGGCGCCGCCGGTCGTCCGCCAGCGGCGGGTGCCGTGCGCTGCCAGGGCCAGCGGAATTCACCCGGTTTCATGGCTGGCTCCGGCTTCTGGCCCGGGGAAACCTCGGGCGTCAGGCTGGAGATCACCGAGACCGGCGTGCCGAGCGATGCATGCTCAAAGAAATGCGGCGCCATGTGGGATGGGAGTCGCACGCAACCGTGTGAGGCCGGGTAATTTGGCACCCGGCCAGCGTGCAAGCCATAGCCGCCGTGAAAGCGGAGGAAATACGGCATTTTAGCCCCGGCGAAACTTCCGCCCGGCGGCACCTTGTGCTTGCTCGTATCGGCGTCACCGAGGATCAGGCTCCCGTCTTCGGCAAAGATCTTTCCGTAGAGGTTCGACGCGTGATTTTTGTCCTTTTGCAGCACGCGGTACTCGCCCGCCGGCGTCTCAAAGCGCTTCTTGCCGCTCGACACCTTGCTTTCCCCGACCAGCGTCTGGCCCTTGAAGAAGAACGCCCGCTGCTCCCCGAGGACGATCACGATCCACGGCGCGCCCTCGACGGCCTGCGCATTCCAATAGGATTTGCGGGCGGAAGCCGGGACTTCGGAGACCGGTGGGCGGGGCGGCTTCGGGGCAGGGGGTTTGGACGGTCGCAGGGAGGCGCAGCCGCTGAGGATTATCAGGGCTGGCACCGCAAAAAGGAGCGGTCGGAAACGGGGTTCAAGAAACATGCAGTAGGGCGGAGGCTAGCGAAGCGGCGGAGGGAGGCAAGTTTGGCATTTTTTCCAGCGGAGTTGCCGCCGGCCGAATCCGCTTTAGCAATATAAATCTCCTTCCCTGAACGCTCGCGCGCCACCGCGGCGCCAGCCCTGGAAAATTCCACTTGTTTTCGGTGCCAGGAAAAATTAAACAGAAAAGAGTTTATCGCCCGCGACTTTCCTTCCGCGCGGTGTTTCCTCAAAGCGAATTTCGATTCCCCTCCCTGCCTTGCACCCACCCACTATGAGTAGTTCCCTTCGCCTCATCGCCGCGCTGGCCGCGCTGGCCCTCTCTTTCCATGGGCTCCATGCGGCTCCTCTCGATGTCTCACCGGCGGATGGCCTGCCCGACATCTGGGCGTACGTGAATGGGGTCGGCAGCCTGCCCCCGACAGGCGACGAAGACGGCGACGGCGAGAGCAACGCCGACGAGGCGATCGCCGGCACCAATCCCCGGGTGGGAGGCGACATGATCCGGGTGAAGAGCTTCGCGAAGAATGGCGCCAATGTGACGCTCGTCTTCCCGGCCGTGGCATCCAAGCGGTACGAGATCCTCGCTTCGGACACTCCTGCCGCCGCAGATTTTGCCCCGCTGCCAGTGCCCTCGATTCACAATCCGACGGTGGACGGGGATCTCCCGGTCACGGTCCCCGGCGGATCGAAGAAATTCTTCTGCGTGACGGTCAAGGATCGCGACACGGATGGCGATGGTCTCACGGACTACGAGGAGCGCATGCTCGGGCTCAACCCGAACTCCGCGACCACCAGCCCCGGCGTGAACGACTTCACTTATGTGTCGGGCCAACTGGCTTTGCCCGATACGGTATCCGTCCGCGCGGTCCGTTCCTTTGCCTCGGAAGACGGGCAGGCCGGCATCTTCGAGTTCTCCCGCACCCGCACCCTCTTCGCGATCACCGTGCCCTTTGCGGTGAGCGGGACGGCGACGCCGGCTACCGACTACATTGCCCTGCCGGGATCGGTCAGTTTTGCCCAGGGCGAAGACAGGAAAACCGTCAGCGTCAATCCGAACCTCGAAACTCCCAACATCGTGGAGAGCGGGGAAGCGGTCACCGTCACCCTGCTGCCGCCTCCACCCAGTCTCTCCGGAGCCTATACCCTCGGCGCTTCCACCACGGCTTCCGTCATCATTGGCGATACGATCACGCCGAGCGGTTCCGGCCTCCGCGCCCGCTATTACGACCATGCCAGCATCAATGCCGCCGATGCGCTGAATTTCGGCCAGCCGGGCACCTATACCTACACCCGCACCTCCACGGGTTCGCCAAACACGGGTCTCATCGTCGTCCCCTTCACCTACAATGGTCCGCCTGCCCTCCAGGTCGGCCATGTCGTTCGCATGGCGTTTACCTCGGGCAACCTCAACAACGCTCTTTACAGCAACCAGAACTACACCGTTTCGGCGGTCAGCCCCGGCGTGAATTTCACCCTGGCGATCTCCGGGGCAACCTTGCCGACAAACAGCACCGGCAACGCCTCCTTCAGCATCCAAAGCTTCCCGCACCCGGCGGTGATCGATCGCATCGACCCCACGGTTGATTTCGACTGGATCTACGGCACGCCCAACGACGTCGCGATCACCCCCAACAACCCGGTGGACAATATCTCGGCGTACTGGGAAGGCTATCTCGCTCCGGCGATGGCGGGGGATTACACCTTCCAGTTGGACGCCGATGATCGCGCCCGAGTGCTCCTCGATACGGGGTCCGGTCTGGTGCAGATCCTTGAACATGGCTGGGATGCTCCGGGCACGGTCGGCACCTTCAAGCTCAGCGCGCCGATCACTCTGGCCGTCCCCGCCCCCGCGACGCCGGCGGCCCGCTACAAGATCCGCGTCGAGTGGGTCGATGCCTCGGGTGATGCCCGCTGCCGCCTGCAATGGCGTCTCGGTACAGGAGCCTTCGCCAACATTGCAGCCGGAAACGTCTTCTCGCACATGTCGGCCATGACCGGCACCGGCTACAGCTTCACCCGGACAAACAGCACCCCGGGCGCGATGGCGGGAAACATCGTCGTCCCGCTAGCCGGCCACACCTTCATTGTGGGCGACAACGTCCAGCTGGCCTTCTCTTCCGGCAACCTCTTCATCCCGACCAACGGCAACTTCCACGGGACTTACGCGATCACGGCAGTCAATTCCGGGGTGAGCTTCACTGCGGACATCGCTGTACCGACCCTGCCAGCCACGGGAATTGGAGCGGGATTTGTCCTGAATCCCAACAGCACTGCCACCGGCTGGTTCAGCCAGGCATACACCAATACCACCCTGACCAATCCGCCCGGCCGGGTCGGCATCGATGGCGCCGGTGTCACCACGCTCAACAACGGCCTCTGGGGTTCGGGCACGCCCGACCCCGTGCTCATTGGCAAGGACACCTTCTCCATCCGCTGGACCGGTCAGATGCAGCCGGAGTTCAGCGAGGAATACACGATTGCCGTGCTCGCCAATGATGGTTGCACCCTGCGCATCAATGGCCAGATCCAGCCACTGAAGACCGCGCCGGCCACCAATCAAGCCGCCACCGGCTACTGGTACGACAACGCTACCGGCAATGCCATCATCGCTTACCCATTCGCCCCGGTGGTGGCGGGAAGCTTCAAGATAGGGGAGACCGTTCGCATCGACCCGTCGAGCGGAAATCTCGCTCACGCGCCTCCGGTATCGCCGACCTACAGCTACGACAGCGTGACCGGGATCGCGATGATCAGTTATTCGACTTTGGCGACGGTCATTCCCGGAGCGTTCCTCGCCGGCGATGTCATCGAATTGGACCCGACGAACGGGAATCTCACGAACCTCCCAAATCTGCCCTACCCCATTCTCGCGAGTCCGGCCCCGACCGCGACGACCTTTGCGGTGAGTATCGGCGTCAATGCCTTTGTGAGCGGCTCGGGCAACGTCAACGTCAATGACACAAGGAATGCCGTCATCACCGCGCTCCACGCCGCCGGCGTCGGCACCTATAGCTACGACGCCGCCACCGGCGACACGGTGATCAACTACTCCAGCATCACTGCGCTCCCATCCGGCACCTTCGCCGTCGGAGGAAGTGTCCAGGTCGATCCGACCAGCGGTGGCATCAGCGCGCTCGTCAACTCCGTCCGCACCATCACCGCTTCGACCCCGACCACCTTCACGGTCAATCTCGGAATCGGTGCCTCGGCCATCAACACCACCGGCGGTGTCAACATCGTGGACCCGCGCACGGGCGTGATACCCGATCAGTTGACGACCGCCTTTACCGTCCATGTCGGTGCTGGCCGGTACGCCAATGCGAGTGTCGGCGGAGTCGGCGTGGAGATTGCGAATAAGACGCTGCGTGAATGGTCGTCCATGGGCAGCGAGCGTTATATCCGAATCCCGCTGATCGGAGGGCTCCGCTACGACATCCAACTCGACTACTACGATAATACCAGCGACGCCCGCTGCCGCCTCTTCTGGTTTAGCCAGAGCCAACCGCGGCAGATCATCCCGAGCCTCCGTCTTTACCCGGATTCCACTCCGGGCGTGACCATGGCTCCGCCCATCATGGTGAGCCCGACGTCGGCGTTCGCCCTGGTCGGTGGGGCCTTCGCTTATCCGATCGCCGGCAGCAACGGTTCCAATGTGAGCATTAGCGGCAATCCCGCCTGGCTCACCCTGAATGGCGGCGTGCTCACCGGGACGCCGCCGCCAGGTGCGGTCGGAAGTTTCCAGATTCTGGTCACCACCACGGGTCCGAACGGGATCGGCAAATCCGTCATCGACCTCGAAGTCCAGGACGCCGGGGGCACGATCAGCCGGGAATTCTGGAACGGCGTCCCCGGGACGACGGTGGCCAGCATCCCGACCGGGACCGCTCCATCCGGATCTGCGACGTTATCTTCCCTCGAAGCCCCGACTGACCTCGGCGACAACTACGGCGCTCGCATCCGCGGCTACCTCACGGCCCCTCTCACGGGCAACTACTACTTCTGGCTGGCAGCCAGCGATGCAGCGGAACTCTGGATTTCCAATGACGCGGAGCCCGTCAACGTCTTCAAGCGGGCCGCCCTCACTGGCGGAAGCGCCACACCTCAAACGTGGAGCGCCCGCTCGCCGTGGATGGCACTCGAAGAGGGCAAGCGTTACTACATCGAGATCCTCCACAAGGCCGGTGCCGGCACAGTGGATAACCTCGCGGTCGGTTGGCTCAAGCCTGGCCAAACGGGAACCGTCCCGAGCGAAGTCGTGCCCGGCTTCGTGCTCTCTCCGTATGTCGCTCCAGCGCCCGGCTCCACGCCCGGCAATCTCTACTTCGCCACCATGCGCGCCCAGGCTGGCGCGATCACCAACGGGGTGGGTACTTCCACATTCCGCCTGAGCGCCGACGAAACCTCGGCAATTGTCAATTTCAACTACAATGGGCTGACGGGAATTCTTACCGACTGGCACGTCCATAGCGATCCGTACCTTAGCTTTGAATCGTCGATCATGTATGACCCGAACGCGCCCGGACCAAACAGTGGCCTGCAGCCCGACGGCAGTCACAAATGGACCATCCCCGAAATGGTCGGGGGCAAGTCTCGGGCCGCTGTGGTCGAGTTGATCAAGCAGGGCAAAGCCTACATCAACATTCATACTGCGGCCTACCCGGCTGGGGAGATCCGGGGAAACTACACCCTCGCCAACGGTTCCCGCACTTTCAGTCCGCCGCCCCCACCGCTCTCGTGGCCCGACGACAGTAATTCTAATAACGGCGCCTCCCGATTCCTGACTCAGGCCACCTTTGGCCCGAGCCCCTCCGATATCGCCGCGTTGCGCGCGATCGTTCCGAGCGGCGGCAAGACTCGTTACGAACTCTGGATCGACGACCAGTTTACCAAACCCGCGAGCGACACCCTTCCAGAGGTTTTGCGCACGGAGCGCTCCGATGCCCAAGGGGGCTCCGCGTTCGACGAGACGCTCCTCTTCAATGCCTGGTGGAGAAACTCCATCACCGGTGCGGGTCAACTCCGCCAGCGGGCGGCCTTTGCCCTCAGCGAGATTCACGTCGTGTCGGCTCAAGGGCCGCTGGACAACAATGGCCGCGCTCTTGCCTTCTTTTACGACATGCTCAACGACCACGCCTTCGGCAACTTCCGCGACTTGCTCGAGGCCACCACGCTTTCCTGGACGATGGGCCGTTATCTGGACATGTTCCGGAACGATAAGCCGGACCTGACGATCGGGCGCATTCCCAACGAAAACTACGCCCGCGAAATCAAGCAGCTCTTCTCCATCGGACTGTTCCGCAAGTGGCCCGATGGCACGTTGATGCTCAACTCCAAAGACGAACTGATCGATACCTACTCGCAGCGGGAGATCGTTGGCTACGCCAAGGCCTTTACCGGATGGGACTACGGCTACGATGGCGCTTACCGCACCTCTTTCGGCGCGGTCGCTGACTTTACGCGCAACATGCGGGAAGTGCCCGCCCGCCATTTCACAGGACCGAAGCGCATCCTCAACAATGAAGTGTTGCCTGGCGTGGCGGCTGCGGCGGGTCAGCCCCTCGACCCATACGCCGCCCACACGGCAAACGTGCTCAACGACCCGTCCTACGAAGCGCTCGCCGCTCAGGAACTGGACGCCGCTCACGACCAGCTCTTCAATCATCCGAACGTCGGCCCGTTCATCTGCCGGCAACTGATTCAGCGGATGGTGACCTCCAATCCTTCCCGCGATTACCTCTACCGCGTCGTGCAAAAATTCAACGACAACGGAGCGGGCGTCCGTGGAGACATGCAAGCCGTGATCAAGGCTATCCTGCTCGACTACGAGGCCAGGAGTGTTTCTGAGACGATCACGCCTGCCTTTGGCAAGCAACGGGAGCCTGTGCTCCGGATCGCGGCGGCCGGCCGCGCTTTCCGTCCGAGCGCGTTTAGTGGCACCTACGTCCAGAATTCCACCTCGGGTCGCACTATCACCATCAACACCTCCACGCCTCACCGGTTGGCCAGTAACAACAATGTGTTCATCGAGTTCACTTCTGGCTCACCGTTGCCGTTCATCGGCGTGTATTCGCCTTCCGTCACTGGCGCGAATTCCTTCACCGTCCAAGCCAATGGCTGGGCCACCGGTACCTATAATATCCTGGCAAATTCCACCGTATGCACCGTTTCGATCGGGAGTCACTGGTTGGAAGCCGGCCAGCGCGCCTACTTCGACTTCACCAGCGGCCCCGGGAATGGTCTCGCTGGTTTCGACAATACGGTTCATACGGCTGTGACCTCCAATAGTGTCGGGGCCAGCGCGGGGACCAGCTTCACCATCACAGTCCCGACGACATCTGCCTCGTCGCGGACGGGTAATGTGATGATCCCGCGATTCACCCCCGGTAGTTACGTCACTTTGGCGTCCGGCCTCCCGGCCCCGCAGGACCGTCGAGTGACGATGGATACGAATTTCGACCATCACCTCAATGTGGGTGATCAGGTGCAGATCAACTTCTTCGCCGGCAATCCGGTCCCGACGGACATGGTCGTGACCGTCGAGTCGGTGGTGGACTTGGATACCTGGACCTTCCTTGCTCCGTCATTGGGCACCAATCTCGGAACCAACCAGGGCAACAACAGTGTGTACCAGTTCCCGCTGGTCTCCCAACCGCTGACCCGCAGCGGCAATGTCGGTTCGCGACCCAGCACATTCCAAATGGGGAATACCGATTTGGATATTGATCAGACGCCGCTCAATTCGCCGACGGTGTTCAACTTCTACCTGCCGGATTATAAGTTCCCGGGTGCCATCGCCTCGCAGGGCATTACCACCCCCGAATTCCAGGAGACCGCCGAAACGACCGTGGTTCGCCAGGCAAACTTCATCGAACGCGGAATTTTCGCTCTCGGCAATGATGTCGCCAGCAGCTTCCGCTCGGGCTCGAATGTGTTGCTGATGAACTTCTCAGATTGGTTGGTCGATGACGCGACCAATCTCGGACTGGGTGTGCCCACCAGCAACACGTTGCCATGGACGCACAACCAGAACATTGCCCAGTTGATCGCGCAGTTAAATTCCCTGCTCGTCGGAGGTCAGTTGCCCCCCAATGTCATCAACCAGGTCCGGGACTTCGTGAGTCTGCGGATCGCTTCCATCGGCACGGGCCTGACCTCCTGCACTGTCACCACCATCAGTCCGCACGGTTTTGTCACCGGCGACTCGGTGGTGATCAGCGGGGTCACCACCGGCACTTTCGGCTCATCGCTCAACAGCACCTCGACGGCTCGAACCGTGACGGTGACTGGTTCGAACACCTTCACCATTCCGGTGAGCTGTGCGATTGTCCCAACCGCGACCGGATTGGCTAATGCGCACGTCTCCATGATTCCCTACGATAACGGCAGCACCACGCCGTCCGTCACCCAGCGCCGCGACCGGTTGCGGTCCATCCTTCACCTCATCCTGACCTCTCCCGACTTCACCATTCAGCGCTAAGCATCCCTATGGACTCACAGGAATCCTCCAAGCCCGTCACACGTCGCGACTTTTTCCGCCACGCCTCCTGCGCAGCAGTAGGCACCTGGGCGCTTAAGAGTACCATCCGAGACTTGCGTCTCATCAACGCTGCTGTCGCGCAGACGTCAATGACCGGCTACAAGGCGCTGGTTTGTCTCTTCCTTGCGGGAGGTAACGACTCCAACAACTGGATCGTCCCTACGGACACCGCGACTTACAATCAGTATGCTGGCTTGCGGGGCATTCTCACCCTGCCCAAGACCTCCCTTTTGCCACTCTACTCCACTGGAAGCACCCTGTACACCGACGCTGACGGCCACAACTACGGATTCCATCCCTCCTGCTCGGAGCTGCAGACGCTGTTCAACGAAGACAAGCTCTCCATAACCTTTAACGTCGGCACGTTGGTCCGTCCGACCACCCGTGAGCAGTACCTGTCGGGGCTTTCCTTCTATCGACCGCCGCAGTTGTTTTCGCACAGCGATCAGGTCACTCAGTGGCAGACCTCCGTTCCCGACCAACCTCCGACCACCGGTTGGGGTGGTCGGGTTGCGGATTTGCTTAATCCGACGGCCAATCCGACTGGCAAGGTCTCGATGTCTGTCTCGCTGAATGGCGCGAACACTTTCCAGATCGGCAACTCGATCTCCCAGTATCATGTGTCCCAGACGGGCGCCGTAACCCTAGCCTTCCCTTCCGATGCGGCCGCGAGTACCCGGAGGGCAAGGACGGCCCGAATGCAGAACATTCTCGGAATGAATGGTGCAAACCTTCAACGCACGGCGTATGCCGGGGTCTTGGATAACGCCATCGAAACGGGCGACCTTTTGAACGCCAACATTGCCGCAACGGCCATGTCCACGGACACGCCTCCCGGAACTTGGGTTTGGAATACCCCCTTTCCGGGCACTGGTTTGGGTAGTCAGTTGAAGATGATTGCGCGGCTAATCGCCGCTCGTGGACCGAGCGGCTTTGACATGCGCCGGCAGACTTTCTTCTGCTCGGTCGGTGGCTACGATACGCATACCAGCCAGGTCACATTCAATGCCGACGGCAGCGCCAACCCGCTCACTGGCACGCACACCAATCTGCTTGGGGAAATCAGCGACTGTGTCTTTGCCTTCCAGCGCGCCATGGAGCAGTTGGGGGTCTCAAACGATGTCACCTTGTTCAGCGCGAGCGATTTCTCACGAACCCTCCCGACAAACTCCCAAGGGAGCGATCACGGCTGGGGAGGGCATCACGTCGTAGTGGGAGGCGCGGTTCGGGGCGGACAGACGTACGGCGAGTTGCCGACCCTGGTGCTGAACGGTCCGCACGATACCGGCCTGGGTCGCTGGATTCCGACGACGGCCGTCGAGCAGCATGCCGCGACGCTGGCCCGCTGGTTTGGCGTCGATAGCAGCAATCTCGCGGCGATCTTCCCGAACCTTTCGCGGTTTGCGTCGTCCAATCTCGGCTTCATGGGGTAACGGCGCTTCCGGCTTGGGCGTGAGAATGGGATGGAAACTCCTGTTCAGGGAGGTTCTTGTTCGGCGAAGTGAGAGACGGCTTGCCAGATTTCTAACGCCTGCCGCCCTCGGGGCGAGCCTTCCAACGAGCGAAAGTTCTTCGACGGCAAAATTTTCCTTGCCGGGAGCGTTTGATCATCTCTACTCTGATTCTTAACTCGGACCGGAAGTTCGAAATCCCCCCCGCTCTTACCAAAAATACGATCAGTCGCATGCCTTTGCAGAAGCGATCCTCCATCTCGTGCAACCATTTAGGCCCAAGTACCTGCAAATCCTGAATCCCATTGAGCCAATGAATCCAAAACATTCCCGGAAGCTCCAGCTTTCACTGACAAGAGCGGTCATGCGTTGCCTCGCGGCGCTGATCATGGTCGTAACTCTCGTGGCGCCGGCACGAGCGGTGATCGACGAGTCCATTACTCAAACCGCCTGGCGGATGACCTTTGGCGTGACTCCTCCGCAACTGTCGAATTCCACATGGATGAGCCAGGATTCGGACTCGGACGGACAGCGAAACGTCGATGAATGCGTCGCGGGCACCAACCCATTTCTAGGCAATTCCCGGGTGGTGATCTCCAGTCTCTCCCTCAATGGGAGCATGGTGCAAATCACCTTTCCGACGGTGATTGGGAAGCGCTACTTCCTGCAAAAGAACGGGAACGTCGCAAACTCGGCCGGATGGAGCACAGTGATCACCGCTCTTGTGATTGGGGATGGGAATCCGCGTTCCCTCAACGTGGTCAAGGAGGCCCGGTGCTTCTATCGCGTGCTCGTCCAGGATTACGATACCGATGGAGACGACGTCTCGGATTATGCGGAACAGACCTTTCACTTTAATCCGACCTCCTGGTACACCGGCGGACCGGGTGCGCCTGCGGATCGCCTGGCGATTTTGAGCGCTTTGGGGCAGCCAAACGTGGTCACAGTAAGTCCAGATGGTCCGGTGGCCACGGAAGATGGCTTGAAGCCGGGCATGATCGTGGTTCGGCGCACCGGCAGCTTCGATTCCCTCACCTTGCCCATTTCGATTACTGGCAATGCGATTCCCGGATTGGACTACGACGCGCTCCCGGCGGTGGTGACGCTCCCTGTGGGCGTGAATTCCGTGTCGATTCCGGTGACGCCCAAGGCGGACGTGCTGCCGGAAGGGGGCGAAGTGGTCACGGTGGCCCCAACGGCCGGGGCTGGCTTCACCGTGAACGGCCCGGCCTCTGCCTCCGTCCTCATTGCGGATTCGACAGCGCCGACTGGCACTGGGTTGACCGGCGAGTATTTCGACACCGCGAGCACGACCTACGCAAGCGCCGACAACTTCAATCCCAGTCAGCTCAAGGTCACGCGAATCGACCCGACGATCGATTTTAACTGGATGACTGGGACACCAAATGGCGCTGTCGTCAGTCCGGCCAATTCTGCGGACAACTATTCGGTTGTCTGGGAGGGCAATCTGCATCCGACCTCGCCTGGGGCTTATAGCTTTCAGCTCGATGCCGACGACAAAGCGCGTGTGCTCCTTGATTTGAACGACGGGAACGGCCTCCGAGAAATCATTGAGCACGGCTGGAACGCTCCCGCTACGGTCGGCACCTTCAAGCAGAGCTTGGCTTTCAATCTTGTGGTTCCGGCCTCACCCGCCGCCCGCTATCGCATCCGGGTGGAATACGTGGAGACGACCGGCGATGCCCGGTGTCGTCTGCAGTGGCGTGCTGGGACTGCGGTCTATGCAAATATACTGCAAGCCAATGTCGTCACTCATACTCAGACTCTCGCCATCACTGGGTACAGCTTTACCCGGGCCAGCGCGACGAATGGCACCGCGGTCGTCACCACCAGCGCCGCACACCCCTTTGTTCTCGGGGATACCGTCCAATTGACCTTCACGACCGGAAATCTTTTCGGTCCACTGAGCTATAGTGGTCCCTATACGATCACCGCGGCCACTTCGACGACCTTCACGGTCGCGGTCGCGGGTTCAAATCTCCCGGCCAACGGAACCGGAACGGGTTTAGTGCAGAACCCCGCCAGTGCAACTACCGGTTGGCTGGCGCGCTACTATCCAAATTCCACCTTCGCCGATTCCCCGACCCTCGTTCGCGTCGATCCAAACGTCACTGACGGAAACAATGGAATTTGGGGCGCTGGGTCGCCCGATCCTTCCATCGCCGCAGATACTTTATCGGTCCGTTGGACCGGCCAAGTTCAGCCGCAGTTTTCGGAGACCTACACTTTTGTCGTCAATGCCGACGACTCTGCCCGGCTCTGGATCAATGGCAGGCCGCAGACCCTCCTCTTGGCCTCCGCCGCGAATGCGAATGGTACCTACAGCTACAACAGTGCGACGGGCCAGGCGGTGATCACCAACACCAGCATCCCGGCAAACAGCTTTGTCGTCGGCGAGCTTGTCCGCGTCGATCCGACTTCGGGTAGTCTAAGCGCCCTTGCCTATGCCGACTATGTCATCACCGCTGTAACGCCCACCACATTTACCATCAGCGTGCCGGGCACCTTTGCCACGGGCGCCGGGAACTGCACGATCGAATGGGCCAACAAACCGATCGACTGGCCCTCAAACACGACGCTCGACCGCTACGTGCGAATTCCGATGCAGGGCGGCACGCGGTACGACATCAAGCTGGAGTATTTTGAAAACGTTTTAACGGCCGTCTGCCGCCTTTTCTGGTTCAGCCCGAGCCAGGCGAGGCAGGTCGTTCCTCAGGCGCGACTTTATCCCGCGGTTGGTCCGCAGGCGCCATCCACGTTTGTGACCCCGACCAAGGTCACGGCCCTGGTTGGTGGACCGTTCACCTATGCGGTCAGCGGAAGCAACGGTGGGACGGTGTCAATGAGTGGGAACCCTGCGTGGTTGACCCTCAACAATGGCGTGCTGACTGGAACACCTCCAATCGGTGCGCAAGGGAACTTCCAAGTCGTTGTTTCGGTGACTAACGCTGCTGGAAGTAGCTCCTCGATTCTCGATCTGAATGTCCAGGCAGCAGGTGGTTCCGTGGGTCGAGATTATTGGAACTCTGTTCCAGGTGCCACGGTAGCCGATATTCCGACCGGCACAGCGCCGACCGGAAGCGAAAATCTTACATCACTGGAAGGGCTTACCGATGCTGGGGACGACTACGGAGCTCGAATCCGCGGTTACATCACCGCACCAACCACCGGAAACTACTATTTCTGGCTGGCCGCGACTAACTCCGCGGAAATGTACATCTCTACCGATGCGGAGCCGGTCAACGCGATCAAACGTGCGACGGTCGTGACCGGAACGGCCTCCCGCGAATGGAGCAATCCCGCCGAGCTGAATCAACGCAGTCCTTGGCTGGCTTTGGAGGCTGGTCAGCGATACTTCATTGAGATTCTTCAGAAAGCCGGCGCTGGTTCCGGTGACAATCTGGCCGTCGGTTGGCTCACCCCTGGTCATACTGGGACGGTGCCTAGTGAAGTGGTCCCGGGCTACGTGCTCTCTCCTTACGTTGCGCTCCCTCCGGGTTCAACGCCGGGCACCCTTTACGTGGCCACCATGCTTGCGCAACCCGGTGCCGTGACGAACGGCGTCGGTACCTCCACGGTCCGGCTCAGTGAGGACGAATCCGTGGCCTACATCAAATTCGACTATCGGGGGCTGACTGGACCGCTGACGGACTGGCATATCCATTCGGATCCGTTCCTACAGGAAGGTTCGAACATCATTTATGATGGTGCTGAGCCACTTCCTGGGGATGGGCCACAGCCGGATGGCAGCCACAAGTGGAACATCATTGCCGCGGGCGGCCTCTCGGTTGCCGACGTTCGGGAACTCATCAAGCAAGGCAAGGCCTACCTCAACCTTCACACCGCAGCCAACATGCTCGGTGAGATCCGGGGAAATTACGCGCTGGCCAATGGCTCCCGCACTTTTACGGTGCCGCTTGCTTCGCCCACATGGCCAGACGATGGCGGTACCGCGGCCGGTGCTGCCCGTTTCCTGACCCAGGCGACATTTGGGCCGAATCCGGCCGACATTGCCGCCGTGCGGTCGATCACCCCTTCCGGTTCCAAGACCCGTTACGAGCTCTGGATCGAAGATCAATTCACCAAGCCGGCCAGCCAGCAACTGGCCGAGGTGCTTTCCCAGCGTCTGGCCAATATCAACAACACCTTCGATGAGACGCTGACCTTCAATGCCTGGTGGAGGAACTCCATTACCGGCAACGATCAACTGCGTCAGCGTGTGGCCTTCGCTCTCAGTGAGATCCACGTTGTCTCCGCTGCGGGACCGCTCGACAACAACGCCCCGGCGCTCTCGTACTTCTACGACAAGCTCGCGGCCAACGCCTTCGGGAACTTCCGCGACATCCTCCGAAACACCACCCTCACGCCAACGATGGGCCGGTATCTCGACATGTTGAGAAACGACAAGCCCGACCAGAGCACCGGGCGAATTCCGAACGAGAACTATGCCCGGGAAATCATGCAACTCTTCTCCATCGGGCTCTTTCGGATGTGGCCGGATGGCAGCTTGATGCTGAACTCGAAGGATGAACTCATCCCGACCTACACCCAGAACGAGATTGTCGGTGTTGCTCATGTCTTTACGGGTTGGGACTACGGGTATGATGGCGCTATGCGCACCAGCCTCGGCGCCGGCACGGATTGGGCCCGTCAGATGCGGGAAGTGCCCGCGCGTCATTTCACCGGGCCGAAGCGGATTCTGAATAACGAAGTGCTCCCGGGGCTTCAGACACTCGGCTCGCAGCCCCTGGACCCTTACGCGGCTCACACGGCGATGCACTTCAACAGTCCCGCCTATCAAACCCTGCCTGCCCAGGAACTCAGCGCAGCGCACGATCAACTTTTCAATCACCCGAACACCGGACCCTTCATTTGTCGTCAACTGATCCAGCGCTTGGTGACGAGCAATCCGACGCGGGACTACCTGTATCGGGTGGTGAAAACGTTCAATGACAACGGCCTTGGCGTTCGGGGGGACATGCAAGCCGTCATCAAGGCCATTCTTCTGGACTATGAATCCAGAAGCGTAGTTGAGGCGATCAAGCCGGACTTCGGCAAACAACGCGAACCCGTCTTGCTGACGGCCGCCGCCGCGCGGGCCTTCCGCCCGGAGAATTTCACCGGTAGCTACGACCAGAACGGTCTCCGGACGATTACGGTCACCACCACGACTCCGCACAAACTCACGACCGGCAACAGCGTCTTCCTGGATTTCTCCGGAGGCACTGTTGTGGGAGCTACTATACCTTGGTCGGGCATTTACGGCGTGGCATCCATCACTGGAGTTCAGGCGACTTCAACGGTTTTTACCGTCAATGCGACGGGATGGGCTGCGGGCACCTATTCGCAAGCTGCAAACTCCAACACCATCACCGTGACGATCGGCGGCCACTGGCTGGCTGCAGGCCACAAGGCATTCTTCGACTTCACGAGCGGGCCAGCGATGAATGTCGTTGGCTTGGATGGAGCCGTGCATTCCATCGCGACGTCAAATGGTGAGACGAGCAGTATCCTCACGATTACCGATCCGGGCGTGGCTCCGACGACGGCCAGAACCGGGAATGTGATGATCCCACGGTTTACTCCGGGAAGCTACACGGTGACCAATTCCGGTCTCGCGGCTCCGAATGACAAGCGGGTCACCGTAAACACCAATAACGACAATCACCTCCTGCTCGGCGATCGAGTCTTCCTGAATTTTTCGACCGGTACCCCGATTCCGATCGATAACGAATTCATCATCGACTCCATTGTGGACTCGAACACCTTCACCGTGTTGAGCACGGCGACGGGCACGAACCTGGTGACGCAGAACGAGAATGGGATCTGGATCTTCCCGTTGGTCCCACAACCGCTGGTTCGTAGTGGAACGGTGACTTCACGTCCGAGTACCTTCAGCCTTGGTTCCACCAACGCGGACATCGCGCAGACACCGCTCAACTCGCCGACGGTCTTCAACTTCTTCCTGCCGGACTTTAAGTTTCCAGGAGCTCTCGCTTCGCAGGCCATCACAACTCCGGAGTTCCAGTTGACCTCGGATACTAATGTGATCCGGCAGACGAACTTCCTGTTCAACGGCGTGTTCAATCCGGGCAACACCAATGGCATCAGCAGCTTCCGCGCGGGAGGCAACGCTCTCGTCATGGATCTGAGTCCTTGGATGGGTAATGCGGTGGACATCGGGGGTCTCGGCGCCGGGCCGACGCCCGCTCAGCCGTGGACGAACAATGCCAACCTGGCGACACTGTTCGATCGCCTGAATGTGTTGATGGCGTCCGGGCAGCTTTCCGGGGCCGCAAAGAACACGATTCTAACCTTCGTCTCCAACACGGCCAACGTCGCCTACACCGATTCCGGCCCGTCCGACACAAACAAGCGAGACCGCATCCGGGCCATCGTACACCTCATCCTTACCAGCGCCGACTACACCATTCAGCGATAAGCCTCCCATGGACTCCGAGAAATACTCCAAGCTAACTTCGCGTCGTAACTTTCTGCGGCAGGCCTCCTGCGCTGCCGTGGGAACCATGGCGCTCACGAACACGATCCGCGACCTGCGTTTGATCAATGCCGCAGTCGCCCAGTCCTCGCTCACGGACTACAAGGCACTCGTCTGCCTCTTCCTTGGTGGCGGCAATGATGCCAACAATTGGATCGTGCCGACCGCCAATGCGCCCTATTCGGCGTACGCCTCGATCCGAGGCAATCTGGCCCTCCCCCAAAGTTCGCTGCTTACCCTCCGGACCGGCCCGAATGCCAGTGATCCGGCGTTCACGGATGCCGACGGCCATACCTACGGTTTCCATCCGACTTGTCAGGAAATGCAGACTCTTTTCGGGGAAGGGAAGCTCGTGCCGGTTCTAAATACCGGGACGCTCGTCCGGCCGATTACGCGCGCAGAGTATCTCTCGAATGCCACGGGCACGCGTCCACCGCAGCTTTTCTCCCATAGCGATCAGGTCACGCAATGGCAGACCTCCATTCCGGATCAAGCGCCGACCACAGGGTGGGGGGGAAGAGTCGCCGATATTTTGAACGGTACCGCGAATCCGAGTGGACAGATCTCGATGTCAGTTTCGCTCAATGGGTCGAACACCTTTGAGATTGGGCAGTTGGTGTCTCAGTATCATGTTTCGACCACGGGAGCAGTGGCCTTGTCTGGTCTCACGGCCGGGAGCGCGCGGTTGCAGGCGGTGAAAGACCTGCTGGCGCTCAATCATGTAAACCTGCAGCGAACTGCATATGCCGACGTCGTCGAGCGGGCAATCGCGACCGGCGATCTTTTGAATGGCGCGATCGCGACCACGCGGATGGCGGCGGACATCCCTGCCGGCACTTGGATCTGGAACACGCCTTTTCCCAACACCGGCTTGGGCAACCAACTTAAGATGATCGCGCGGCTCATTGAAGCCCGCACTCCTTTCAATATGAAGCGGCAGATCTTCTTCTGCTCGGTCGGCGGTTACGACACCCATACCAATCAAGTGCAGCTTGCTCCGCTGAATACGACGATCGGAGCGCATACCAATCTGCTCAATGAAGTCAGCGAGTGTATGTTTGCCTTCCAGCGAGCGATGGAGCAGCTCGGGCTTTCCGATAAGGTGACGACCTTCACCGCGAGTGACTTTGGGCGGACTTTCCCGACGAACAGCCAGGGCAGCGATCATGGATGGGGCAGCCATTGCATGGTCATGGGCGGGGCCGTCAACGGTCGGCGCACTTATGGCAAGATCCCGACGTTTGCAATCAATGGGCCAGACGACACCAGCACCGGTCGTTGGATCCCGACGCTCTCCGTCGATCAACACGCGGCGACGATCGCGCGGTGGTTTGGGGTCAATAATACGAACATCCCGGCGATCTTCCCGAACGTCGGACGCTTTGCGACGTCGAATCTCGGCTTCATGACGTAACCGCCATCGGTTTGGCGCGGGCCAGCGGGTGGTGTCTGAAGTTGAGCCCGCACGGAGCTGCGGGTGAGTGGAAACGGGGGCAGACGCGCTTCCGGTCGGGAGGCATCGATCTGGTGTTGTAAGGATTTCGGCGTTGCACATAACCTCCGGCCAGGACTCTGGCGCGAATCGTTTCGTAGATCGGGCGCGGCCAGTCCCGCCCACCGTGCCATGCTTTGGCGTGGTACAGAGACACCGTGGCGCGTGCGGTAGAACTGCTCCTGCCGATAGAGCGGAAGGTGATCGCAATACCTGGCGATGAGGCTCTGCGCGCAGACCGGGCGAGGCCAGGCAGCGCTCTTGCAGGCCTTCGGGCAAAGGGGCGATAACCGGAACGGCATCGACTTCACCCCGCCGGACATACTTTCGCCGGGTCAGCCAGCGACGCCAATAACGCGCCGGTTCGCAGTCGAGTTGTTCAGCCTAAAGGCGTGATTGGAGAGTGAGCTTGCCCCGGTTTGGTGGACACCCGGGGCGGTGGGTGGGAGTTGTTAGTTTAGTTGGTTCTCGAAGTCCACAGGGGATTGGTAGCCGAG
>Ga0105044_10004027_pt1 | contig 20184 bp, 17 predicted proteins | sample MAT01_FD_78092 | JGI IMG/M metagenome (GOLD analysis project Ga0105044, IMG submission 78092) | Freshwater microbial communities from Lake Fryxell liftoff mats and glacier meltwater in Antarctica - MAT-01 | ecosystem: Environmental > Aquatic > Freshwater > Ice > Liftoff microbial mat | place...
CAGGGTGCATCCTTCCGTTAGCAATACGTTGCTTAGAATGAATGTTCGTTCAAAAATTCATGAAACCCTTTACGAGGATTTGAGAAAATAAGTTCGAAGTAAAAAAAATAAAATAAAATATTATCCAGAAAACACTTCAAATATAATAGCAATATCAGCAACCATTCGGCTGTTAGAAAACCCCCACTGCATTTTGCAACTTGGCGCGGATGGCAAAATATTTCGATCGCAGCTCCACTAATTTCTGCAAAGATTCGATGGTTTTGTTTTCCCTTGTATTGATGAGGAACAAAGAACTTTCCCCGTTGGCAAACCTCGTTTCTTCAGCACGTTGTAACCGCAGGTAATTGAGGTACATAGATTCCTGTAAAGCAATTTGGTTTTTAATATTGATCTGCTCGTTGAATACCTGCTTCACTTTATTCAGAATCTCCAATCGGGTATAATCCTGTTGTATGGATGTTTCTGAAATTTTTAATTTAGCCGTGCGGTATGCAGCACGCCCTTCCGACAGTCGAAGTGGCATCGAAAAGTTAAGTCCATACTGGTAATTATTGTCGGATAAAAATGCGCCTGAGGTTTTTATTACATTATAACCTTTCCCCAACTGGTTGTACTTGAGCTGAACGTAAGGCAATAGTTCCTGAAATTTCAGGCGACGATCAACCTCGAGTGCGCTTAGTTTAAAATCGAAACTGATGAGTTTAGGATGATTCAGCGAAGCGGTTTGTAAAAGGTCAGTCAACACTGGTTCAAAGTTTTCTTTCGCTGCTGCATCCAACAAATTCTTGGCCGGAATTATTGCTGTGCTGAGGTTGTAGGGTACAGTATTTTGCTGCCATAGATATAAACTTAATTCGATGGCAGCATTGGAAAACATAACATTACTTTCATTTTCTAAAAATCTAAACTGTTGTAGTTGGGCTAATGCTTCTGTGGTATCTATCACCGCCCGTTCGCCAATATTAGTAGCGGTTCTAATGAATGACATTCTTTTTTCATTAACGAACACTGCATCTTTTACCACCTGCAATACTTCATAATCTCTCACCCAGTTCCAGTAAGCTGTGGCAGCTTCTAGTAACAGATCATTGACTATCGTTCTTCTTTCTACTACACTTAGATCTCTGTAAATAGCCGCTGTTTTTAAGGCTGCCCTCCGTTTATCTATCAATAAATTTCTAGCTAAGGGAACGGAAACACCAGCAAAACTGCTTTCCCCCACAGTTTCAGTAGGATCTACTCTATTGCCTGATAAAAAGTTTGTACCTGCATACAATTCTATACCATACCAGGTAGGAATGGTTAATTTCGGCTCTACTGTATTGTAGTAACGGACGCCATCAAACGATTTTTGGGCAGTTTGAGTTTCAAGTACTGGATCAAACATACCTCTTGCAAACAACAAAGCAGCTTTTGCTATTTCAATTTGAATATCTGCCTGGCGGGCAATTGGATGGTATTGCTGCACGATACTCAAGTATTCTTCAAAAGATAAGCTTAAGCGTGCACTATCCTGAGCCTTCAACCCCAAAAAAGAACAGCTCAGCAATAAGACGATCAAAAATTTCATGTTGGTTTATTTTTTCTTAGTTTCCGCAGGTTCTTTCAGGTTATAATAATCAGGTGGGAAACCGTTTACATTTCGCCATAATTCATACCAAATAGGCACATTTTTGAGCAGCGCCATTCCCATTGCCCCTGTACCCATGCTTAGTTGCTTGGGCCATGGCTGGTCTTTAGGATCTTCTACCACCAACACCCTAAAATTTCCGTTAGGGGAAACTGAAGTTTCTACTGCCACTACAATTCCGCCAAATGTACCGAATGATCCTTCAGGCCAGCCGCTGAAAACGATGGCCGGAAATCCATCAAACATAAACCGAACACTTTGTCCTTTTTTTATTAAAGGCAGATCTACCGGACGAACAAATATTTCGATGGCATATTCTATTTTGTCAGGCACAATTTGCACCAACATTTCACCCTCTTTTACAATCTCTCCAATACCTGCTTTTTTTGCCTGATTAATTTGTCCGCTTTGCGGTGCCGTGATGGTGTACAATCCATTTCGAATACTGTAATTGCTGAACTGATTTTGCAATTTCGCTACCTCGCCCTCGCCAGTAGTGATTTCAGAAAGCGATTGAAATTGTTCTCCTTTTGCTTTGGAAATTTTTTCTAAATATTCCTGTCGAACTGCATTCATTTCGATATTGGTATTGCTGATTTCCTGCTTAATATTAGCCAGGTTATTTTGAGCAGTAATTCTTTTCGCAGCCGAATTTTGGTACGTTAAATTTCGTTGCTCTAATAAAGGGAGTGCTACCAATCCGCTATCAAACATTATTTTTTGCCGCTGGTATTGCTTTAATGCGATCGTAAAATCGTTCTGAGCAGCGATCAAATCATTTTCAGCGGAATTGAACCGAAGGCTCAATTGAACCAGTTTATTTTCGAGTTGATCAATTTTTAGCACCAGGGCCTGCGCCATGGCGTCGATCTGAGTTCCAGTGGCATCAACTTTATTTTTGTAGTAATCGATCGTTTGTTCCTTTGCTGTTAATTGCTCTTGGGTTCTGGCGATTAATTGTGGATCCAGGTACTCATCTTTAATTTCAGATAATTGAAGAATGGTATCCCCCGTTTTTACAAAATCGCCTTCATTTACAAACCATTTTAGCACTTTACCCGGTATGATGGTATTGATTTCCTGCGGCCGTTGGTCTTGGCGGAGCGTGGTCACATTACCTTTACTGCGGATATTTTGCGTCCACGGTAAAAATAAAAATCCTATTAACAGCAGCATTAATACATAAAACCATTTGCGTATCCTGCTTTTTTTATCGTACCGATATATTGATGTTAAAGATTTCCATTGATGATTATCCTGAAATTGAGTATTCATACTTTTTCTTTTTGGCTTTTATACGATTTCAATTTGTTGATCACACTTGTTGGCGAAATCTTTATCATTACTCACCACCAATACAGTGGTTTCTGGTAGCTCATTGAGTAAATATTGCTGAATAGAAAATTTTTGAGTATCATCTAAACCTAACCAGGGCTCTTCTAAAAGTAACATGTGGGGATTGCCGGCCAAGGCACGAATCAATAAAATTTTGCGCAGCACTTTTTCAGAAAGCCGACTGCCTGCAGTGGACAAAACAGTATTTAGACCCTGCCTTTGAGTAGAAAGATAATCATTCAGGCCCGTCATTTCGAAAAGTTGTATTACCTGGGCATGATTGATACGAGGATTCCCCATGCTAATGTTTTCCCATATCGTTCCATTGAATACCTCTTGCTGGTCGAGCATAATACCGATCTGCCTCCTCATAGAATCGAGATTGTAATTGCCAATAGGCAATCCATTGATCATAATTGAGCCACTAAATGTGGTGTAGGCACCTGTGAGCAACTTTAAAATGGTAGATTTACCAGTGTTCTCCTTACCTGTAATACATACTTTTTGACCGCGCTCGATATTCAAATTAAAATTTTGTAGCACTTTCCTGGCATCGGTATAAGCAAATGTGGTGTCTTGCATGCGTACCGAAACTCCCATTTGTTGTTCAGGAAATTCAAGTTCTCCATTAATTTCGATAGGCTGATCAGAAATTTTTGCAATCTTTTCTACTGAAGTCAGTACATCGTACACGCTATCCAAATTACCTATCAACTTTTCAACTGAATTGATCACCATAATAATTACAATTTCTGCTGCAATAAACTGCCCTATATTTAACTGCTGGTCTACCAACAGTATGGAACCCACAATCAACATTGACGCAGTAATGAGTACTTTAAAAGCAACCAGTATTTTATATTGAAATTGTAGTACCCTGAAATGTTGATTTCTTGCTATCAAATAACTGGTTGTATATTCATCCGCTTTCTCCAGATTCAGAGAAGCCCCTTTCGAAAACTTGAAAGTCTTAACCAATCTTGCCATTTCTTCTAACCACGCTGCGACTTTGTATTTATACATGCTTTCGTCTAAGCTGGTAGAGAGTCCCTTATTGCTGCTATAGTATAAAATCAGCCACAGTACTAATACCAGCAATGATCCAAAAAGGATAAAAGCAGGATGATAAAAAGAGAGCAATATCAAACCGAACAATATTTGAATCGTTGCAGTAGGGATATCTAATAAAAGTTTTGCCAAACTTTTTTGCAGGGTCGGTACTTCAAAAAAACGATTCATTAATTCGGGCAAGTAATAGCTATCAGCAGCTCTGAGGTCTATTTTAGGAATTCTGTCTGCAAGGTTTAAACTATACCTTACAAATATTTTTTGTTGCACCTTTTCTATAAGCTGCATCTGGCCAATTTGCAGCATGCCACCAAATAGTACGCCCACCACAACTAGGCTGATGAGCACTACAAGGGATGTTGACATGGCCCCGCCGAGTACAAAACCAATAATCGCTTGTATCCCCACGGGTAAGCTAAGTTGTATCAAACCATTAAGGATGGCATGAAAATAAATACCACCGATTTCGGATTTCTCCAATTTTAATAACCTGAGTATTCGGGATACAGGATTGTTCATAGCAGACATAATTTCTATGTTTAGCGTTGATTAAGACTTTAAATAAAAGGTAAATGTAGGTCAATAGCTAGTCGTTTCTATATAAACGAAGGTTAGCAGTTGGGAGGAACCGAAATTATATCGAGCACAGGAAGTGGAAGCTTATCCTTGTTTCCCCTAAAACCTGGGCTGGTCTTTATAAGTACACTTGTATTAGATGGAGCAAAAGCTGGGAAGTAACTCTTTTTTTCTTTGATTTCTTCAATAGTATTGAAGTTTACTTTCTGGCAACCTTTTTCTTCATCGGGATTGAAAATAGATACTTTAATATCCATACATACGCTCTTTAGAGCTGGCGCTGTTTGCACGGCAGTAAAAATTAAGAGTAATATAAAGGCGGTCCATTTCATTTGATTTGCAAAAAAAGGTCAATTATACAACATATGCAAATCCATTTTGTTTAAATTTTGCAAAATCCAAACCATTAAAATTGCACAAACTTTTGCCAATTAAAAAGCTGCTGCAATAGGTGCAGCAGCTATTAGTTCTTTTATGCGGGAATTAATACCCAAATATCTCTTGCAAGCTTAGTTTTTTTACCTCTCCAAGCTTTTGCAGATCTTCTGCTTTTACGCTTTTTTCAGATGCCAATATTGCATATGTATAGGGTTTGCCTGCAATGTATTTGGTATGAAAAGCTTTTAACTCAGGATACCCGATTTTATCTACCGCTGCATATTTTTTGATGCGCAGGTCTTCTTTCAGTCCTTTTTGCTCTGCATCCAGAAAATTAAAGATGATGCCATCCTGGGTAATACGCTGTGTTTCAATATCTTTTTTAATGCTGCTTTTTGCAAATTCAATGTTGGATGAAATTTCTGGAATATCATTCAACAACTCATTCATAGCTGTTACCGCATCGTTGAATTTATCTGCCTGGCTACCTACATAAGCAATAGTAAAATAAGGATCCGTTTTTTTCTCCGGGCTTACATACACGGCAAAGGTGGAATAGGCCAATGCCTTGGATTCGCGGATGGTTTGAAATACCAAAGCACCCATTCCACCACCAAAATAGTTATTGAACATATTCACCGTGGCTTCTTCATCTACGTTAAACAAACTGCTATTTCTAATCCAACGGGTTTCTGCCTGCACCATGTTATAATCGGCAAACAACACCTGATTGGCTGTTTGAGCAACTGGTTTAAAATCGGTTTTGGCGGGCGTTGCTGCAAATGCTGCTGGCATTTTGTGGACTTTTTTTATAGAAGCGGTTAGCGTCGGTAATGCTTGCGGACCGTAGTACATGATCTGGTGAGGATATTGATGGAGGTTATGCAAGGAGCTCACCAATTCAGCCGCCGTCAGATTTTTCAACGCATCATCGCTCACAGTATAGTTGAATGGGTTGTTGGCACCAAATCTTGCATAGGCAGTTAACCCATTTAAGATGGCTCCCTTATTGGCTTTTACATCTGTTCGCGATTTAGCAATCCTGGCTTTTAAAGAGGTAAGTGCTGTTTCGTCTGCCTTACAGTTCATTAGCAGGTCTTCGAACAAAGCGACTGCTTTTTCAAAATTATCCTGTAATCCTTCAATCAATACGGTTGTATATTCAGGGCCTGCGCTGACATTAAAGCTGCAAGCAATTTTATAAAATTCTTTTGTAATATCTTCAGCAGACTTGTCGCCTGTACCCAGATACGAAAGGTACTGAGTGGCCACCGCTAGTTTTTTATCATGCCAGGTACCCATATCGAAACGATAACGCAAACGGAAAATGCTGTTGTCTTTATTTTGTACATATAATACCCGTGCAGGACCAATTTTAGATTGTTGCAGGTCTTTGCTATAGTTGATCCACACAGGGCTTACCAAAGAAGCCGGCATGTTGTTCACCGTTTTTACAAAAAGTGATTGTTTGGTGCTGTTGGTTTCAACTGGCGTGATGGCAGGCTTTTCTACTTTTACAATATTTTTATCTTCCCCTTTTCTTTTAAAAATCGCTACATAATTTTCGCTAAAATATTTATTGGCAAATGCAACAATATCATTTTTGGTGATTTTAGAAAGGTCTTCTACATACGCCACCTGTTCTTTCCAGTCTAACTCATTCGTAAAAGCATCCATCAAATTATTAGCCCTTGCGCTATAAGTTTCTGTAGAAAGAATCGTATTCTTTTTTACGTTGTTGATGATAGAGGTGATCAAATTATCGTCAAAATTTCCTTTTTTAAGATGGTCGATTTCTCCCAGCATCAATGTTTTTACTTCGTCTAATGATTGCCCTTGGGTAGCATTCCCACTCATGTACAAAATGCCGTAGTCGATCAAGGTAAAGGTTGAAGCCGACGCTCTAAGTAATTTTTGCTTTTTTACCAGGTTTAAATCCAGCAACCCGGCACGGCCGTTGGTCAGAATTTGGCCAATCAGATCAGCCAGCAGTACATCTTTTGACTTGTTGCCCGGCAAACGGAATCCAATGGTAACACTTTCTGCATCCGGGCCAATCACTTCTTTTAAGATGGGAGCAGTGATGGGTGCTTCCGGGCTAAAAGTATATTTTGCAATAGGCTTATTTTGCATGTAACTAAAAGCGTTGTCTAATTTTTTGATCATTTGGTCAGGATCAAAATCTCCGCTCATTATTACGGCCATATTATTGGGCACATAATAAGTATTAAAATATTTTCTGATCTCTACCAAAGATGGATTCTTTAAGTGATCGATGGTGCCAATGGTTGTTTGCAAACCGTAGTTATGGTTTTTAAACAATTCTGCAAACAAGGTTTCGATAACTTTATTACCATCGTTGTCTAAACTTCTGTTCTTTTCTTCATACACTGCTTCTAGTTCTGTATGAAATATCCTTAATTGAAGATCACGAAAACGTTCTGCTTGTACGGCGATGTATTTATCGATAGAGGCCGAAGGCACATCATCTGTATAAACGGTTTGTTCAAAAGAAGTAAAGGCATTGGTACCCTGAGCACCCATGGAGCTCATCATTTTATCATATTCATTAGCGATCGCAAATTTACTAGCTGCTCCACTCACAGAATCTATTTGGCGATATATGACTTTACGACCGGCCTCATCGGTAGTTTTATTGTATTGCTCATACAAGGCGCTGATCTTATCCAGTTCTGCTTTTTCTTTTGGAAAATCAAGCGTACCAAATTTATCGGTACCCTTAAACAGCATGTGCTCTAAGTAATGCGCCAAACCTGTGTGAGTAGCGGGGTCTGTTTTACTTCCTGCCTTTACCGCAACGTAACATTGTATCCGTGGATCTTTGTTGGTAGGGCTTAAAATAACGGACAAACCGTTTTTGAGGGTATAGAATCTTGCTTTGGATGGATCATTGGTAACATACTTATAGGTATATCCAGCCGCAGTTGCCTGCTTCCATTCAAACTTCGATGTTTGTGCAGCCGCAGCCAGTGTTCCAATACTGAAAGCAACTACCATCATTTTTTTTGAAAATTGCATAATTTATTTTTTTAAGTAAGAGCCATAAAATTAGCCATTCTCCACCAACAAAATTTACCGTTTATACATAGTTCCCCTTAATTTTGGAAAAATTCAGTTTTATGAAAAAGCTGTTGAAGTGGCTAGTCAAAACGACACTCGCATTGTTTCTTATATTAAATATTGTAGTCATTTTTCATGCCTATAAATTTACCCATTATTATGAACCTTCAGAAGTCACCATCAAGGCAAAAGAAAACAAAACAGAATGGGATAAAACCGCAGATCTGTTGTTTGGCTTTGATGCGGTGAAACAACAAAACACTCCGGCAGATACCATTTTTGAAACCGTAACATTCACCACTGAAAAAGGACTCAACATCGAAGCCTGGTACATGGCAGTAGATTCATCAGTAGGAACTGTGGCTATTTTTCATGGTCACGGTGGCAAAAAATCCGCTCTTTTACCGGAGGCTGCTCGTTTTCGAAAGCTCGGATACAATACTTTGTTGGTCGACTTTAGAGCTCATGGTGGAAGCCAGGGTAACACTTGCACCATTGGTTTTAAAGAAGTGGAAGATGTAAAACTAGCGTACGATTATCTGGCCAAAAAAGATGAAAAAAATATCATTTTGTATGGCGTTTCCATGGGTGCCTCTACTGTCATTAAAGCCATCAAAGATTACGCAATCAGTCCTGCAAAAATTATTTTAGAAATGCCTTTTGGTTCACTGGAAAACGCAGTGGAAGGCCGCTTAAACATCATGAACCTTCCTCCGCAGCCCTTGGCTACCCTTCTTACTTTCTGGGGAGGTTCCATTAGGGGGTTCTGGGCTTTTGGGCACAACCCTTCCAGCTATGCCAGCGCTATCAAAGCTCCCGTATTGTTGCAATGGGGCAGGCTCGACCCCAGAGTTACGGAAGCCGAAACAATGGATATTTATAACAACATCAGCACACCCAAAAAAATGGTCGTATATGAACAGAGCGGCCACGAATCATTTTGCAAAAAAGAAAAAGAAAAATGGGCTGCAGAAATCAAAGCATTCTTACAACAATGATACCACCTGATCAAATCAGCATTGAAGATTATACTTACGAACTTCCGGAAGATAAAATAGCCTTGCAACCGCTCCAAGAAAGGGACGCATCTAAATTGTTATTCTATAAAAACGGAAACATCTCGGAGTCTACATTTGCCAACATCCATGAATTTATTCCGGCCAGCAGTTTGCTTGTTTTTAATGATACCAAAGTAATCAATGCCCGCCTTCTTTTTAAAAAGCCAACCGGAACCAGCATAGAAATTTTTTGCTTAGAACCCACAGGGCACATCACCGAATACAGTACTGTAATGACAAGCACTGAGCGCAGCAGTTGGAAATGCCTGGTGGGTGGGGCCGCCAAATGGAAAAACGAAGTGCTGGAAAAAGAGGTTTTTATACAAGGGGAACAAGTGATGCTGTATGCCAGAATGGAAGAAAAATTATCAGATGCTTATCTGATTTCTTTTAGCTGGATACCAGCCCACCACACTGTGGCTGCGGTGATAGAAGCTGCAGGCGATACGCCATTGCCGCCCTATATTAAAAGAAGTGCCAATGTAGAAGACAGCAGCCGTTACCAAACCATTTTTGCAAAAGAAGCCGGCTCTGTAGCGGCACCCACAGCGGGCTTACATTTTACCCCCAGGATTTTTGAAAACTTTGCTGCAAAAAATATTCAAAAAGCTTTTGTTACCCTACACGTGGGTGCGGGTACTTTTAAACCGGTGAAAGCAGCCACCATGCAGGACCATGAAATGCATGCAGAATATATTGACGTAAACACCCATACTATTGAAGCCATCATCCCTTTTTTAGGAAGCATCACGGCGGTGGGCACCACCTCCGTTCGTACTTTGGAAACCTTGTACTGGCTGGGTGTAAAAACCATTGTGGACCCAGCAATTCCACAGTTGGGATTGCAGCAGTGGGATGTGTACCAACCGCCCCTTTCAGGTACCAATATTCCTGCAAAGGCAGCATTGGAATCTCTTTTATTATGGATGAAAAAAAACAAGGCTGATCGCATATTCACCCAAACACAATTGTTGATTGCGCCAGGCTATCGATTTCAAATAGCGAACATGCTTATTACTAATTTTCATCAACCTCAATCTACCCTTTTGTTATTAGTAGCAGCTGCCATTGGTGACGAATGGAAAAATTTATACCAGTATGCGCTTGACAATCAATTCCGCTTTTTAAGTTACGGAGATGGGAACCTGATTTTTATAAATTAGGATAAGTAGTAAGTATAATATTTAAGGCTGTATGGTAACAGTAGTGCCTACGGGGATGTACTCGTACAGTTCTTTCATCTCCCCGTATTTTACAGATACGCAGCCGTCTGTCCAGTTGTAAAAATTGTCTACTGTCCATTCTTCTTCTGGGCGTGTGGCATGGATGGCGATGCCATCACCAATACGAGCGGTTTTGGGAATCAACCCTTTCGATTTTCTTTCATTGAATCGGCGTTGACTTTCGGCTGTAGGATAATCGAGTAACAGTTCATAACTCCACTTGGGATGAATTTTTTTGAGGATCACTTTAAAAGTACCAGTGGGAGTTCTGCGATCACCTTCCCGCATTTTATCGGTCAAGTCTTTGCTGCCAAATACAATTGGATAGGTAGCATACCAACCTTCATCGTCATAAACTTTTAGTTCATAATCACTTTTATCAATGATAATATAATAAGGATTGTTATGGCTAATTTGAAGTGCGGGCATATTTTTTTTCTGCACCTGTAAAGCCGTTCTTTTATCTTCACCGGGTACAAAACTCAGCAGGATAGTTAGGGATAAAATCAATAAAAATAAAAAATGGTTCTTCATCTATTTAAATATTTGTTCTCCAATCTTCAAACGTTGTGCCATTGTTGATTATTTTATGACTGTGGATAAGATTAACAAAATATACGCTTACCCGTTGTCCGGAAAGCCTTTTAAAGTAATAAAAGGGGCCATTTTCCTGCCCAATAATTTAACGCACAAATTCAATGCTCGATTAAGATACTTTTTAGTTCCAACAGCATCTGCATTGTAAAAACCATTGGATATCTTTAGTTTAAAACCTGCCAAAGCATATATTTTTTCATAGCTGCTAATCGGTAAAATACGCTCTGTCCAACTACCCGTTAAAGGGTGACAAGTGTTGCTACCACCAGGCAAAACAGGAAGTTGACCATCATCTATATAATTTTTTACTGCTGCGATGATCGCTGGATGATAAAGTCCGCGGGTGGTATCGGCCAATTTTAACACACTGTTTTCATCCAAAGCAGGAAATGTTGTTCGAATAATGGCTTTCCGCATTTGCAAAAAGGCTTCGTGTTTTTCAGCTCCTGCCAGCGCAAAATCAGCAGGGTCGCCACCTTCTGTTTCGTCTTTAATTTGTAGTTTTATAAGTGCAGCAGTTTTGATTGGATTATCTGGATTAGAAGCCGTGGTAAAAACAGACAGCAAGCCTGGATTCATTTTTTGTAACCCCGCAAAAAAAACTTCCAAATCGTAAATGTGTTCAATTACATCTGTTCCTGCTACCACGTCAAAAACCATGGTTGGATATTGCTCAACCACATGTGCAAGTTCGCCAGTAATGTAACCTGAAATATCCTCTTGCAACGTTTGGGCTAGCTCATTGGCTGCTGTTACAAATGCAGGATCCGTATCGCAGAGGTACACTTTTCCGAATCCTGCATATTTTGCAAAAATTCCCAGCAACCCATTGCCAGCTCCATAATCTAGTAACACCAAATGGTTGGGCGAAACGTTTGTATTTTCTAAAGCTTGGTCTAATACATGCGCATAAATGGATAAGTAATAGCTACTGTGTTGTAATAAATGTTGTAGGTACCTTTTTGCATAAGGACTGCAAGAAAGCTGGCTGGCATCAATCTGAGATAGTTTTTTTTCGAACCCATGGATGTGTGTGAAAAAAGATCGATTGGAAACCATGTTGCAAAATAAACATTCAACAACAAAAAACCTTCGCTTGCTCAGAAAATAGATTTCTTTGCAATCGAAGGTTTAGAGAGAGCAAATATATTTTTTGTTAATGCTTCAATCAATAATGCTGTAATCGATGGCTTACAAATTGCCGAAACGGAATCCCAGGGTAAACGGACGCATGTCTAATCCATTTTCAAACATGGATGATGGACTGTAACTACCATATAACCTTACAGGACCCAAACCTAGTTCTCCAATGTAAGAAATTTTAAATCTTTCCATATCGTACTCACCTTTGTTTGTTTGCTTGTTGCGCTCGTTACTTTTCTGTTTGTTGCGTTGGCTGTACAGATAACCTGCACTTACCCCGAAACTGGCGCTGATCCCCTTTTTAGAAGAATTGGGATGACTTGCAAAATTGAGCATCAACGGCACGGTTAAATAATCTGCTGCCAGTTTGTTTTTGCCGAAAGAAATGGAATCTCTGAAAATAAATGCATCACTGGTTTGCATTCCTCCACTATATGGAATCGGACCATTTTCTTTGTAACTGATCGAAGATTTGTAACGATAATTGTTCAACTCCAGTCCCAGCCCGTATTTCAGGTTCACACTGTTTTTGATCAGGCTCAGTCTTTGCATGAAAAACCAAATATTGAGGTTAATACTTTTACCTGCTCTTAGTTTAAAATCGCCTTGGCTCAACGCCTGGCTACCCGGACGGTTCACCAAATAATTACCGGCGTTGGCATAATTTGTTTGGTCATCATAGTTAGAAAAACCGATGTCTAACACGCCCCAATTAGTAGTTACTTTTGAATTCTTTTTATTTTTGTCTCTACCCAATTGTACTGAAGTACCATTAACTCCGTTGTCATCATCGGAATCGCCGCTCGTTTTGGCTTTTTTAATGATGAGGATGTTGCCAATTCGGATGGTGTCAGCTGATGGTTTTTTTACCGTGCTGTCTGTTGTTACCACAGTGCTATCTGTTTGAGCGCTGCTGGTCATGGCTACTGATACGATGGCCATTAAAAGGGTAAACTTTTTCATGATATACTTTTTATGTGTGTGTGATTATTTTACTGCAAATTCAAATCCCGCAATTCTAAGACTGTTACCTGGTTTTACGCCCGTTGTACGTGCAACTGTTCTTTTGATTCGTTTAAAAAAAGCACCAGCTTTAGAACGGTTTACATCATCTTCATCCAACAGAAATATGCGATCGCTATTTTCTTCTGTGTCGTTGTTCAAAGCTGCCATTACGATGCCGTTATCCTCATTGCTGTTGTGGATACTGGCTGTTTGAATACCGGGGCTCGCAACAGGTTGCTGTAACAATTTTGCAGGCATTTCTTGCAAACCAGGCATAATTACTAATTTTTCATTTTTTGCTATACTAGTGCTCACAATACCTTTATCGCCAGGGAGCTCATTTTTGCTGTTATCAAAAGAGGCGTACTTCAATGGCTGCTGCGCAGGGTTCTCTGTAGAAAAAGACTCGTTTTTCTTTTTGTAAGAAGGGTCAGTTGATGGATTCTTCACCAACTGTTGCTGCTCGTTCGCATCATCCGCTGCTTGTTGAACATCCAAATTCTGGCTGGAAATTTCCCCTTTGTTATCGCCATTTGCAGGGTTAATTGTATTTACAAGCTCTGAAGGGGCATTACCAGCCGATGAGTTCTTCACTTCCGTTTTTGAACCCGAAGGCTTAGCGGCCATTTCGGTTTTCTGTTGCTTATTCAACAAATGGATGCCTAGAAAAAACCCTGCTGCCATCAGCGCGGCGGCAGCGGCTCCCCTTACATACGCGAACCGAATGAGTCTTGCTTTTTCTTTACGGTACAGTATCTCTTTATTTTCAAATTTATATTTATCCGAAGGATTTAACTTGGTTTGCTGCAATAAGTTCCAATCTTTTTGAAGTGTTTCGCTGAATTGAATCTGTTGAAGCAAGGAATTTTTTTCTTCGCCAACCAATTCATCGTCCAAGTGCAGCAGCATAGATTCTTCCAGTGCAGCTGATTTAAACAACGAAGATTTGTCGATCACTACCTCTTCTCCCATCTGCAATACGGTATCTTGCAGCACATCCAGTTCTTCCTGTAGATATGGATAAGAGCCAATGAAGGCTTCCACCATTTCCTTCTCAGTTGCCGACAGTTCATGGTCGACATACATCAGAAAAAACGTTTCGTAATTATGGAGATTGATATTCATTTATTTTTTTCGTTTGAATCATGAATGATGTTAGCTACAACACATTTTCGATATTCACCAAATACGCTTTCAATTGTAACCTGGCCCTGTGCAGGTACACTTTCACCTGACTTTCATTTAAACCCGTTATCTCGCCAATTTCAGCATAATTGTAACCTTCATAATCTTTTAGCATCACCAAACTTCTTTGCGTTTCATTCAATTTACTGAGGGCCTCTTCCAAAATTCTTTTAATGCTGATGCCAATACTGCCAGTTCCCAAAGCTGTTTCACTAAAACTATCCTTCAACTGTATCCTTTTCTGCTTTCTGATGAAGTCGATCATTTGATTGTATGCAATGGTAAAAAGGTACGATTTACTTTTTTCAGTTTCCACCCGCTCTCTGGTGACCCACAATTTTTCGAAGGCACTCTGTACCACGTCCCTCGCATCTTCTTCATGCCGAAGGTTTTTGAGAATAAAGCGATATACGTTATCCGCATATTGGTTTACACATTCATTGTATTCTCTCTCAGTCATAAAATGTAGTCGTACAAAGTAAAATTAGCCGTTGTTTGATTGTTATACGTTGCAAGAAACGAAAAGTTACAGTATCTGGAAAATATTTAAACTTTGTTTCTAAAAATACCATCCGATATAAAAAGATGGGGTTTATTCATACTGGGTTGTGTACTTTTTTTAGAACATTTGTTCCTTATGTTACCTTGATTTGCCTGTATTGGATTTTCTGTAAAAATAATCACCACAGCGGCCATCGTTACGAGCAAGTAGAGCAACCTTGTTTCTTTTGTAAGTAGCATTGTTTTTTAGCTGTTGAACGAATGTAAATTCAAAAAGTTACAATTTTTCGAATATATATGTTAAAAGAAATAATACGTCTCCCCGAAAAGATAAGATGCTTAGGAGGTAAAAGTGAAATAGTTGTTTCTGCCTGGCAGCTGTGAAACGCTTTCCTTAGCTTTGCGAAAGATTTCTAAAAACTAAAATTTTATATGAATCAAACATTTACCGAACGAATTAAAACTGAGTTAGAAGAGATACAAGCCGCCGGACTGTTTAAAACAGAAAGGATCATCACAAGCGAGCAAGGACCAGAAATTATTGTGAATGGCAGGTCTGTTTTAAATTTTTGTGCCAATAATTACCTCGGCCTATCCTCACATCCAAAAGTGGTAGAAGCGGCTAAAAAATACATTGACTATCGTGGATTTGGGCTCAGCAGCGTGCGTTTTATCTGCGGAACACAAGATATTCACAAGGAATTGGAAAAAAAACTGGCCGACTTTTTAGGCACAGAAGATACCATTTTATATGCGGCCGCTTTCGATGCCAACGGAGGTTTATTTGAACCATTGTTTAATGAGCAGGACGCCATCATCAGTGATGCACTCAACCATGCATCGATCATTGACGGTGTAAGATTGTGCAAAGCGCAGCGTTATCGTTACGAACACAACAACATGGATGACCTGGAAGCGAAATTGAAAGAGTCTGCACATTTGCGAAGCCGGATCATTGTAACAGATGGTTCTTTTAGCATGGACGGCACCATTGCTCAGCTCGACAAAATTTGTGATTTGGCAGATCAATACAATGCCATTGTGATGATTGATGAATGCCACAGCAGCGGGTTTTTAGGTAAAAATGGAAGAGGTGCGCATGAATATAGAAATGTGATGGGTAGAATAGATATTATCACCGGCACATTGGGGAAGGCCCTGGGCGGGGCCAGCGGTGGATTCACTTCTGGTAAAAAAGAGATCATCGAACTGCTGCGTCAAAGGAGCAGACCATATTTGTTTAGCAATACCCTTGCCCCCAGCATTGTAGGCGCTTCTATTGCAGTGTTGGATATGCTGAGTCAAACCACAGAGTTGAGAGACAAACTGGAATACAATACCAACTACTTCCGAAGCAAAATGACTGAAGCTGGTTTCGATATTAAACCGGGCGATCATCCGATTGTTCCCATTATGTTATACGATGCGGTATTGGCCCAAAATTTTGCTTCCCAGCTTTTAAAAGAAGGTATTTATGTGATTGGATTTTTCTTTCCTGTTGTTGCGAAAGGACAGGCCCGCATCAGGGTGCAGCTAAGCTCGGCACACGAACAAAACCACCTCGACAAAGCCATTGCGGCTTTTGCCAGGGTGGGCAAAGATCTCGGCGTAATAAAGTAAAAAAAACAGCCATTTAAAAGGCGCGATGAACATGTGATTCATTGCGCCTTTTTTTATTAGATAAATTTATTTGGCGGCTAATCCCTCAACGATGGCTTCATGAAGATGGGGTTCTTGTTCCAACACCCAGGCGGGCAGGCCTAGTGTAATTACTTTCCAACCTGTATCAGATTTTTCTAAAAAGAAGATGATTCTGTTTCCTCTTTCATCAACCGTATCTACACTTACTTTTCCTTCGTTACTGGAATTTGATTTTCTAAAATTAAATTCTTTCAGATAGCCATTCACTTTATACAAATGGGTGAACTGCATATTTTTGATTGCGAGCATGTATTTTTTAAATACCACGTAGCAAAAACAATACTACATTTTCGTTTTAGGAAAATTATGCCTAAATATTAACAGAACAGTTATTATGGCAGTAAGTACGGTCCTTATTTTTATTTAATTCATCTTTTGAATCGCTCAAAACTAGCGCGTTCCAACATTTCCCGATCCTCTGGGTGGGCAATATTGATCAAAGCCTTTGCCCGTTGGTGAAGGTTTTGACCATATAAATTGGCTACGCCAAATTCTGTGATGATATAATGTACATGCCCCCTTGTAGAAACCACCCCTGCACCTTCCCGCAATATTGGCACGATCCTGTTGATCCCTTTGGCAGTTCGGCTCGTGAGCGCAATGATGGGTTTGCCACCCTCACTTAAAGCGGCACCACGCATAAAATCCATTTGCCCGCCGATGCCACTAAACTGCCTGGTGCCAATGCTATCTGCGCATACCTGCCCGGTAAGATCTACTTCAATCGCACTGTTGATGGCTACCACTTTTGGATTTCGCCTAATCACATGCGGGTCGTTTACATAATCAATGTCTAGAAATGCAAAGGCTGGATTGTTGTTGACGTACGTGTACAATTTTTGTGTCCCCAACGCAAAGCCAGTCACGGTTTTATATGGATGTATCTTTTTCTTAATGTTATTGATCACGTCTTTTTCAATTAGGTCTACAATACCATCACTGCACATTTCGGTATGAACGCCCAAATCTTTGTGGTTATACAAACATCTAAATACGGCATCGGGGATGGTACCAATACCCATTTGAAGTGTGCTTCCATCTTCAATTAATGCGGCCACATGCGCTCCTATTTGTAATTCCGCGGCCCCGGCCTTGGCACCATAATCTACCTGAGGCAGAGGTTCATCACGGTAAACCATAGACGAAAATCGTTTGGTATGTATCAGTCCATCTCCATGCGTGCGTGGCATTTGCGGATTCACTTGGGCAATGATGTATTTTGCGCAACTCACGGCACTACGGGCAATATCTACGGAAACACCAAGTGAACAATATCCATGTTCATCTGGTACCGATACTTGCACAATGGCTACGTCCAATGTTAAAATATCTTTTTTAAAAAGATCGGGGATATCGCTTAAAAAAACAGGGATAAAATCTCCACGGCCTTCATTCACTGCTGCCCGAACCGGTTCCGACACGAACAATGAATTGATGTGAAAATGTTGGGCGTACTCAGATTTAGCCACCTCTACATCACCCTGTAAACTAATAGACACGAGTTCTACATGTCGAAGCCGATGCTTTTCTGCACCCAGCGCTTTTAATAAATATAGTGGCGTGCAGGCACTTCCATGTACAAACACCCTATGACCAGATTGGATTACAGACAATGCTTCTGCGGCAGTTACATATTCTATAGGATGGTTCATGTTTTGGTAATTTTCAGTTATAAAAATAAAAGAAATGTTCTTTATGTAAGGGGTTTCTGATAATGACAGTTATCAGTTTATATTTGTTTAAAATCATATAGCATGTATAAAAAGTATTTTTTCTTGTTGTCCGTGTGTTTCGCAAATATCGCTTATTCACAAAAAGATACAGTTCTATTTCCCGCTTCCTTTCAAGGAATTTGGAAAGGAAAACTACAATGGATGATGCATGGAAAAGCCACACAGGAATTTGACATGCAGCTTCACATATTGCCTACAGACACCCTGGGAGTGTATAGCTGGAAAATTATTTATGGCGATCAACAACAAGACAGTCGGCCCTATTTTCTAAAAGCCATCGATAGCAGCAAGGGTAAATGGGTAATAGATGAAAACAATGGTATCGTGCTAAGTAGTTATGTGATGGGTAATTGTGTGTTGGGGGCATTTACAGTGATGGGCAATACTATTGCGGATAGTTATTGCTTGGAAAACAACAGCATCAAAGTAAGTTTTACCAGCATCCGATTGGGCGAAAGTTCTAGTACCGGTTTGGGTACAGATGATTCGCCCGCAGTGGTTAATTACAGGGTGGGAAGTTACCAAACCGGCACTTTGTTTAAACTGACTAATGCTAACTAAAAAACCTACCGATGATGATATGTCACCATCACTCCCAAAAAATAAGGAATCCTTCCGGCAAAAAGTCTGCAATCCATTAAATTTACAGACTTTTGCTTTTACAATACTTCCACCTCACTAAATAAACTGATCGTGAAAAAACTTTTTTTATCTTTTTCTTTTTTTATCACCGCACTTCTCAGCTGGGCGCAGTTGCAATCGCCCGATTTGTTTTTAGGTTATCCGATCGGAAGCAGGTACACGCCGCATTACCAGGTGGTGAACTATTTTAAACAATTGGCACAGCAGGCACCCAATATGGTAAAACTGCTGCAGTATGGAAGTACCAATGAGGGCAGGCCGTTGTACCTTGCTTTTATTTCAACCGCCGACAACATCAGCAACCTCGAAAACATTCGTTTGAACAACCTGCGTTTAGCGAATTTAGCAAAAGATAAAATGGCTCCTGCGGAAGAGGGCCCTGCCATAGTTTGGCTGAGCTATAACGTTCACGGCAACGAAACCTCTTCATCAGAAGCCGCTATGCTCACTGCATTTTCACTCACGGACCCCAACAACAACCAAACCAAAAGCTGGCTGAAAAATACAGTGGTTATCATCGACCCATGCCTCAATCCAGACGGAAGAGATCGTTATGTAAACTGGTTTAATGGCGTAGTAGGTAACCAATACAACCCCTACGTGAATGCCAGAGAACACAGAGAACCATGGCCGGGTGGAAGAACCAATCATTACAATTTCGACCTCAACAGAGACTGGGCCTGGCAAACACAGGTTGAGAGCCGCCAACGCAATGTTCAATACCTGCAATGGATGCCACAAATACACGTCGATTTTCACGAACAAGGCATTAATCAACCCTATTATTTTGCTCCCGCTGCACAACCTTACCATGAAAGCATTACCAAGTGGCAACGCGATTTTCAGGTAACCATTGGCAAAAACCACGCAGGTTATTTTGATAAAAACAATTGGCTCTATTTCACCAAAGAAACCTTTGATCTTTTTTATCCCTCTTACGGTGATACTTATCCAATTTACAATGGATCTATCGGCATGACTTACGAGCAAGGCGGTGGCCCTCAGGGGGGATTGGGAGTAGAAACCGACGAAGGCGATACCCTCACTTTGTTCGATCGTGCACTTCACCACCATACTACCGGACTTAGTACTATTGAAGTAGCATCTGCCAATGCTGGAAAATTATTGAAAGAATTCAGGAAATTTTTTAGCGATGCCAATGCAGGCAATGTGGGTACTTATAAAACTTATATAATCAAAAACAACGCGGCAGACGAAGGAAAAGTACGCGCCTTGCTACAATTACTCGATAAAAATGGCATCGAATATGGCACAGCCTCGGGCACTGCCAAAGGGTTTAATTACCACAACAGGAAAGAAGAAAA
>Ga0105044_10004029_pt1 | contig 20181 bp, 15 predicted proteins | sample MAT01_FD_78092 | JGI IMG/M metagenome (GOLD analysis project Ga0105044, IMG submission 78092) | Freshwater microbial communities from Lake Fryxell liftoff mats and glacier meltwater in Antarctica - MAT-01 | ecosystem: Environmental > Aquatic > Freshwater > Ice > Liftoff microbial mat | place...
AGGTTCTTTTCCTCAGTATCATGTTTCTAAATTAGCATCAAAATATCGTAAGGTGATGTTGGGAGGGCAAGGGGGTGATGAAATTTTTGGCGGCTATACTCGGTATTTGATTGCCTATTTTGAACAATGCCTTAAAGCTGCGATTAATGGGACAATGGGAAATGGAAATTTTATAGTCACTTATGAGTCAATTATTCCCAATTTGCGTTCTTTAAAGAATTATCAGCCCCTTCTGCAAGAATTTTGGCGTGAAGGGCTTTTTGAAGAAATCGATAGCCGCTATTTTCGCCTGATTAATCGCGCGCCGAATCTGCAGCAAGAGATCGTTTGGGATTGTTTTGGCAATTATTCTCCCTTTGCGGAATATAAGAAAATCTTTAATGGCAAAAATGTAGGAAAAGAATCCTATTTTGATTCGATGACCCATTTTGATTTCAAAACCCTATTGAGAGCATTGCTCCACGTGGAAGACCGGATGAGTATGGCGCATGGGGTTGAGTCGCGTGTGCCATTCCTAGACCATCCTTTAGTAGAATTCGCGGCGACGATGCCTTCCAATATAAAATTCAAAGATGGGACTTTGAAGAAGGTACTGCTTAATAGCTCTGCCGATTTACTCCCTGAAGGAGTTCGTCAAAGGAAAGATAAGATGGGATTTCCTGTTCCCCTTAATCAATGGCTAAAGACTGATTTAAAAGACTTCCTGCAGGATACTTTTTCCAGCCAATCCGTTAAAAATCGTCCCTATTTTGACCAAGAGCAAATTTTAAAAAATTTGAATCATGAATCTAAATTTGGACGTAAAATCTGGGGATTACTCTCTTTAGAACTCTGGCATAACTTATATCACGATCGCGCTGCTGAATTTCGCCACCTGCTAAATCAAAGGGAAGAAACACTTAGCAAACCGAACTCTCTGACTCTTAAATAGTTATTTTTACTATTAAGAACTGTTTATCCCTTTTTGAATTTAATGATAAAAACACTTATAATTAATTTAATATATATAAAAGTACTAGATCTATAATTTTTAGTTTTAGGACAAATTATGACTATTCCTTTATATACTAAATTGAATGAAGATATTAAAGACTATGCATCTTCTGCGAATTCACTTGATGCAACTGAATTAATTGGTTTTGCTGATGCTTCTCAGAGGAAAGAGCTTTCAGAAAAATTAATTACAATTTTTCGTGATGTGAAGAATATCATGGAGAAAGAGCCTGATTCCAACAAAGAATTGGCTAAAAATCTTTTAAATTCGGCAAAAAGTCTAGTCATTTCTACTGAACATAAAACCTCTTTGGTCAAGAAGTTTTTGGAGGCTTTGAATTTAAAAGCAGCCGGTCAATCAGAGCTTGAGGGGATGTTAGAATTATTAGAAAAAAGACCTCAATCTGGCGCTAGGGCTATTCCCCAGCAAAGAGGTCAAGCCACTCCATTTTCAGCCGCACGAAGTGGGGAATTTACTTTAAGACGCACTAGAAATAATCCCCCTTCCAAAGAGCCTTCAGATCCAGATGCTCCCCCAGTTCCTCCTAGAGAAGATGAAATTTCCACCTCACCAAAACTTCCACCTAAACCACGTCAATCTCAATCTAGCAGAACTCCAGTTCGTTTAAATCCAAGCTCCAGAGATAAATCTATTCCTCCCCCCCTTCCTCCAAGAGATGACGTCGAAGAAAGCGAGACTTTTTTACCTGGCGGGAGAGGTTCAAATCCTTTGCAAAATCGAGGCAGGCCTCCAGTTGTAGCCTCTCGTCGACCTATTGGAACCTTGGATGCTCAAGGAACTGCTATGCCTGCACAGCCTGTGCCTGGAAGAAGAAAACGTGATCCTTCCTTTTTAACTAAAGGCAAGCCCGTAGAAACTCCCTGGGCAAAAGAGAAAGAAAAAATAGCCTTTAATAATGTCGGAGAACTCAGCAAGAAAATTGCGGCTCAATTTGACCAGTCAGTCCAGATACAGATTCAACATTTTGTGAACAATCTAAGAAAAGACGTACGAGATTATAGTACAACTCTATTTACGGACATCAAGGCTCAAGAAGCTGTTGATGAACATGTAGGAAAAGTAATGGAGAAAGTCGAAGAAGACCTAAATAAACACCTGATACAAATTAACGATGATACTGATCCCAGACTGATTGACAAAATTAAAGGGGATATTAACGCGTACTTGCAGGGTGTCCCTGCTGGAATGACGATGCAACAATTTTTAGCCTATGCGTTTCTCTACCGTTCTTATGAATCTTGTTTGGAAATGGACATAAAAAAATGGGAAGGACTTGCAAACGAAACTTTGAGTGAGGAAGAGCGGCAAAAGAGCGTTCAAATAGAAACCACCTTAAATTATTTTGAATTATTCCATAGAAGAACTGCTGACATTGAATCCATTGCCGGTTTTAAAGAGGCGGGAAAAAGAATTCGCACCCTAGAAGCCCATGTGACTGCTAAAGGATACAAAAAAAAATATGATCGATCTGTTGCTAAGTATGAAAAATACATTCAAAACGGGAACCTTGCCACGGCTTTAGATGAACAATTTCTTGGTCATCGATCCATTGAGAGGATTGCTGCTCCAAAGAAGATTCCAGGGTGGCTTACTGACGCCTTGGCAAAAAAGTAGTCGATTATTTAAAAGTCAAAAATTACGTTCCAAGTCTTTATTAATTTCCTCTCTTATAGTAAGGTATTACTCTTTTAATAAAGAGTAATGCTCCTGCATTTTCTAGGAGTTAAGTTCCAAAGGTTGAATTTCGCCATCCATGAAACCCGAGTGAATATGCCCTGGAAATCATGCTCTAAAAAATTAACACAGACAAAAAGGACAAATCATGATGAAAGTTCTAATTACAGGGGGCGCCGGTTTTATTGGTTCTCACTTGGCAGATCAATTATTAGCTGCTGGACACGAAGTTGCAGTGATAGATAATTATCAAACAGGGCGCAGAGATAATTTAAAACCCCATCCTCGCTTGCAAGTTTTTGAAGGGACAATTGCAGATAAAGCTTTTGTGGATCAAGTTTTTACAGAGTTTGCCCCAGATAAGGTGGTGCATGCGGCGGCAGCATACAAGGACCCGGACAATTGGGAAGAAGATGCGCAAACTAATGTTTTGGGAACCATCTATGTGACGCAAGCAGCTAAAAGAATGGATGTTAGCCGTTTGATTTACTTTCAAACAGCCCTATGCTATGGATTAAAGCCTTTAGAACAACCCATTACACTTGAACATCCAATCTCTGCAGCAGGCAGCAGCTATGCCATCAGTAAGACAGCTGGTGAACATTACATTGAACTTTCAGGTCTCGATTTTGTTTCCTTTCGCTTGGCGAATGCTTATGGACCAAGAAACCTCAGCGGTCCTTTACCCACTTTTTTCCAGCGTTTGACAACCGGAAAACCTTGCTTTGTCATGAATACCAGAAGAGATTTCATCTATATCGACGATTTAGTGGAAGTTGTGTTTAAAGCCTTGTCAGGCTCAGGGAAAAAAGGATATTACCATATTTCGAGCGGTTCAGACTATTCCATTAAAGAGTTATTTGACGAGACTGTCAAAGCCCTTGAAATTACTCTTGATAATGAAGTGGAAGTGCGTGAGCGCAATCCTGATGATGTGTTCACCATTTTGATAGATCCAAGTAAAACACAGGCAGATTTCACATGGAAAACCTCCACCCCACTCACTGATGGAGTTAAGGCTGCGATTGAATGGTATAAAGTGCATGGGATTACACAAACATTTACCCACCTGCGCATGGAAGAGAAAGTACCCACATGAGAGACTACTCGAGTGCTTTTAATCATTTAAAGGTTTTAATTGTCGGTGGAGCAGGGTTTGTGGGGAGTAATTTGGTGGCCGAAATCCTCCAGAGCTCCCCGGAAGCTCAGATTCACATTGTGGATAATTTGCTTTCGGCGGAATTGGTTAATGTGCCAGTCGATGCAAGGGTTACTTTTACAAGAGGATCCATTGCCGACGATGCCATTTTAGAGCAATTGCGCGATGACTACGCTTATATATTTCATTTGGCGACTTATCACGGAAATCAAAGCTCAATCCATAATCCTCTAGCTGATCATGAAAACAACACCCTGACAACTTTAAAGCTATTTGAAAAAATTAAAAATTTTACAAATTGTCGCAAAGTTGTCTATTCCTCAGCAGGTTGTGCGGTAGCGGAAAAAACTTTTGGCGAAGCTTGTGCTTCCAAAGAATTAGACATTGTCAATTTGGATATGGATAGCCCCTACTCTATTTCAAAAATCATTGGGGAATTCTATGCAAAATACTATGGCAAGCAGCACCGTCTTCCTATTGTACGCGCACGTTTCCAGAATGTCTATGGTCCCAGAGAGATTTTGGGAGCGGGAGATTGGCGCGGCACACCAGCTACAGTATGGCGAAATGTGATTCCAACATTTATATACCGCTCTTTAAAAAAAGAAGCTCTGCCTTTGGAAAACGGCGGCATAGCCACCAGGGATTTTATCTATGTGCAGGATATTGTGGGTGGATTAATTCATTGCGCACTTTATGGAGAAAGCGGGGAAGTTTATAATTTGGCAAGCGGTAAAGAAATGACAATTTTGGAATTGGCTCAAACCATCAATGATTTTACAAACAATCCCACGCCGTTGGAATTTTTGCCAAAACGTTCTTGGGATAACTCTGGTAAGCGCTTCGGATGTCCTGAAAAAGCTTCAGAAGATTTAGGGTTTAAAGCCCAAATATCTTTTGGAGAGGGCTTGCAAAAGACAATAGCCTGGACCCAAATGCAGCTGCCTATGATTGAAAAAACCATGGCTAAGCATGCGGAAAAAATCAGCCAGCTTGCTGTTTAAATAGAACGCGCAAAAGCTGAGTAGTTTTTGCGCCTTCATTCTAATATTAGTAACGATGCTGGGGAACTAGATTATAGTAGTTCTTTTCAATCCAGGCAGAATGCCCGCCAATTTTCTGGTACTTATAATGTTCTTCAAAAGTATCATAGGTAGGCAAAAAGGCATCTTCTGGAAAAATTCCTTGTGCAATGCCACTGTTCGCAATTTTTGCAGCAATGTGTGAATTTTCGAATTCAATGCGTTCCACCGAACTCACGTATCCTTCCCTGTCGATTTGTCCTCTAGAAGCTAAATCATCTAAATGCACCAGCTTAGAATTAGCTGCAGCATTGCAAAGCTCAAATAATATCGATCCGATCCATTTACCCTCAGTGCTTTGGCAATTTACACAAATCACACGTCGCTCCATATCCCAGTAAGCTCCAAATTGATCAGACAATTGATGCTTATTGGTAATGACGCGCACAGAACCTTCTCTTTTGACTTGTGAAATGAGGGCTCTAGCTTCTTCAACTTTAAAGATTTTTTCCAGGCAAGAATTTAGTTCCGGATCGCAATGTACTGATACAGCTTGGGCATAATTAGGTGCATGCGCGGCATTTAAATGTGTTTGTGAAAAGAAAATCGCCAATGCGAACAGATAAGTAAATTTATTCATAATTCTCCTAATTATTTATTACAAAAAGACTTAGTTTAAAGCTGTTATAATTAAAAAACAATTAAAACCTATGTAACTTATTAAGATTATATTTAATAATTAGAGAGAAACTTGAATTTTAGAGGAGGGGTTTATGATTTGCATCGAGGTGTCGATAGACCAAACTTGATATCGATGTCACAATTTTAAACATGGAATTAATTTCAAAAAAAACTTAGGTTTCATGGGACGGAGGAATTTTTTAAAATTTCTAATTTATTTGTTTTGTAATTTAAGGTATAGTTAAACTCGTTTAATATTGAGAATCAAAAAAGGTTTATCATGGCTTTGGTTTTTTTGCTCTACGCCTTATTTGCGAGTGTATTTACTATTTCAAAGATGAGCCTTCAATATGCGCAACCTTTCTTCTTTGTGGGAACGCGGATGCTATTCGCGGGTGTGCTGATGCTAATCTATCAGTTTTTTAGAGATCGAGCCAACTTTCTCTTTTTGAAGAAAGATTTTATCTACTTTCTGGCTCTTGGATTTTTTAGCATTTATTTAACCAATGTCTTGGAGTTTTGGGGGTTAAAATATTTAACTTCATTCAAAACATGTTTTATCTACAGTCTTTCCCCGTTTGTCTCTGCCTTGCTGTCGTATTTTCTCTTGGCTGAAAAAATGAATCGGAATAAATGGCTAGGTTTATTGGTCGGCTTCTCGGGGTTTATTCCCATTTTGCTAACGAGTACCCAAGATGAAGAGCAAGCCGGACATCTAATGATGCTGTCCTGGGCCGAGATTGCTGTGGTGATTGCAGCCATTTCAAGTGTGTATGGATGGATTTTGTTAAAACAATTGGTTGCAGATAAAAATTATACTCCATTCATGGCTAACGGTGTCAGCATGATTATCGGAGGATCGCTAGCTCTTTTTCATTCCTCTCTAGTCGAAACTTGGAATCCTTTACCTGTAAACGAAGCCATTCCATTTATGGAATGCGCTCTCTTGTTAATCATTGTTTCTAATTTAATTTGTTATAATCTATACGGCTCTCTTTTGCGAAAATATTCACCGACTTTTATGTCTTTTGCAGGATTTACGACTCCTTTTTTTACAGCTCTTTTTGGGTGGTTTTATTTAGAAGAAGTTGTTTCATTACCATTTTTTATTTCAGCAACAATAGTACTGTCTGGTTTATTTATTTTCTATTTAGAAGAGCTAAAAAAGCCTTATATGATACAAACTTGAACTATAATTATTTAAATTTAATATAGATCTAATTATTTGTTTGAAATAAAAAATATCTAGATTACCAAAACATTTTCGAAAAAGAGAAAAATTGTCTTGAGTATATTTCGTAATCTTCTTATAAACCTGATATATATCGGGTATTGTGCGATCAGGATTACGTCATGGCATCTCCTAAAGTCGAAGGTGAAGGTTTCTTTGAAATAGATCACTTTTTTTTTAATGATCAAATTAATAAAGTGATCGCTCATATCGAACCTCAAATCGAAAAAGTGATCAAAGGTCATATCTTATTTCACGCTTTTTTTGTATTAGCAATGGTCTTGGAAGTTTTTTTTCTAATGACTTTCTTTGCTTTCTTAATTAAATCATCGCTCTTTGCTTTTAGTTTAGCCTTTATCTTTTTGACCATATTTACTTATTTTATTCTGCGCATTTATTTTCAAACAAAAAAGCCTGAACAATTAGCAGATATCAAGGACCGCTATCTAAAAGCTTGTAAGCATCTTGTGGGCTATAAAGAAGGAATTCCTGAGCATCATGTGGCTTTAGCGAATGCTTGTTGCAAGTTTGCCTCCCATCTTAATGGAAAAGAATATACTTATTATCGTCCGCCTGCCTTCTTACAAAGTTTAGCGCCTTCACTTGAACGTTTTAGTTGTCAAATCCATTGGGAAGATTTTCATTTAATGAAAGAACTCCTACTGAACAATACGATTGAGGAATACTTGCGTTTAGTGCGTTTTGAACCGACCAACCTCGAAGTCCATGCTGCCTTGGCAAATGCTTATGTGATGCTATCCGGACTCTATACTGGCACAAGCCAAGTTGACGGAGAAGTGAGCGATCGATGGATCCCTCCGCAAAAGACTTCGGAAGTTTTTGTTCTTCAGTTTCGTAAAACTGCCGAGAGAGCTATTGAAGAATTTAAAATTCTGAACGATTATGCCCCCGATGATCCATGGATTCATGAGCAACTAGCCTATAGCTATCACGATTTGCGCATGCCACTAGAAGAGATTCGTGAATATGAAGCCATTTTAAAGCTCTGTCCCAATGATTTGGATACCCTTTTCAAATTAGGCGCTCTTTATTTTCAGCAAGGCTCTAATGCACAAGGGCTCCGCGTTTATGAAGAATTAAAACGCGCTAATTACAAAAAAGCTGAATACTTAATTGAGTATTATGGCTCCTACCACAAAACCCTAGAAGTTTCTAGGAATTAACAAGTTCCCATTTTTTTAAAAATTAATTATAAAAATAATTTGATTTTATTTCTCTTCCTTTACATTGTCAGGCTTAAAGATGAACTTATTTGAGCGATTTTTTTTAGGGGTTGCTAACTAGTTTTCTACTCTTTCTTAACGGCTAGCAAAGGATCAAGTATGTATTGTTCTCATTGTGGAAGTCTGTTGGCTGAAAACAATCAGTATTGTCCTTCCTGCGGTGAAAAAAATGACGTAAATATTCCCGTCCCATTAATCCAGGTTAAAAAAGGTTTTCCCTGGAAGAAATGGTTGGTCGTACTCCTATTTGTGATGTTTTTAATCCTATCGATTTTCTACATCGCTTCAAAGGACTTAACGGAGAGTGTAGAAGGTCAATTAAAAGCATTACGTACAGATAAGGTGACAGAGGCTTACTATAGCTATACAGCCAAAGCTTTTCAAAAAAATATTAGTTTAGAAAAATTTCGAGAGTTCATCAAAAGCTATCCTGCCCTTTTTCGCAATCAATCGATCCAGTTTACTGATTCCGCGTTTGAAGATGGAGTTTTAATTCTTAAAGGAACTTTAACTTCTACTGACAAACAAACGCTAAATATCGAATACAAGCTTATTGATGAAGATGGGGATTGGAAGATTCTTAGCATCGAACTGCTTAAAAATGCCGAAACTACCTTGAAAACAACTCCTCAGCAACTTTCTAAAAATGATTTTCAAAGCTTGATCAAGCAACAGCTCAGGCTGACTAAAACTCAAGGGGCGGAAAATAATTTAAGTTCTGATCACAAGCCTTTAAAAGTAGTGGTTGATCAACAGCTCTCGGCTCTTTCAACTGGAAAAATCCAAGAAGCCTATCATCTCACTGCTAAAGAATTCCAGCAGAATACTCCCTTTGAACTATTTGTTAACTACATCCAAGAATTTCCTTTGCTGAGACATCACGATTCCGTGACCTACGGGCAATCCCTTGTAGAAGAAGAAATTGGTGTCATCGAAGTAGAGCTCTACCAAACTGGGAAGGCTATGACTGTGGATTATGCCCTGAAGCAAGAAAAGGGAATATGGAAAATCTGGGGCATGCAGATTAATCAAACAGTTCAAAAAGGGGAACTTGTTTCACAATAATCCTAAGCATTGAATTATTCCTTGTTGTAACTGAAATGTTGGAGTACAATCTAACTGAACTTAGCAAAAGAATTCAGATGGATGACTCTTATCAACATGCGCTTGGAATCGTAAAAAAGCTCGTGAAAGCAGGCTTTATAGCTTATTTTGCGGGAGGCTGGGTGCGTGACTACTTAATGGAGCATCCCTCTTCTGATATCGACATTGCCACCAACGCTCCCCCCGAAAAAATTCTCGATCTGTTTCCACATACACTATTAGTAGGATTATCTTTTGGGGTTGTGATTGTGCTCATCGAAGGGCATCAATTTGAAGTGTCAACCTTCAGACAGGATTTTGACTATTCCGGTCGAAAACCAGCTAAAATAGAACTTTCGACTCCTCTCGAAGATGCCAAGCGTAGAGACTTTACGATTAATGGAATGTTTTACGATCCTTTAGAAAATGCCATCTACGATTATGTGCATGGGGTTGAAGATATCAAGAGGGGAGTGATTAGAACCATAGGAAATCCTCAAGAACGGTTTTTGGAAGATCGCCTACGCATGGTTCGGGCCATTCGTTTTGCTTCGCGGTTTGGATTTTTAATTGATGCGGAGACCCAAGAGGCGATTTGTGAAAACGCTGATACATTGTTCCCTTCTGTGGCCAAAGAGCGAATCTGGCAAGAATTTAACAAGATGCGCGATTATCCTCGCTTCGATCATGCGCTGATAGAACTGCATCGTTCTAGATTGTTGCCTGAAATCTTTCCTTCTTTAAGCAAGACTCATTTGAATGAGATTAAAAAAAGAGTGCAACCTTTTGCATTGTACCCTGCCGCGACACCTACAATTTTATTTTTGATTCAATTATTTCCTGAAGAGTCGATGGATTTTATGATGGAAATCTTCAAAGAACTCAAAACAGGTAAAAGCGAATGGCGTTATGTAGAAGTCTACTGCCAAGCTAAGCGTTTAATAGAAGAAGCCTCCCATCCTCAAAAAAAAGTGCAATGGACACATTTCTACGCCTTGCCAGAGTCTGCTCTTTGCCTCGAAGTATTAGCAGCTAACCACGTTTCTTTTGAAGAGCAAGAAGGATTTAAAGCCTCTCATGCCACGCAGCAAGAACACCTAAGCCCCCATATTGCAAGAATTCAAAATAAAACACCGCTTATCTCAGCCAGCTTTCTCAAAGAACAGGGCATTCCACCTGGAAAACAAATGGGTCTTTTATTAAAAGCTGCAGAAGAATTAACTATTCTTTTACATCTAAATGATCCACTTGAGGCACTTTCACTTCTTAAACAAACAACTTTATGGCCAATTCACGAGTAAAATCATGACACATACACGCACCATTCAAAGTTTGCAGAATCCGCTTATTAAACATTTAGTCAAAGTGCGTCAAAACAAAGACTATCGAAATGAGCATCAAAGTGTAATTTTAGAAGGGGTAAAACCCATTCTGGAAGTGGCTCAAAATCATAGAATTAAACGCCTTGCAACAATTGATATGAGCTATATCCCCCAAGAAATTACAGCGGATGAAATTTTGTTGGTAGATCAAGCGGCTCTGGATAAAATCTCAGGGCTGCAACATTCCCCTGGCATTCTAGCCGAGATTGACATGCCCGCCCCCTCTAATCTATCCCATGTCCGTTTTTTACTAATTGTTGATCATATTAATGATCCTGGAAACTTAGGGGCGTTAATTCGCAGCGCATTGGCCTTTGGATGGGAAGGAATTTTTATTCTAGATCATAGTTGCGACATTTTTAATGATAAATGCTTGAGGGCTGCACGAGGATCTACTTTTAGATTGCCTTATGCCTTAGGTGGCATTCAAGACCTTTCAAAAATTATCTCAGCTAACCAACTTAACGTGTGGGTCGCTGATGTGGAGGGTGTTTCTTTATCGGAAAGCAATCCAGAAAGTCGCATTGCCCTAGTTTTGAGCAATGAGTCTGGAGGAGTTTCCTCTGGTAATTTTGCCAATGCAAAAAAAATCACCATCCCCATGCCTGGCCCCATGGAATCTTTGAATGTCGCAATTGCTGGAAGTATTCTGCTGTATTCTCTGAAAAAATGAGGATGAATTCCGATGGTTTTTATGCTTGCTTCTCAATGGAGTTATATAGAAAAAAATCTGCGTACACCCGAAGATTGGGAAAGGCTTAATTTTGTAGGGGACATGCCTACTTTACAAGCCTGTATTGACCAACGCCAAGAAACAAATAATAAAGTGGCCATCGTTTGTAAGTGCGCCATGGATTTTTTTGATCAGAAAATGTCCAGACTCATTCACTTACGCGAATTACCTTCAGGTAAAATGAAAATATGGAAGAAAAGAGAAGCTCTTTTAGAAATTTTAGAAACAAAACTCTTTGAAATTCTTCCTGAGGACGCATTTTCTGAAAATTCACTCGAAGAAAAACCGTGTTTTTATGATTTTTTTAAAGAAAGCCTTGCGCGATGTATCGTTCTCCATAAACAGATCTTTGTTTTTCGTTGTTTAACCTATCTTAAGATGAATATACAATTGCTTCCCAAGGAGCAGGATGAACTGCACGCGAAATTGGGGGCTTTAACTCTCTATAATCAGGCTGCCTTAGCTTGCAATTGTCTGTTAGACTGGATCATATTAGAACCTTCCATTGCTATTCCCAAGGCCTGTGAACTTTTCGAGAAGCATGTGGAACTGCTATCCGCGGAAAAGCTCTATAGATGGTTTGTAAAAAATCCTGAAGTTAAAAATAATCTAAAGTCAATCCTCAGCCAACTCATCAGCGCTAATAAACCAAACATTAATTCTCAATTGCTCAGGCTAGTGGCCTTTACAAGTGAGCAATTTACTTTATTAGAGAAAATTGCCTTTTTGAATTGTGCGCAGCGTGCTCATAACAAATCTATTTTTCGATTTTTACTCATCTCTCTTTTTGATGCGAAAGAGTCCCTGGAATGTTATCGAGATATAAACAAACATGTTGAATTTTTATCTCAAAGTCTAATTTTTTGGATCGAAAATGCTCCGGTTTTTCTGCAAACACCCGCGCCAATAAACTGCGAAGAAGTTTCGTTGAAAACAATTGTTCAAGAAATTATTTTAGACCTTCTTAAGTATACCAATTTTTCTGTTGTCCGCTTTCCATATCATCCAGAGCCAATATTAGATGCGGAAGGACTCTACGGCAGACAGATTAAGAAAAGAGGTTTTTGCGCTGCTCTTTTGCAAAACTGTTTTATGGAATCAAAGGAGAGGCAAAAAAGAAGCAGATGGGTGGCAGGACTCATTGCGCAGAAGGATGCTTCTTTTGATCTTTTATATAGACACTTTTGTCGCATGAGCCAAAAGAAAGCAGCCTCTGAAAAAATCATCGATAAATTAAATAAAGTTCTGTCAGTCAGAACAGTTATCAATATTCCTTTAACAGCGCATCAAGTTCCACAGGGTAAACAGAAGCTTTTTAAATGGTTTCTTTCCCGATCAACAGTCCTTGAAAAAAAGGTACAAAATGCATGGAGGATTCGAGTTGTTTATCATGAATTTTTTGGGAAAAACGGTCATACAATCGAAGCCTGTTTGAAAAAAATTGGAATTTTAGAAAATTTTTTGGTTAAGCCATTGAAATGTCGCTTTCAATGGTTTAGAGATGTTTTTTTTCCTATAAGTGCGGGTAAAGTATTAATACCCTTTGTAGGTCCTAAGTATGCGTGCAATGACGCATTAGAAATTAAACTGCGAACCATTCTTCCCTACAACAGCGCTTATTTTACAGCCTTGCCGCTCCAGCAGCAAATGATGGGTAATCCGTACAAATTTTCAAAGCTGTATTTTGGGTGGATGCAATCTTCTGAGCTCCCTTTTACTTGCAAAGAGTCCACTTTTTACTTCGAAGGGGGCAACTTATTAAGAGTGATTAATCGAAAAAACGAAACGATTATTCTATGTGGCGCGTTAAATCTTGTGTGCGCATTTATAGTGGCAGAGTTAAATCAAACATTCACTTCTTTAGAGATGCAAGAAAAAATTCAAAAAAAAATCAATGAATTGTTAGGAAAAAATACCCTTCAGGTTCAATTACTTAAAGAAACTAAAGATGTTCTAAAAATCCTCTATAAAAGGAAAGATATTTCACTTAAAGATGCCTATCAAGCTGTTGCTAAAATTGAAGTTATCCGCGATGAACTCCAAGAAGAACTTCAAAGCCCTATGCTTGTGTTAGAATCCGGCCATGGTTTTGATCAAGCACAGCTGGAACTTCACATTGATATGTATATTTTACCCGCTCCTAATGGAGTAGTATTTGTGCAAAGCTACGAGGTGACTGTACACACTCTGCAAGAAATTTTAGATAACAGCAGGCTCTCTTTTTTAGAACTAAAAGTCCTTAATTCTTTTTTAAAATATGCACGATTGTTACGTAGGCGCGATGAAAAACGTTTGCGTGCGGTTTGCAAGCAATTAGAACAGCTAGATCTAACTGTTATCAAAGTTCCTGGCATCTATGTTAATAAACATTACAATATTAATTACCTTAATTCGATTGCAGGACAAGGGAGCACTGGAAGCTTTGTGATTACAAATGGATTTAAAGGAATTCCGGGAGAAGGGTATTTACGCGATGCCTTTACGATGTTCTTGCAAGCAAAAGGCATTGACTCCGTCTATTTTCAAGGACATGACTTGAAAAAAACTATGGAAACGTCCCCAGATTGGGATTTAGAGTCTTTAAAAATGATTCAACTTTTTGGCGGCATTCATTGCCGCAGCTTAGAATTTTTTTCATCGCTTGCTTAATAATCTAGCAAAACCATATAGCGATCATAAGCCAATAACAATCAAATATGTACCTCTTTTGGGCATCGTTTATGTAACGGGATGTAACTTTGAGTTTAATAAGTCAAAGTTTAATCTATTTTTCCTTCGGAAATTGACTTTTCTAACCTATATTTTATGTCACTGTAATAAGTGTCTTTACCATTTCCTCCAATTTGATCCATGAGTTTGCTTGCAAACTTTTTCTAATTATAATCAAAAAACCATTTAGTGGTTATTTTTACCTATAATTTTAACCATAATTTGGTTATTTTTACCTATAATTTTATTCAATTTTTGGCTAATATAATATTATACGAGGTAAATTTATGAAAAGATTGATCGAAAAAGAGCTCTTAAAATGGAAAAATCAGGAAGATAGACTACCGCTTATTGTACGTGGGGCACGGCAAGTAGGGAAGAGTTTTACTATAGAGAGATTTGGCAAAGAAAATTTTAAAAATTTAATTACTCTAAACTTCGAATTTAAACCTGCTTACTCTGACTGCTTTGAATCTTTTGATCCAAATCTTATCGTTTCAAGAATTGAATTAATGACCGAGATGGATTTGACTGACGGAGAATCGTTATTATTTTTAGATGAGATTCAGCAGTGTCCAAAAGCCCTTCTGTCTTTAAGATATTTTAAAGAAAAAAGACCTAATTTACATGTGATTGCTGCAGGGTCTTTACTAGAGTTTGCTTTAAAAGAAGAAGACTTTTCGTTTCCTGTAGGTCGTGTGATGTTTCTCTATATGAGGCCTTTATCGTTCCATGAATTTTTGCTTAATGCTGGTTATACTAAACTTTTGAAAGAAATCGAAATGATATCGCTTAGCAGAACTTTAGATGCAGTAGTTCATGAACATACGTTAAGACTGGTACGTGAGTATATGCTAGTGGGAGGAATGCCTGCTGTTGTAAATAAGTATATTGAAACAAAATCTTTTCTTGAGGTTCAACGTCTTCAATCTGCATTAATCGAAAGCTACAGAAATGATTTTGGAAGGTATGCTAGCAAAGCTCAATTTAAATATTTGCAAAAATTTTTTGACAAAGCCCCTTTTTTAGTGGGCCAGGTGTTTAAGTATGTAAAGGTGGATCCCGAAGCCCGCTCTCGGGAATTAAAAATCGCGCTGGAACAGCTTTGTTGGACAGGTTTAATTAATCGAGTATTTCTTACCTCGGCTAACGGTGTTCCATTGCAATCAGAAGTTAATGATAAAAAATTTAAGTTAGTTTTTTTAGATATTGGATTGATGCAAAATGCAAATAAAATTGATCCAAATATAGTTTTGACACAAGATATTTGGCAGGTCAACGAAGGGGCTTTAGCCGAACAGTTTGTAGGACAAGAGTTTTTAGCGTACGGAAATTTTTATGAAAATACAACGCTATATTATTGGGAACGTGAAGAGGCTGGGTCCACAGCTGAAGTTGATTATATTGCGCAAGTGGGAGCAAAAATTGTTCCTATTGAAGTGAAAGCGGGTTCGGCAGGACATTTAAAATCATTGAAAAGGTTTATGTTAGATAAAAAATCTGATATAGGTTCGCGAATTTCACAAAGCCCGCTCGAAAAAAAGGACAAGATTATAAATTTACCTTTTTATCTTATCGAGCAAATGAAAAGAATTATTGATGAATGCGATGGTTAGCAATCTCTTTGTTTTCATTTCAAAAAGAATCCCCGAATGTTTAGAATTTTCTAAAATCTGACCCCGATTCCTGCTCCGAGTTTAAAGCCTCCAACATCAACATTTTGACGAAAGCGTGCGCGCTGAAAGAGATAATCACAAAAAACATCTAAAACAAGATTATAGTCTAAATAGATGTTAATGCCACTTTTTAGAATACCGCCAACACCTAACTTTGATTCCTTGCCATTGCCGCAAGAATGATTATTAATGTGAACTCTTGCAAGGCTTAATCCAATTCCTCCATAAGCATCTACACAGTTATAAATCGGATAAAGATATTTAGGGCCAAAGCTCATATTATAAATATCAATGGTGGTTTTACCACAATGTTTGACATGTCCGGTTTTTGTAAAAAGATCAAGGTTTATCCAGCCCTGATAGCACCCGCAAAATCGATAAGCGCCTTCAAATTGGAAGCTTGGACCTGCTGTGCCATAAATATGCCTAAAAAGGTTATCTGTGGGGAAAAATGCTGCGGTCCTAAATTCTATTGTGGTATCTAGCTGAGCGGAGAGGGGTGAAATCCAGTAGATTGAAAAAAATAATAATGCGCGGAAAAATTGGTACTTCATTTAGGGCCCTTCATTTAACTTGTAGGATGACATTTCAATGGCGGTACCTTTAATAGAATCCCTCATAAGCTATTCTGAACCTATTTACCAGCGCTTGATCCATAAAACATCAAACTAAACGAAAGAAGGTAAGAAAACAAGTAGATGTCGCGAATTAACTACTTTTTGGTCAAAAATTTATTTTTCAGGGGATCCTTTATAATAAGAAAATTTGTTAAGATAGTTTCCGTCAGCATCGTGCATAGTGACCAAGCCGCTGCCGTTAACGACTTCACTTACAGGTTTCTTATCACCTTTTTTGAAATATTTGCCTTTAATCAATTTGCCATGTTCGTATTCTTCGATTAGCATGATGTTTCCATCCGCATAGTAGGCTAAGCAAAGGCCATTTTTCTTATTATTACTTAGTTCGCGTTGACTTTCTAGTTTGCCATTTCGATACCAGGTTTTACAGATACCCTGGACTTTTCCTTCATACCATTGCATTGAAAGCATGGGAGAAAGTGTCTGAGTTGAATAAAGGGGTGGGTAATATTCGACTTCTTCCCCATGTTTCAGTTGATTGCGCATATGATAGACCCCAACAAGAATCCCTTTCTCATCAAAAATTTCAACTTTTCCTTCGAGTACTCCCATATGGTATTCTTGAAGTTCGTAGATGCTTTCTCTGTTAAAGATAGCTCGGAAACCCTCACCCTCTTCTATACTGGCGATTTCTTCGCCGGTTTGATTGTAATATTTGGCTGAGACGAGAAAATCATCACAATAATTTTCTTGTGCAGCCAGCTGATTGTCAGACCAGAACCGTTTTGAGCATCCTTCTTTTTTACCGCAAACATGGTTTGTGCTTTGTAAGAGTTCACCTGTTTCACGGAAAATTTGGAAATCTCCTTCTAGTTCACCGTCTTTATAACAAATACTTTTCCAGAGTTTGCCGTTTGGATGGTAATAGCGGGATTCTCCTTGAAGTTGTCCTTTGAGATAATTAATTTCAGCATGCAGGCATTCATTTTCATCCCATACTTTGGCACATCCATCAAATAACCATGATTTTTCAGCGGTAGTGTTGATGTCGGCCATTCCCCCCACGATTGTCGCAACCAGCTTTAGTTTGCCTGATTGGTACCATTCTTTATATGTCCCTAAAGCTCGGTTATTAACAACTTCAAGATATTGTTGAATTTGTCCGTTGGGATGGTAACTTGTAATCAGCGCTCTCGAGTTGCCTATTTCGTCTTTGCCATAAACGCGCATGACTTTTTGATAGGGTTGATTTCCCAAGAAATCTACATTTTCATATTGACGCAAGCGGTCTGCATTGCTGTAAGTCTCAGAAAGACCATTTTGATCAATAATATTGATAGTAGCAAGCCCGCCAGGTTCGTAAACAAAAAAGCCTGTAGGCATACAACTTGAAAGGCCTAATAATAGGAGCAAGAAAAGGGGCAAACGTCTAAACAAAAAGGTCACAAGATTTCTCTTTTTAGGATTTTCATATTCAATTGAAACACTTCATTTTTATTGGCGATGGATTTCTTGTCCAAGTTAAAATCGATGATGATTAATTGAGGTCGATTTGGCGCCGCTTGATGAGTGCCAATTTGCTCTCCTTCAATTAAAGCTAGAATTGAGGCAACATCTTCTGCATTAACTTCTACAGGGTGCACTAATGAAGCGATTGTTTCCTGAAAGGCAGGAGAAGTATCCACAACCCCTTCTGAAAAAAGCAGTTTATTACTGTTTCCGGATAAAAAATCTAAACGTTTTTTGACATTATCGTCGCCGGCAAAGTTTTTATTGTTGATGACGTCCTTAAGGCTTTGAATTTCAGGTTCCAATAGAGTAATTTTTTCAAGATACTTATCGACATAAAAACGATCTGTGTCTTTGTAATGATTTAGCACAGCCTTATTGTGGGCTTGTTTACGAGCCTGCAGAAAGGCATAATTTTCAGTTTGCTCGATGGAATTTCTAAGATCATCGAGTGAAGTTTGGCTAGAAAAAAAATAAAATGCCACCAGTAATAGGGGGAGAGTCCCTAGAATTAGGATATAAAGCAGGAGCCTTTTCTGAGGAATTTGGTTAAACATATTTTTCCGATTTTATTTGATCGATGAAGGATACAACGTTTTATCTTTTAGGAAAAAAGAAGTATGATACAAGCCTCTGTTAGTGCCCCATTTGATTTCTCCTCTAGGATCAACAATGTCATTTGGAGCTATTAAGGCATCATGAAATTCCCGAGCTTGAGTAGGCGTAGGTGCCGAAAAATCCAATTCTACCTTAACTTGATAAGCCTCAGTTTTTTTATTTTTATCAGGTCGTTTCATCATTTTATAATTGAAATTTTCTAATCTCAGTCCCGATACCGGTTGATTTTCTGCATTTTGAGGCGGGTTAAAAGAAGGGTGATTAGCGATCCAGCCTAAGACATCACTGACATTTGGGGTATTTGGAAATAACGGATAAATCTCTGGATTATTCCTCACTTGCTTTTCTAAAAAAGCCACGCGAGAAGTTAGGTCTTCCAATGAGAGCATTTTAGGATTTAAATCTGCCTCAGAATTAAGGGGTGGGAGACCGGCATTTTTACGGTATTCGTATTCGAATTCAGGATAAGATTTATGCAAAGAGGTCAAGAGATTGACATAATCCTGCCTTAGCAAATCGGATTCTTTGCTTAAGTTGGCTGAAGCAAAGCAATATAAAGCGAAAGCAACAAAAAGACAGGAGGCAAAATAAATCAATAGAGATTTTTGAAGCCTTCTCCATGGGTAAGGGTAGGTATACTGTTGTTGTCTAAAATTAATTTGATTTTGTTTATCAGGCAAACCCGTTAAGGCGATTCCAATAGGAACGGCATAAAATTGCAGATCTTGAGAAGTAAGCTGAAAATTTGGATCTTCAATGGGGTTTAAACAAGCCAGATTCAAATTTTGACAGATAAATTTTTGGATAGCTGGATAAAGTCCGATTTCTCCTGTGAGCAAAATTTCTTTGTTTTCGAATCCCTTCACTTGCTTAGAAATCGCTAAGACAATTCGAGTCACATCGATCCGAAAAAGATCTAAGATTTCGACGAGATGAGGCATGGTTTCTATTTCTGAAGGATCCAAAGATGTAATGGAAGCGCTTTCGTTTAGTAAGTCGGGACGGTCTTTGTGAAGGGCGTCTAAAACCTGATTCATGCCTCGTATAACGGACTGAGCTGCAAGAAGTTTACCTTTATCAGTTAAAATACAGGTCGTCATCTTACTGCTAATATGCAGTACGATTTGGAATCCTTGCTTGTCTGAAAAATACGAGGCAAATGCGGCGAGAGCACTTGGCACGCTTGTCAAAATTTCCGGCTCAATCTGAAGTGATTTCCAAAAAGCTAGATGTTTTTCAATATAGTCTTTTCGGGCTGAGAGAATGGTAAGTTTGCTGCCATCAGAGGTTGTTTCCAATTTTGTCCAATCGATGATCGCATTTTCAATAGGATAAGGGAGTAGGGGTTCGGCCTGAAAATCGATGATGGCGGCAATCTCTGAATTTTTTTTAAGTTTAACATCCAGCGGCCTTACAAGCACTTCATCTGTGTTCAAAGCTGTTCCAACTACGGCCTTTGTGAGCAAAGGGGTGAGGATTTGATGAATTTCAGGTCCAAGAGAGGGTTCTTCTGATAATTCAGGAGTAAGAATCTCGGATTGAATGGTCCGCATAAGGACAGGTTTACCTTTGACCTCTTTCAATAAAACGCCCTTGAGCCTATTGCTTTCAATTTCTAATCCTAAAACTTGAAATGCATTTGGGGAATCTAACATGGGTCACACTCTGATTTTAATCTATCGTATTAGATACGATAGATTAAAATTCTAGAGGTTTCAAGATAAATTAAAGAGGAGGTTACTTCACTCTGGTGTAGACGAGGTCATTTTTATCATGTTCATCTATAAAGAGTTTCCATTCTTCTGCTAGGAAACTAAATTCTTCTAAGGCATCGATAAAGGTACGGTGATTTAAACTTTGAATGGTA
>Ga0105044_10004030_pt1 | contig 20180 bp, 12 predicted proteins | sample MAT01_FD_78092 | JGI IMG/M metagenome (GOLD analysis project Ga0105044, IMG submission 78092) | Freshwater microbial communities from Lake Fryxell liftoff mats and glacier meltwater in Antarctica - MAT-01 | ecosystem: Environmental > Aquatic > Freshwater > Ice > Liftoff microbial mat | place...
CGGTCGCGTCGGGCCGGGCGTTTGTATCCGGCTCTACAGCGAGGATGATTTCAAGGCGCGCTCTGAATTTACCGACCCGGAGATTCTTCGTTCGTCGCTTGCGGGCGTGATCCTGCGGCTGTCGTCGCTCGGATTCGGGCGCGTGCAGGAGTTCCCGTTCATCGAGCCGCCTAGCAATCGTGCGATTGCTGATGGCACGGCTCTACTGCAGGAACTCGGCGCGCTGAACGAGGCGGCAGAACTGACGAACATTGGTCGCGAGCTGTCGCGGATCCCGCTCGATCCGCGTATCGGTCGCATGTTGATCGAGGCGAAAACACTGGGCGTGTTGCCGGAAGTTTTAGTTATTGCTGCGGCGTTGTCGGTGCCCGATCCCCGCGAGCGTCCGTTCGAAGCGCGCGACGCGGCGGATCGTGCACATGCGTGGTTCAAGGATGAGAAAAGTGATTTTTTGTCGCTGCTCAATGTATGGAAATTTGCAGTTGAGCTGCGTGAAGACGGCGGGCATAAAAAGCAGGTGCAGGCTTGTCGCGAAAAGTTTTTGAACTGGTTGCGGTTACGTGAGTGGCGCGATTTGCATGGGCAGTTGCGTGATTCATTGCGCGACCTGAACTGGAACGTGGAAAGTCCGCTGTCAAAGGAGCCACCGTTCGCGTTGCTGCACCGCGCCCTGCTGCCGGGCCTGCTCGGCAACATCGGCGTCAAGAGCGACGAGGGTGACTTTTATCTCGGCGCGCGCGGCATCAAGTTCTATCCGTTTCCCGGTAGCGGTGTCGACAAGAAAGGCCTCAAGTGGCTAGTCGCTGCCGAGCTTGCCGAGACGACGCGACTGTACGCGCGAACGCTCGCCAGAATCGATCCCGACTGGATCGAAGCGGCGGCGGGCGACGTGCTGCAGAAGAATTACTTCGAGCCGAAATGGGACCGTGCCAGCGGACAGGTGATCGCGTTCGAACGGGTGTCGCTGTACGGCCTGACCATCGTGGCGCGACGGCGCATCAGCTACAGCCGCATCGCCCCCGTTGAAGCCCATGAAATTTTCGCCATTGCGCTGGCGATCGGCGAAGTGGAAACGACCTCAGCGTTCTATGCGTTTAACCTGAAACTGGTCAAGGATGTGCAGGCGCTTGAGGACAAAGCGCGGCGCAACGACGTGCTGGTGTCTGAGGAAACCGTTGCTGCCTTCTACAAGGCGCGAATCCCAGTCGAAGTATCCACGCGTTCCGATCTGGAAAAGTGGCTCAAGGCGGGGGCTGAGACCGAGTTGAATCTTGCGCCAACTGAACGCGCCGAGCTGCGCGCGGGTCGCGATCAATCACTTCGCATGTCGCGCGAGCAGTTGATGCGCCACGGGGCCGAGGCGATCACTGAAGAGCAGTTTCCGAAAACACTCAAGCTCGGCGATTTTGAGGTGCCGGTGAGCTACCGCTTCGAACCGGGTCATGTGATGGATGGCGTAACGGTACGCTTGCCTCTGGCGCTATTGAATGCCGTCGAGGATCGTTACGCGAGCTGGCTCATTCCGGGCCTCTGGCGCGAGAAGATCGCAATCTATCTCAAGGCCTTGCCGAAGGCCGAGCGGGGTCGTGTGCAGCCGGTGCCAGACACCGTTACCGCCTTCCTCGAACTCGCCACACCGCGAGAGAAGCCGCTCGCCAACGCGATGCTCGATTTTCTTGGCGATTATCTGAACCTCAAGCTGCCCGCGAGTACCTGGGATCGCATTGAAGTACCTGCGCATTTGCTGGTGAATTTCCGGGTCATGGACGGTGAAGGCAACGAGCTTGCGATGGGCCGCGATCTGGGCAAGTTGCAGGAGGAACTGGGCCAGATCGCACGCATGGCATTTCAGGGGGGCGAAGGCAATTTGACTGCGCCGACCGACATCGAAAAGACCGGCCTCATCGCCTGGACTATCGGCACGCTGCCCGACGGCATTCCAGTCAAACGGGCGGGCCGCACTGTTACCGCTTATCCGGCGTGTGTCGACGAAGGCAAGAGCGTGGCCGTGCGTTTGTTTGAGACGGCTCGCGAAGCCGAGATCGCGCATCGACACGGCGTTGTTCGACTCATCTCGCTGGAACTCAAAACGCAACTGCGCAATTTCGAAAAAGGCCCGAGCGGATTCAACCAGACCGCGCTCCAGCTGAAAACGGTGATTCCCGCTGACAAACTGCTTGCCGATTTTCTGGAGACGCTGGCTGATCGCGCGATTATCGGCGACGATCCATTGCCGCGTGACGAGCGCGCCTATCGTGATCAGATTACCCGCGCCAAGCAACGTATCCCGGTCGTGGCAGAGGCGCTGGGCCGTACCCTTGCGCAGGTTGCGGAAGCCTACGCCGCCTTGCAAGTGAGCATGCGAGCTGCCGGACCGCGTGCTAATTCCGTGTCGTCCGCACTAGCTCAAGGGCGTGACCGTTTGGTCTACACCGGGTTTCTCGCCGCCACGCCGTGGGCGCAACATCAACATCTGCCTCGATTTTTACGAGCGCTCGGTAAGCGACTGGATAAATTCATGTCCATGCCCGAACGCGAGGCGCGTCACGGTCCGGTAGTGGCGAGCTATTGGGCGCGCTGGCTGGCGGAAAAGGAGCGAACCGCAGCGACCGCGAGCGAAGCTCTGTTGCAGTTCCGCTGGCTCATCGAAGAATTGCACGTCTCGTTGTTTGCACAGGAATTGAAGACGCCGTTTCCTGTGTCCACCAAACGCCTGGACAAGATATGGACGGAAACCGTCGTATCGGCACCACGCGGCTAGGAAATTACTGGTACTACTTGACCCCGAAAAGTATGACGATGTGCTAGATTGTGGAGAGGTGCCGATTTTTGTCACCTGCCCCCGCCAATTCTGTCTGCGCTGCCCACCCAAAATGCCCGTTTGATGTCGTCAGAAACTGCTACTCCCACCCTGTCGGCGGTCACAATATTTAACGCGTGCCGCGATCTGATGCTGCATCGCTGCAACTTGCAGATGGCAGCCGCGTTTGATCGACTCGCGGACATTCTGCTCGATAACGCGTCCAAAATTTACTCGCCTCGCGAAGTGGGTGTCGTGCTCGACGCTCGCTCCAACCTGCTTCGCCTGCGTGCACAAATCGCCGAGACATTCACCAGCGAACTCACGCTGCGGCTCAACAATCGCAAGCCTTGCCTGATTCCCACTGCGCCGAGTAAAGCGTCGCAAGAGCTTTCGTTGCAAGCCGAAGAGGTGCTTGACGAATACGTGGCGGCGCGCGCTGTTGCGCGCTCCATCGAGAGCACCTGCCTGAACGAATTGCCGATCTTTCACCAGAAGATCGCATACCTGAAGCAGTCGCCAACACTCAAGCTTGACGAAGACCCATTCTCACCGCAGTCGGTGGTCAGCGCGTTGCTGGAGTCGATGCAGTCACTGCCGGATACCACCGCCGAAATTCGTTTGCAGTGGCTGCGTGCGCTAGCGACGATCGGGGGCATTGGTTTTAACAACGTTTACGCCGATCTAAACCGATATCTGACTGATGTCGGTGTGGCGATTCAAAAGCCGCGCGCGATGCAGCGGCCCGGCCCGCAGTATCCCGGTCATCAGGGACAGCCCGGACATCTTGGGCAACAAGCTCAGCCGGGTCAGGCTGGATACGATCAGCAGGGTTACCCGCAGCAGCAATATCCGCAGGGCCAGGGCTACCCTCAAGGCCAGGGCTATCCGCAGCAATACCCCCAGCAATATCCCCCCCAGTACCCGCAATCATTTGGGCAGGGTGGCCAGGGGGGTCAGGGAAGTCAGGGATTTGGCGACCCGATGATGGGTTCGGGGCAGCCAGGTGACTTTACGCAGTTTGGACAGTACAACCAGTTTGGCGGTGCGCCGGATCAGTTCTTTATGCAACCGGACGCCGTGCCTTTGCAGCAGTTGGCGGCCAATCTGGTGTCACTCGTGGATCGACTTCAGCATGTGGTTCCCGCGATTTCTGGCGGCCCAGCAGCCGCTGATCCGTCGCTCTCAGCGATGGTGCGCAACAAAGAGGCCATGCAAATCAGCGCGGCGCTTGGTTTCGCGGCCAACGGTGCATTTCGCGCGCCATTGATTGCAGGCGTTGATCGCAAACTTCTCGCCTCGCTCACTGACCTGCGACTTCGTCCCGATCAGGGCTACCCAAGTGTGAGTGGCGACGGTGTGGGCGGTTCAGGCGGCGGAGCTGGCGCAGGCGTGCCAAGAACGGTGTTGCGCGAAGTGGTGCCTGGCTACGCGTCGGGTGAAATTTCGGTGCTTGATGCGACAACCACTGAGCTGGTCGCCATGTTGTTTGATTTCGTGTTGGCCCGCAAAGAGCTGCGCGACGAAATCAAGGTGCTGCTCGGTCGTTTGCAGATTCCGATGCTGAAGGCGTCGATGGTGGATCGCGGGTTTTTCTCGCGCAAAAATCACCCGGGTCGACAACTGCTCAATCGCCTGGCCGATGCAGGTCTAGGCTGGGCACCGGAAGACGGTTTGCAGGATCCGCTGTACCTGAAAATTCGCGATGTGGTGGACCACATCAACCGTGACTTCGTCGATGATCTCGGCATCTTCATGGCGTCGCTGGTGGACCTTGAGCAATTCATCGCCGAGCAAGAGCTCGACGCCCGACCGATTATCGAGGCTGAGACCGCCGAGGCGCAGGAAGCAGACCGTCACATCGCCGCTGTCAAGGAAGCGAAAGATACGGTTGACGCGCGCATTGGTCAGCATGCGCTACCCGAGCAGGTCAAGGAATTTATTGAGGTTGCATGGCAGCCGCATTTGCAGGACGCGCTTCTGGAGCGCGGCAAAGATAGCGTTGAATTTTCAAAAGCGGTTGACGCGCTTGATGAGTTGATCTGGAGCGTTTCGCCGAAAGACCAGCCGACCGAACGTGCGCAGTTAAGCCAGCGCGTGCCGTCGCTGGTGCGTCGTTTGCGCGAGGGCTTGAAGTCGCTCTCAGATGAAACGATTGCGCCGTTTTTTGACAAATTGTTTGAGGTTCATTCGGGCTTGCTCCGTGGCGCAACACCGGAATACGAAGAGCCCGCCGTGTTGCCGGAGGCGAGCAATGACACGTCGTTCGACCCGTTTCAGGAACTGGTCAAGAACATTGAGCGCAATCAGTGGATCGAGATGAGCGACGAGAAGGGCGCGTTAACCTACGCGAAGCTCGCGTGGATCAGCCCGCAAGGCACGACCTATCTCTTCACCACGCGGCATGGACGCAAAGCTGCGTCGCTGTCGCCGGTCGAACTTGCTGAGTGGTTCCGTGATGACAAGGCTCGCATGATTGAGTCCGAGCCCATTGTGGATCGTGCACTCGCGGGCATGTTCCAGACCGCCTAGTCGCGGCGTCGTATTTAGCCATGGAGTCATTAGGCCTCATCGTGGTGGGCGATTTTGCGCTCGCCACGGGCGGCGATCAACATGTGAAATTTGTCGCCTCTGTCCTTGGCCGGGCGGGTCAGTCGCTGGCGTGGGCCTGGTTTATTCCGGCGGATCGTGTGCAACTCGCCAGCGCGTTGCATGAGGCCTGGCAACGACCGCACGCCGTGGCTTCTTTTGGCGGGTTGGGCAACGGTGTTGATGACAGCGTTCGAGTGACGCTCAATGCGTTGCAGCTTGGGCGGGAACAGGTGGGCTTGCCGCGGCTGGCAGCGACCGAAAGCGACGACGTTTTAACCTGTGCGAATGCCGTATTTTTTTCGGGGCATCCGCACAAGGCGCATGCCGCGTTTGAGCGTTGGTGGCTTGCGCAAGCGCCCGATGGCGATGCGCACGCCACGGAACGTGTTCGCTGGCCGTTGCCTGAATCAACGCACGCGGCTGGTGCGCGCCGCAAAGTGAAGGCAGACTATCCCGCCGTGGCGCAGCGCCTGACCGCTGCGGGCGATGGTGAAGCGATGCTCACGTTCACAGGAACCAGCAAAGGCAAGGCGCAGGGCGCGCGCAAGGCGTTGCAGCGCGCACTGGCGGCGATCAGTTAGCCGCTCAGCGTGACTTGACGTCGCGCACCAAGTCACCTACAAATCCCGGCCCGCGATAAAGCATGCCGGTGTAAATCTGCACGAGCCTTGCGCCAATGTCGAGCTTGCGTTGCGCGTCGGCGACGGTCATGATGCCTCCCACGCCAATCACGGGAACCCGGTTTTTGCTCGCTGCGACGACCTTGGCCAGTACCGCGTCCGCTCTGGCCGTTAGTGGCTTCCCGCTCAGGCCGCCGGCTTCCTTCGCAGCGACGTGATTGGCAACGCCGTCGCGACTAATCGTCGTATTGCTGGAAATGATCGCGTCTGCATCCGCATCAATAATGGCGGACACCACGTCCGCGATGATCGCGTCATCAATGTCGGGCGCGATTTTCACCGCGATCGGCTTTCGTTTACCGTGCTTTTTGCCGAGCGAATTACCTTCGCGCACAATCGATGCGATCAGCGCGGCGACGGAATCCGGGGCCTGCAAATCCCGCAGATTTTTTGTGTTGGGCGATGAGATGTTGATCGCCACGTAGTCGGCTGTTTCGTACACAGCCCGCAGCGCGATCAGATAGTCATCCACGGCCCGCTCAATCGGTGTCGCTGCGTTTTTGCCAATGTTCACACCGACCGGAACCTTGGTATCGCGACATTGCAATCGCTTCACCGCGTCCTCGACGCCACCGTTGTTAAATCCCAGCCGATTGATCAATGCCTCATGCTCGGGCAACCGGAACATGCGCGGCGCCGGATTGCCGGGTTGCGGCTTGGGGGTGAGCGTACCGACCTCGATAAAACCAAAACCCAACTGTGCGAGTCCGCGCAAATGCTTCGCATCCTTATCGAGCCCCGCCGCCAGACCAATCGGATTCGGAAAATCGAGTCCCATGACGCGAATCGGCTTGGGCGCAGGCAAGGCACCAGCCCAAATGCGCGCCAAACCCAGTGCGGCCTGTGCGTCGAGTGCGGCGAAAGCGGCGCGGTGTGCGCGTTCCGGATCAAGCGCAAACAGTATCGGACGGAAAAGTGAATAGGCCATCCCGCTATTATCTCTGGCATGTCCCGACGCCTCACCTCCCCGCTGCTTTCCATCGTCCTGTTGTTCGGTACGGTTGCCAATTTTGTTCACGCGCAAGACTACAAAGACCGCGCGGAATGGGCCGCGCTGAAGGCCGAGCTCGTCACTGAAAACAACTACGATGCCGCAGTGCTGGACGCCACCATCGCGCGCGTCAAGCGTCAGGACAAGGTGATCACCTACATGGATACCCCCATCCGCGCACCGACGCCGTGGCACGTCTACTGGCCGCGCCACATTGGTGGTGATCGCCTGCAACGCGGTTCGGAGTTCATGCGTGCCAATCGAGCCAGCTTCGCCAACGCCGAACAAAATTACGGCGTGCCGCAACAAGTAGTCGCGGCGATCATCGGCGTGGAAACGGTCTACGGACGCATGACCGGAAATTTCCGCGTGGTTGACGCGTTGGCAACGCTCGCCTTTGACTACCCGCGCCGCGCTGAATTTTTCCGTTCAGAGTTAAAGGAATTGCTGCTGTTGGCGCGCGAACAAAAGCGATCACCGCTCGATTTCATGGGCTCGTTCGCCGGCGCGATGGGCTGGCCGCAATTCATGCCAGGCAGCTACCGCAAATGGGCGGTCGATTTTGATAACGATCAGAAGATTGACCTCTGGAATTCGCCCGCCGATATCGTCGGCTCGGTCGCGTCGTTTCTGGCCGGGCACGGCTGGCAACGTGGTGAGCCCGTCATGCTGCCGATTGCGACACCGAGCGCAGAAATTATCGCCAGTATCGACGGTGGACTGTCACCACGAAAGCCGCTGCGAGAATTCCTCGCTACGGGCGTCACCATCACCGCTCGCGACGCAGATGTTGTGCTGCCCGCAGAAGACGCATCCGTTGGAATCATCTCGCTTGATAACGCCGATGGGCAGAACGAATACTGGCTGACTTTCGAGAATTTCTACGTCATCACCCGCTACAACCGCTCGCGGATGTATGCCTCGTCGGTGTGGTCGCTGGCCTATGCGTTGAAGAAAGCATCTCCGGCTCGATAAGCGGGCGAAACGTCACGCCGTGCGCGGCGGCCGATCACATTTAATCAGAAGCAAATTACCTTACCCGTATGACAACTCGTGCATCCTCAACATCGCCTGAATCTTGCCACGCTACGTTATCGCTCTCTGCTATTGTCACCGGCGCATCCTCCGGCGTCGGACTTTATGCGACTAAATCGCTGACCGAGCGCGGCTGGCATGTGGTGATGGCTTGCCGCGATCTGGCGAAGGCGCAGCGTGCGGCGGCTTCGCTAAACATTTCCGATGCGCAGAGCAGCCTTCTCGAAATCGATCTCGGCTCGCAGCAAAGTGTGCGCCATTTTTGTTGCAGCGTTCGTCGCAACCGGTCGCCCGCTCACCGCGCTGGTGTGCAACGCCGCGACCTATCAGCCGCTATTGAAGACGCCCGTGCGCTCGCCCGAAGGCTTATGAGATCAGCGTGGCGACCAATCACCTGGGACACTTTTTGCTGAGTCATTTGTTGCTTCCTGCGCTGCAAGCGGCGATATCGCCGCACACGCCGATGTCGCGTCTGATTACGCTCGGCACGGTCACCGCAAACTCCGAAGAATTCGGCGGCAAAGTGCCGATCCCCGCGCCGGCAGATTTGGGGCAATTGCAGGGTCTGGAGGCGGGCTTTAAAGCGCCGGTCGCCATGATCGACGGCAAGCCGTTCAAGGCGGGAAAAGCGTACAAGGACAGCAAGCTCTGCAACATGATGATGAACCGCGAATTTCATGCGCGCCACCATCAGGACACCGGCATCATCTTCAACACGCTCTACCCAGGCTGCGTCGCAGAAACCGCGTTATTTCGCGACAGCCCGGCGCTGTTTCGCAAAATTTTCCCGTGGTTTCAGAAAAATATTACGAAGGGCTACGTCAGTCAAGCGCTGTCCGGTGATCGCGTGGCACAGGTGGTCATTGACGATCATTTCCTGCAATCGGGTGTGCACTGGAGCTGGGGCAACCGGCAGAAGCCGGGTGCGATTGCCTTCGCGCAAGGCATGAGCAGCAAGGCCACTAACGTTGAAAAATCTGCGCGGCTCTGGCACCTGAGTTTGGCGATGGTGGGACTTTAACGGGTCGAATTGTTCTGGCAATTTTTGTTGAACAGCTTTTCCTTGCAAGCCTCGCCAAACTCGGGCTAGAGGCAATAAATTGAGAAACCCAAGAAATGCCGTTTAGTACATCCAGCCCATATGCGGCAGCGCTTTCAGAGAAAAGCTGTAGCTCGGAATTATGGCGAAATCGAGGTTAATCGCACCTTGCGACGGGTGTCGCTGATCCTCAAAGTAACGCCTTGAGCGCCACAAGCGTATCCGCCTCATGAATCGGTTTATCGTCACGGATGCGCAGCATGCGTGGGAAGCGCACGGCGATCCCGCTTTTGTGGCGCTGGCTCAGGTTGATGCCCTCGAATCCGAGTTCAAACACCAGCGAAGGGGCCACGCTTCGTACCGGGCCAAATGAGTTCACCGTGGACTTGCGGATCACGGCGTCGATGCGCTTGAATTCAACGTCGGTCAGACCGGAATAGGCTTTAGCGAAAGGCACAAGTTGCAGGTCACCCGGCGGAATCCCCGCCTTGATGGCTGCGACGACGGTTTGCGCTTCTTCAGGCGACTGCGGCGCGCGATTCCACACAGCGAAGGTGTAATCGGTGTAGAGCCCTGCGCGGCGACCATGACCGGCCTGCGCATAGATCAGCACGCAGTCGATGGACATCGGATCGATCTTCCATTTCCACCATGTCCCATCGCTCTTGGTGCGGCCACTGCCGTAGCGTGAGTCGCGCGCTTTCAGCATAAAGCCTTCGACGTGACGATTACGGCTTTCTTCACGCAGCTTTGCGAGCGACTGCCAGTCGGGCGCATCGACGACAGGCGACAGCGGCCACGCGCTCGCGGCGCACATCGCTTCGAGTTTTTCACGACGCGAGGCGAGCGCATCGTTACGCAAATCAACACTGTCGAATTCCAGCAAATCGTAGGCGAGCAATTGCACAGGTACATCGCTAAGGATTTTTTTGCTGAGCGTTTTGCGACCGATGCGTTGTTGCAACAGATTGAACGGTTGCGGATGGTCGTCACCGTCGCGCATCACCAGAATTTCGCCATCAATCACCACACCGTCGGGCAATGCCTGCGCACGACTCACGATTTCCGGAAAACGATCCGTGATCAGCTCTTCCCCGCGCGACCAGATCCATACCGTGCCGCTTCGCTTGATGAGTTGTGCGCGAATTCCATCGTATTTCCATTCGACGATCCAGTCGTAAGGACTGCCTAATGTTGCGTCGAACTTTTCTACGGGCTCGTTCAGGGCGTGCGCGAGGAAAAAGGGATACGGTGCGCCGTCCACCCGAGTTGCGCTTTCGCATTCATCTAACGCTGCAATTAAAGCCCGAAACCCCGCCCCCGACGGCTGCGCATTCTTGTCCGTCCAGCCCATCAGCCGCAGCGCCACCGTCTTCGCATCGACGCCACTAAATTCAGCCAGCGCACGAATCACCAAAAGCTTTGATACGCCGACACGAAAGCCGCCGCCAATCAATTTCGTCAGCAAAAACCGGCGTTCAACGTCCAGCGTTTGCCAGTAGCGATGCAGGGTCGCCGTTGCGTCTTCGAGCGTCGCACCTCGCATGGGCGCGAGCCGCGATTCGATCCACGTTGTCAAACTAGCGTCGTCGTCAGTCGTAGGTGGCGGCAACACCAGCGCAATCGTTTCAGCGAGATCGCCGACCGATTGATAGCTCTCTTCGAACAACCATTCGGGCAAACCACTGGCCTCTAACGCAGCCATGCGCAGCACTTTTGTCGGAACACTTTGGCGCGGTTTTCCACCCGCGAGAAAGTAGGTTGCCCAGGCCGCGTCGTCATCGGGTGCAGCCGCGTAAAACCCCTTTAGTGCGTCTACTTTCGCGTTTGTCGAAGTCGTTGCATCAATGGCGGCGAAGAGGGCGGCGAAGCGTTTCATGCGTGCACGACCTCCACGCTGTCATCCAGCGCATCATCCCCAAACTCGGTCGCAAACGCACGTGCAGACAGCCCCTTTTCTGCAAGGTAGCGCACCATCACCGGCACCGAACCATGCGTAACGATGACCTGCTCGCATCCGGTCGCCGAGATCGCGCTGTGCAGCCCCGGCCAATCCGCGTGATCCGACAGCACAAAACCACGATCAACACCGCGCCGTCGCCGGGCCCCGCGCAACAACATCCAGCCGCTCGCAAAGCCGTCGCGATATTCGCCAAACCGCTTCATCCAACTCGATCCCGCGACCGAAGGCGGCGCGAGCACCAACGCCCGCTTAAGCGAAGCTTTCTCCGCGACTTCGGTCACCAACCGCGTCTCGGGCAAGACAACGCCACTGGCGCGATAAGCCGCGTTCAGCACCTGCACTGCGCCATGCACAACGATAGGCCCAATCGATGCGTCAACGCCTGACAAAATACGCTGTGCCTTACCAAAACTGTAGCAATACAAAACGCTCGCCAGTCCCTGCGCCGCATTGGCAGCCCACCACGCGTTGATGTCGGCGAACACCGCCGCATCAGACGACCAACGATAAATCGGCAGGCCAAATGTGCTCTCGGTGATGAAGGTGTCGCAGGCAACCGCTTCGAATGGCGCACACGTCGTGTCAGGCGCTGTCTTGTAGTCGCCACTGGCCACCCAGACACGCCCGGCATGTTCCACGCGAACCTGCGCGCTGCCCAATACATGGCCGGCTGGATGCAAGCTAACGCGCACGCCGTTAATCGCGATCGCCTCTTCATACGCTAGCGTCTGCAAAGCAATCGAACCCAGTCGCGAGCGGAGCACATGCTCGGCGTCCCCTGCGGCCAGGTAATGGGCGTGCCCCGTGCGCGCATGATCCGCATGTGCATGAGTGATTACGGCGCGATCTACCGGGCGCCAAGGGTCGATGAAGAAATCACCAGCCGGGCAATACATGCCCTGGGGGCGCAGTACGATCAGATCGACTGGACTGGATTGAACGTCAGCCATGGTGGCAAGGGTTTACTCGGGTGAGGGCGAGTACCGTTGAATAGAGCTAAACCGCCGCCGGATTGGCCAACCCAAATCGCGTCAAATCCACCGCAGGCTTGGCCGTCCAGCCCGCGGCTTGATGCTCGGCGACCACATTCGTGTAAATCCCGCCACGCACGTTCCAGCGCGCCGTGACGCGGGCAAATCGCGGCGAAATCGTCGCCACGATTTTGTCGAGTACGTCATTGGTCACTTTTTCGTGAAACGCACCGATATCGCGGAAGCTCCACATGTACATTTTGAGCGCCTTGAGCTCGATGCAAAGCTCATCGGCGATGTATTCAATGGTGAAGTGCGCGAAGTCGGGTTGACCGGTGAGTGGGCAATGGCAGGTGAACTCGGGAATCTGGATGTGGATCAGATAATCCCGGGCCGGATGGGCGTTGGCAAAAGTGTCCAGCGTGGTTTGCGGTTGCGAGGGCTGGCTTGACTGACGTTCGGACATATTTATCTTTGTGTTTTCAATGAGTTAGCAGGGTGCGAGGAGCACCTATAATCAACCCTGATTTTATCGGGTCTGCGCAGTTATTCCATTTCCAAATCAATACTGACTTTGTCGCTTTCGCCTTGCTGTGCTCACGCACTGTCTGCGGCTCAGCTTCGCGTCACTATCGATTTGGAAACGGAATCGGAGCTTTCCCTTCCTAGCCTACTGCCCGTACTGAATGCGCCTTACTTCCATCAAACTCGCCGGGTTCAAGTCGTTTGTTGACCCGACCACCATCGCGCTTCCCGGCCAATTAGTCGGCATCGTCGGCCCCAACGGTTGCGGCAAATCCAATGTCATCGACGCTGTGCGCTGGGTGCTGGGCGAGAGCAAGGCGTCCGCGCTGCGCGGCGAGTCGATGGACGACGTCATTTTTAACGGTGGCGGTGACCGAAAGCCGGTGTCGCGTGCGAGCGTTGAGCTGGTGTTTGACAACAGCAGCGGTCGCGCGGCGGGCCAATGGAGCCAATACGCTGAGCTGTCGGTCAAGCGCGTGGTGCAACGCGATGTCGGTTCGAGCTATTACCTGAACAATCAGGCGGTTCGTCGTCGCGACATTCTTGATGTGTTCCTCGGCACCGGTCTTGGGCCGCGCGCGTATGCTGTGATTGAGCAGGGCATGATTTCGCGCATCATTGAGGCCAAGCCGGAAGAGTTGCGCGTGTTTCTGGAGGAAGCGGCTGGCGTCTCGCGCTACAAAGAACGGCGCAAGGACACCGAAGGACGGCTGTCCGATACCAAAGAAAATCTGTCGCGCGTCAACGATATTCAGGTTGAGTTGACGACGCAAGTCGAGCGACTAGACGGGCAGGCGAGAGTTGCGGCTCGTTATCGCGAGCTGGAAAAAGAAAAGCTCGAATCGCAGGCCTTGCTGTTTGCGCAGCGTCGTGACGACGCGGTGCGTCAACGCGAAAGCGCGGTAAAAGTGCTCGCCGAAACCGAGACCGCGCTGTTGTCGAAAGAGACCGATCTGCAAGCGCTGGTGACACAGCTCGAAGGTTTGCGGCAGGACGTGTTCACCCAGAACGACGCGCAGCACACGGCTCAAGGCGCGTTCTACGAGATCAATTCCGAGGTTACGCGCACCGAGCAGCAACTCTCGTTCGAGCGTGAGCGAGCGCAGCGCGTGGCGGCTGAAGTTGAGCAGCGTCAGGGGCGACTGGTTGCAGCGCTTGAGCAATCGGAGCAGTTGGCTGAGGCCGTGGCGGACGCCAATGATGCGGTGGCCGTGGCATCGGTCAAACAGGCCGACCAGAAGGAATTTGTTGACGTCGCGAACGTCAGGTTGCCGGTTGCCGAGCTGGCGCTGCGTGCCGCTGCGAGCGCGTTGTCCGACATTCAGCAATCGCTCAATGCGATTGACAGCGAGGCGCAGCTCTCGAACCTGAAAAAAGCCAACGCCGAAAAAGGCATCGCCCAGTTTCAGGCGCGCCGCATACGCCTTCAGCAGGAGAGAGATCGCCTGAACGCGCCGGAAGACGCTGAGATCATCGAGATCGATGAGCAGCTCGAAGGCGAACGCGCAGAGCTGGAAGCCGCAGAGCAAACCGCGCAGGAAGCTGAAGCCGCCGCAACTCACGCCGATGAAGAGCGTGGCACGCGTCGCGCCGAACATGAGCAGGCTTCGCGGCGCTTCAGTGAGCTGAAATCGCGCGAGCAAGTGATCGCCGGTGTGCAAGCCAAGTTTGACAATCGTGGCGAGGGGCAGCTTGCACAGTGGCTTGAGCGTCACGCGATTCGTGGCGACAAGTTCTGGTCGAAACTCACGGTGGACGCCGGTTGGGAAGACGCCGTTGAAGCGGTGCTTCGTGATCGTTTGAATGCGCTGCCAGTGGCTTCGCTCGATGCTGCTGCGGCGTTGCCGGTGCCACCAGCGCGGGTGACGGTTTTCTCGAAAGTGCCGGGTGCGGTTGTGCCTGCGGAAGCCATCGCTGGACGACTGCTCGCTCATGTGAAATCGCAGGATGCAGCGGTATCGGTGGCAATCGTGAACTGGTTGCACGGCGTGCATGCAGCAGCGAGTTTGTCCGACGGCTTGGCCCAGCGCGCGAGTCTCGCCGCAGGGGAAGTGATCGTGACCCGAGAAGGTCACCTCATCGGCATCAACAGCGTGACGTACTTTGCGCCGGATGAAGCAGTGCATGGAGCGATCGCGCGGCAGCGTGAGCTCGCCGAGATTTCGGCCGCGCTCGCCGCCGCACAAAGCGCTGCGGGTAAAGCGGAAACAGCCTTCGCGGCGGCCGACAAAAAGTATCAGGATTCACGCGTACTCGCCACCCAGCAACGTGGCGCGATTGTCAGCGTGCAGCGCCGCGTTCACTCGCTTGAGGTCGAGCGCTTGCAACTTGAGCAGGCGCGCGCGCAGGCCACCGAGCGCACGCTGCAAATTAGTAATGAGCTGGCTGAAATTGCCGAGCTCGTTGCGGTGGAAACCGAGAATGTGCAAACGCATATTGAAGCGATTGCGATAGCTGACGAGAAGCGCACTGCCGCTCACGGCGAACGTGAGGTAAAGCGCGGCGTGCGTAACGAAGCTGACGTGACATTGGTTAAAGCGCGTGAAGCGTTGCGCGCCGCAGAAATCACCTTGCGCGATGCGATGTACGGCGAACGCGCTGCACAGGATCGCGTGCAGGAATTGTCGCGCCGCATAGCCAGCAATCAGCAACAGATGAAAGAGCTGGAAGCCGACGTCGCACGGCTTCAGGGCGAACAGAAAAGTATTCTTCTTGATCCGCTTGAGCAAAATTTGCAGGCGCAGCTCAATGTGCGTGTCGAGCGCGAAGGCTTGCTCAAGGCGGCTCGCGAAGCGGTGGATGCGGCCAACGCTGCGTTGCGCGCGTCCGACGAAGCGCGCCTTGTAATCGAGCGCGATCTGGAGCCGATTCGCAAGCGCATCGAAGACGCACGCATCAAGCAAAACTCCGCCGAAATCAATCTCGCGCAGTTTGATGAGCAATTGGCCGCGTTAAAAGTAGACGCTGAGTGGCTAGCCAATGCGCTGGAAAAAGCGCCGCGCGCAGCTGAGCTTCAACGCACCGTCGCTCGTGTTGAAGCGGAAATTGCGCAGCTCGGTGCCGTGAATCTGGCCGCGCTCGATGAGTTGAAACAGGCCTCGGAAAGAAAGCTCTACCTCGACGCCCAGGCGGGCGATTTGTTCGAGGCTGTGCACACGCTTGAAGACGCCATCCGCCGCATCGACCGCGAGACGCGCGCGCAATTGCAGGAGACCTATAACAAGGTCAACGAGCAATTCGGTCGTCTGTTCCCGATCCTGTTCGGTGGTGGTCAGGCCAAGCTTGTTTTGACGGGCGATGAGATTCTTGACGCTGGAATTCAGGTTGTGGCGCAGCCGCCCGGCAAGCGGAACGCCTCCATTCAACTGCTCTCCGGCGGCGAAAAAGCACTCACCGCTACCGCGCTCGTGTTCGCGCTATTTCAGCTCAATCCCGCGCCGTTCTGCCTGCTGGACGAGGTCGATGCACCGCTCGATGATCCGAACACGGAGCGCTTCTGCCGTCTCGTGCGTGAGATGTCGGTGAACACACAGTTTCTGTTTATTTCGCATAATAAAATCGCCATGGAAATGGCGGAACAGCTCATCGGCGTCACCATGCCTGAGCCGGGCGTTTCACGAATCGTCGGGGTGGATGTGTCGGCGGCGCTGCGAATGGCAGAAGCGGCCTGAAATGAGGTGCCCGTGAAAAATTTTGATCGGATAGTCCAGTCATGAACGCGCTTCAAATTGGTTTGATCGCCGTCGGTGCGCTGGTGGTTGCCGTGCTGTTCTTGTGGCAGTGGTGGCAATCGCGGCGCTCGCGGCAACCCGTGCAGGTCGCACCACCCGCGCCACCCGCGATGTCGCCCGATCAATCGCCGCGAGTTTCATTGCGTCCTTCGCCGATTGCCGGTGACGAGTCGGACAACGCAGCCGCTGCACGCGTTGAGCCGACGATGGATGTTGAAGCCGCTGGCGTGTGGACGCCGCGCGTTAGCCCTGCGCCCGCGCCGCATGTCGTGTCCGACGAGGCTGCCGACTTTGCGGTGGTGCTTTCTCCAGTGAGCACGCCGCCCGCCGTTGAGCCCGAATATCGCGAAGCCACTCCTGCTGCAGCGCCGGTACCGCCGCGTCCTAAACTCCTGTCGGAATGGCCCTTCGATGAGCGCCTGCATGTTCACGCGTCGGTCGTGAGTTTGTCGGGTAGCCCGTTTGACGCTGCGCCTTTCGTGTCCGCCGCAGGTCGCGCGCTAGCCTGGGTGCGCTTGTTCCGCCAAAGTCCCTGGGAGACATTTGATCCCGCGAATGTCGGTTCGGTGCAGCAATTGGCGCTCGCACTGCCACTGGCATCGCGGGCCGGACCGATTGAGCCGCAGGACATGGATGAGTGGCGCTTTGTGCTGACCGAGCTGGCGCATGCGCAGGGTTGCGAGGCGCATTTTCACGGTTTCCGTGATGGGCCCGAGCGCGCGGCGGAGCTTGATAGTTTTCTGGCAGCGGTGGACACTATTCCCGTTGCGTATCTGGTCAAAAAAGACGGTGGTCATTGGCTCGGTACACGCCTGCGTGGCACGCTGGAAGCCAATGGTTTCCGCTTGCAGTCGGATGGTCGCTTCGCGTATCACGAGGTGGAATCGGACGCAGTGATCTTTCACACGGTCGATGGTTTCGAGCGTCCGTTCACCCCGGAGCGATTGCGCACAGAGAACTTCACGGCATTGCGCTGCACGCTGGAACCGGTGCGTCTGAAGCAGCCGCTGGCACGCTTTGACATGTATCGGCAAAGTCTGCGCGCGTTGGCGAAACTGCTCGACGCAGATATTAAAACCAGCGAAGGTGACGTGCTCGATGATGCTCAGTTCGCGGCAACGCGTGACGAAGTAAAGACCGCAATGGACGCGCTCGTCAACGCCGGGATTGAGCCGGGTTCGGACACTGCACGTTCGCTGTTTTACTGAGCGACATGTCTCTTGTTGCAGACGAAATGGCGTTCAGGCGCGCTGCAGAATTGCGGGAAGCTTTGGCCGAGGCCAATCGCCGCTATTACGAGCTGGACGACCCGTCGATTCCTGATGCTGAGTACGACCGCTTGTTTCGTGAATTGCAGGCGCTGGAGACGCAGCATTCCGAGTTGCAAACCACGGATTCACCGACCTTGCGCGTCGGCGGTGCGCCGCTCGACGCATTTCCTACCATACGACATGCGGTACCGATGCTCTCGATTCGCACCGAGACCGACGTCACAGTGGCGGGCGCACGGGCTTTCGATGCGCGTGTGCGAAAAGAGTTGAAGCTCACTGAGTCCGACCCACCGGTCGACTATCTCGCTGAACTCAAATTTGACGGTCTCGCGTTATCCCTGCGTTACGAGAACGGACTGCTGGTTCGTGCGGCGACGCGAGGCGACGGCGAGACGGGCGAAGAGGTGACGCAGAACGCTCGCACCATTAAATCGGTTCCGCTCAAGCTGCGTGGCAATCATCCTCCCGCCGTGCTCGAAGTGCGCGGCGAAGCCTTCATGACGCGCACCGATTTCGACAAATACAACGACAGGCAACGCATGGCAGGTCTGACCACCCTGGTCAATCCACGTAATGGCGCAGCAGGCAGCATTCGCCAGCTCGATCCGAAACTTGCGGCGGCGCGTCCGTTGTCTTTCTTCGCGTATGGGCTCGGTGAAGTGACCGGCTGGACGTTACCGCCGTCGCAGTCCGCGCTGCTGGATGCCCTGGCCCAACTCGGGGTGCCAGTGAACACAGATCGTCGCCTGGTGTCCGGGCCCGATGCGCTGGCGGCGTTTCACGCAGACATTGCAACGCGTCGCGATGCGCTGGGCTTTGATATTGATGGTGTTGTCTATAAAGTCAATCGTCGCGACTGGCAGGAGCAATTGGGCTTCGTCACCCGTGAGCCGCGCTGGGCCGTGGCCCACAAGTTTCCGGCGCAGGAAGAAATTACTCGAGTGCTCGCCATTGAGGTGCAGGTGGGGCGCACCGGTGCGATCACGCCGGTGGCGCGGTTAGAGCCGGCGTTTGTGGGTGGCGTCACGGTGGCGAATGCAACACTGCATAACCTCGATGAGGTCCGTCGCAAGGACGTTCGTGTTGGTGACACGGTGATTGTGCGCCGTGCGGGTGACGTGATCCCCGAAGTCGTGCGCGTGGTGCTGGATCGGCGGCCTGCTGACACCGTTGAATTTGCGTTGCCGTCGAATTGCCCGGAGTGCTCGTCGCCCGTTGAACGACCCGAGGGCGAAGCGATTGCGCGTTGCACGGGTGGCATGATTTGTCCGGCGCAAAGGAAGGGCATGCTGCTGCATTTTGGGCAGCGCCGCGCATTGGATATCGAAGGGCTCGGCGACAAGCTCGTCGAGCAACTGGTTGATGCCGATCTGGTTCACGAGGCGGCAGACCTCTTCGCGTTGACGCAGGAGCAGTTAGCCGGGCTGGATCGCATGGGCGAAAAGTCTGCCGCCAGCGTGATCGTTGAGTTGAAAAAAACGAAACAGGCCGAACTGCATCGCTTCATTTTCGCGCTGGGTATCCGGCATGTGGGCGAGACCACTGCGAAGGATCTTGCGCGTCATTTCCGAAGCATCGAAGCGGTGATGAACGCCGATGAACATGCGCTGCTTCAGGTGCATGATGTCGGCCCGATTGTTGCCGCCAGCATCCAGCATTTCTTCGCTAATCCGAAAAATCGAAGCGCCGTCGAGTGCATGCTGGCTTGCGTCTTCGAGTTCGCGCCGATTGCCGAGCCGGTTGCGCTGTTCCAAACTGTGTCAGGCAAGACCTTCGTGTTGACGGGCACTTTGCCTACGCTCAAACGCGAAGATGCGAAGGCGATGATTGAAGCGGCAGGCGGTAGAGTGTCGGGCTCGGTGTCGAAGAAGACAAACTACGTCGTCGCTGGCGCGGAGGCGGGCAGCAAGCTCGACGACGCCGTCCGTCTGGGCGTGACCTTACTCGACGAAACACAATTACAAAATTTATTGAGTTCAAAATAGATATGACCGCTCCTCGCCGTATTCGCAAAGCCGTTTTCCCCGTTGCAGGACTTGGCACCCGCTTTCTGCCAGCCACCAAGGCCATGCCAAAGGAAATGCTGACGGTCGTCGATAAACCGCTGATTCAGTACGCGGTGGAGGAGGCGGCTGCGGCGGGCATCACCGACATGATCTTCATCACAGGGCGCAACAAGCGCGCGATTGAAGATCACTTCGACCGCGCCTACGAGCTTGAGAACGAGCTGACGCGCGCCGGTAAGCAGAGCCTTCTCGATGAACTCGCCGCGGCAGTTCCCTCCAACATCAACTGCATTTTTCTGCGGCAAGGCGACGCGCTGGGCCTCGGCCATGCTGTTTTGTGTGCGCAGCCGGTCGTGGGAGATGAGCCGTTCGCCGTCATCCTTGCTGACGAGCTCATCCGACCCACGCAAACTGGCCCGGGGGCATCGGGTGCCACAGCTCAGCTTTGTGACGCGTATGGCCGCTTGTGTGGCGACGGCGGGGCTGTGATTGGCGTTAATCACATGCCGGGCGATTCCATCTCGCGTTACGGTGCGATCAAAATCGCAGAAACGATCGCTCACGCTGACGGAGACG
>Ga0105044_10004032_pt1 | contig 20176 bp, 16 predicted proteins | sample MAT01_FD_78092 | JGI IMG/M metagenome (GOLD analysis project Ga0105044, IMG submission 78092) | Freshwater microbial communities from Lake Fryxell liftoff mats and glacier meltwater in Antarctica - MAT-01 | ecosystem: Environmental > Aquatic > Freshwater > Ice > Liftoff microbial mat | place...
CTGCCTTCGCCCCTCACGCTTCAGCCGCCAGATCGGCAACTCAACATCCGTCTCGCTCAACAGCAACGGGCGGATCTCGGCCTTCGGGAACCGTGCCACGGCCCGGTTGTACGCCGCGACGCACGCATTCGCGGCTTGACAATCTTTCCAACGCTCGCACAACGCCCTGAAGAGTTCCGTCCCGCCAATTCGAGTCGCATCAAACGCGTTCCTCATCGGGCCGTCGGGCAGGCCACCTGCAGCCAGCAGCGCTGCCGCCACCCGCGTCACCTGATCCGCCAAGTTTTTTGACTCTCCCGCTTCGGCACCCATGGCCTTGAGCACGCGCTCAGCCGCAGCCCCACACGGGCCGCCGAGCGGAACGGGCGGCAGGGCCGACCCGTGCCACACCGGCAAGGCCGACGGTGCCGTTGCCGCTTGCAAAGGGTCCCGAAACTCGATGCTGGACGACTCCGATGCAGTCACCGGATAGCGCACGCCGACGGGCGATGCCGGATCGTGATCGACCACCACCCACGCGGGAAACGCTTTGGCGCTTTCGCACGCCGCGGCGACCGCGAAAAGTTTCGCCAGAATCCCCGCATGCCAAAAGCCCGGCTGATGGCCCGACAAAATGACGGGAATGTCTCGGGGCAAACCCAACTGCATCCGGAACTCTTTTAGGACAGCCGCCTCGACGCCCACCGGGCCTGCATTCACAGCGATCGAGCGTGCTGCGGGGTGCCACACCGCGTTTGCGGGCGCAGGTTCAATCGTCAACGACTTGAGCACATCGCCGATCGGCTCGACCTGAGAATGTGGAACCATGGACGACACTTCAGCGCGAGCGTACGCCCGATGCGGGGCCGCCCTCTTCCGAAGCCCCATCCACACGCCCGCCCAACGCTCGAAGACTGCTGCACGGCGTACAGCACGACCGGTGTGCCCCATCGGCGGAGGCGACCACACCGTGGGTTGCCGAAGCCGGCAATTCATCGGCGTGGCGCTGAATCTCGCGGTGCAGCACGTGCCGGTAGTGCTTCAGACGCTCATCGGCATCGTCCAGCGTTCCGCCGAAGGTGCGTGCCAAGTCGTTGTAGATCAACTTCACCGGCAGTTCCTTCACTCGGAGGCCTGCCGCGGCGGCCTGAACCCAGAACTGCATCGGGAAGGCATACCCCGTGACGGTGGGCCGCAACTTCTTAAGTGCGGGCACGCGATAGGCCTTGAAGCCGCAAAACGAATCGGTCAGCAGCGTCCCCAGCGAACCCGACAGACGCGTGTTGATCTCGGCGGTAATGGTCGAGTTGATCGCCCGGCGTTCAACGGGGGGCCGATCGTTGCCCGTCATTGGCAGCAAGTAGCGAGAGCCGCTGATGATGTCGTGCGATGAGCGCGAAGCCGCCTCGATGAACAGCGGGATCGCCGCGGGTTCGTGCTGGTCGTCACAATCCATGGTAATGAGCAGGTCAAACCGTTCCTGAATGGCAAACCGGAAGGCGTCCCGCAGTGAGCGACCGTACCCGCGATTGCTGGAGTGACGCACCCCGTCGAGACCGCGCTCCTGCGCGATCAGTTGCGGGGTCCGATCGGTCGAACCGTCGTCGATCAGCAGGAGACGGTCGGCATGGGCCCGAACCTTTTGGAGGACGCCGGGGAGATACTTCTCTTCGTTGTAAACAGGGATGGCGACGAGAGTTCGCATGGAAGATTGTGGCATGAAGAACTCTGGCTCCGGGAAGCCGCGCCCCCCGCTTGAACGGGGCGAACGGCGAAGGTCGCGCAACAGACACGCGGGGACCGCTTCCTTGCGCCCGCCGACCACGGTCGGATTCAAACATCCCGGTTTCATCCGGAATCACAATATAGACATTCATCGATACGTCCGGATCTACGCACCGGCCTCGGGTGAAGTTCTTTTCATCCCGGCAGATAACCGGTGTCGGGTTGCGAGCCGGGCGGGGCGAACAGCGGCACGTCCGCGGCCCGGCGCGAGAGCGACGTAAACGCCGCGAACCCAAAGGGCCCGGCCGCTTCGTCGCGGCTGTCGTCAGGTTCCGACAACGCCTCGCGGGCCGTCCGTTCCAGCGACTGGATCAGTTCCTCGCTCATGGAGTGAAAGGCCCGGATCTCGTGGATCGGCAGCGTGAAGACCTCGCCCGCGGGAGTCCGGATCTGAAAGATGGTGCACTCCACGGCCATCGAGAGCGCACGCTCCGCCGGCGTCCTGCCTACGCCCATCGAAAAAACGGGCATGATCGAGGCGATCGGGATCCGCTGCCCTTGGTTGATGATGACACCGAGCCGGCCATCGAACATGCCGTCGGCTTCGGGGAGGCCGGGGGCGACAATCGGACCCGTGTTCGTCCCCCCGCCCCGCTCGTGCTGGGCACAGCGCATCGCGAGCGACATCAACATCTCACGCAACACATCGTGCCAGAAAATCTCCCGCACCGAGGCGATGGCCGCGAGTTGACGACTGTTCAGCCCCGGCAAGGTCGACGCGATCACGCCATCATCGGTGCCGTGCGCGGCTTTCGTCGACTTGGCTTTGACTTGTTTGGATTGGCCCTGTTTGCTTTGGCCCGCGGGCGGCCGCTTGGCCTCCGATGCAGACACCTTTGAAGTCTCTTTGGTGCGTTTCGGACGCGATGAGCGGGTAGAGCGTGGCGCCATGGAGTTCAGGGAACTTTCTCAAAGGCTTCAACCCGCACGAGCAACGCATCATGCCGCGTGCGAACCTTCTGAACACGGGCTCGCCACTTCGCGGCGAACGATGCGGGCTTGGCCCCGGCTGCCACCTGCCCGGGGGCCGGCGTCCGAAGCACTTCGGGAACCCGTTCCATCATCGCTTCGATCTCCGCGATCATCCTCTCGACCTCGCCGAGATTGTGCCGACCCTCCTGGGCCGCCGCGAGATACTGGCCGCGGGCCACCGTCCGCAGCGCAGGGTCGGGCATGTCAAGCCGTTCATCGACGTCCTTCTCGATTGTTTCCGCATCGGCCAAGATCGAAACGAGTTTCACCGTGACCGAATCGACCGTTTCGTCCAGGTTCACGGCCTTCGCGCCCCCGACCAACGCTCCATCCATCTTTGAGAGGGCGTTGCGCACACTCGCCGCCGAGTCGATACCGATCAACCTCAGCAGCCGCGGCGTGGCATGGATCGTCGTCTCACTCTGGGCCGCGCGCGGGTTGGGCGGCAGCGACCACTCCATTGCCGAGGACGCATCGGACGCCACGACCGTGCACCGGTCGCCATGCTTCGCGATGGCAAACCCCGAAGCCGGCTTCATCAGGTTCGAAGCGATCTGTTCGGCCACCGTGCGCGACGCCGTGAAAGGTTCGAGTTGGGCCGCCACTCGCTCCACGAGTTCGCCCTCGATGATGTCCCACGAAGGCTCATCGGCCGCGAGTTCGCGGAACGCAACGTCGCTCCCCGTTCCGACCACCCGAGTTTCGGGGTCAATGGCGCATCGGTCGGCGAACAGCCCGAGCATCAGTTGGCCCACGCCCACCTTGCGGTCGGAATTGTCGGCCAAGAAGACGACGCTGTACACCGGCGAATCACGCAGCACAAGGCAGAGCGATGAAAGCACATCCGTGCGCGAGCGGTTCCCACCAACATCGAACACGACGCCATGACCCGCTGCACCGGCCTTCACGAGCGCGGCTTCGACTCCCCCCACAATCGCCGAATGGTCGAGATCTCCCGGGATGCGCACGTGCACAAAGCGCGTGGGGGCTGGGGTGGGGGCTGGCGTTGGCGCCGAGGTGGCCGGGAGGGCCGTCGGCGCAGGGTCGGTGGGGATGCCGCCCGGGATGCCGTCGGGCTGGCCGCCGATGAACACCGACAACGCCGCGAGAGCCGCCAGTGTCAGAGGCACAGGTTCCTCCCGAACTCGCCGGGTTCAAAGTAATGGGCCTTGGCGGTGTCGAGCGTCAGCGTGGTTTCGCTGCCGGCTTGGGGCAGCATAGTGGCCGGGAGACGCCCCACCAAGCGGGCTTGCCCCATGGCCGCGAACGTCACATCGATGGCTTCACCGAGGGGTTCGACTATCCCGACCTTGGCGCGCACGAAAGCACCACCGGACGCACCACCGGACGCACCGCCGGACGCACCGCCGGACGCACCGCCGGGAGCAGCCCCAAGCGAGAAGGCCTGCGGCCGAAGACCCAACACCACGGGCTGGCCGACCTGCGATTCCAACACCGCGGCGTGCGAAGCATGGACAGGGATCCCCTCCGTCCCCGCCGCGGCGGGCACAAACACAAGCCCCGCTTCGCGCCGGATGGACCCCTCGATGAAGTTCATGGGCGGTGTGCCGATGAACCCCGCCACAAAGCGATTGGCCGGCCGCTGATAGACCGTCAGCGGCGCATCGGCCTGCTGGATGAGGCCCTTGCTCATCACCACGATGCGGTCGCCCAGCGTCATGGCCTCTTCCTGATCGTGCGTCACATAGATGGTCGTGGTTTTGAGCCGCTGATGCAGCGCCTTGAGTTCCGCCCTCGTCGTGACGCGCAACTTGGCGTCCAGGTTCGAGAGCGGTTCATCGAACAAGAACGCCTTGGGCTCGCGCACGATGGCCCGCCCCACCGCCACCCGCTGCTTCTGCCCGCCCGAAAGTTGCTTGGGCTTGCGGTCCAGAAGTTCCTCGATCCCCAGCGTCTTCGCGGCATCATTCACCCGCCGCGCAATCTCCGCCTTGGGCAACCCCCGCAGCGTGAGCGCGAAGGCCATGTTCTTGTAAACCGTCATGTGCGGGTACAGGGCATAGTTCTGAAAGACCATCGCGATGTCGCGGTCTTTGGGAGCCACATCGTTCACCACCCGCCCGCCGATCGCGATGGTGCCGTCGGAAATGTCCTCAAGCCCCGCCACCATCCGCAGCGTGGTCGATTTGCCGCACCCCGATGGACCCACCAGGACCAGGAACTCGCCGTCCTTGATCTCCAGCGAAGAACCCTTGACGGCTTCGAAGCCGTTCGCGTAGACCTTGCGGACGTTGGTGAGCGTGACTTGGGCCATGGGAGGGGTAGGGTACCGACGTTTAAGGGGCGACGCCGCCCTCCTTTGGCCGCCCGAAGGCCCCGGGCCACTTCCGGTACACTGGCCGCCATGAGCCTTCTCCTCGGCCTCCTCTTGGGTGGATGTGTGGTTATTGGCCTCGTCATCTTGGGCGTGCGTGCCAGCACTGGCACCACTGGCAAGAAGAAACGGCGGTAGCCACCCGGGCGTACAACCTCACGATGGCCGATGTTCCCGAAAGGCTCGTGCCTAAGAACGCGGGCATCAGAGGAGACGAACCATGAACATCGCTCCGATTTTCTTCTTCGGCCTCTTGGTCCTCGGGCTCGTTGTGGTGGCCGTTTTTATCATGGCCTCGGGGGCCCGCAACCCCTTCGATAAGGGCCGATGTGCCCAAGGCCTCGCGGGGCGGCGTTCGCGCAACGCCCGCCGGGATGGCTCGCCCGGGAACGACGGCTCGTCGTATGTTCCGATGATGCTCCTCGGCGGCCACACTTCCGATCGCAAGCATGATGGAATCCCCGACAGCCGTCACTCCCATCAAGATTCGCCCGATCACTCCGGTGGCAGCGGGCACGATGGAGGAGGAGGAGAAGGAGGCGATGGGGGCGGTGGCGGCGGCGATGGCGGTGGCGGAGACTGACGGCCCGCAATAGGCCACGCGCTTTTAAGCCCGAGGGCCGAACATTCTTGCCCGCACACCCAAGCATGACTTCCGCGTCCGCGTGAGCCTCGCACTGTCAGCACGTTGCGAAGGCACCTTCAAGATCGTGTAGGGGTTGCGCGAAGTTTGCAACAAAGCCATGTTCGGAACCCGTTTCACTACGGAAAACCCCGATCCTTCGTGTAGAGTCAACGCCGATCTGTTACGCAGCGGTGAACGCGGGTCTTTCTCGCTTCACCCAAGGTCGTGTGCGTTCTCTCCCTCCCCGCGTTCTTCACCGAAGGAGGTCCCGATTGATCGACGCCAGCCGTTCCGATCCCACTTCACGCTGCGGCACCACCGTCTTCACTCGGATGGACACCCACTGCCACTCCCTGGCCTCCAGCGGCCCGGCCGTCAAGGCCCTCGGGCTCATCGGTTGTCCCGAGTGCTACTCACCCCCCGAAAAAGTCTACGAACAAGCCCGCCAACGCGGCATGGATCTCTTTACGCTCACCGACCACGACACCATCTCTGGCGCCCTGTCCCTCGTCGAGCGCGGCTTCGAGGGCGTCATCATCGGCGAGGAGGTCACGGTCTACTTCCCCGAAGACCACTGCAAACTGCACGTCCTCGTCTGGGGCCTCTCCCCGGAACTGCACGAAGAGATCGCCACGCTCGGCCTCCGCAACGACGTCTACCTCTTCGCCTCGTGGCTGCACGACCGCAACCTGCCCCACGCACTCGCCCACCCGTTATACATCCAGAACCGCAAGTTCACCAAGTGGCACCTCGACCGTTGCTCGCTCCTCTTCAAGGGCTTTGAAACCCTCAACGGGGCCCACTCGGGCACGCACGCCCGGGCCCTCGATGCCTACCTCACCAGCCTCACACCCGGCCGCGTTCACCGCATGATCGAAGAACTTGCGCGCGAACCCTTGTGGCCCCGCATCTGGGAGAAGGCCCGCACCGGCGGCAGCGACGACCACGGCCTCCTCAACGTCGGCCGCACCTTCACGCAGGTTTCATCGCTCACGGCCCTCGACGCCCGCATCACCCTGCGTTACGGCAAGGTCGTCGATCCGCGCGATTTCTTCCGCCTCGTGATGAACGGCAAGGCCTCGGAAGGCGGCGCTGCGGGCCACTCATCGCTGCTGGCCCACCAACTCGCGGCGGTTGGGGCCCACTACACCGCCAACCGTCTGCTGGGCAACGCAAGCCCCACCGCCCGGGCCGTGGCGAGCAAGTTCATGCGCTTCGCGGGCGTCCGGGTCTCGGCTCCCTCCAGGTTCCGCCTCGCGGCCTCGCGGCTCCGCTCCATCATCACCCGCAATCGGAGGCCGCTGGCCCCGCTGCTTACCGCCCTCACCCAAAGCATCCGCCCCGTGCTCGACCGCTACCCAGACCTCGCGGGCAAGATGGACCCGGCCTCCTGGCCGTGCGGTGCCCCCCTCAGCGACCACGACCGCATGGCGGGCTTCGCCGACGATCTTCACGCCGCGATCCACCAAGTCCTCGGCGATTCCGCCGTCCGCGCCCTGCGCTCCAAAGATCGCCGCGGCATCGTCGATCATCTCCTTTCGTACCTCGCGCTCGAACTCTCGCAACTTCCCTATCTTTTCAGCCTCTTTCACCAGAACAAGGAGCGGGCCTTCGTGGAGCAACTCGAGCACGATGCAGCGCAAGGATCGACCGACACCCCGACCGCCGCCGGTGGGCCCCTGGGCCGGCCGATGAAGGTCATGCTCTTTACCGACACCCTGGGCGACGTCAACGGTGTGTCGCGCTTCATCCGCAACGCCGCCGCCCAAGCCACCGAAACCGGCCGCTCGCTCACCGTCGTAACGAGCACCAACTTCAAAATCCCCGATCAACCCAACCTCATCAACTTTGCTCCCCTCTTCGCCACCAAGATGCCCAAGTACGAGACCCTGGAACTCGTGCTCCCGCCGCTCACCAAAATGCTCCGCTTCGTCGATGCCCAGCAGCCCGACGTCATCCACGTCTCCACGCCCGGCTCGGTCGGCCTCGTCGGCCTCATCGCCGCCCGCATGCTGCGCATCCCGGTCATCGGTGTCTACCACACCGACTTCCCGGCCTACGTCGATCACCTCTTCCAGGATGAAGCCCTCACCCACATCTGCCGCCAGGTCATGAAGTTTTTCTACACACCCTTCCGCGCGGTCTTTACCCGCAGCGACGACTACCTCCCCTCGCTCGAAGCGATCGGCGTCCCGCGCGAACGCACCCTCCGCCTCCGGCCCGGCATCCGCACCATGGAGTTTTCACCCCGCTTCAAAGACCGGGGCCTCTGGCTCGAACACAACGCCCGCCCCGAAACCATCCGCGCCATCTTCGTCGGCCGCGTCAGCGTCGAAAAAAACATGCCCATGCTCTCCAAAGTCTGGAAGCGGGCCGACGAAATCCTCAAGGCCAGGCGCATCGACGCCGAACTCGTCATCATCGGCGACGGCCCCTACCGCGCCACCATGGAAGAGGAACTCCGCCGCTCACGCGTCCGCTTCATGGGCTTCCGATACGACGAAGAACTCGCCCGCATCTACGCCAGCACCGATTTCTTCCTCTTCCCCTCCATCACCGACACCCTCGGCCAGGTCGTCATGGAGGCCCAGTCTTCCGGCCTGCCCGTCATCGTCACCGACAAGGGCGGCCCCAAAGAAGTCGTCCAAGACGGCCTCACCGGCCACGTCGTCCCCGATGAAGACCTCGACCAATGGGTCGAACGCATCATCCAGTTGGTCGTCGATGAACCGCTCCGCCGCCAAATGTCCGCCCGGGCCCACGAGTTCATGCAGCCCTTCTCCATGGCCGACTCCTTCGAACACTACTGGAGCGTCCACGAACGCATCTGGAAAGATCACCTCGCCCTCCGCGGCATCCGCCCCCCCACTTCACCTATCTCCACCCCCATCTCCAGCCCCGCCCCGCTCCAAGATGCACCCATCGCCGCCGCCTGACGCCGTCGGGCGATTCATTGGTCACGGCGCACGAAAAACAACCCCGACGGATTCATCCGCCGGGGTCATTCATTGGGTCAAAGTCAGTTCGAGTCGCCCGCGCTCAGGCGGCCTTGCGGACACGCGTAAAGATGCGCGTCGTCGTGCGGGCCGCGGCTGTCGTCCGGGTCTTGCGGACGCGGCGACGAACCTTGTTCTTCTTCCGCGTCGCCGCCTTCGTTCCCGTGGTCGGTGCGTTCTTCCACCACGTAGACGCCGTCAAGGTCCGCGTCGCCTTGCGAGCGGTCGTCTTGCGGGCGGTCGTCTTGCGAGCGGTCGTCTTGCGAGCAGTCGCCTTGCGAGCGGTCGCCTTGCGAGCAGTCGCCTTGCGGGCAGTCGTTTTCCGGGCAGTGGTCTTACGTGCAGTCGTACTGGTCGGCATGGTGTCTGCTTCCTTCTCGAAAAAGAGAAATGGGGCCTCCATGCCCCGTCGGGTTTGGTTTCATTCCCAAGGCCTCCAATGCCCGGGGGCGGACGCTTCCGTCGTCCATCGGGGTCGCGCCTCCATGCACGCCGCGGCAACCGGTTTCCCAGCCCCACCATGCTTCCATCGGTCAGTTCAGATCGACAATTCAGTCTGAATCGATTAATCCGCCCAACAACCCCCTCCACTGCCGCCAACGAGCCCGCAATCGCCCCTCCAGAGGCCACCAAGTCCGAAACTACAGTCCACCACAGAAAGGCCCATGCCCAACACTCCCCACCAACTCCCACCCTCGGCCCCACCCCAAGCAGTGACGCCCCCACGCCCCACCGAGCGTCCATGGTCCCCCGCCTCGTGGCGAACCTTCCCCTCGGCCCAGCCCTTTGGCTATCCCGATGACGCCGCCGTCACCGCCGCCGAAGATCACCTCCGCAAACTGCCCCCCCTCGTCACCTCCTTCGAGATCGAGAAACTCAAGAACGAAATCGCCGAAGCCCAGTTGGGCAAACGCTTCGTGCTGCAAGGGGGCGACTGCGCCGAAACCATCGCCGATTGCACCGCCGACCGCATCGCCAACAAACTCAAGATCCTCCTCCAGATGTCCCTCGTCTTGGTCCACGCCGGCAAAAAACCAGTCACCCGCATCGGCCGCTTCGCCGGCCAATACGCCAAGCCCCGCTCCAGCCCCACCGAGACTCGCGGCGACATCACCCTCCCCAGTTATTTCGGCGACCTCGTCAACCGGGCCGAGTTCACCCCCGCCGACCGCAAGCCCGACCCCTGGCTCATCGTCCGAGGCTACACGCACGCCGCCCTCACGCTCAACTTCATCCGCTCCCTCGTCGAGGGCGGCTTCGCCGATCTCCACCACCCGGAATACTGGGACCTCACCTTCTTCGGCAAGGCCGGCCTCGCGCCCCACCTCAAGGCCGAATACGAACGCATGACCCGCAACCTCGCCGACGGCCTCCGCTTCATGGAGGCCCTGGGCGAGTCCGCCGTCGAAAACCTCACCCGCGTCGAGTTCTTCACCAGCCACGAGGGCCTCAACCTTCACTACGAGGCCGCCCAAACCCGCACCGTCCCACGCCGCGAAGGCTGGTACAACCTCTCCACCCACCTCCCCTGGGTCGGCGAGCGCACCCGCGCCCTCGACGGTGCCCACATCGAATACTTCCGCGGCATCCGCAACCCACTCGGCGTCAAACTCGGCCCCAAAACCTCCCCCGAAACCGCCCTCGACCTCGCCCGCATCCTCAACCCCGGCAACGAGCCCGGCAAACTCGTCTTCATCACCCGCATGGGTGCCGAGCACGTGGCCGCCAAACTAAGCCCCCTCATCGAAACCGTCCAGCGCTCGGGGTGCCGGGCCCTCTGGGTCTGCGACCCCATGCACGGCAACGGCAGCACCACCTCCACCGGCATCAAAACCCGCAACTTTGGCGCGATCCTCACCGAACTCGAGACCGCCTACGACCTCCACCAAAAGGCCGGCGTCCCCCTCGGCGGCGTCCACTTTGAACTCACCGGCGACGACGTCACCGAATGCGTGGGCGGAGCCGCCGGAATCACCGAAAGCGACCTCACCCTCAACTACGCCAGCCCCTGCGACCCCAGACTCAACTATCAACAAGCCCTCGAAATGGCCTTCCTCCTCGCCCGCCGCATGGGTGGCTGATAGAGCCCACTTAATGGAGCCGGGTCGATACAGCCCGCCCCACGCCCCGGTAAGGCTCGGCCGCCCTCAACAACTTCATTGCTGTTGCCACCATCGAATGAAGTCTCTCTCATCCAAGCCCGATAGTTCGTGGGTCATGGCCCCAAGTTTGGAATGGATGCAACGGTTGCAACCTCCCATCCGATGGGCCTCTCGACCGAACGAAGTCGAACGGGGGCTCCGGGCCATGCTTCACGCACCGATCTTGCGTCCAATCGACCAACCCGCGCCGTCCATGGTTGCAAAACCCTCGGACCCCACGCCGATCGACCACCACCAGCCCCTCAAGTTCGATCGGCGCTGCGAAACCCGCCGCGACATCGGTGGCTCCGCCCTGGCCGTCTTCACGGATTCATCCGCCCCCGGCAAACTGGCCCGCGTCAGGCTCTTCGATTCCAGCCGCGGCGGCATGGGCATCGAAAGCCAGTGCCCCGTCGAACCCGGAGCGAGTTTCTCACTCGTCCCCGAATCCGCCTCGTGGCCCCGCCAAGTGGGCATCGTCGTCCGCTGCGACCAAACGGCCACCGGCTACGCCCTGGGCCTGCGCTGCCGCGCGGTCCGCGCGGCAGCCTGAAAGCACCCGGGCAGCGCCCCGGTCACCAACCGCCGGCGTCCGACGATACGAAAATCCGCTGGTGTCAACGTCTGCGAACAAACGCGAGCCGGTATCTCAGGAGAGCGGCCGCCACGAACCCCAACATGGTTCCGGGCAGGGGTACCGCCGCGGCGACCCTCAGTCCTTGGGTGTATCCATCGAACGTAGGGAAGATGCCTCCGCCGGTGGTGTTCACATGGTCATCAAAGAACACGGCCCGGTTCCAAGGCGATCCTTCGTGGAACCTCTCTCGGAAAAACTGCTCACCTGGAATGTGGAGCACTTCCTCAGTCCACTCTGTGGTGGCCCCGGCGGTGTCCACCAAACCCCACGGGCTCAGGGCCGTGGGGTAGGCGTTGAGCGGGATGTCAAAGGGGTTGTAGCCGGGGAAAATCGAGCCGTTCCAGCCCGCGTTGGCGGTGGTCGGCTGCCCGTTCACCAAAACGCTGGGAGGCCCATACACCGGCAAGGTATCGCTGGAGTTGGCCCACAGCCAGTAGTCCCCGGATCCGTTCTTATTGGGGTCCCAGTGGGCCGCCTTGATCCATTCATCAATAGACGGAATCCAGTATTGCGCTCCGGGGCTGCGCGTCACTTGATCGGTGTAAGTGACGTTGCCGCCGAAGGTGGAGACGTCGTACGCGCCGTTCATGAACGCCGCCCGGCTCGTTCCCTTGCCGTTGTGCAGCCAGTTGCAGTAGATGGCGGAGGTCCGCCAGTTGACGCCCCCCACCACATTCATCTCACCCCCGGCGGGGGCGGCCCAGCGCCGGGTGCCGCCGTTCTGGGGCGTGATCCGCTCGGCGGTCCACGACGTGGGTGAGCCCAGAAAAGGAATGGCGTCCCCAGCCGGCCGGTCGAACGCGGCGTTCATGAACTCGACCCACTGCGCAGTCGTGACCTCAAAGCGGCCGATCTTGAACTTTTAGCCCACACCGCCGCCGTTGTTATTGGCCCCACCGCCGGTCCAGTTCGGGTTGCCGGGGTCACCGACGGTGACAAAGTCGATGCCCGAGGCATCGGGCTGTGCCAACGCACATGGGCAAAGAAGCACAATGGCACAAAGGCAGACGAGGGCGGGGGCGAACGCGCCCATGAAGAGCCTTTCGGGAGCGGGACCGCCTGTAGTGTGCGCCATGCTCAGCAGAATGCAAGGAGATTCGGGAACAAAGTCCGCCAGCGCTCCGCTTTCGGCCTCACCCCGGCCGTGGGTCGAACCACTCCCCGCGTGCCCCCGCGCCGGTCTAGCCTCCCTTCATGCACATCCTGCTCACCAACGACGATGGGATCCGGGCTCCGGGTATCGCCGCCATGTACGAAGCCCTCACCGATCATGCCGGCACGCTCGGCGGTCCCGTGGGCTCAAGCGTCACCACCGTCGCCCCCCTCACCGTCCAATCCGCCACCGGTCACGGCGTCACCTTCCACACCCCGCTCATGGTCGGGCAACACCGCATCGAACTCTCCGGCGCAGGGCACATGGAGGGGACCAGCGTCGACGGCCGCCCCGCCGATTGCGTCAAACTCGCAATCGCCAACCTCTGGCCCGAACGCTTTGGCGAACGAACCCGCCCAGACCTCCTGGTCTCAGGGATGAACGACGGTGCAAACTGCGGGATCAACGTCATCTACTCCGGCACGGTGGCCGCTGCCCTCGAAGGGGCGTTCCTGGGCGTTCCCTCCATCGCGGTCAGCATGCAACGAGGCCGCGCCCGCTCCCGCTTCGATATCGCCGCGGCGTGGGGCAGACGCACCCTCGAGATCCTCCTCAATGGCGGCCTGCCCAGCCCCCACGAGTGCCTCAGCATTAACCTCCCCTTGTGCGAAGGCGAAGTCCGCTCGATCAACGATCCACTCCCGCCCATCAAAGTCTGCCCGATGAACGTGCACGGTCTCATCGACAAGTATGAACGCCGCACCAGCCCGGGGGGCGACGTCTACTACTGGGCCGCAGGCCACGGGCTCGACTTTCACGGCACCGAACGCGGCACCGATGTTGACGAACTCATGCAGGGCTGCATCACCGTCACCCCACTGAGTTATGACCTCACGCGACGCGACATGTGGAGCAAGTGGGCCGGACGCGTCAAGGCCGAACCCGTTAAAGCCGGACCGGTCAAGGCCGGACCGGTTAAGGCCGGACCGGTTAAGGCATGACCCGTCAACCCGATCAGCCGCCCGATTTGGCTTCGGCCGCGGGCGTGGCGTGTTTATCTTCCCCACTCAGCGTTTTCCATGCGGTGTCGGCGGTCGTGGCGGAGGCGTTGGGGTCGGTCTTGAGCCACTTGGCGCGGGTGTCGCCGCCGAAGCCGTCGTAAAACAGGAAGAGCCGGTCTTCCTTCACCACAAAGGCCTTGGGGTTGACATCGACGGTGTCATTCTCTCGCATGGCGCACGAGCACCAGCCGCCGGGGGCGGGCTCATAGCGGGCAGGGTTGGCGAGAAAGAGGTCGCGGTTGGCCGCCGTCGCAAAGCGGTACAGAACGCCCTTGTGCTCCGCACTGAACTCCTTGCTGCCCTTGGTCGCCGTCCCGCCCCCCTCGGGGAAGTACGCAACGGGGTCATAACCCTTGATGGCGATCTTCTCGCCGCGCTTCGGCAGGTTCCATTTGGAAATATTGCGCACGGGTTCGGTCTTCGCGGCGACGGTGGCCTCGGGGGCAGCAGGTGCGCTGGGGGAGGAGGGTGCGCTGGGGGCGCTCGGTGCGGCCACTGCGGTTTGAGCATGGGCCGATGCGGTGACGAGGGCAAGAAACACGATCGCGGCAGAAGCGTGACGCATTTGCATGAGACCTTTCACTGGAGGGAGTGGTTGTTCCCCTTCCCGGGGAACCGCGCTTACTAAGGTCCTTGGGCCACCCCGGTTCAGCCCGCGTGGGGGGTTCCAATCACCGCATCTGGGTCGCGTCGGGCGATTACATCCCTAACTTGGCCTTGACCAGACGTTTAAAGCCCTCCCCCGTCCGGGGCACATTGGCAGGGAGCAACGGCGCAGGCCAGAAGAGGCCTTCCCTGATCCCCCGAAGCGTTGCACGCACGCGGCACCGCTTGAAGCCGGCTTCGCGCAGGGCGTGGGCGAACGCCGCGACAAGGCCGATGACGAGCCACACACCGCGGGCATGGCGCCGGGCCATCCAAGCCCAGTTCCGCGTCGCGAGGTGCAGCCAGCGTTCGCTCTTGCAACCCACCGCCGGGCTGTCGTGCCACACGATCCAGTTCGGGTTGAAGGCAACGCCGCGCCCCAAGGCCGCAAAGGCAAGGGCGAGGTCCGTGTCGTTGCGGTAAAGAAAGAAGCGGCCTTCATACCCGCCCGCCGCGTGCCAATCCGTAATGCGGATGAGATTGCCGCACCCCATGAAGGGTGAGTTCAAACAGGGGCCGGTCAGGTTCTTCCACTCGCGGATGTTGGTGGCCGGATGCACCGGCGAGAGCGCAACCGCCGCCAGTGAATCATCCGAGGCGAGCAAGGCGTGGGCGTGCCCAAGGCTCGCGGCATCGGGCCAGGCATCGTCATCGAGGATCAAAACGAACGGTGTATCGACGCTCCGCACGCCGCGCTCAAACGCGGCCACACCGATGTTCGAATCCAGTCGAAGCACAGTCGTATCAGGTCGGGGGGTAACGCCCGATGCCGAATCATCGGTGCTCGCGTTGTCGACAACGATGATCCGCGAAATCAGCGGCAGTTTCACCAACTCTTCGAGGGTGCGAGCGAGCGCGGCTCTTCGGTTATAGACGAGGACCACGGCGGAAATGGAAGGGGCAGTGATGGGCACCTGTGGCGAGCGGCCGGATGAACAATCGGCCTTAGGCGGGCTTGGCTTCGACGAGTGATGCGGGAAGAGCAGACCGCGCCACAACAGGAGCCGGGGGAAGGCTGCGCACCCCGGGGCTGCTTCGCGCCAAGGTGACCGCCACCTTCAGACCCCGTCCCAAAACGCGAAAGGCTTTGCCGATGGTGTTGAGCGGTTGCGGCGTGCGGAGCAAAAACCCCTCCGTGGTGACCTCGATCAATGACCGGCCGCGGAACCAACTGGTCGGCCACCCCGTGGGCACGATCGCGACATCAGCGGTCGGACCGAACACCGCGCGGGCGGCAGCCCCAAACGTGTCGCGCAGCAAGTGACCGCCCAGGGCCCGGGTCCGCCAATACTTCCAATTCGTCGGCCACTGCCCTTTGAGTTCGCGCCGCACCGCAGGGATCTCGCGCCGAAACACCTCAAGCCCCGCAATGTGGCTCTTGAGCAACGGGTGCATGTAGAGCGTCGCGTTCGGGCCATACTTTGCAAGTTCATTCCGCACCGTCTCGACCACCTTGGCATGGGGCGTAAAGCCCAGAGGCTTGAGAACATGCCGCGGCTCGATCCGATCAAACCGCCCGGCCGCCGCGTCCTCCAGCCCCTTCAAGTGAAGTTCGGCGAGTTCATCCAGCCCCATCATCGTCTGCGCAACCGCCCGCCGCACCTCCAGCATCGCGCGGATAAAGCGCGTCGGGCCGCCCAGTTTCATCACCTCCATGTGCGAGAAACAATTGCGGGCGTTGTAATACCGCGTCCACAACGCATACCGACGATCACCCGGCGGGTGATACGCCCGCGACCGCAAACTACCCCGAACCTTCAGCCCGGTCTTCTGCCGCATCTGGACGCACCAGTCGACATCGTCGTAATAGATGAAGTTGTCCGGGAACAGCCCCGTCTTCTCGATGGCCTCCCGACGCACAAGGGCCGAGCACGCCGCCACATAATGGGCACGAATCAGGAATCTGCGGTCGTGATCGCCCGCCGCGGCCACGTGAAACGCGCCCGTCAGTTTGTCGATGCGCCCACCACACTCCCACATCCGGCCCGTATCGGTGTCGCACAACGCTGAACCCACGATGCCAACCTTGGGGTTGCGGGCCAGCACACGAACAAGTTCAAGGAGCGCAGTCCGCGACACCCGCGCATCCGAATCCAGCCACCACACAAAGTCGGGCGGGCCGAACGAACCCGACACACCGCTCCCGGAAATGACGTGCGACATCCCGAGGTTGAACCCACCCGAGCCGCCCGTGTTGGATTCGGAACGCACAAACTCAACATCCAACCCGGCCGGAACCTGCATCGTGGAAAGCGGCTCGGTCGACGCGTTATCGACAACCACCCCCCACAGCCGAATGTTCGGGAGTTTCTGCTGCGCCAAGTCCTTCAGCAACTTCTCGCAATCCGCCCGACGATTGAAGCACGGCATCACCACCGCAACCTTCCACAACCGGGCCGCAGCCGCGGCTGGCCCCCTCGAAGCCACCTCCGACGACTGAACCGCCCCCACTCCCGCAGAAGACCCACCAGAAGATCCCTCGGAAGATCCCTCGGAAGCCCCCTTGCAAGATGGGTGCTGAATGTGAACAGGCGATGGCGCAACAACAGTGGCGGGCGTCATGAGTGTCTCAGTATATACGATTGCGGAGCGACTCCAACCAGCGGGAGTGCGCAAGTGTCGAAGATTGCAGGGGTTAGAAATTTCACACCCCCGCGAATCTGTCCTTCTTCACCACCTCCTTTTCGCAAACCGCCCCAATCAGGTTCCGTACCGCTTTCCTATTGCCCTCGGGCCCGCGATACTCCCCACCCGCCATGAACGCCTTTCGATACTTCGTCCGCTCGATGTTCCGCTATTGGTGGCTGATCGCGCTGGCCCTGTTCATGGTCCTCCTCTCCGGCGTCACACTCGGAGCCGGCATGCTGGGTGCCCGCCCCGTGCTGGCTTCCATCCTGGGTGATGCCAAAGGGTTAGATGTAATCGCGCGAGACTACAACGCCTCGCTGCGCGTTGGCCCCGAGTGGTTGGGCGACAACATCCGCCGCAGCGTCCTGATCCCCGAAGGCTGGATCACCAACCTCCCCTCCGACCCTTTTGAAACCCTCGTCTGGATCATGTCCACCCTCGCCGCCCTCACCCTCGTGGGTTCCGCCGCCAACTTCCTGCACGCCTACTTCGCCCAAACCGTCGTCAACCGGTCAGTCACAGGTGTCCGCCGCGAGGCGTTCCACGCCGCCCTCCGCTCACCACTCCGCACCATCGTCAAAAGCGGCCCCACCGACACCATCAGCCGCATCGTCAACGACTCCACCGTGCTCGGGAACGGCCTCAACATCCTGCTCTCCAAGGCAGTCCTGCAGGTCTTCAAAGGCGTTGTCGGCCTGGCCGTCGCGCTCTACTACCACTGGCAAGTCAGCCTGATCGCCCTCCTGGTCACGCCCATCCTGGCCGGCGTCATCCGCAAGGTCGGCAAACGAATCAAGAAGGCCTCGCACGCGGCCCTCCAAAGCCAGTCAGGCCTCTACGCCGCCGCGAGCGAAAGCCTCAGCGCACTCAAAGTTGTCAAAGTGCACACCACCGAACGCTACGAGGCCGGACGCTTTCACCGAATGAACAAAGAGATGCTGCGCGAACTCAACCGGTTGCGCACCGCCAAGGCCGTCGCCAGCCCACTCAACGAAGCCCTCTCCATCCTCATGCTCTGCGCCATGGTCCTGGTGCTCGGCCGCTTCATCATCGAACGCAAGATCGATCCGGCCGACTTCATCCTCGCCATCGGTGCCCTGGCCGTGGCCGGGGCCAGCCTCAAACCCCTCACCAACATCATCAACGACATCCAAACCTCCGCCCCCGCCGCCGAACGCCTCAAGCAATTGCTCGACACCGAGCAAGAACCCGGTCACGCCCGCAAAGGGGCGACCCTGCCCCGACTGCCGCGCCACACAGAATCGCTCGCCTTCGAGAACGTGCGTTTCACCTATCCCAACGGTGGCTCGCCCGCCCTCGACGGTGTGACGCTCAAGATCCGCTTCGGCCAACGCATCGCCATCGTCGGAACCAACGGCAGCGGCAAAACCACCCTCCTCGCAATGGTCGCCCGCTTGTTCGATCCCGATGAAGGCCGCGTGCTGGTCGATGGCAAAGACGTGCGCGAAGTGGCCGTCCGCAGCCTCCGCGAGCAAATCGCGGTCGTCACCCAGGAAGTCATCCTGTTCCGCGGCACCATCCGCAGCAACATCCTCTACGGCAGCGACCCACGCACCACCCCCGCCCAGATGGAGGCCGCCGCCAAACAAGCCCGGGCCCACCAGTTCATCGCGGCGTTGCCCCAAGGCTACGAAACGCCAGTCGCCGAACAGGGCCTGAGCCTCTCGGGCGGCCAGCGCCAGCGCATTGCCATCATGCGAGCCATCCTGCGCGAGCCCGCGATCCTGATCTTCGATGAAGCAACCAGCATGATCGATACCGAGAGCGAAGCCCAGATCTCGCAAGCCGTCGCCGAATTCGGCAAGGGCCGAACCTGCATCGTCGTCGCCCACCGCATGAGCACCGTCCTCACGTGCGACTCGATCGTGGTCATGGATGCGGGCAGGGTGATCGATCAAGGCTCGCACGAAGAACTGCTCGCACGCTGCCCCACCTACCGAACGCTCGCGGGCCAGCAGTAGGCGGGACCCGGCCAAAGTGGTTCACCGCTGGTCGCGGCGGCTGCTCACACGCTCTTCACACAACACCAACTCCGGCTCCGACGAAAACACCGCAGGAAACGCGGCCTTGGCCTCCCGGAAGTACGCAGCAGCACCTTCGTAGTCACCCAAAAGAAGCGACAAGTGCCCCGCCCGCTCGGAGGCAAACGGTTGCGCGATCCGCGAAACCGCGCTCCCCGCGCCCAAGGCCCGCGGAATCGGCACCGAGGCACGCAACTCCGCAGCCCACGCCCTCGGCCGAAGCCGCACGTCCGTGGGCCCCGGCACTCCCCGTCGAAAGAAGGTCGCCGCTTCCGAATCCGCGTGCACCAGCACCCAGTCGGACCGCGACAACAGCACCCGCATGAAGCCTCTCCATCGCAACTCGATGACCACAACGTCGAAGTTCATCGCATCGAGGGCCGCGGGCAACCGCGCTGGCGATTCGGCGAGCGACAGAAACTCATCGAGCAACCCCGCCACCTGACGCGGATCGGTAAAGACGCGGTAGCCACGGGCCAAAAGCACCGAGCCCGCGTTGGGGTCACAGAAAACCTCGCGCGGGGCCGCGGCTTCATCCAAAAAATCGGCCGACCTCAGCGCGAACGCGTGCCGCGCAAGGCCCACGCCGCGCTGATTGGAATCACCCTGTCGCAGGTGAAACCGATCGGTCCAAAGGTCTCGGATGAGAAACACATTGACCGCGACACACAACCCGGCGGCCACAATGCCCAGGGCCGAAGCCGTAGAACCATCACCGAACCCAGGTCCGCAACGAGCCCACACCCCGCGAACTCGGTCCCGAATCACCGCGACGCACTCCGCGATAACCGGGACCGCCGCCAGCGCAAACAACGGAAGGTTCCGGATGGCAAGGAAAGAGAGCGCCAGCATCACCAGCGAGTTGGCGACCATCCACCACCGGATCCGACCGGCCCCCGACAGTCCCGCGCCCACCACCGCCGCCAACCACAGACACACCATGCCGCCCCAAGCAAGTGTCGCGACAAACACGACCGGGGCCGACAACGTCGGAGTCAGTTCGCTGATAGCGTGGCGTTCCGTCATCGCAACGAGCCAAGTGGCGGTAGATGTGGCCTCACCAGCAACAAACCACACCGCAGCCACAAAGACGGCGCCGGCCGCCGCCAGCAACCCGGCCCGGCGGTACGGGCGCATCTTGCCCGAGCCCGCGCTCCGTTGCCCGAGCCGGACAAACGACCACACGACCGCCGCGGCCACCGCAAGCCCGCCGCCCAGCAGAACGAACCCGGTGGCC
>Ga0105044_10004034_pt1 | contig 20172 bp, 18 predicted proteins | sample MAT01_FD_78092 | JGI IMG/M metagenome (GOLD analysis project Ga0105044, IMG submission 78092) | Freshwater microbial communities from Lake Fryxell liftoff mats and glacier meltwater in Antarctica - MAT-01 | ecosystem: Environmental > Aquatic > Freshwater > Ice > Liftoff microbial mat | place...
CGATCTGACCGAACGTTACGACGCGTTTCTCGCATTGGTATCGACGCTTGCGGAGAAAGCCCCATTCGAGTCGTGCCTGTGCGTTCAAGCCGAAGACGGCTTCCCCACGGAGCAATTACCCGGCGAGAATTGGGACGTTCGTAAGTATGGCAGGAATGTGCTGGCGATTTGGGTGAAGGAAGAACCAGCGAACGCGGACGAACCGAAGACTACTCCCGAGAGTTGAATTCACCTGCATCTTGGAAGTCAGTTCAACACTAATCTTCGCTAATCAGTCAGGGGAGAAGGGCGGGTGATCCTTTCGGATTAGTGCAGATTAGCGGGAATTAGTGTTAAGAATGAAAAGGCGACTTGCGATTCCGCACCCTAAACCTCGTCAAATAAATTTTCTTCGTCAGCCTTCTTCTTTTTTGAAATATTCCCGTTCAGCGTCTTTCCATCCTTCGTTTTTGGAGCACTCAGGAGGGGGTTCTCCGGCCCTTGCAGCGCGTCGCCAGGTTCGATCGCTTCCAACCGCGTCCTTACCTTTTTGACATAGTTTTTCGAGAGTTCAAAACCCATCCAATCGCGGTGAAGTTTCTTGGCCACCGAGAGGGTCGAACCGCTGCCGCCAAAAGGGTCAATCACAAGGTCGCCGGGATTGGACGAAACACGAATGATGCGTGCCAGCAATTGTTCCGGCATCTGGCAGCCGTGAAAGCCGAGTCGTTCCTTGAACGTGCCGGCCACTCTAGGGAAGTACCACACGCTCTCGTCTGGTGTAAAGCTCTTGTCGGCATCTTGGGGCCGTAGCACCCAGGTGTCGTCTGGCAATCGGCCGCCTGCGACCGCACGCTCGTCCGCGTAAACCGTCTGCCGGGCCGATGGAACGCGTATAGCGTCCGCGTTGAACGTGAATTTCTTGGGGTTCTTCACGAAATGAAACAGGTGCGTGTGGCTTCGGCTGAATTTCTTGGTGCAGTTCACGCCGAACGTGTAGTACCAAATGACCCAACTTCGGCAACAAAAGCCAAGGTCGCGCTGGGCGAGTACTTTTAATTCCGCAGCAAAGTCGTCGCCGATCGCGAGCCAAAAAGTGCCGTTTGGCTTCAATACTCGCGCGACCTGCTCGATCCATTTCCGCGACCATTCGAGATAGTCGTCGGCACTCTTGCGATCTTCGTACAGGTCGTACTTGTAGCCGATGTTGAACGGCGGATCAGCGAAGACGAGGTCAACCGTGCCTTCTTCCAAGGAAGCGAGGCCTTTGATGCAGTCGCCTAAATGCAATGCATTTCGTTCCATCGTTGCCTTTTTCCCTTCAATTGCGCGAGGCTCAGTCGCATAGTCGATCAGGCCAAAAGAATTCACCACAAGGACAGTGCGCGTCATAGCCGCAATTTAGCCCAAATTCAAGACAATGGAACACGGATACCTCGTAGGACACGGATTGGCGCGGATCAAAGGCAAATGATTCATGGTTCTAATCCGTGTGAATCCGCCCGATCCGCGTCATCCGTGTTCCATTGTCTTTTTTGAGACCCGCCAAAATCATCGCGGCAAACACAGAAGTTGAACGGATAGTAGTACGAAGAGCACAAAGAAGACAGAAGAGAATTGGACAGGATTTACAGGATGAACAGGATGATCGAAGAATTCATCCTTGGGAGATTCTATCCTGTTCATCCTGTCCAAGTCGCTTCTCCTCTTCTGTTTTGTTCGTGCTCTTCGTGTCTTTGTGGTGAATCTCTTCTTCTCCACCGCGATTGTCAAACACGTAATACACCGGTTCGCTGAAGCGGCTCTTTTCGATTGTTTCCTGGCTCAGGCGATTGCGGCCGGTGTATTGGCAACCTTCGGACCCTCGCTGACGCTTCGGGCTCTGACGGATCACGCCGACGCGGGTGAAGCCGGCATGTTCGAAGAACGGATTGGCATGGCCCATGGCGCTGAGCGTTTCGATCCACGGTATCGGGCAAGTCTCACACGCCTGGCGCACGAACTTCGCGGCAATGCCGGCACCGCGGTAGGTCGGGTGCAACACCACGCGTGACAACAGCCACATCTGCTGATTAAGAGCGGCCAGGGCCACGCTGGAACGCGGGTTGTGCAGCCCGAAGTAGCGCGACCGCAAGCTGAGCGACGCGGCCGGGCAGGAGAAGACGCAGATGCCGATCGGCTCGTCGCCGTGCTTGAGCAGCACGATTCGTTTTACGAATGCCAAATGATGGCTGCGATAGTGCCATTTCGCGAAACGGGGCCAGTCCGCTCGCGAACCTTCCTCGATCCGCAAGTCGTTCGCGAAGGAGATCGGCCGCGATTCTCGGGCTGTGTCATCACGAATCTGAACGATGTCGCCTTCGCCTCGACACTGAACGTGTACATCGGGCCTCAAGTCGGCAGTGAGGTCTTCGTGAGTGGTCGCCAACAGGATGCCGATGCGCTCGCGCGTCGCTAGCTTCCGCAAGTTGTAGGACAGCACCTTTGCCAACGTGCGATCGAGATACCCGGCAAATTCATCGGCCATGAGAAAGCGCGACTCGGTCCCCTGGGCGTAGCCGAGCGCCTGGGCGATGCGGAAGCGATAGCGTTGGCCATCCGACAATTCGCTCGGCGTTCGCAGCAGCAGCCTGGCTTCGGACAAACCACAGGCTGCCAGCCGGCTCAGCCGTTCTTCCAGGTCGCCTGCAAGTGCATCAACCAATGGCCGTTCCCAAAGCGTGTAAGTCATTGCATTCACGGCCCCGAGTTGTTCGGCGGCCGCCCGCAGCAGCGATGACTTGCCGGAACCAGAGGGGCCTGTGAACAACACAACGTCTCCGGGTCGAATATCGAGTGCGACATTCTCGGCAACCGTGTGCCCGGTTTCCTCGCGATCGAGGCCAAACAAATCGGCCACCTGTCCCGTGGCCAAGCTGCGTCGGACAGGGCGGAAGCAATAACGAATGTTGATGGGTTGCATGGCAGGCCTTTCATGAAGAGAGTTGACGAATATTCCAAAAATGGCGACAATACCTCAAACGACACAGGAGCATTCAAATGCGACCAGAAGACGTTCAAGCCATGTTGAGGGTCGAGCCTTTTGTGCCGCTCCAGGTGAAAACGACCGATGGCACGACTTATCGAATCACCCATCCGCAATTGAGCATGGTCACTCAGCAACGGCTGATACTTGGTTCGCCGGATCCCGAAAACGAAAACCTGGCTTGCGACGCGGTCTTTCTCGGCTGGCCAAGCATCGAGACGGTTGAACCTCTAGTCTCCAAGAATGGCAGCGTGAACTCCGACGGTTCCACCATGCATCAATCGGGGCTAGCAGTGACGCCGGAAATGGTCCATGCGCTGCTCCGAGTGTACCCCTTTCGACCCCTCCGGGTGGAACTCACGAATGGAACCGTCTACGAAATTGTCCGTCCTTTCCTGACCATGGCGACTCCCGGAGTGTTACTGATCGCGTTTCCAGATCCGGAATCCAATGGCGGCTGGGGCGACGACTACGTGACGATCGAGTGGCCTAAGGTCAAGGAAGTCGTGTATCTGAAGCAAGAAGGTATCGCCACATGAACTCCGCCGAATTACTTCGCTGGCTCGTCCGGCAGCCGTTCGAGCCATTTCGAATCCGCATGACTGATGGTGCTGCTTTCGTGGTGAAGCATCCGGATGAAGTTGTGCCGTTGAAGTCGACCGCGACGGTCGCTCGTAGTTCTAGCGGCAAGGCATCCCGAACTCCCATGACGATCGCACTTCTACATGTGATCCGCTTGGAACCTCTCGACGCAACTTGACGACTCACCACTCACGCAACTCTCTAGCCCCCAACAAGTACGCCGTGCCCGTAGCGGCTGCATCCAATAAGACGTCGTGCTCACCCACGGGGAACGTTGTCATCTCATCGAGCAGTTCTTGTTGAGCACCTACGACGCAGGTCGGGCTTTTCCCTTCCAGTAAGAAACTTCCATTCTCGACCGACACACTGAATGCACCGACACGGGCACCCTTGTCCCTCGTATTCGTGATTTGCTTGACCTTCGGCCCGAACGAAGCCTGTTGGGCCATCAGGTCGGCAATGCCACGAAAGGCCGCGTTGCTCTCGAATAGGATCACCTCCGGGTTCCAATCCCTGTTCATGTCCTCGATGTGGTTCATCAGGCTCGGCGTGGACACTCGTCGCGCCAACGCATCCAAACATCGAATTTCGTTTCCACATTGTGCCAGGACAACCAGTGCGGAACGATCGGCGGTTGCCTTCGTCGAAATTGCTGGATCGACCGAAAGAATGATGCGGTCTCTCTTGGCTTCTCCGATCCAGTACTTCACCCACTCCAACCGAATCGATGTGTTCTCGTCCGCCAACGGCACCAGGCGATAACCGCGTGCAAAAGAGGCCGCGCCGATCTCGGCCCTTCGTGCCGCCAACGCTTCTGTTGTCCAGCGCTCCTCCCAAACCGGTTCGAGATCGTCGCCGATCGCCCGTCGAAACAACGGGTAGGCTGAGTTCTGCTTTAACTCCGCGTTCAAGTCGGCCCGGTGCCAGGGAGTACACAGGCCCCAGAAGCGGCCATCGGGTTCGAGCAGGTTCATCAGATTGTTGCGAAAATTCTGCTTCACCCGCTCGCGCTGCGCCCGGCTATTCAGAGCCTTCACGTCCACGATGTCGTCGCAGACCAGGATGTCCGCCCTCGATCCGGTCGAGGCTGCCTCGATGCCGATGAACGTCAGACTCGGGCCGATCACGTTCGCCGGCCTCTCAACGGTCATTCGCGTGTTCGACCACGGGCGGGAAGGCCGCAGATTCGGAAAAACCATCTTCACAAACTTGCTCGTCTCGATGGCATTGCGAATGAAGCGTCCTCGTTCGGTAGCAAGGGCTTCGCTGGCACAGACGACGATAATCCGCAGGCTCGGATTGTGGGCCAACTCCCAAATCAGCCGAGCACAGACCTGCGTGCTCTTGCCGTGATCGCGAGGCAGCTCGATCAGTCCTTTTCGCTCTGCGCTCAAAAATGCCTGCAATTCACGATGAACGCGTGCCTGGCGCAGAGGCGTGCCAGATGGGTCGGTGAAGCAAAGCGAGATGAACTCGTTCGGGTCATGCTTCGCTTGCCGCAGTTTCCAACTCCACAGGAACGACCGGCAGCCGGCGAAGGAGTTCCAGATCGCAATCGCCCATGAGGGTAGCAAATTCAACATCGGATAAGCCCTCCAGATGATCCACGAATTGATGCAAGGCACTCGGAATCACCGCGTTGGCCGCATCGTCCAGGGATCGTTTGTTGTGAATGAGTTCTTTTGCCGCGACTTGAGAAACCTTTTCCTCGGTGCCTCGAAGGTGCGTTCTCAGCACGGAGACTGCCTCATCCGCGCTTTCGTCGGCCAGTGCTTTTCGAGCAGCTTCGACGACCTGTTTCCAATACTCGGGATAGAGCGACGGCCAGTTCTGAATGGTCCGAATCTTGCGGCGCATCTTTTGGGCGACCTGAGCCCAGGATAAGCCGGACACTCGCAACTCGGCCGCACGATGAACCTGCCGGATGAGTCGTTTGGGTGGTGCTTGCATGATGACCTCTTGGTGAAGGGAGTGGTGAATATGACCAACCGTCTGAAGTGCCAATAGACCTGTATTGCGGAGAGGGTCAAAAGTGAACTCGACTTTGGGAAATCTTTCGAGAATTGTTCGAGAAAAATTGCGGGCGGATTACGCATTTCTGCAGGACTTTAGCACGAAGTGGTGCGGTTTGAAACGTGGCTCGCCAAACACTTGCATCAAGGAGAAGGTAGAGCGAAAGCGTAGTTTTTGAAGAGTTGAGAGGGTGTCGAACCGCCGTGCATGATTCTCCTAAACGATGAGCAGAAGCTGCTCGAATGTGCCCTCGCCTCAAACAACACTCGGCTTAACTTTTTGCTGCCGATGCCGCCCGTAAACAACCACCACACAGAAGATCAAGAACGGCACAAATGCCACCAACACCCGTGTCAGCCCTTTGAGAGAAGTGAAATGACCCACCACTTCCAGGAACGGCAAGACGAACAAGTGGCCTGTGTAGAGAACCAGCGATACTTGCCCGCAAAGAGCGAGAATATACATCGGCCGACTCAGAACTCGGACGCCGCGACTCAAGAATTCCAATCCCGCGAGCAGGACCACGGCCAGCGATCCAAAGTGCAAAAAGTACCAGGGTCGTGGTGGAATTTTCATTTCACCGGCAATGATGCGCGCTAGATCGTACTCGCCAAGAAACCAACCCCATGCCGCCCCGAAGGCGGCGAGCAGGCATCCGCCAATGAGCAGTTGCCACAAGTAGGGGCCTTCTTTGCCCACATCGTGGAGCCGACGCAACCGCAGTCCGATGGGGATGGCCAACAGCGTTGTGCCCATCATTTGCAGATAACCATAATCACCGGAGAGAAGCACCATACGGAAAAACTCGGGCAGTGATTGTTCGCCACCGGGCCACAAGCGATAGCCAAGTGTGCCCATAACCCACAACAAAACTCCGCCGGCGAGAGAACGGGCAAGCGACTGTTTGGTAAGCCAGCGGAGCCAGAAAGGCAGCAGTGCCAGGGCAATCGCATAGAAGAGCAACACGGAGTACAGCGCGAAGAGCCATTCCCAAATTGTCGAGTGTTCTCGCACGGACAGGCGAATCCATTGCGGCAAGGTGATCAGAATCGAGCAGAAGAAAATCAATATGGCCCGACGCCAGAGCCGCCGCGAGGTGCCGGCAATCTCGCCCCGAAGGTATTTCGGCAAGAACACAAAGCCAACCGTAACGCCAAATACTGTCACGAACATCGGCGTGGCCGATCGCCCGAACCACAACACCGGATCGCGAATTGGTTCGAGTTTCGGCAGTTGAACGAACACTCCGGGCGCGAAATGAAAAACCATCATGGCGAGAATCGCCACGGCCCGTGCCTGATCCAGCCCGAGAAGACGCGGGCTCTTGGCCTTCGTGGCATGCAAGGAAGAAATCTCCATTACCCAAAAGCATACGGTTAGATTTTGAAGTTGCGCCTTCCGCGCTCGAAGCGAAATCGCACGATTCGGCTCATTCACCAGTCAGGAGTTTCGGAGCCGCTTGAGAATGGACCGCGTCCGTCCTTGCTGGCGATTCGGTCTTTCGTGAAATGCCGAGCGAACAACGTGTGGGCACGTTCAAGGTTTTCTACTTCGAATACTCCGTTGGATCGGACATTCCAGCATCTCGAAAGGCATTGCGGCGTTCCTGGCACTTGTTGCACCGCCCGCAATGTTGTTCATTGCTCGGGTTTATGCAGGAAAAACTATGCTGGAGTGGCAAGTCACCGCCAAGATGCATGACCTCCGTCTTGTGCATTTGAGCGAATGGCGTCTGGATGCATACCGATCCGCCGACCGCCCGATTGACGACTTTCTCGAAGGCGGAAAAGAAGTCAGGAGTCGCGTCGGGAAACGGATTAGACCCGAGCACGCCGAGTGCCACGGCCGACACGCCATGTCGATGGCACCACAACATCGACTTGGTCAACAACAGCACATTCCGGCCAGGAAGAAAAACTGCTTCGTCGGGAGTGTCTGCCCCCGGTACATTGCGGCCGGTGACGCTCCAGTGATTGGCATCCAGGTCGGCCACTGGCTCGTCGAGAATCGTCAACTGTTGAAGTGCAGGCCTTTCAAGGGCTTCGAGATAACGGCGAACATATTCCAACTCAACCGCTTCCCAGTGCAAGCCACATCGAACATAGAGGGGACAGATCTGGGCCGAAGTTCGCAACGCCTCGCCCAGCAGGATGGCACTATCGAGCCCGCCGCTCATCAAGACGGCCACGGAATCCGAGTGGGTGAATTGCATGAGATCATGGTAGGGTGGGTGAAGGCTTTGCGAAACCCACCATAGCCCACGCGGCGTCTGGTGGGTTTCGCAAAGCCTTCACCCACCCTACATAAAAGACCGCTTTTCAGTGCGAGTCCGCCGCATAAATGGATCGCCCACCATCGACCGGTAGGCAGACGCCGTTGACGAAATCGTTATCCAGGAAAAACAGCACGGTCTGTGCAATATGCTGAGGCGTTCCTTCGCGCTTGACGAGTGTTCCTCGAATCGACTGCTCGCGTTCCTCGGCCGGAAGATCGGGAGGCAGCATCACCGGACCGGGCATGATGCAGTTCACGCGAATAGCGGGATTTCTCGTGCCAAGTTCGACTGCGAGCGACCGAGTCAGCGTCGGAATCGCCCCCTTCGAGGGAAAATATCCGGCATAGTCGAGGTACGGACGACTGACCGCCCAATCGCCAAGCGTGACAATGCAACCGCCGCTCGATTGCTTCACCATGGCCAGGCCGACTTGCTGAACGCACAAGAACGTGGCCACGGTGTTGGCCTCGAAATGCTCGCGGACATCAGCAGCCGTGGTCTCTTCCAGCTTCTTGCGCTTCCAAGCACCAGCACAAGTGGCCAACAGATCGATCTGGCCGAATCGCGTGATGGTCTCTTCAACCATCGTTTTAACGGCTGAATCGTCGGTCAGATCGACCTGCGGGCCAATCGCCTCAATACCGAGCGAACGAAAATGTTCAACGGCCTCGGCACTATCTTTCCGGGAAGGCAGAACCAGGCTGTAACCGCGTGAGGCCAAGGCCTCGGCAACATGCCAGCCGACCCGCTTGTTGGCGGCCCCCGTGACGAGAGCGACTTTGGATTGAGTGTTCACTTCAGTCCATTCTTGAGGAATTCGATGAAGGCGGCTTCGTTGTTGATCTGGCCTTCAGCATAAACACCGACGACCGTTGTTTTCCCATCCATTTCGGGCTTAAGGATGACATAAAGGGGGAGTTGAATTTCGCCGAAGGCCTTTTGCTCGAAGTCGTGATTGTGTCCAGCATCGCGCTTGGTTCGATCAGATCCCGGATCGCTCTCGTAGAAAATCTCTGGCACGGTGTCGGTATAGAGCTGAACGAGCCGGTACTGCTTGAAGAGCTGCTGAATCTCGGGTTTCGGAAAAACGTTTTTCTCGTTGAGCTTACAATTGGCGCAAGTCTTACCGGTGAAGTCCACGAAGACTCGCCCGCCTTTGGATCGTGCATCGTCCAGGGAACGGCGCAAGTCTCCGGACCAAGGTAGGTCGCTTCCGAGAATCTCCGCAGCACTCGGCTCCGGCAGCAAGAATGCATCGACCCAGGCATAGACCGTTCCGGCCGGCCGATTGCGTTCGCCCTTCCCATTCGAGAACAACGCGGGTGCCAAATAGACTGCCAGTCCGAGCGCAAAAAGGGCGAAGATGATTCGGAGCGGTCCCACATGGTCGTGCTCCTCATGGTCGTGCTCTGTTTTAAACACGCCGAGTAGGTAGAGTGCGGTTGCCCCGAAAATTGCGATCCAAGCGGCGAGTACAACATCGTAGGTGAAATACTCCGGAGGAGATAGCCAGCGCAGTTCGGCTGTGCGGAAGAACTTCAATGCAGCCGCGAGTTCTAGGAACCCCATCGTTACCTTGATCATGTTCATCCAGTCGCCGCTCTTGGGCAACTTCTTGATCAAACTTGGGAACATAGCCAGCAGGAAGAACGGCGAAGCGAACGCGAGGGCAAATACTAGAGCACCAATAGTGAGTTGGAAAAAGCTAAAGTTGCCCGAAGCCGCCATGCCGCTAAAGCCGCCAAGAAACGGTGCAACACAGGTGAAGCTGACGACGGTGAACGAGACGGCCATGAAGATCGTGCCAAGATAGCCCCCTTTACTCGCACGATCATTAGTTGCGTTGGCGAGCCAGTTCGGCAGCGTCAGTTCAAACATGCCAAAAAGGCTGAGCGCGAGAAAAACGAACAGGCCACCCAGGAAGACGTTGGTCACCGGATGAACAGCTAGACGGCTGAAAGTGGTGAGCAAGGTAAGGGCCGCGATCGACAGCAGCAACACAATGGTAGCCGCATAGATGAGCGCGTGGGCAAGGGGGTTTGTCCCCTTTTTCTCGCCTTGTTTTACAAAGATGCTGACGGTGATCGGCACCATTGGAAAGACGCAAGGAGTAAAGAGTGTGAGAAAACCAAACGCGGCTGCCGTGGCCAGGAAACGCCACAGACCTGGATCTTTCGCGTTCGGCGGCGGCAATTGATCGAGAACAGCCTTGAGATCAGCCGCATGATCGCGATCCAGAGCCAGGCGGCGTGCGACCGACTTCATTTCCACTGGCGAAGAAACCGGGGCTTCCTTCCCGTTCTTCACAGGAGCCTCGACCACTGGCAACGCGATCGATTTCGGTGATTTGAGAGAATTCGCCACCTCATCCTTCAGGCTGGCGTCTACGTCCACGCGGCCTTCGAGGACTTTCAGCGATGCTGAAACCTCTTTCAAGGGAACACTTCGCGGCGGAAGGCAACTGTTTTCGTCGCAGATCTGAAGTTGGTTCAACACTAACAAGATGGTCGTACTCCCTGGAGTCGCATCGGGAGAGACAACCGCCTTGAACTCCCAGGTCGTTCCATCAGGGTAGTAGTGAACCGCTCCAGGTCCGTCAGGATTTGGTTTCTTACTGGAGATGATTGGATCCTGAAATGGACCAACGAAAACGAGTGCGCCGGGGGCTGGCAAAGTGAACTTGTTAATGTATATGTTGGCGCTTGGCTCAGGCTGGCGAGTTGGATAGGTGTAGTACCCTGGGTTCAAGCTAATGCTGATTTTGAACGTCACCACCTGTCCGGGCTTCGCCTCAGCGGGCTCGATTTTTGCCTCCACCTTTTGAACAGCTTTTTCCCACGAGATGCCCTTTCTTTGAGCCAAAGCCGGCATGGCCGCGATGAACACCAGTATCAGCGAAAGCAAAGAGAATCGCTTCATAACCATCCACGGAAGCGGGGTAAATGGGCTGGACCCGGATGGCCACTGGGCTATCCGGCTCCAGTACATGATACCATTTGGACGCTTCTCGTCATATTTCGATTCGGCTATCTGTTACCTCACTTCACCCGGATGGAGTAAGTTTCCTTGGCACCGAGCGAGTCCGTCAGGACAAGCTTGCTGACGCCTGGGGCCAGCGTGCGAATCACGATGCGCCTTGCATCTAGCGGATCGAGCGTCACTTCGACGACTTTCGAATCATTGCTCACTAGCGATTTGATCTGCATGCTGCTGGCCATTGCATAGCGAGTCGTCTCGCCGACTTGGAGATCGATGTGCTCGGCACGTTTGACAGAAGGAACACTGGCACCGCCCCCACCGGCGGGCCCAGACGGAAGCGTGTCACCATTCATTCCGGGTGGCGGGCCTCCTCCGGGACTCCCAGAAACTGGCCCGCCCATTGGCGCGGGTGAAACCGGGCCCATTCCGCTCGGAGTAGGTGGAGGTGAAGCACTACTCCCTTCACCCATCGCGGGCATTCCGGGCATGCCCATGCTCGAACCCATGCCGCCCATCGCCATCGCTCGGTTGCCACGCTTGAAGATCAACTCGTCCGTTCCCGGAACCAGGCCGGCGAATTCCCAGCCATCTTCGCCTCGCTTCGTCAGTGTGTTCTTGAAATCCTCGATTCGGCTTTGCTTGGCAACGAACAGATACTCGACCTTCGTGAAACTCGAGCGAGCCGCTCCACCACCGCCGGCACCACCCGGAAAACCTGGCGGCGTAGAACCAGGAGAGCCGCCTCCCAATCCACCTGGAAAAGCTGGCGATGCAGTTCCAGGGGCGAAACCGCCCCCGACGCCGGGTGGCGAAGCGGCCGGTTGAGCGTCCGCCCGCGATATTAACTGGCTGCCAACACCGACCGCCAAAGTGCCAACGACTATAGCAGTCGCCAGCAGTTTCGTTTTCGTCATGATCCCTCCCATTGCTCCACGAGCAAGTTCGTGAATATAGCCCGATAGTTCGCCGTTCGACCCGGTGCCGAAACGGACCATCCCGATTCCCTTTTGACCAAGTGCGGCCGAGAGCGGCATGGTCGCACTGCCCAGTCCAACCGCGAAACTGGCCGCGACGCCTCGGCGAGAAAGCGCCTCGGTCAAGACTTGCTTCGCCCTGCACACCCGGCCCGAGACGGTTCCCAATTTCCAGCCCAACTGCTTGGCCGCGTCCGGCTGCCGCACACCTTGAAGCACACACAAGACGAATGGCACACGGAGCGATTCCGGCAAGCGGTCAATCTCTTCGTGAGCAAGCGCCTGCCAGCGTTCCCAGGCCGCGGCATCGATGGGCTGATCGCCATCCGCGACGGCGGCGTTGCGTTCGTGTTTCTTCCGGCGGGCCAGCGAGCGGAGACTGTTCCGGCAGACTCGCCCGGCCACGGTATGCAGCCAGGCCCCGAGGACGTTTGGCTTGTTGGCTTTTTTCGCCGAGCGCACAAGTACCAGGAAAGTCGCTTGAAACGCGTCTTCCGCGTCGGCTTCGGAACCAAGCAGCGAACGACAGACGCTCCACACGAGTGGCCCATGCCGGCGAACGAGGGCGGCGAAAGCAGCTTCATCTCGATGCGAGATGAACCGCTGATGCAACTCGGCATCGGGCAAATCATCGAGCGCGAAGGGAGCCGCGAGCACTCCTGCCCGGTCGATTGCCGATTGCCAGAGCCGATTGGTCATGAATCCCTCGCGGCCATTGAGAGTAAGTCACCGCTGGATCGGGATTCCTACAAGAATTGTGTGAAAGTCGAGCTTGGTTGCAGAAGAGTTTGCTCCCAAGCACAGTTCGCACCCCGGATTATTCACACTGAAAAGATTGGAACGAGCAACTCGGAACCGCGACTCAGGCCAAAGCGGATTCACCACAAAGACACAGCGCGGCATAGCCGCCTTCGAGGTCCAAATTAAAGGCAATGGAACGCGGATGACGCGGATCACACGGATTTTGCGCGGATCAAAGGCAGATTACCAATGGATCAAATCCGTGTTGATCAGTTCGATCCGCGTCATCCGCGTTCCATTGTCTTTTTTGAGACCAGCCGAGATCATCGCGGCAAACGAAGAAGTTGAACGGATAGTAGTACAAAAGACACAAAGAAAACCGAAGAATGGACGGAACGAATCAGTTTGTCTTCACCAGCTATCCGTCTTTTGATTTCTTTGTTTGCTTAGTGTCTTTGTGGTGAATTCTTCGTGCGTTTCGCTGTTGCCTGCTACATTTTGGGAGGCGGTGGTGGCAGTGGCGGCGGGGGTGGTGGAAGGCCTGGCAACGCTGGCGGCGCGGTCAGCTTCGGAGTCAACGGGCCTGTTGAACCGCCCCCGGCAGGTGGAGACAGAGGGGCTGGACCGCCAATAATATTTCCGGTCTGTACTTTCTTGAAGATGAGTTCATCCCCCTCCGGAATCAGCCCCACATATTCCCAGCCGTCCTTGCCGCGTTCCTTGAGCAACTTTTTGAAGGCATCGGTGCCGCGCGGCTTGGCGACGAAATCGTATTCGAATTTCTGGGCGAACGGATTGAGCGGGGCAAACGATCCTGGCCCGCCTGGTCCACCCGGCAGCGGGGGAGGCGGAGGAAGCGGCGGAGGGCTGGCAGGCACTTGAGCCTGGGCTGAAGTCGCGAGGGCGATTGCACAGGCGACCATCCAAATCGTTCTGATCATCGGTTCTCCCTTCGCCCGAATGGGCAAGCATGTGAGTTGGTTATTTCTTACCGGCTTTCTCGACTTCGTCTTTGTAACGAGCCTCAATGGCAACGGCGGGACCGTCGAGAACCTTCAAGGTCGCTTCCAGATCAATGGTCTTCGGCGGAAAGCAGTTGTCTGCGTCACAGACGAGCAGGGTGAATTTTAGTTTGGCCGTTCCAACTCCCGCCTTCGCGCTCGGCAAGACCACGGCCTTCCGGATCCAGGTGCCGCCACCGGGATACTCGGACACGTCGTAGTCTTCGATTTTCTTGATTTTCGGCTGCACCGGATCGACGATATCCCCCACGAAAACGACCGGCCCACCGACCGAGAAGGCGATCTTGTTCGCGGAGAATTTTGCTTCCGGCGAAGGCTGAACCACGGGGTATGTGTGATAACCTGGAGCCAGTTGCACGACGATCTTGAGCGTGACCGTCTGGCCCGGCTTGGCCTGGGCGGGCTCGAAAGTCGCCTCGACTTTCTTGACGGCGTCCTTGGCTTTGGTGCCTTGAGCAAACGCGATGGTGGGCATGAGAACACTCAACGCGAAAACGAAAACAGTTCGGCTCATCCTTTGTGCCCGCCTTTCATGATCGTTACAAAAATTCCGATGATTTTGTCCATGGCTGTGAGATAATACAGATCCGTGTCGATGATCAAGTCCTGACCGGCGAGACGCAAGAACTGCCAGTCTGTTCCCGTGGTTACACAACCATGAATTCGATTGACCGGGTTCTTGCGATCTACATTGAACTGTCGAGCGGCAACCATTTGTGCCACACATTGTGGGATGCCTGCTTCGATATCCCCTTTTTTCGCCTCGACCAGAACCATGAGAGGATCTGTCAACGCGGGCATGGGTGGCGTTCCACCTAGAATGAAATCGCACACGCCTTTTAAGCCGGCACCCGCGTCGACGTCTAAATCCACACCCGAATAGATCGCGTAATTTTCGCCAACAAAATCTCCACAGTGCATCAGAATTGGTGTGACCACGAACTCCGAACGGGCCTTCTCGCTAATGAGTGCCTGTGCTCGGCCTCGTCTGATGGATTCTTCAAACCAGGGCGCAAGCTGCACGGGCGTCACCTGAGGAAACAAGGATGCACGCAACGTGCGGAGCCCAAGTTTCTCGCGAACGTCATCCAGCGAAAAATCACTGTAAGCCATCGCTATTTTTTCTCGTCCTTCGGCTTCTCGTCCTTCACCACGACAGGCTCGACTCCCTTGAGCATCAGCGTGGAAACCTCTTTCGTCTTCAGATCAATCACACGAATCCGGTGTGCATTTGTGTCAGCGACATAGAGCTTGCCGTTAGCCAAACTTAGGCCGGCCGGTTCGTTGAATCCCGGGTTTTTCTCGTCCTTGCCCGGACCGACGAACGTGGTCACCGTGCCGTCTTTCAAGTCGATGCTCTTGATCTTCGAGTTGTAGGTGTCGGCCACATAAACCTTGCCGTCGTGATATTGCACGCCGATGGCATGTTGGAGCTTTGCCTCCTGGGTTTCACGTTTTTCGGGGTCAGCGATCATGCCGGGACCATCGCGATCGCCGAAGTGGAAGAGTCCCCGGCCGACCAGCGTGGTCACACGACCCTGCCCATCCATCGGTACTTTACGGATGGCGCTCACTTCGCAATCGGCTACATACAAATTCTTGCCGTCGCTTGCCAAGCCGCTCGGCTGAGCGAAACAGGCGACTTCATGAGGGCCATCGCGAAGCCGTTCGGCTCCGGTTCCCGCGAATGGCATTAGCATCTTTTCTTTCAGACTCAGCGTCCAAATCTGGTGATGCCCGGCCATTGCGATGAAGAGTCGATCGCCATCGAGGAAGAGAGCCCAAGGACTATTTAAGCCTCGCTCAAGTGCCGGGCCGCCCATGTCGCGGTCGCGGTCCTGCTCGCCGTTGCCGGCAATCGTTTTGACCGTCTTGGCTTTCAGGTCGAGTTCGCGAAGTAGATGATTCTTCCGGTCGGCCACATAAAGGAAGTCGCCGTTCACGGCCATGCCTTGCGGATCATCGAACTGAGCTTCGGCAAAGGAACCATTCTTCTTGCCTGGCGTGCCCGAGCCGGCGATGGCGATCTTGTTTCCATCCAGGTCGGTGATCACGATGCGATGGTTCGTGCTGTCGGCAATGAACAGGCGTTTGCCCTTTTCGTCCGCGTGAACTTTGCCTGGGAAATACAGTGGCGAATCAATTTTGTCGCGGAACTTGGCCGTGTCGAAGCGCATCGGCTTCTCGTCGAGCGTTTTCTTCTTCTTGTGCTCGGCCACCACTTTGCCGATGACGGAATCCAGAAGTTCGTACTTCCCTTCGCCGGTCGTTTGGCCGAGGAGGTTCCCTTCCGGATCGATCAGCACCAGGGTCGGCCAGGAGGAACAGTCGTAAGCGTTCCAGATTTTCTGGTCGGCGTCATTCACCACCGGGTGTTTGAGGTCGTAGCGCAGGATGGCCTTGCGGATCGATTCGGAGTTCTTCTCGTTCTCGAACTTCGCGGAATGCACGCCGATGACCACGAGTTCATTCGCATATTTCTTTTCGAGCTTGGCCAAGTCCGGCATGATGTGAATGCAGTTGATGCAGCAGAGCGTCCAAAAATCGAGCAGAACGACTTTGCCTTTCAGATCCTTGAGTGAAAGAGGCTTGCCGGTGTTAAGCCAGGCGATTCCGCCGTCCAGTTCGGGAGCCTTGCTCAGTTTCTTTGGCGGTTCGGGATCGTCGGCGTCTTTGCCTTTTTGCTTCGGTTGAGGTTCTTTTTCTTCCGCCTGAGCGACCTCGCCCGAAGCAAACGGATTGAAGATCGCCAGCGATCCGCCGGCAACGATGGCCAACCCGACGCCCAGAACAACTGGAAGCCAACGGGAACGCGAAGGTGTGGAATCCGCGGGAAACGTCATGAAGAAACTCCGTCCAGGTGAGATGCATTCTATCTTACCCGGCAAGTTGCCGGACGGGAACGGGTATTGGACGAGTGGCGGAAAGACTTTATTGCAAGTCGCAAGCTCTCAGGGCTTCACATACTTCTCCACGATCTCGCGAAATTCCGCAGGACACCGTTTCCAGGTTGTGACATAGGTTTCTTCGAGCGGAGCGAGAACGTGCGTGTCGGCGCTGAGGAACAACGGCATGCCTGGCAGCGACTCGTTTGCCGCGACATTGTCAACATAAGCTGTGATCGGCTCGCCGGCGGAGTAGGCTGCAAGCGTTAGCGGCTGCTTCGCAGGTAGGTCGAACGGCTCGTGATGAATTTGGTCCCAGATGGCTTTGTGGATACCATGTGGGGCGATGCTGGTGGGTGGAAACAGATCGATGATTAGCAGGTTCACTCCTCGATTCAGCAGCTTGTGCATCTGCTCCACAAACGCTTTCAACAACTGATTGCACTCTTTGTGGCCAGGGGAAAGGATCTCAATCATTGCGACAAGCTTGTCGTGTGAATCGCGAACGGCCAGGCGATTTGCCCTTCCAGCATACACTTCCGCGTCCGTTTCCTCCGACGCCGATCGGACTTTGGTCAGCCTGTGTGCAGGTTTCTCAATTAGGGCGTAGGATCCTTTCGGAAGCGTGCCTTCATTCAGCCCATTGCAGAGCGCTGAGGCCCAGGATTGATGAAAGTGATGAAACAGCCCCACCGGAACTCGATTCCAATTGTGAATCGGCATGGAAATCCCTCCCGAAACTCTCCCAGTCGATTCTACACATCCCCAGTTTGCATTCCCGCATTCGCCTCCCTCGACCGCGAACCCTATTCTTTTCAATACATGACGAGTGCTCCACCCATCACCGAAATTCCCGAACCACCCTTTCTGCCGGGCTGGGATCAGCCTTTGTGCATCGGCAACATCGAGTTGGCTTCCCGATTCACCCTGGCTCCGCTGGCCGGCTACACCAACCTGCCATACCGGATGGCCATCCGGGATGTCGGCGGCGTCGGGCTGTGCACGACGGATCTCGTGAACACTCGCGCGATTCTGCAAGGTTCCTCGAAGACAATGGAACTCCTGGCCACATGTCCCGAAGATCGACCGTGGGCCGTGCAAATCTTTTCCGGCACGCCGGACGACATGATCGCCGGTGCCAAGTGGGTCGAGGCTTACGGCGCGACCATCATCGACATCAACATGGGCTGTCCGGTCCGCAAGGTTGTTAAAGGCGGCGGCGGGTCGGCCATGATGTGCGACACGACCGGGGCTACGATCAATCTGGTTGCAAAAGTCGTGGCCGCCGTGAAGGTGCCGGTCACCGTGAAAATGCGGCTCGGCTGGGACGCCGACAATTTGACCGCCCCGTACTTTGCCCGCGAGTTCGAGCGCGTCGGAGTGGCCGCGATCACCATTCATGGCCGCACGCGCGAGCAGGGCTTCAGCGGCTCCGTCAACCTGGAAGGCATTCGGTCCGTTGTCGAAGCCGTCGATCGGATCCCCGTGATTGGCAATGGCGACGTTCGGTCCATTCGCGATGCGGACCGAATGTTACGCGCCACCGGCTGCGATGGCATTGCCATCGGCCGCGGGGCACTGGCGAATCCGTGGATGTTTCGACAACTGAATCGCTGGCTCGCCACGGGGCGACCGGGCCCGCGTGGCACCTACGACGAGCGACTCGACTTCATGATGAATCACTTTCGTCGAACGGTCGATTGGCGTGGCGAGTGGGCCGCGTGCATCCAGTTTCGCAAAATGTCGGCCTGGTACTGCAAGTCGCTTCGGGCCGGCAAAGTGAACCAGCAAATCCTGGTGATGCTGGACAAACCTCAGACGCTGTACGATTTAATTGCACGTCTTCGCGAGCAAGGCCCACCGCCCGGTTGGGTCGATTCCGATTCGATGGACGCGAATGTCCACGTTCCAGCCGGACCGATTGCTCACTGGTAACTTGAAACCTGAGGCATCAAGCGAAGGTGAGACCCGATTTCACGGTTGTAAGCGAATCCACGTCGGGCTTACGCCTCGACGCTCGCCTGCTCCATGACGCCGTGCATGGAAAAAAGAGGCTCGCCTTCACGGCGAGCCTCTGAGTCTCAAATCTCGATTCAAGATCAGGAAATAATCGCTTTCACGGCCTTGCCCGGCTTATCGACGATTCGGATCGGACGCTTGGTCGGCGTCTCGTTTTCCTTCGTGTGGTCGATGCCCATCAACTCGCAAACGGTGGCCAGGAAATCCTTGGCGTCCGTCTTGCCTTCCTCGACCGTGGCCCCTTCCTTGTCAGTTTTGCCATAGACCGTGCCACCCTTCACCCCGCCACCCATCATCAGCAGGCTCCAGGCCTTCGGATAGTGGTCGCGGCCAGGCTTATCACTGCGAGTGTTGATGTTCGGCGTGCGCCCGAACTCGCCCATCCAGATCACCAGGGTGCTTTCCAGCATCCCGCGATCCTTGAGGTCGGTCACGAGTGCCGAAAGTGACTTGTCCACGATGGCGGAGTTGTTCTTCACCTTGTTGAAGTTGTCGTTGTGCGTGTCCCAACCGCCGAGATTCACTTCGACGAACGGAATGCCGACTTCAACCAGCCGACGAGCCATCAGACAGCCCTCGCCAAACTTGCTCCCGCCGAAGGAGGCGCGTGTTGCGTCTTTTTCCATGCTCAGATCGAAGGCCTTGGCTTCTTTCGACTGCATCATGCTGACGGCCCGCGAATAGGTCGTCTTGTGATCGTTGATCGAATCGGCCTGATAGTCGTGGTAGAACGCGGATTCGAGTTCCTGAAGCAGCGAAACGCGGTTGTCGAACTGCTTGCCGCTCACGGCCGAGGCCAAATCCTGAACGCCACGAGCCGGGTCGGTCACGATCAAAGGTTGATGTTTTGGCCCGAGGAAGCCGCTGCCATAGCTGCGATTGCCGATGGCCACGTAATTCGGCATGGGGAAGTCCGTGCGGCCGATCTCCTTCGAGACGATCGAGCCGATCGACGGGTAAATGAGGCCGCCTTGCCCTTCGCGGTAACCCGTGTGCATGTTGTACTTGGCACGCGGGTGAGCCCCCTCGGCCGTGCTCATGCCGCGGATGATCGCCCCGTGGTTCATCAGTTTGGCAACGCTCGGGAGATGCTCGCTAATCTGAATCCCGGGTGCAGCCGTCTGAATCTGCTTGAATTCTCCAGCACCCTTGCTGTCCGGTTTCAGATCCAGCGTGTCTTTGTGACTGGGTCCGCCATCCATCCACAGGAGGATGACTCGCTTGGCTTTTGCATTCGGGCTGGCGGCGGTGCCTGCGGCTCGAGCTGCCAGGACATCCATCCAGCCGGAATAGGACGTGGCAAACACGCCGGCCGTGGCCAGTTTCATGAAGTCTCGGCGAGACTTGTCTTGAAGAGTCTGGGAAAACATGGGAACTCCGTATTTTTGAGTTTCAAGTTACAAGTTTCAGGTTTCAAGTTACGGTGAATCGAGTCGGCATCAGGTCTTTCAACTTGAAACTCGAAACTCGTAACTTGAAACGGATTTAGCGATTGAGTGCAAACTCCGAAGAATTCAAAAGCACCCACAACACGTCGCCGTAGGCGGCACGTGGATCTTGATGCTTGGCCAGGAAATCCTTCATCTTGGCCGTCTCGTCAGTCGTTGGCTTTCGTGACAGAGTGGCAACATAGAGTTTCTCGACGGCCTTCTCCGGCGTGGCACCACGAGAAAGATCG
>Ga0105044_10004036_pt1 | contig 20162 bp, 19 predicted proteins | sample MAT01_FD_78092 | JGI IMG/M metagenome (GOLD analysis project Ga0105044, IMG submission 78092) | Freshwater microbial communities from Lake Fryxell liftoff mats and glacier meltwater in Antarctica - MAT-01 | ecosystem: Environmental > Aquatic > Freshwater > Ice > Liftoff microbial mat | place...
ACACGCCCGCCGTCCGGCTACGCAGGACGCACTCAGGTCCCAAGCCGTCGGCTGGGGAATTCCAATTGTCGTCAGTGGGTATTTTTAATCGTCGTTATCCACCCATCCTTCGATTTGGTGGAGCTGGCAGGCGCCGGCGGATGGATCGGTATACCTGGAAGCCCTCGGCGCTCCGCGCCTGGACGTGTTTCAGGAGATCGAAGGCACTGGGTTGATACCAGAGGAGATGGCTTGGGCCAGCGGTTTCCCGGCCCGCTTCGTGGAGGTGCGCCAAGGTCGTCGCTATCTGATTCGAGCCTCGGATCCGACCGGGGGAGCTCGTCAGGTGGTGCGGAAGCTCCGACTGCTGAATCGTCCGGCGAACGATGACCAAGAAAATGCCCAGCCCATTGCTCTTCCCGCGGGACCGATCGCCGGAAACAACTTCCTCGCCACCGCGCAGGACGGGGAGTGGAACTTAAGCCGGAGTGTCTGGTACTCGTTTAATCCGACCCATGATGGCGTGTGGGGTTATGAGCTCGTGCACCCAGGACACTTATTTCCAGGATTCTATCCCCGGATGAACCTTCAGCGCCGGAATCCCACCGGAGACTGGCAAGGGATTGAATACCTTCAAGTGCATACGCGAGGTCGCTTCGCCGTGGATGCAGGCTCGTTCTATCGCTTGGTTATTGATGGTTCAGTTTCAACCCCTTTCGAAGACTTCTTGCTGAACCTTGATCCGGAGACCGGGGTGGCCAACGACCGTCTGGAGCAGGCTGCCGCGCTGGAGGGTGCCCCGGCCTTGTTGGCAGGAAATCTGGAGTTGGCCACGCGTAACTCGGAGGAGAAGTCACCGGGAATCTGGTGGAAGTGGCGGGCGCCGCGATCCGGACTCGCGACCCTGGGATTCGAAGGCGCCGCTCCGGAAGCTCGGGTTTTTCGACGTGAAGTGAGTGGGCTCTTGACCTTGTCGCATGAACCCAGGTTCGACCCGCCGTACAGTCAGGATTTGGCCCTTCATGAGGGCCGGATTGCGACCACGTTTCCCTGTGTGGCGGGGGAAGAGTATCTGATCCTCGCGCGGACACATTACCGGCTTCAAACCTGGATGATCAAGGGGTGGGTCGACGTGACTTCGGCCCGAGTGGTGGTTGGGGGCGTTCAAGATCCGATGGACGTTCGCCTGGAGGGATTCGATCCCGACACGGAAGGCGAAGTGTCCAAAGTCCTCTACCAGTCCGGGCCTTATTGGGGGCCTTCGGTGGAGACTGAATTCCCGTTTGAAGCCAGTCTGGCAGCGTTCTCGCACAATGCCTTCACGCTCAAGGCGCTCATGGACCGCACAAACGGGAATTTTTGTGTGGCCATCCTTCGGTTGCCCCCGAGGAATGATGAGATGGAGAATGCGCTCGTCCTCGACCCGTGGAATCCGTTGATTTCAGGTTCCGGAGATGACTCGTCGTTCGGATCCGGGGATACCTTTGCGATGAGATCCGTTTTCAGCAATCGAGGGGGAGGGACCCTCTGGTACCGATGGAAATCACCCGTCTCGGGAACCATCCATATTCAAGGTGGCGGTGGCTTCGATCCGCTTTTTTTGTGAACCGCTGGCAACCGCAACGGGATGACCTTGGTCGAATGCTGCTCACTGTGCAGGAAGGTGTGGAGTATCTATTCACCGTTGCCGGACCCAGTAAGAAAGCGGCGCCTGGGGATTTCGGCCTGGCTTTCGACTATCGATTTCAGCTGAATCTTCCTCCTTTCACGGAACCGGTGATTGAATTGTTACACCCGGAGGGAGACCTCGAAGTATTCCCGGGCACCGCGGTCCGATTATCGGCGAAAATTGTAAATGAACCCCCGGCGTTCGCCGGGTTGGAGTTCACTGGGATCGTTGGCAATTCCCCACCGCCCAGCCACCCCGGAACATTCTTCGAGACCAACTGGGTCTTTCCAACACCGGGAACTTTCCAGGTCGGAGCGGTTGCTCGCCGAAAGGATGGTTCGACGGCTGCCTCCACCGTCACCCGCATTATCCGTGTGGTGAATCCGGTGCCTCCCTATGATCGGTTCGATGACCGCTCCGAGCTCTCTGGGTTGACGACCACCGCGGTCATCGAGGCAGGAATGGCGGGCTTGGAACCGCTTGAACGCTCGATCACCGGGGAGGCCTCCGCTCGCTCGGTCTGGTGGCGCTGGCAAGCTCCCGCTACCGGCGAACTGGAGGTTTCGGCCTCATGGCAAAATGCTGCACTTGGTTTCCTGGCCGTCTACTCCGGAACGGATCTGCCCACATTGCGGCCCGTGCTCGGTTGGGAGTCGTGGACCCCGGGTACTCCAGTAAACGGCAATTTTAACACTCGAAGTCTCCGAACGCCGGTGGCGGCGGGAACGGATTACGCCATCGTCTACGAGGAGTTCGGTTGGAATTCTGAGGAGGCGTTACTTCGCCTGCGTCTTCGACCCATTCCGCCGAACGATTCCTGGAGTGCCGCGCTTCCCTTGTCGGGACAGGGCGCGGCCGAGGAAGCCTCCAATGTGGGAGCCACCCGAGAACTCGGCGAGCCAGCCCATGCCGAGGTTTTTGGTGGGCGATCGGTATGGTATCGATGGCAGGCACCGGCGAACGGCCAGTTGGCTGTGAACCTCGAAGGTACCCTAGCCGCGCCGCTGATCGCGGTTTACACCGGAACCGCCCCAAGCTCGCTGACTTTGGTGACCGCGCTGGCGTCTGCCACCAACTCCGCTACGCTCGAATTCCGTACCGGCAGTGGCATCGACTACCACATCGCCGTGGATGGCGCGATGGGCACCACCGGGGACTTTGTGGTCCGACTGGCGTGGGTGCCAGATCCCGCCGAGCTCCACCTGACGAGTCTGTCAGTGGACGATTCCTTCGGTACTATTGAGGTTGCGGGCGCGGCGGGTCGCGAAGTGACAATCCTCAGCAGCCCTGATCTGGCGGATTGGAAAGCCGTGGGAGCTGCCTGGCCAGCATTGGATGGAGTAGCCCGATTCCGCATTCCCCTGGACGATTCCGGATCATTCCAGTTTTTCCGTGCGAGTGTCCCACCGTGAGTTGCGCCTGTTTTCAGTCGAATTCTTGAGACGGCTGCTACCTGTGGCAGACGACGTCGGGAGTCTCCATTCTCTCCCTGCACGACCAGTCCGCTGCCGCGTCCTGGGAATCGAGTTGGAGCCTCGTTACCTCGGCTGCTACCTCGGTTCGATTCCGCTCCTTCAGTCACCCGGTGCCCGCCAGGGTCAGTTCACATTGGAGCAGGAGGGTGCCGCGGAGGGTGGCGGTGGCTTGGGCTTGGATCAGGTGGCCCATCCGGCCGCTCACCTGCGCATGCAACGTGACGGTCTCGCCCGGACGGACGGTGCCCAGAATCTTGGCCGCTCGCACCGCCGTGAGTTTCAGGCCGCGCAGGGGCTCACTCGAGGGATCGCTCTGGGCCACCACGCCAGCGAGTTGAGCCGCGGCTTCCAAAAGAAGGACGCCGGGTAACAAGGGGTCACCCGGAAAATGTCCCTGGAAAAAAGCTTCGTCACCGCGCGGAGTGTATTCCGCCGTTCCTTTGACCCCGGGCTCAAGGGTGAGCATTCGGTCGACGAATCGAAACTCGGGTCCGTGGGGAAGTCGCTGCAGCGCGTCGGTCATGGGTCAGGGAAGGGGCGGGCGGATCAGGGTTGCCGGGACGGTTCCGAAATCTTCCAGGTGGCGTCCAGTAAGGGCGTGAACAGGGCCGGATCGTTCCTCGGATTATTGAGCGCGTTGGTGAAGTCGTTGCGCATCCGGGAACCGTCGGTGAACTGCAATTCCGTCGCCGTAAGGTTCCAACTATTGGTCGCCACCCACAGAGTTAGGCCAGGCATCAGATTTCGCGCCGAGGCGGCCCGCGGTCGAACCCGAAATTCCAACAGGGCATTAGTGCGATTGACCGAGAGGAGTTCGAAGCGTTTCCGAAACTCCGCCGCATCCCGCGGAAATCCCGTGTCGAGCAGCGCCAGAGCGTTCTTCATCGGTCCGGCTTCAACGCGGCCCAGCGGATAGCGTTCGCCGCGTTTTAGTCGGGGCGAGAGCAGGAGGAGGTCATTCCCAGAGCGGACCGCGATGGATTGCGCGGGTTGGCCGAGTTCCCAGCGAAAACGATCGGGCGCGGTGAACCAGACTCGGCCGGGAGCGGTCAGCGGTCGGGTCAGGGAGGGGAGGTGACGGGTTTGTACGAGTTCGGCCGACCAAGAGGTCAGGTGCTCTTGGGCGGTAAGCCACTGACCGAGGAATTCTTGGTCCGTTTGGGCCTGGCTGGACGGCAGCAGCAGCAGGGTCAGTCCCAGCGCTAGGATCGATAACGCGGAGGTTCGAGGGCGGTGGGTTTGTTCAAACTTCATGACGCCGGCGGAGTTTGCTCGGTGACGTCCCACACCGGAACGAAGTGAAACCATTGGTCGGGAAACTGGCGGATGACCGGTTCAAAGGCACGCAGGATCTCGGCGGTCAGGGCCACCCGAGCCGCGCGGGTTCCCAGGGCTCGACGGTCGTACGCCACTGGTTCTAGGGCGTGCGCCTGATATCCATGAACGTCGCGAACGATGAAGACGGGCAACACGACTGCGCCCGTGGCTCGCGCCAATTCCGCCACTGCGATGCTGGCTTGGAAAGGTCGCCCGAAGAAGGGGACTTCCACGGCCGTGGCCGCGGGCGGGCGATCGACCAGCAGGGCCACTACGCCGCCGTCTTGCAGGCGCCGAATGACTTCGACGAAGGCAAATGGATCCTCCCCCACCACCAAGGTATCGATTCCCTGAAGCGCCCGGGCCGCGGCGCGAATTTCGGTAAACTGACCGCCGGGTTCCGGCGCGGTCAGGACCAAAGGACGTTGACCGTGGCGCCGGAGGAGCGGGGCGCCGAACTCCCAATTGCCCAAATGCGGCGTGACCAGCAAGACTCCCCGACCGGAGTTTAAGGCGGTGGAGAAGTGGTTCCAACCGGCCGCTGGGTGGAGGCGGTTCTCGAAGGAAACGCCCGCCTCGTAACGCCACAGATCCACCAGCTTGGCCGCGAATTGGCGGAAGTTTTGACGCGCGGCGCGGACGGCCGCGGAACCGTCACCGCCGACAATGGGTTGCAGGTTGGCCACGACCACCGCGAAGCGGGTGGGGCGGAACCAGCGGTAGAGCGTGGCGCCCGTAGAGGCGAGCGTTTGAGCGAGTCCTTCCGGTAACCCGTAGCCCAGCCGCTGACCGGCGCGCCACAGGGTGACTCCGTACAATGCAGACGGGGCCGCCGGGCGCGGAGCGATGACTTTGGTGTCACTCGCGAACCTTCGCCACCAGGAGGGCAGGAGTCCCACGCACACCGTAAACACGCAGCCCACACCCGTCGCGCAGATCAGATCGAGACTGGCGAGGCCGAGGTTGCTGCTCCAAGCGAGGGAGCCGAATCCAGCGATGTTGGCGGCAGCGCAGAGACGGAGGGCCTTACCGGTGGTGCGCCAAACTGCGGCGCGATCGCCCCGGTGTCGGCGCAACGCCAGTTGCATGTGAATGGTGGAATCGACCGAGGAACCCAGCAGCAAGGGCAACGCCACCAGACTGAGCAGATTCCAAGTCCAGCCGGCCAGGGACATCACGGCCAGGAGTAGAGTCAGACTTAAGACGAGGGCTAGCAGACCGAGGACGACTTCGCGCCAATTGCGAAAGGCGAGCCAAAGGAAAAAGACGAGGGCAAGGGCAATCAGCGTGGTCACTCCGACGACCCGCCGTTGCACGTGACTGGCCAAGCGGGAGGCCAAGGATTCCCAACTGCTCACCAACACGTCGGGGGGCAGCCTCAGGTCGGCCGCGGTGGGATCCAAGTTGGGCCCAGGCCAAACGGCGCCCAAGGCGAGGTATTGGCCCTCGGCCGTTTGCGCGGCGAACTGACCGGTAAGCCAGCGCGCGGTTGGGTTAGTCGGCCAGACGGGCGCGTTGGGGTCGGTCAGACGCGGCCAGGCCTGGAGGATTCCCTCGGCCAGGGCGAGCGAATTGGAAGTGAACCCGGCGTCTAGGACGGCCGTCCTCAGCTCGTTTTGTCGGGCAGCTAACTCACGGGTCGGACCTTGGTTGGGGGCGGCCCATTCCGGTCGCGGCCAGAAACCGAGGGGGAGTTCGAATGAGGTAACTTCCCCGCGCGCCTGAGCAGCGGCCAAGGTCGGGGCCACGGCTTCAAGTTGTCGGGCCACGGCCTCGACGGTTGGCCCGCGAAACAGGAGTCGGAGCGGTTCTTTGGTGCGGCCCAACTGGTCGCGCGCTTCGTCCATGGCCACATACGCCGTGCTGTTGCGCGGTCGCAAGGGATCGTCGCTCGTGGTCATTCCGGGCCAACCGCGGACCGCAAAAACCAAGATGATCCCTCCAAGAATCAACGCGGTGAATCCCCAGGATCCACGGGAGGAACTGGGCTCGGGGTTTTCTTGGGGTGGGCTCGGTAGGGCACCCGTGGTCACCGGACATACCCGAGGCAGAAAGAAATACACCATGACCATAGCCCCGACGAGCAGTCCCAGGGCGGTGAGTTGGCCGAGGCGGGCCAGTCCCGGTAGGCCGGTGAATCCGAGCAACAGAAAGGTGCCGGACGTGGTGATCGCGGAGTACCAGATGCCGCGGGAAACTTCCCGTCGAACCTCGGCCGAACTGGCGCCCGGCCGGGCGACGGCTTCCTGATACCCCACGAGTCCATAGTCCACGGCGAGGCCGAGCAACACCGCGGCGAAGCCCACGCTGACGACGTTAAGTGTGCCGAAAGTGAGCCCTGCGAGAGCGAGCGTCAGCACCAAGGTGAGCAACAGCGAAGCGATCAACCAGGCGAGCGGTTTCCAAGTGCGGTGAGCCAGCCAGAACAAGCCGGCGATCAGAAGAACGGTGGAGAGGACGGAGTTCTTGAGGTCGCGCTCCATGCCCACCGAAATCTCGGCGAGGAAGGCTGGACGACCGGTGAAGCCGAGACGAACGGGTTCGGGCGCTCCGGAATGGACGGACGTCAGCGCGGCTTGGCACTGCGTGCGAACGTCCGCGAGCCAGGCCGACGCTTCCCGGTAATTCATATCCGGCTGAGCGGGTTCGACCAAGATCACCCGGAAGGTTCCCGCGTCGTTCAGAAAAATTCCGTTGCCCGAGGCCATTCCAGCGGACGGGCCGGCCGCGCCAGGAACTCGAGTCAGCCCCAGCGGATCGTAGCCGGTGCGCACCAGTTCCTGCGGATCCAGTTCAGTGGCCAGGGTCTCGCGGACCTGGGCCAATACGTTCGAAAGATTCTCCGGCGCCAACCGCTGGGCCAGTCGCTTCAGTTCGTCCGGCGGTTGTTGCAACCACAGCCAGGCCAAATTTTCCGCGGCGTCAGCCGGCCGTTCCTGCCAGGGCGGTTGCCACCGGGCACTGCGGACGAGTTCGGGATGACGGCGGAGTTGCTCGGCGATGGCCTGGGCGGCTTCGGCGGCGGCCGGAGCGTTTGACGAACCCACGGTGACCCAGAGTTCCCCCGCGTTGGGAAAGTGCTGCTGGTGCTCTTGCAGGCCCCGCACGGAGGGGAGGTCCGGTAAGAGATTGAGGATCTCGGCGTCAAAGCGCAGCCGGGCCAGACCGGCCACAAGCGGAAGCGCGAGTAGAAGCCACCACCAGCGACGGCGCATCATGCGAATGGCGTTCCGGCGGTGAATCCGTTCACGACCGGGCGGGGAGTCGGTTGGCTCACGGATTTAAGCAGAGTGAGCGACCTCATGGCGGTACGGGCGCGCCTTCGAGTCGTTCCCCGGTGCGGCGCTGAGTGAGCACCCAGCCGGCCTCGGGCGTCGGTTCCAACTGCCAGGGTGAGAGAACCGGCTCGTGCGGGGGAAGACTGTCGACGCGGAACCACAGCACGCGGCTCGGGGCGGGTTGGTTTCCGGAGTAAACTCGGGAGCGGAGAGAGGAAGAGATCTGCCAGGTGTTGGAAGTGCTTTGGGCGGTCACCAGGGGCAGACCTTGTTTGCTGAACTGAACCAAACGCTGGCCATCGGGATGCACGGCGACCAGCAGTTCCCCGACAAGTTCCGGCGCTCCCGCGCGAGGTTGCCAGACGGCGGCGGTCTCTTTTACCTGCCATCCCGGCGCGGCGAGATCCAGTGGGGGAAGTCGCCGCGAACTGGCGCACCCCGAGGTGAGCCAGGAGGCACCCGCGAGGAAGAGCGGAAGCGTCAGAGCTTGTGCGAAAACAGGACCCCTCAGAGTTTTCGGACAGGCTGGAAGGCCCGGGCGCCGCGACGAGCCATTCATGCGGGGACCGGGCCGAAAGAAATTCGGGGTACCAACGGAAATTTGGCCTGTAATTTCACCAGCAAGAAGAAGAGGCGCATCCGCCAGCGTAACCGCCAGCCACCCTCAAGTTCCCCGGCCAGGACGGCGTTGACCGCGGCGGCGAGACCCAGTTTGGCGCGCGGCTCCAGGAACAATTCCATGAACGGCGTGGTGTAAAAATTCTCCACCATCTCCCAGTAAAGTTGCATGGCCGAGCGGAGGCGCTGCTCGTAAGCGGTGAACTCGCGGGTCGCGTCGGTGCCAGCGGCGAGACCCGACAGAATGGCGTCGGCTCCCAGCTTGCCGGAGAACATCGCTAGGAACACGCCACTGGAAAAAATCGGATCGATGAATCCGGCCGCATCGCCCACCCGGACGACCCGATGGCTAAAGAAGCTGCGATTTCGGTAACTGAAATCGCTGGTGACGTGCAGGGGCGACACCCGGCGAGCGTGATTCAAGCGCTGCGCCACCGGCAGGCTGGTGTTCACAAAGTGTTGAAAAATTTCCTCCGCCGGCTGCTGAAACGCGGCGAATTCATCCCGGTCTAGAACCAATCCCACGCTGACCTTCGCGGGATGGGTGGCGTCTCCGGTGCACAGGGGAATTAGCCAGAACCATTTGTTGTCGAGCCGAACGATCACGGTGTCCCCGGCTGGCTCTCCGGGATCAAGCGCGACGCCTTCGAAATGCCCGAAGATCGCCAGCTTCTTTAGCTTGGGATGGGGAACCCGAAGGCCCTCCTGATTGCCGGTGACATTGCCGCGTCCCGAGGCATCGAGCACGAAGCGGGCGGAGAATTCCCGCGAAGCACCGGACTCGTCCTGCGCGGTGACCGTCACGGAATCGGCTCCCGCGGTGATTCGTTCGACGCAGACCCCTTCCCGAACTTCAGCGCCGGACGTTTCGGCATGTCTTAGTAGGAGGTGATCAAACTTGGAACGTTCCACCTGAAACGCCTCGGTATGCTCGGTGAAGCGTCCCTGTCGGAAGACGAAGCCCGTTCCTTTGCTGCCGTTGCCCAGATGAAATTGAGCCCCGCATTTTCGCGGGAAACCGGCGGCTTCGAGCACCGGTAAGACTCCGAGTTCTTCGAAAATGGCCTGATTATAGGGCAACAGCGATTCGCCGACGTGAAATCGCGGGAAATGCTCCTGCTCCAGGACTAGCACCCGTCGGCCAGCGCGGGCCAGGCGGGTGGCCGCGCAACTCCCGCCGGGTCCACCGCCGATGATCACTGCGTCGAGAAGCTCCACCGCCATCCGGGAAAAGCTGCCAGCGCACGAGTGCCAAACCAAGTCCGGTTTCTTGCGGACCGACGGGGATCGATGCCGCCTCCTTCGACCGGTGGTCCTGGCGCGCTCCGGTGGGGTTGAGGTGCGGTTCGTCCTCTCCGACGGGATCTCCGGAAGCACTCACGGGGCCGTGGCGTCGGAAGCTAACTTGGATACCGCTCTGGATTGCCGTTGGGGCGGTTCCAGTGGTTTGCTTAGGCCATGAAGAGGATCGGGTGGTTGACTGTGACGGTGGTGTCGCTGGCGGTTTGCGAGGCGGCGGTGGGATTATCGCCGGTCGTGGAGGCTGAAGAAACGGTGTACACCTACACGGACGCGAAGAATGGGGCCGGACCCCTGTGGTGTCATGGATCTACCTGCCTCGTGCGGGTCGGCGAGCGAACGTTCGCGACTGGACTTGAAACGATTTTGGAGGCGGCACCGCTGAACAATTGCCGGTGGACCCTCTGGGAACGGACCGCGCAGGGCTGGAGCCGTCACTTCACTGATCCGATGGGGCGTACCCGGGAGCCCTCACCCCTAGCGGTTCTTTCTCCCGGCCAGCTTTGGGTATCGACCAATCCAACGCGCTCTCCGGCCAAGCCCGAACCCAACGGAGGTCCGGCCCGTCCGGAAATGGTCCAGTTTGACGCGTCGGTTGGCGGCGGTCCGGTCGCGACCTGGATTCCGGAGTGGCAAGGTGCACCCCGGTTCACCGAACACTCCTACCGCAGCCTGGCGGCCGACGCTGCGGCGGGTGAACTCGTGCTCTTTCAGAACCTGGATTCCACGCATGCCGAATGGACGTTTCGGGATCGTGAAGGTCGTTGGAGTGCGCGCGGTCAGCTCAAATGGCCGTGGGGTGCCGAGTACGACGTGCCCCAGCCGATTCGCGTGTGTTACCCAAACGGGGCGTTGCGCGGGCGCGCCGTACATTTCTTTGGCGTCTGCGACATCCAGGAACCCAACCTCAAGTGGCGCGAGTACAAGCACGCCCTGACAGGTCAGCACTGGGACTACGATTTCCGTCAGCTGTTTTATACTTGGACGCCGGACCTGACACAGGCGCCGTTTCGGGCCTGGACCGAAATTGCCAGCCGTGAGGCGACCGGTGGTTCGACCGCCGTCTGCGACTTGTTCTTGGGGTCCGACGGTGCGGTGCATCTGCTCTGGACCGAGCGGGCGATTGATGAGCGATTGCGTCCAAATTTTTTTCCAGGGGCGAAACAGTCGCACTCGTTTCACTACGCCGTCCTCCGCGAGGGGGTGGTGGTTCGGCGGCAAACGTTGATGGAATCGACTGAGGATAAACCGGGCATCATTGTGTCGGCTGGACGCTTCCAGCCGACCCCGGATGACCGGCTCTTCATTTGCTTTTACGCGGGAGGAACTGGGCACGACGGTCAGAGCGTCTCCGAGAATCGCGTGCTGGAACTCCTGCCCGACGGATCGGTCTCGCCTGCGGTACGGGTGCCCTTCGCCAAACCCTTCACCGCCTATTTCACGGCCACTCCCCGCGCGGGTTCCGCGCCCTCGCGGACCCTGGAACTATTAGGTGCGTTGCGGGATTCCACCAATACCGTCAGCTATGCGCGGGTGCGCTTATATTAAGCGGAAGCGTTGACGGGTCGCTCAGAGTCTGTGTTAAAACTCCCAGGGTTCTGCGGAGAGGGGCCGAATTCACCGCCGGACCCTGCCGAAGGTTCCCTCAGGGTTGGAAGAGGACCTAACGCCGGCGACGGGTGCGTCCGCCGAGCAACCCACCTAGAAGACCGCGCGCCAGTTCGCGGCCAATGGTTCCCGCGACCGCGGTCGTGACGCTGCGGGTGGCTGTCTGGGTCACCATTTCGGTGAGGGTTTGAGGAGCCTTCCCCGGACGGCGCGACGGCTTGGCAGGCACGGTAGGGAGGGGGGAAGTAGGCTGCGGCGGTGGCGCGGCCGTCGGTTCATCGTCGCCGAATAAAGAGGCCCAGAAACCTTTCTTGGCTTCCGCTATTGGCGGGGCGGCTTGTTGCTGCGGCGCGGAGGCCACCGCGCCGGTCAATCGCTCGTAGGCCGACTCCCGATCGATGGCTTGGTCATAGACTCCCGCCACGAGCGACGTGCGGAGCAACTGCTGACGTTGCGCCGGCGTGATCGGGCCGAGTTGCGATCGAGGCGGGACGATGAAGCCTCGCTCCACCACCGTGGGCTGGCCTTTCTCGTCGAGTAAACTCACGAGCGCCTCGCCGACTCCGAGTTCGGTCAGCACCGCGGCGGTGTCCAGTTTTGGATTGGGCCGGAACGTTTGGGCGGCGGCGCGGACGGCCTTTTGATCCAGCGGAGTGAAGGCACGCAGCGCATGTTGCACCCGGTTGCCCAGTTGTCCCAGGATCCGATCCGGCACGTCCCGCGGATTCTGGGTGACGAAATACACGCCCACGCCCTTGGAACGGACAAGGCGCACCACCTGCTCGACTTTCTCCAGCAAAGCGTCGGGAAGATCGGTAAAGAGCAAATGCGCTTCGTCGAAGAAGAACACGAGCTTGGGTTTGGCCAGATCGCCGACTTCTGGCAACGTTTCAAAGAGTTCGGACAGCATCCAAAGTAGGGCGGTGGCATACACCTTGGGTGAGGCCATTAGACGGTCGGCAGCCAAAATGTTGATGATGCCGCGGCCGTCACTGTCGGTCTGGATCAGGTCGTCGAGGTTGAGGGCGGGTTCCCCAAAAAAATTCTCCGCACCCTGGGTTTCCAAAGTGAGCAAGCCGCGTTGGATCGCTCCGATGCTGGCCGGGGAGATATTGCCGTATTGGGTCGTGAAGGCGGCGGCGTGTTCGCCCAGATGCCGAGCTACCGAGCGGAGATCCTTCAGGTCCAGGATCAGCAGTCCATGTTCGTCGGCGACTTTGAAGATCAAGTTTAAGACCCCCGCCTGGGTCTCGTTCAGTTGCAACAATCGCGCGAGCAGGAGCGGCCCCATTTCGGAAACCGTGGTGCGCAGAGGATGCCCCTGCTCCCCGAAGAGATCCCACAGGGTGACGGGGAAACCGGAGGGCGAGTAGTCGGTCAGCCCGAGAGCGGCGGCGCGTTCGCGGATCTTGGGGTTCTGCCCGCCCGGCTGACTCAGTCCGGCCAGGTCGCCTTTGACGTCGGCCAGGAAGACTGGAACGCCTTGGGCGCTGAATCCTTCGGCGAGGGTTTGCAGGGTGACGGTTTTTCCTGTGCCGGTGGCGCCGGCGATGAGGCCGTGGCGATTGGCCAAGGCGGGGAGGAGGTGGAGGGAATGGTCGCCGGCCTGGGCGATCAGAATGGGCTGAGACATGCGCGGTGGAATTGACGTTGCCAGACAACGAATGCGCCAAGCGGTCAAAAAAGGCAATTCGATGAAGAGCGGCGCCGGGTCGGAAAATTGCGCCGAGCCCTAACCCGGTAGGGAAGAGCTGGGGGAACCGCTTGACCACCGTCTTCCCGCAGCAGTGCCACTACGCTCACGACCTGAAATCCTTGGCCGCGCATCCGCCCGCCGACATTGCGATCGAGCGCATCGGCGACCTGCTCAACTACGAATTGCCCGCCCCGCGCACCGCTGGCCAGGCTGAACATCCCTAGCCCAGCGCAATTCCGAAGAGCTGAAAATACGTGCGATCCAGCACTAGGAAAATGATGGCGGCAGAATTGCCCGGGAAGGGCTGCAGCCTGAGCCTTTAAACCAAGGGTAACACCCCATATCATTCCCGGCTGGAGCTGAAGTAGGTTCAATGGAATCCAGTTTTGGCCTGCGACTTTATGAAAACATTATCCCCTCCACCCTCCACGGGCTTAAAGCCGAAGACTGCCTCAGCCTATCAAAGGGTCAATCCCAACGCGGGGAGAAAACCGGGCAGACCCCCGAGACGCTTACCAACCAGCAGCTTGACGCAAAACTGGCGGCGGCGAGTTGTGCTATAAAAAATGGCGACATCTCTCCTAGTGAGAAGGCTCGTTATCGTGAGCAAAGCGGCTAGCCTACTGCATTACAAAGCCGCTGAGTTCGCCCGCATCATGACTCTCGAGCCCTGCTTGCGCATCAGCGAGGGCCGAAAAGAAGAGGAGCTCAGTTCCCAAATCCTCAAGTATTACGCCACTGATGCGAAGCGCTTCCACGCCCCGGTGGCCTTCCATTCCACTTTTAGCGCAGCCCATACGGGGAGCAGTCCGCTCGGATTGATCTTCTCTGTGGAACCCTGGAACTTCCCCAACTAATCAACACGCACAGATCGCCGGTCCCCATTTCCGGGTGAAGGACGAGGAAGCATCCATCGCCTTGGCAAACGATTCCGACTTCGGATTGGCTGGTGCCGTTTTCACTGCCGACGTTGCCCGCAGCAAGCATCTGATCCGCCGTATCGAGAGCGGCATGTTGTTTATAAAATTATGAGAGCTCTTTGCTGGCACGGAAAAAACGACGTACGCGTGGACACGGTTGACGATCCTAGGATCGAAGAGCCGCGTGATATCATCATCAAAGTGACCACGAGCGGAATCTGTGGATCCGACCTACACCTCTACAGCGGTTCAATGCCGACCCTGAAGGAGGGCGGTATTATCGGCTACGAGCCTATGGGCATTGTTGTGGAAGTTGGGAGCTCGGTGAAAAAATCCAAGAAGGGAGACCGTGCGGTGGTTCCATTTGTCATTGCTTGCGGAGAATGCTTCTTCTGTCAGAAGACCCTTTACTCATGCTGTGATACCACAAACCCGAACAAGGAGATGGGTGAGGAAGCCATGGGGCACGCTCCTGCGGGACTCTTCGGTTGCTCCGGCCTGACTGGACGTTACCCTGGTGGACAGGCCGAGTATCTACGCGTCCCCTATGCGGATGTCGGGCCGATTAAGATCGATTCCTCGCTCAGCGATGACCAGGTGGTTTTCCTTTCAGACATTTTCCCGACTGGCTACATAGCTGCGGAAAACGCAGAAATCGAACCTGGCGATACGGTTGCCGTTTGGGGCTGTGGCCCGGTCGGACAATTCGCGATTCAAAGCGCGTGGATGCTTGGCGCGGGACGCGTGATCGCCATTGACCGGGTTCCGGAACGTTTGGCTATGGCGAAAGAGAAAGGCCGCGCGGAGATCTTTAATTTTCAGGAGATCGATATCATGGAGGCTCTCAACGACATGACCAGCGGTCGTGGTCCAGACCGTTGCATTGACGCGGTCGGCCCGGAGGCTCACGCCACGGGTAGTTTCGATGCGGTGGTGGACAAGGTGAAGGAGGCCGTCCACCTCACTAAGGATCGTGCCCACGTTTTGCGCGAAGCGATCATGTGCTGTCGCAAAGGTGTAACGTTGTCAGTTCCGGGCGTCTATATCTCGATGGTAGACAACCTGCCATTTGGCGCGTTGATGAACAATGGTCTCACGATCCGAACCGGTCAGACACACATGCAGCGGTATCTTCAACCCCTGCTTGATAAGATCGAAGGCGGTGAGATCGACCCCTCGTTTGTGATTACTCACCATGCCAGTCTTGAGGACGCCCCCGCCGCCTATGAGAAATTGAAGGACAACAAGGACGGTTGCATCAAGGTGGTGCTCACTCCCTGATGGTACTGGTAACCCCAACCCTTTTTTAAATATGAGCGAAGATACCATCAAAGTTTACGGATTCGGAACACGGGCGAAGGACAAGGATCTCATCCCCGTCGTCTTTAGTCGGAAAAAAGTCGGGAAAGGCGAGGTTGCGTTCAAGGTCACCCACTGCGGTGTCTGCCACTCGGATCTCCACCAAGTGCGCAATGATTGGGGCAATACCCAATATCCCTGCGTCCCTGGCCACGAGGTCGTGGGAACCGTCACCGCAATCGGCGAGGGTGTGAGCAAGGTGAAGGTCGGTGACGTTGTCGGGGTCGGCTGCATGGTCGATAGCTGCCAGGAGTGCAACTATTGCGAAGCCGGTGAGGAAAATTACTGCCAGGGCGAAAAAGGCGCGACCCTGACCTACAACGGCCCCATGAGCCCGGATGGCACCAACACCTACGGCGGCTATTCCACCGACATCATCGCCCGCGAGGAATTTATCCTGAAAGTTCCCGGAAGAATCGATCCCGAATTCGCCGGCCCCATCATGTGCGCCGGCATCACAGTGTATTCACCGATGAAACACTGGGATCTCAAGGAAGGCCAGACTCTCGGGGTCGCCGGCATCGGCGGTCTCGGACACATGGCCCTACAGATCGGCAAAGCCCTCGGAGCGAAAATCGTCGCGTTCACCCGCGATGACAGCAACAAGGACGAAATCCTCAAAATGGGCGCGGACAAGGTCGTCGTCTCCACAAACGATGATCAGATGAAAGCGGCCGCCGGATCGCTCGACATGCTCATCAACACCATACCCGTCCCGCATGACCTTGCCCCCTACATCAGCCTGATGAAAACAGACGGAAAAATCATCATCGTCGGCAATTTGGTGAAATTCCCGGAATTTTCCCCCGCCTCCCTTGTCTTCAGCCGCATCACTCTGGCCGGCTCGCTCATCGGAGGGATTAGGCAGACCCAGGAAATCCTCGACCTCTGCGCGGAAAAGGATATCCGCCCCTCCATCAAGTTGATCGATATCAAGGACATCAACTCCGTCTTCGAAGCCCTAGCCAACGGTGATACCGACGGTCACTTCCGGCACGTCATCGACATGGACACCCTCCGTAACCACTCCGCCGTCCAAAGCGAGGACGCCACAAAACTCGAAAACCCCGTCCGCGCCTGAGGCAGACCCAAATCCCTAGCACCAATACCGACATCATGAGCAACAAACTATCCGGAAAGAAAATCGCGTTCCTCGCCACCGACGGCTTCGAGCAAGTGGAGCTTACCAAACCTTGGAATGCTATTAAAGACGCAGGCGCCGAGGTCGTGCTCGTCTCTCTGAAGAGCGGCAAGATTCAGGGCTTCAATCACGATGAGAAAGCCGATCAGTTCACCGTCGACAAAGCCGTAGAGGAGGTTTCCGCCTCCGAATTCAACGGCCTCGTCCTGCCTGGAGGCGTTTTCAATCCGGATGCGCTTCGTGTGAACAAGAAAGCCGTCAGCTTCGTGCGCGACTTCTTTACCCAGCACAAACCGGTCGCCGCCGTCTGCCACGGCCCGTGGATGCTGATCGAGGCCGACGTCGTCCGCGGCCGCAAAGTGACCTCCTGGCCCAGCCTGCAAACGGATTTGGAAAACGCCGGTGCCACGTGGGTCGATGAGGAATGCGTCTGCGACCATGGACTCGTCACCAGCCGAAATCCCGACGATCTCCCAGCGTTCTGTGCTAAAGCCATTGAGGAATTCGGCAAAGGCATGCATGCGGGACAAACGGTCTGACTCACACCCATCGCCCCATGAACACACCGGCTACCCACAAGGAGGTTCATATGATTTCCCGACCCCAAGGAGTCCCAACTGAGGACAACTTCGAGGTTGCCGAGACCGATGTCCCCTCACCGGGCACCGGGGAAATCCTCGTTCGCAACCTTTGGCTCTCGGTCGATCCTTATATGCGCGGACGAATGAACGAGAACGAGAGCTATGTTCCGGCGTTTAAATTGGGCGAGCCAATGGAGGGCGGCTGCGTTGGCAAAATTGTCGACTCCAACAACAAGCATTTCAGGGTCGGCGATCATGTCCTCGGCAACCAAGGCTGGCGCGAATACTGGACCTCCGACGGCGAAGGAGTCAGTAAGATCGATACCAAGGCCGCCGAGCCTCAGAATTATCTCAGCATCCTGGGCCTCACAGGCATGACGGCGTGGGTTGGACTCAACGAGATTGGGAAGCTCAAAGAGGGTGAGAACGTTTTCGTCTCCGCCGCCTCTGGAGCTGTCGGCTCCATCGTTTGCCAGATCGCCAAGATCAAAAATTGCCGCGTCGTCGGCAGCGCTGGTTCCGCCGACAAGATCGCCTGGCTCAAGACCGAGGCGGGCGTCGATGAAGCATTCAACTATCACGACACCGATGACGTTTCCGCCACCCTCGCCAAGCTTTGCCCCAACGGCATTGATCTCTACTTCGACAACGTGGGCGGCGACCACCTCACGGGCGCCATCGACCAAATGAACGACTTTGGACGCATCGTCTGCTGCGGGATGATCTCCGGCTACAACGATGAAAAACCGAAGCCCGGTCCCGCAAACCTTTTCAAGATCATTGGCAAACGGATCCGGATGCAGGGCTTCATCGCGAGCGACCATCAGGACCGCCAGGCAGAATTCCAAAATGAGATGGGAGCATGGATCCGCGACGGCCGCATCGTGTGGGAGGAAACCATCACCGAAGGAATCGAAAACGCGCCGAAAGCCTTCCTCGATCTTTTCGAAGGAGACAAGATGGGCAAGGCGCTCGTGAAGGTGTAGGGGCTTGCCACTGCCCTTACCCGATCGTTGATAAACCCGAAACTCGCGAACCGGGCGGCGTGCGCCTACAGGTCAATTTGCCGGGACAAGACTAAGACGTGCTCGTGGATCAACTCATCACCCCGTAGGCCACCCACCCCTCGCCGGAGATCGCGAACGTCGGCCCGTACGAAAAGGACGCGAAGGAAATAGGCATCGAGGTGGACACCCATACGCAGGAACTCGCGAAGGTGGACTGCGGTATCCTCGACGCTGACACTGAAGGCTTCGAGCGCGTTCATGTCCGCCAGGGCACGGACGAAATCCTCGGCGCGACCGTCGTCGCCGCGCACGCCGGAGACCTGATTTGCAAAATCACGCTCGCGATGAACGGCAAGCTCGGCTTGCCGACGATCGGCTCGGCCATTCATCCCTATCCGACGCAGGCAGAAGCTATCCGCAAAGTCGGCGACCTGTACAACTGCACCCGCCTTACGCTCTTCGTGCAAATGCTCAGGGGGAAATGGCTCGTCTGGACCCGATAAAATGGCCCCAATCGCCGTCATGGAAGATGGAGCCGATTCCGCGCTGAGCCGATCGCAGACCGTGATCCTTGCCGGGGCCGGTCACGTACATCTCTACGTGGCGGCTCATGCCAGGGAACTCGTCGCGCGGGGCGCGCGCGTGGTGTTGGTCGATCCGGGCGAGTTTTGGTATTCGGGTCTGGCGACGGGAATGCTTGGCGGCATGTATGAAGCGGCGGAGGATCGGGTGGATGCGAAGGCGCTCGCGGAAGCGCACGGCGCGGAGTTCATCAGGGATCGGGTCGAGGCCGTGGATACCTCCGTGCGGCGGCTTCGCCTCGTCGGTGGCGCTGAGCTGGCTTACGACTATCTGTCGCTGAATGTCGGCAGTCGGGTAAATGCGGACGGCATTGCCGGCGCGGTCGATGACCCGAGCGTCTGGGCGGTCAAGCCGATCAGCAATCTGTGGAAGCTGCGCGAACATTTGGAGGCGCGGTTTCGCGCGAACGAGACGCCGCGCGTGGCGGTGGTCGGCGGCGGCCCAACGGGTTCCGAAGTGGCGGCAAATCTGGCCGCCCTGGCCACGATTTATCACTGCAAAGTGCAAGTGAGCCTGCTCACACCCGCCGATCGGCTGATCAAACAAGCTCCAGCCGGCGCGGCGCGGAGACTCCAGCGCGAGCTGATCCGAAGCGGCGTGGAAATCTGCACGCACGTCCGGGTCGTCCTGCGCGAGGGAAAATCGTTGATCGCTGAAGACGGCCGCCCCATTCCCGCGGACCTCGTCGTCCTGGCGACCGGGCTTGAAGCGAATCCGCTTGTGCAGACCACGGGACTGCCGACCCGTTCGAACCAAGGGCTGCGCATCAATCGCACGTTGCATTCGATCGCTGATGAGCGGGTCTTCGCCGGTGGTGATTGCGCCGCGATGGAAGGCTTCGATCTGCCGAAACTCGGCGTGTTCGGCGTGCGCCAAGCCGTCTGCATTCACGCCAATCTGCTGGCCAGCCTGGAGCGCAAACCACTCGCCGAATACCAGCCGCAGAAGCGCTTTCTCGCCATCCTCAATCTCGGCGATGGAACGGCGCTGGCGACGAGGGGACCGTTTTGGTGGCATGGCCGCTCCAGCATGTGGCTGAAGGACTTCATTGACCGTCGCTTTCTCGACAACTACCGGCGGCTTGCTTCGCCGCCGCCGGAAAAATCGGAACAATGAAGCCGCGTCTCTCCATCATCATTCCGACGATGAACGAGGCAGTGCCTGAAACCGTGGATCCTTCCGATAGAGGGTCTGGCACCCGGTTCGGGCATTGGCCGCCTCATACGCGGCCACGATCCCGGGATCGTCGAAACCGAGGAAATGGTCACTGGTAGTAATTTTGTTTAGGAATTTGGTTTTAGGCTCCGCGAAAGAAGTTGACCGCGTTCAAGACTCAGGCGCGGGTTGTTTAAATACGTGTCCCCTCGGCAAGCGTGCGCGCGGGGTAAATTGTGACCGGCCGGGCGATTGACGGCGACGGAATGATGGGTCCAGCCGGAGGGTGGGTGGGCGAATGGGTGGGCCTGGTTCAGTTGCCTCAAGCCGCCAGCGCAGTGGCCGGTGTGGCGTCAGTCGAAGACTCCGGGTAGTTCCAGGGCAGCCACGCCCCGGGATTCAAAGTCACCGCCGCGAGGTTGCGCGCCAGCGCCAACAGATACCGGTAGGCGTTGATCCCGTTGAGCCGACAGGTTTG